>Ga0070681_10004796_pt1 | contig 12961 bp, 4 predicted proteins | sample KBSC83BmetaG_FD_65650 | JGI IMG/M metagenome (GOLD analysis project Ga0070681, IMG submission 65650) | Corn rhizosphere microbial communities from Kellogg Biological Station, Michigan, USA - KBS C8-3B metaG | ecosystem: Host-associated > Plants > Roots > Rhizosphere | place: USA: Michigan... | reverse complement strand
CGCCGCGAGGTCGTTGATGTCGAAGAAGCGCCGGTAGTTGATGTCGTCGGCGGCCACGCGCCAGTAGGCGACGCGGAACGCCTGGGCCTCGAGCAGCTCGTGCAGCGCATCGAAGCTCGCGGGATCGTCCGCGCGCCCGTTCAGGCCCTCGACCGCGGCCGCGATGGCGCGCGCCACCGCGGGGCTCGAGCGCGCGAGCGAGGCGAGCCGGCCCTTGAGGATCTCCTTCTGCAGGTTGCGCTCGTCGACCTGGCCGCGGCGCCGCTCGTCGCGGCGCGGCAGCTTCGCGGCCGCCGCGGTGATCGAGCGCAGCGCCTGCGCCTGGTGCTCGTGGTCGCCCGCGGCCTCAACCGAGCCGGGGCGGGTCCCGGCCTCAACCGAGCCGGGGCGAGCCCCGGCCTGGAGCGAGCCGGGGCGAGCGCCTTCCTCCAGCTCGCGCACGGCGAGGGCGAGGATGCGCGGGTACTCGCGCGGGTCGAGCGGCAGGCGGTGCGCGTGGTAGTGGACCGCGAAGGCGCCGGTGTCGGCGTCGAACGCCAGCACCAGGCGGCCCGCGGCGAGCTCCACGCCGTAGTGGTCGCCCAGGATGGGCAGCAGCACGCGGTTGGCGAGGTGCTCGGCGGGCGGGCGCCAGTCGATGTCGAAGAAGTCGGCGAGCGTGGACGCGGGCCCGTTCTCGAGCAGGTCCTGCCACCACGCGTTGTCGGCGGCGAGCACGCCCATGTGGTTGGGGACGATGTCCATCACCATCGCCATGTCGTGCGCGCGCAGCTCGGCCACGAAGGCGTCGAGGTCGGCCTCGGTGCCGATCTCGGGATTCAGCGTCTCGTGGTCGATGATGTCGTAGCCGTGCGTGCTGCCGGGCCGGGCGCGCAGGAACGGCGAGCAGTAGACGTGGCTCACGCCGAGCCTCGCGAGGTAGGGCACGAGCGCGGTCGCGTCGCGGAAGGTGAACTTGCCGTGCAGCTGCAGGCGGTAGGTGGCGCGCGGGATGAGGGCGCGCTCGAGGCCGGGCGGGCGCTCGCGCCGCGCGCGCGTCTTGCCGCGGATCGCCGCGAGCGCGCGCGTCATCCGGCGCAGGCGCGCGTCGCGCGGCCACGCGTCGAGCTCGAGCGCCAGCTTGCGCCGCCAGTTGGGATGCTGCTCGACGGTGCCGGGGACGTTCGCCTGGTCCGCCATGCCCAGCACGTCCTCCATCTGCACCACCATCACCGCGGCGGGCGAGCGCGCGGCATAGGCGTGCACGGCGATGGTGAGCTCCTCGCTCACCGGCGCCTCGGGATCGATGGCCTCGGTGGCGAGCCCCTCCGCGCGCAGCGCCGCCACCAGCGCCGCGCGGTCGCCGCGCCGCTCATCGCGCGCACGCCCGAGCGCATCCGCATCCATGAGCCCCAGCCGCGCGCGCGTCTCGAGGTCGGCGCCGCCCCACCAGCCCGCGAAGGTCGGCAGGTCGTGGGTCGACCACGCGACCAGCGCACGGCGCGGGTACGCGCCGGGGGCCTTGAACCCGGCGCCCTCGCGCTCGAAGAGCACCAGGCGGTAGGAGAGGATCTCGTTCGCCTCCAGCTCGCGGCGCAGCTCGTCGGCGACGGTGCCCAGGTCCTCGCCGATCACGAGGCAGCGCTCGCGATGGCTCTCGAGCGCCACGATGCCGAGCAGGTCCGTGAGCGGATAGCGCACGTACGCGCCCTCGTGCGCCCCGCAGCCCGCGGGCACCCACCAGAGGCGCGCGAGCCCCATCACATGGTCGATGCGCAGCGCCCCGGCGCGCAGCATGCTTGCGCGCAGCGTCGCGATGAGCGGCGCATAGGCGGCCTCGCGCAGGCGCCAGGGGTCGTACGGCGGCAGGCCCCAGTCCTGGCCGCGCGTGTTGAAGGCGTCGGGCGGCGCGCCCACGCCGGCGCCGAGCGCGTAGAGGTGCTGGTTGGCCCACGCCTCGGAGCCGTCGGGTCCGATGGAGATCGCGAGGTCCGCGTAGAGCCCGACCGCCATGCCGAGGTCGCGGCAGCGCTCCTGGGCGCGCGCGAGCTGCAGGTCCGCCTGCCACTGGAGGTACTCGTGGAGCCCCACCGCGAGCGCGTTCTCGCGCGCGTACCGGCGCACCGCCTCGCTCGCGGGGTCGCGATGCTCCTCGGGCCACTGGCGCCACGGCACCGCGTGCAGCTCCGAGAGCGCCTCGTGCAGCGCGTGGTGGCGCAGCGCCTGGCCGCGCGCGGCGCGGAACTGCGCGTAGAGGCGCGCCCGCGTGCTGCCCGCCTCGAGGTGGCGCCGGCAGAAATGCGCGTAGAGGGTCTCCACGATCGCGCGCTTGGCGGCGGCCACCGCGGCGTAGTCGACGAAGTCCGGCGCGCGCAGCGGCTCGCACTGCGCGCGCCAGCGCGCCGTGAAGCCGGGGTCCGCCGCGGCGATCTCGGCGAAGTCGTCGATCGCCTCCACGTCGAGGTAGATCGGGTTCAGGAACAGGCGCGACGAGGGGCTGTACGGGCTGCCGTGGCCCGGGTCGCGCAGCGAGAGCGCGTGCAGCGGGTTGGTGCCGACGATCGCGGCGCCGCGCTCGCCCCAGACCTCCGCGCAGTGGCGCAGGTCGGTGAAGTCGCCGATGCCGGCGTTGCGCGACGAGCGCAGCCCGTAGAGCTGCACCGTCGTGCCCCACACGCGCGCGCCGTCGGCGATCGAGGGCGGCAGGTAGCAGCGCGCCGGCGCCACCGCGAGCTGGCCTTCGCCCAGCACCGTGGGACCCGCGACGATGGCGATGCGGTGATAGCCGTCGGGCAGGTCGGCGGGCAGCGGAAGGCGGAACGCGGTGGCGCGCAGGTCGCCCCGCGCGAAATCCTCGATGCGCACCAGGCCCAGCGCATCGAAGCGCTCCTCGCGCACCTCGCCGCTCTCCTCGACGATGCGCCACGCGAGGGCGCGCGCGAAGGCGCTTTCGGGAAGCTGCACGCGCATGCCGCGATCGAGGCCCGCGCGGCGCAGCACGGTGATCGGCTCCACCACGCGAGCCCAGCGCGCGCGCTCCCCGGCATCGAGCGCGGCTTGCGCCGAGGCCGCGTCGGTCACCTCGACGCCGAGTGCCGCGAGCAGCCGGCGCTGCGTGACCTCGGGCGTGGCGCGCCACTCGCCCCAGATGTCGTGGTACCCGGGCTCGATGCCGTAGAGGCTCGCCAGCCGCGCGAGGGCCGAATCCATCACGGCGCCTCGAGGCTCCAGGCGCCGCTCCACGGCGCGCGGCCGGCGTCGCGCGCCGCGCCTTCCGCGTGCACCGCGCGGCCCGGCGCCCGCGGCATGTCCGCGCAGGGCGTGCCGGAGAAGTTCGCGCGCAGGTGCAGGCGCGCGCCGTCGGCGAGCGTCCAGTCGACGGCGAGGCCGCCCGCGCCGATCGTCTCGAAGCGCGCGCCGCGGTGCGGGCCGTCGAGGTGGGGCACGACGTGGCGTGCGCGTGCCGCAAGGAGCCGCCCGTAAAGGGCGAGCCATTCGGCGTGCACGCCGGACGTGCGCTCTTCCCAATCGAGCTTCGAGGCGAGGAATGTCTCCTCGGCACCGGGATCGGGGATGTGCTCGCGCGCGGCGGGATCGCGGAAGCGCGCGAACGCGGCGAACTCGCGCCGCCGTCCCTCGCGCACGGCGTCGGCGAGCGCGCCCGCGAAGTCGCAGAAATAGAGGAACGGCGTGCTCGCAGCGTACTCCTCGCCCATGAAGAGCAGCGGGACCGCGGGCGCCAGCAGCAGCGCGGCGGTGGCGAGGCGCAGCGCCGCGGGCTCGGCGAGGCTCGCGATGCGCTCGCCCAGCGCGCGGTTGCCGACCTGGTCGTGGTTCTGCAGGAAGGGGACGAAGGCGAGGGGCGGCAGGTCCGCCGACGGCTCGCCGCGCGCCGCGCCCTTGCGGTGGGGCGAGGGCTCGCCCTGCCACGCGAAGCCCTCGGCCAGCGCGCGGCCGAGGTGCATCACCGGACGCGCCGCGTAGTCGGCGTAGTAGCCGTCGGCTTCCCCGGTGACGATCACGTGCGCGGCGTGGTGCCAGTCGTCGTTCCACTGCGCGGTGGCCGGGTAGCGCCCCTTTAGCAGGCGCGCCTCGTTGCGGTCGTTCTCGAGCACCAGGTGCACGGAGCGCCCGCGCCCCGGACCGGTCTCGATGGCGCGTGCGATGTCGGTCACGATGTGGTCGGGCGAGCCGTCGGCGATCGCGTGGATCGCATCCATGCGCAGGCCGTCGAGGTGGTACTCCTCGATCCAGTAGAGCGCGTTGTGCACGAAGAAGTCGCGCACCGTCGCCGCGTGCTCGCCGTCGAAGTTGATCGCCGCGCCCCACGGGGTCTGGTGCGCGGGGTTGAAGAACTGGGGCGCGTAACGCGCGAGGTGGTTGCCCTCCGGGCCGAAGTGGTTGTAGACCACGTCGAGCAGCACCATGAGGCCGTGCGCGTGCGCGGCCTGCACGAAACGCTTGAGGTCCTCGGGCGTGCCGTAGGCCGCGTCGGGCGCGAACGGGAGCACGCCGTCGTAGCCCCAGTTGCGCCGCCCCGCGAAGTCGGCGAGCGGCATGAGCTCGACGGCGGTGACGCCGAGGGCGGCGAGGTCCGCCAGGCGCTCCTCGGCCGCGGCGTAGGTGCCCGCCGGCGTGAAGGTGCCCACGTGCATCTCGTAGATCACGGCCTCGCGCCACGGCCGCCCGCGCCATCCGCCGTCGCTCCACTCGAAGGCGCGCGGGTCCACCACCGCGCTCGGCCCGTTCACGTCCCAGGGCTGCGAGCGCGACGCGGGATCGGGCACGGCGGCGCCGGTATCGATGCGGAAGGCGTACGGCGCGCCCGCCGCGACGTCGTCCACCTCCGCCTCGTGCCAGCCGCCGCCCGCCCCGCGCATCGCCACGTCGCGCCGCTCGCGCTTCTCGCCGAGGAGGAGCGTCACCTCGTCGATCGCGGGGGCCCAGAGGCGGAAACGCGCCCGGCCGCCGGCGAGCGAGGCGCCGAACGGCATCTCGTGCGCACGCCTCACGCCGACCCCGGGCTCGCCTGGCGCAGGACGACGAGCGAGCGGCCCTGCAGGGGATAGGTGCCTTGCGGTGCGGCGTGCCCGGGGGGCACGTCGCCGGTGTCGGTGGAGGTGTCGATCTCGCCGCGCCACCCGCCGCCGGCCTCGGGGAGCTTGAACTCGATGAGGTCGTGGTGCGCGTTGAAGAGCACCAGGAAGCTCGCGTCGTGCAGCGGGCGGCCGCGCTCGTCGGTCTCGGGCAGCCGCTCGCCGTTGAGCCACATGCCCAGGCAGCGCGCGAAGTCCTTGTCCCATTCCTCGGGGGTCATCTCGTGGCCGTCGGGCATGAGCCACGCCACGTCCTTCTGCCCCTCGCCTCCGGCCGGCACGCCCTTGAAGAAGTCGCGGCGGCGGAAGATCGGGTGCGCGTTCCTCAGCGCGATCATGCGCTTGGTGAAATTGAGCAGGCGCCACTTGGCGTCGTCCCAGTTCCAGTCGTGCCAGGTGATCTCGTTGTCCTGGCAGTACGCGTTGTTGTTGCCCTGCTGCGTGCGGCTCGTCTCGTCGCCGGCGAGCAGCATCGGCACGCCCTGCGAGAGGAGCAGGGTCGCGATCATGTTGCGCTTCTGCTGCTCGCGCAGCCTCGCGATCGCCGCGTCGTCGCTCGGGCCCTCGGCGCCGCAGTTCCACGAGATGTTGTTGTCGTTGCCGTCGCGGTTGTCCTCGCCGTTGGCCTCGTTGTGCTTCTCGTTGTACGACACCAGGTCGTTCAGCGTGAAGCCGTCGTGGGCGGTGATGAAGTTCACGCTCGCGCACGGGCCGCGGTCGTTGGCCGAGTAGAGGTCCGACGAGCCGGTGAGGCGGCGCGCGAAGTTGCCGATCAGGCCGTCGTCGCCCTTCCAGTAGGCGCGCATCGTGTCGCGGTACTGGTCGTTCCACTCGCCCCAGCCGGGCGGGAAGTTGCCGACCTGGTAGCCGCCGTCGCCCAGGTCCCACGGCTCGGCGATCAGGAGCCGCGGCGAGAGCACCGGGTCCTGGCGCAGCACGGCGAAGAAGTTGGAGAGCCGGTCGAACGCGGGGCTGTCGCGCGCGAGCGTGGTAGCGAGGTCGAAGCGGAAGCCGTCGACGTGCATCTCGCTCACCCAGTAGCGCAGCGAGTCGACCACGAGCTGGAGCACGCGGGGGTTGCGCAGGTCGAGCGAGTTGCCGCAGCCGGTGAAGTCCGCGCAGTAGCGCTTGTCCTCGCCCAGCCGGTAGTAGGCGTGGTTGTCGATGCCGCGCCACGAGAGCGTGGGCCCCTTCTCGTTGCCCTCGCCGGTGTGGTTGTAGACCACGTCGAGGATCACCTCGAGGCCGGCCGAGTGCAGCGTCTTCACCATCGCCTTGAACTCGTTCACCGGGTGCGTCACGCCGTAGCGCGGATCCGGGGCGAAGTAGGCGAGCGTGTTGTAGCCCCAGTAGTTGGAGAGCCCGCGCGTGACGAGCGGCCGGTCGTCGACGAACGCCTGCACGGGCAGCAGCTCCACGGTCGTCACGCCGAGCGATTTCAGGTGGTCGACCACCTGGCGCGTCGTGAGGCCCGCGTACTTTCCCCGCAGCGAGTCCTGCACGTCGGGGTGGCGGCGCGTATAGCCGCCGACGTGCATCTCGTAGATCACGCGATCGTTGGCGGGCACGTGGGGTGAGCGGTCGTCGCCCCAGCTGAACGCGTTGTCGATCACCTGGCCCTTGGGCGTGCCGCCGGCATCCTCGCGGCGGTCGAACGACAGGTCCTCCTTCTTGCTGCCGATGGTGTAGCCGAAGAGCGCGTCGCTCCAGCGCACCGGGCCCACGATGCTGCGCGCGTAGGGATCGAGCAGCAGCTTGTGCGGGTTGAAGCGGTGGCCTTCCTCGGGCTTGTAGGCCCCGTGCACGCGGTAGCCGTAGAGCAGGCCGGGGCGCGCCTGCGGCAGGTAGCCGTGCCAGACGAAATCGGTGCGCTCGCGCAGCGCGATGCGGTGCGTCTCGCGCTTGCCCGTCTCGTCGAAGAGGCACAGCTCCACCTTCTCGGCGTGGCGCGAGAAGAGCGCGAAGTTGACGCCCGCGCCGTCCCAGGTGGCGCCGAGGGGGTAGGGCGAGCCCTGCCACAGCTCGGTAAGCGACGGTGCGGCCTTGGTCATGGCTCGGATAGCTCCAGGAGTCCGTGGAGGGGAATCGCGACCCAGTCGGGCCGCTGGGCGAGCTCGTAGCGCAGCTCGTAGAGCGCCTTCTCGATGAGGAAGAGGTCGAGGGTCGCCTGGAAGGCGGCCGGATCCGCGGGAACCGACCCGAGGCCCGCGGTGGCCTTGAGGTAGCCCTCGCGGAAATGGTGCGTGGCGCCGCGCTGCCACTCGGCGACGGTGGCGAGCGCGGCGTCGGTGGGGGGCGCGCCCGGCTCGCGCTTGAGGCGCGCCGCGTGCGCCGCGTAGCCGAACGAGCGCAGCATGCCGGCCACGTCGCGCAGCACGCTCGACTTGGCGCGCCGCTCGGCCACCGGACGCCCCGGCTCGCCCTCGAAGTCGACGATCACGAAGTCGTCCTGGGCCACCAGGATCTGGGCGAGGTGCAGGTCGCCGTGGAAGCGCGTCTTCGCCACGCCTTCCGGGAGCGCGGCCGCGCGGATGCGGGCGCGCAGCCGCTCGCGCCGTCCGGCGAGGCGGGCCGCGTCCGCGCGCGCCGCGTCCTTGAGCGTTGGCAGCGCGGCCTCGAGCGCCTTGAAGCTCGCGTCGAGCTCGCCCTCGATCGCCGCCTTCCACGCCGCGACGTCCCGCGCCGTGATCGGCTCCGGATCGAACGCCGGGTCCCCGGTGCGCGCGGCGAGCGCCCGGTGCAGCTCGCCCACGCGGCGGCCGAGGAGCGCCATGCGGCCGAGGTGGAAGTCGGTCGCGGCGGCCTCGGCGGCTTCCGCTGCGCCGGCGCCCTGCGCGGCCTTCGGCTGCGGGAGCACCAGCATGCGCCCCAGGTGCTGGAGCGTGAGCTCCCAGAGGTCGCCCTGGTTCTCGACGAACTTCTGCAGCACCGCGAGCGTCACCGGCTCGTCATCGCCCTCGAGGTACTCGACCGCGCCCAGCACCGGCGCGATGTGCGGGAAGGCCGCCACCTCGGTGAGGAAGCGCCCCAGCTCGAGCTCGGGATTCACGCCCTCGCGCATGCGGCGGTAGCCCTTGAGGAAGAGCTTGTTGCCGAAGAACACCGCCGTGTTGCTCTGCTCGACGGTGGGCACGCGCACTTCTTCCGCGTCGATCGACGCCGCGTGGGCCGCGTAGAGCGAGGTGGCGGAGAACCGGAGCTTGCCCGCGCCGAGCGCCACCTCGGAATTCGTGCCCATGGCGCGCGCCAGGCCGCGCGTGAAGGCGGGATCGGCGAACGCGGCGTAGAAGACGCCGACGCGGTCGCGATGGCGCACCCGGGCGACGACCGAGGCGCCGTATTTCTCGAGCGGGTCGTGGGTGCGCGACTCCCAGTCGAGCGCGAGGGGGACGAAATAGCGCTGGCAGCTTCCGTCGGCGAGGTCGGCGCGCATGAACGTGATGCTCCACGTGGCCGCGCCGGTCTTCCACGGCGCGATCATCGCCACGCGCACGTCGGAGATCGCCTCGTTGCGCGCGGCGAACCAGCGGCGCGCGCGCAGGTAGGGGACGAGGATCTCGTCGCGCATCTTCTCGTGGGTCGCGTGCATGAGCACTTCGCCGGGCTTGGGCGGCTCCGCGCCGCCGCGTTCGAGCGCCTGCTGCCAGCCGGGTGCCAGCACCAGCACCGGCAGCCGGCGCTGCGGCAGGCGCTGCTCGTGCCAGCCCGGCGGCTTCGCGTCGGTGGCGAGCCGCAGCGCGAGGTAGCCGTGGCCCGCGAGCGTGAAGAGGTAGGGGAGCTTGCCCACCGGCGGGAACGGCTCCTGGCCCAGGACCTCGACCGGCACGCGCCCCGCGAAGCGCGCGAGGTCCAGCTCCGCGGCCTGCGGCACGCGCGAGAGGTTGGCCACGCACAGCACCGCCTCGCCGTCGTATTCGCGCACGAACGCGAGCACCTTGCGGTTGCCCGGCTCGAGGAACGTGATGGTGCCGCGCCCGAACGCCTTGTAGCGGCGGCGCATCGCGACCAGGCGCCGCGTCCAGTGCAGCAGCGACGAGGGGTTGCGCAGCTGCGCCTCCACGTTCACCGCCTCGTAGCCGTACACCGGGTCCATCACCGGCGGCAGGTACAGGCGCTGCGGGTCGGCGCGCGAGAAGCCGGCGTTGCGGTCCGGGCTCCACTGCATGGGAGTGCGCACGCCGTTGCGGTCGCCGAGGTAGATGTTGTCGCCCATGCCGATCTCGTCGCCGTAGTAGAGGATCGGCGCTCCCGGCATGGTCATGAGCAGGAACGTGATGAGCTCGATCTTCGGGCGGCTGTTCTCCATCAGGGGCGCCAGGCGCCGGCGGATGCCGACGTTCACGCGCATGCGCGGGTCGTTGGCGAAGATGCGGTACATGTAGTCGCGCTCGCGGTCGGTGACCATCTCGAGCGTGAGCTCGTCGTGGTTGCGCAGGAAGATCGCCCACTGGCAGTTGGCGGGGATGGGCGGGGTCTGCGCGAGGATCTCCACCAGCGGGTAGCGGTCCTCCATCGCGATCGACATGTACAGGCGCGGCATCATGGGGAAGTGGTACGCCATGTGGCACTCGTCGCCGTCGGCGAAGTACTGGCGCACCTCCTCGGGCCACATGTTGGCCTCGGCGAGCAGCAGCTTGCCGCGATAGTTGGCGTCGAGGTCGGCGCGGATCTTCTTCACGATCGCGTGCGTCTCGGGGTTGTTCTCGTTCGTGGTGCCTTCGCGCTCGACGAGGTACGGGATCGCGTCCAGGCGGAATCCGTCCACGCCCATGTCGAGCCAGAAGTGCATGGTGCGCAGCACCGCGCGCAGCACGTGCGGGTTGTCGAAGTTGAGGTCGGGCTGGTGGCTGAAGAAGCGGTGCCAGTAGTGCTGCTGGGCCACCGGGTCCCACGCCCAGTTGGAGGACTCGGTGTCGGTGAAGATGATGCGCGTGCCCGCGTACTTGTTGGGGTCGTCGCTCCACACGTAGTAGTCGCGCTTGGTGCTGCCCTTGGGGGCGCGGCGCGCGGCCTGGAACCACGGGTGCTGGTCCGAGGTGTGGTTCAGGATCAGCTCGGTCACCACGCGCAGCCCGCGCTCGTGGGCCTCGCGCACGAAGCGCTTGAAGTCGCGGCGCGTGCCGTAGGGCGGATGGACGTTGTGGTAGTCGGCGACGTCGTAGCCGTCGTCCAGCAGCGGGCTGGGGTAGAACGGCATCACCCAGACGGTGTTCACGCCCAGGTCGCGGATGTAGTCGAGCTTCTCGGTGAGGCCCTGGAAGTCGCCGATGCCGTCGCCGTTGGAGTCGCAGAACGCCTTCACGTGGAGCTGGTAGATGATGGCGTCCATGTACCAGAGCGGATCGTCGTCCGGCACGGCGGACGCAACGTCGCGCGCGTGGGTCCGCGTATCCATCACCGGTGCCCGCGGCTGGCTGCGAAGAGGTGCGCCGGGGACTTGCGCGGGTCGAGCATCACGAAGTTGCGCGCGCCGCGCCACGGGTAGCGCTCGCCCGTGATGAGGTCCTCCACCGTGATCTCGCTCGCGCCTTCGAGGCCGAGCGCCTCGAGGTCGAGCGTGATCCATCCGCTCTGCACGTTCAGCGGGTCCAGGTTCACGACGGCGAGGATGCGATCGTCGCCCGCGCGCTTCGAGTAGCCCATCAGCTGGTCGTTGTCGGTGCCGTGGAAGGCGAGGCTCCAGTCCGACTGCAGGGCCGGATGCGCGTGGCGGATCGCGTTCACGCGGGCGATGAGGGGTGCCAGGCTCCCGGCGCGCTCGACGTCCCAGCGCTTCACCTCGTACTTCTCGCTCGCGAGGTATTCCTCGCTCACGTCGTCGCGCGGCCGGTTCTCGGCGAGCTCGAAGGCCGGTCCGTAGATGCCGTAGTTGGCGGCGAGGGTGGCGGCGAGCACGAGGCGGATCGCGAACGCCTCGGGCGGCGCGTTGCGCAGGTGGTGCGGCAGGATGTCCGGCGTGTTGGGCCAGCAGTTCGGGCGGAAGTACTCGCGCGAGGAGGAAAGCGCCAGCTCGGTGAAGTATTCGGTGAGCTCGGCCCTGGTCTCGCGCCACGTGAAGTAGGTGTACGACTGGGAGAACCCGAGCTTGGCGAGGCGGTGCATCACGCGCGGCCGCGTGAACGCCTCGGCGAGGAAGATCACGCGCGGATGCTCGCGGTGCACGGCGGCGATCAGCCACTCCCAGAACGCGAACGGCTTGGTGTGGGGGTTGTCGACGCGGAAGATCTCCACGCCCTCGCCGATCCAGTGCTCGATCACCTCGCGCAGCGCCTGCCACAGCGCTCGCCAGTCGCGCGTCTCGAAGTCGATCGGGTAGATGTCCTCGTACTTCTTGGGCGGGTTCTCGGCGTACTGCACGCTGCCGTCGGGGCGGCGCCGGAACCACTCGGGATGCTGCGTGACCCACGGGTGGTCGGGGGCGACCTGGAAGGCGATGTCGAGCGCGATCTCCATGTCGAGGGCGCGCGCCGCCGCGACCAGGCGGCGGAAATCGGCGGCCGTGCCCAGCTCGGGATGGATCGCGGTGTGGCCGCCCTCGCGGGCTCCGATGCCCCAGGGGCTGCCGACGTCGCCCGCCTCGGACGCCGTGGCGTTGTTGCGGCCCTTGCGGCGCGTGCGCCCGATCGGGTGGATGGGCGGGAGGTAGAGCACGTCGAAGCCCATCGCCCGGATGCGCTCGAGGTGGCCCTCGAGGTCGGCGAAGGTGCCGTGCTTGCCGGGCTCGGCCGCCATCGAGCGCGGGAACGCCTCGTACCAGGCGCCGCAGCGCGCCCGCTCGCGGTCGACCCACGCGGGATAGCTCACGGTCTGCGAGGCGCCCGCGCGGGGCGCATGCTGCCGCGCGAGGGCGAGCAGCGGCTCGTCCATCGCGAGGCCGCGCAGCCGCTCGGGATCCGCCTCGTCGCGCAGGTGCCGCGCCCAGGCGACGAGCTGCTCGCGCGCCGGGCCGTCGGCGTTGGCCACGCTCTCGGCGGCGAGCTCGGCGCCGGCGCGGGCCGCGAGCCGGATGTCCTCCGCCTCCACGCGGCGCAGGAACGCGTCGCGCCAGCCCGCGAGGTGGTCCACCCAGCACACGATGCCGTACTGCCACGCGCCGATGCGGTCCACGGTGAAGCGCGCGCTCCAGAGGTCGTTGCCGAGCGGCTCCATCGGCACGCCCGACCATTGCGTGTCGCCGGGCCCGCGGTAGCGCAGCTCGCACGCGACGCGCTCGTGCCCGTGCGCGAAGCAGTCGGCGGTGACGGCGATCTCCTCGCCCTCGACGCGCTTCACCGCGAAGCGCCCGCCGTCCACCTGCGGGGCCACGTTCTCGATCGCGGTCGTGGGTGCGAAGGTCTCGCGCACGGCCGCGCGCGTGAATTCGTTCATCCGCGCGCCTCGGGCACGAAGATCATGAGGCCGAGCGGCGGCAGGCGCAGCACCAGCGAGTGCGGCCGGCCGTGGCAGGCGTGGTCCTGGGCCTGCGAGCCGCCCAGGTTGCCCTGGCCGCTGCCGCCGTAGAAGGTCGCGTCGCTGTTGAGCGCCTCGCGCCAGCGCCCGCCCATCGGCACGCCGACGCGGTAGGCCTCGCGCACCACGGGCGTGAAGTTGCACACGACCAGCGCGGGCGAGCCGTCGGCGGCGATGCGCAGGAACGTGAGCACGCTGTCGTCGCTGTCGTGCATGTCCACCCACTGGAAGCCCGCGGGCGTGAAGTCCACCTCGTGCAGCGCGGGCGTGTCGCGGTACGCGCGGTTCAAGTCCCGCATCCAGTGCTGCACGCCCGCGTGGTCGGCCGCGTGGGTGAGCTCCCAGTCGAGCTGGCGCTCGTGGTGCCACTCGCGCCACTGGCCGAACTCGCCGCCCATGAAGAGCAGCTTCTTGCCGGGGTGCGCCCACATGTAGCC
>Ga0070681_10004795_pt1 | contig 12961 bp, 13 predicted proteins | sample KBSC83BmetaG_FD_65650 | JGI IMG/M metagenome (GOLD analysis project Ga0070681, IMG submission 65650) | Corn rhizosphere microbial communities from Kellogg Biological Station, Michigan, USA - KBS C8-3B metaG | ecosystem: Host-associated > Plants > Roots > Rhizosphere | place: USA: Michigan... | reverse complement strand
CTCGCGATAGCTGCGCAGGCCCTGGTTGAAGATCTGGATGTGGCACGGGCAGTTCATCGGCTTCAGCGCGAACACGCGCAGCGCCGGGTCGGCGATGAACTCGCGCAGGCCTTCCTCGTTCTCGCTGAGATACATGTTCTCGCGGAACTTCTCCCAGTGGCCCGAGGCTTCCCACAGGCGGCGGTCGTTGAGCTGCGGCGTCTTCACCTCGACATAGCCGCCGGCCTCGAGCTTGCGCCGGAGATAGCTCTCGAGCGTGCGCCAGAACGTCCAGCCCTTCGGGTGCCAGTAGACCATGCCCGCGGCGTCTTCCTGCTGGTGGAAGAGGCCCATCTCGCGGCCGATCTTGCGATGGTCGCGCTTCTCGGCCTCCTCGATGCGCAGCAGGTACGCCTTCAGGTCCTTGTCCGAGAAGAAGATCGTGCCGTAGACGCGCTGGAGCTGCGCCTTGCTGGCGTCGCCGCGCCAGTAGGCACCGGACACCTTCGTCAGCTTGAACGCCTTGCCCAGTTTGCCGGTCGAGGGCAGGTGCGGGCCCAGGCACATGTCGAGCCAGTCGCCCTGCCGGTAGACCGAGATGATCTCGTCCTTCGGCAACTCGTCGGCCCACTCGGCCTTGAAGCTCTCGCCATGCTGGACGAAGTAGTCCTTGATCCGCGCGCGGTCCCAGACTTCCCGCACGATCGGCAGGTTGCGGTCGACGATCTCGCCCATGCGCTGCTCGATCCTGGCGAAGTCCTCGGGCGAGAACGGCTCGGCGCGCACGAAGTCGTAGTAGAAGCCGTCCTCCGTCGACGGGCCGAAGGTGATCTGCGTGCCGGGGAAGAGCTCCTGGACCGCCTGCGCCAGCACATGCGCCGCATCGTGGCGCAGCAGCTCGAGCGCGTCGGGATCGCGCGACGTCACGATGCCGATCCTGGCGTCGCGGTCGACCACGTGGTCGAGGTCCACCATCTTGCCATCGACGCGCAGCGCCAGCGCGGCCTTGGCGAGACCGGGGCCGATCGAGGCGGCAATCTCGGCGCCGCTCACGGGCTTATCGAAGGAACGGACGGAGCCGTCCGGAAGGGAAATATTGATCATGGCAACCACCTAGGCAGGAATTCGAACGCGTCCCATCGACCGGCCGACGAGGCCGGTGGACAGAGGCCGGGAAGCGGCACAAACGCGCGCGCCCGGCCGAATCAAGTTCGAACGGTGGTCAGTGTCGTCGGAGCGGGGAAAAACAGCCGGTCCATGCGCCCCGGAGATAGGTGCAGCGGGCCTTTGAGTCAAGTTTCGGGCAGCAATCCGCCAAACAGGGCGAGCAGGCGCCGATTGGTCTCGGCGAGGGCATAGCGAGTGCGAACATGCTCCTGGGCGGTCCGGGCGAGCTCGCCGCGGGCCTCGGGCGACAGCGACAACGCGGCATTCAGCGCATTGGCCAAAGCCGCCGCATCGCCGGGTGCGGCGAGCCAGCCCGTCGTGCCCGGCAGAAGCGCCTCCGCGGCCCCGCCGCCGTCGACGGCCACGACCGGGCGGCCCATCGCCTGCGCCTCGATCATCGGCCGGCTGAATCCCTGGGCCTTGCCGCCGGTCGACACCACGACGTCGGCCAGCATGTAGGCGGCCGGCATGTCGTCGACATAGGGACCGATCTGCACGCGGCCGAGCAGGTTGGCATCCGCGATCGCCTGCTCGACCTCCTTTTCGAAAGGAGTCGGCGCACCGGTCGAGCCGAGCAACAGGCAGAACACGTCGGCGCGGCCGAGCTGCCGGATCGCCTCGATGAGGAGCCTGTGGCCGTGATCCTCGTCGAAGCGGCCAGGATAGAGCACGACATGGCTGCCGTCCGGCACGCGCAGGTCGCCGGCCAGCCGGATCACCCGGTCGGCACGCACGAGCGCGGGATCGAAGCGGTCGAAGTTGATGCCGGGCGGGATCGTGTGCAGGCGCTGGGCCGGGTCGGGCTCGCGCCCGCGGGCGTCGCGCGCGATATAGTCCGACACCGCGACCAGTGCGTCGGCGCGCAACTGGCGGCGCTCGGCCAGGCGCTCCATCGCGCCGGTCGCCAGGAAGGGCCGATGCAGCGTGGCGATCCACTTCACCTTCAGCCGGCGCGCCAGCGCGCTGGCCACCCATGCCGCCCGGGGCGAGCGCGCCTGGATCAGGCTCACGTCGGCGGCGCGCAGGCTGGTGGCGAGCTTGGGCGGCAGGCTGAGGCGCGATCGCAGCGCGCCACGCCACGGCGGCAGTTCGAGATGCGTGGCACGCAGGCGCAACAGGTCGGGCACCATAGCGCCGCCGGGCGAGGCCACGATCGCGGTGCCGCCGGCGGCGACCACGGCCTGGGCGGTATCGAGCGTGGCGCGCGCGAGGCCGCTGCCGGCGAGCGACGGGACGATTTGCAGGAGGGTGATGGGGGACAAGGAGTTGGCGGCTGCTTTCTCGATATGGCAGGTAGCACGCGATGAACGACAAAAGTAGGGCAGACCGGCTGGCGCGACCGGATGGTAATTTCGTGGCCTACGCAAGAACCGAGGGTCGCGCGCCGGCTTCCGCGCCGACGGTCGTCTTCCTGGGCGGCTTCCGGTCGGACATGACCGGCACCAAGGCGGTGGCGCTCGAAGCGTGGGCGCGCGCGCGCGGCAACGGCTTTCTGCGCTTCGACTATCTCGGGCACGGACAATCGTCCGGCCGGTTCGAGGACGGCACGATCGGCCGCTGGCTCGACGATTCGCTGGCGGCGATCGACGCGCTCACGACCGGCAGGCTGGTCCTCGTCGGCTCGAGCATGGGCGGCTGGCTGGCGCTGCTGGTGGCGCTGAAGCGGCCCGAGCGTCTGGCGGGACTCGTGCTGATCGCCGCCGCGCCCGACTTCACCGAGCGCATGCTGCTGGCCGGCCTGTCGCCGGACGACCGCGCGATCCTGCAGCGCGACGGACGGCTCGAGCGGCCGTCGCAATATTCGCCGGAGCCGTCGGTCTTCACCTGGAAGCTGATCGAGGAAGGGCGCCACCATCTCGTGCTCGACAAGAAGCTCGCGCTGCCGTGCCCGGTGCGGCTGCTGCACGGCCAGAGCGATCCCGACGTGCCATGGGAATACTCGCTGCAGATCGCCCGGCATCTCGAGGCGCCCGACGTCGTCACTACTTTCGTGAAGGGCGGCGACCACCGCCTCAGCACCCCGGCCGACATCGCCCGCCTGATCGCGACGGTGGAAGAGCTCGTCTCGCGCGGAACCGCACTAACCTCATCCTGAGAAGGCCCGTAGGCCGTCTCGAAGGATGGGCAACAGACGTGGTGCTCGTGCCCATCCTTCGAGACGCGGCCTTTCAGGCCGCTCCTCAGGATGAGGTTGGTGTTTTGTCCGCAATCGCCTTCAGGCCCTCACGGTAGGTCGGATAGCGCAGCACGACGCCGAGCTCGCGCTTGAGGCGGTCGTTCCGCACGCGGCGGTTCTCCGAATAGAACGACCGGGCCATGGCGCTCATCGCGGGCTCGATCTCGCTCCAGGGAACGAGCGGCGGCACCGGCGTGCCCAGCAGCTCGCAAGCGAAGGCAATCAGATCGGCCGACGATGCGGCGAGATCGTCGACGACGTTGTAGACCGTTCCGCGCGGCGGCCGGTTCAGCGCAGCCATGACGGCGCCGGCGATGTCCTCGATGTGGATGCGCGAGAAGACCTGGCCGGGCTTGTCGATGCGGCGCGCGGTGCCCGCCTTCACCTGGTCGATGGCGCTGCGCCCCGGACCGTAGATGCCGGGCAGGCGAAAGACGTCGACGGCCGCGCCGCTCTTGCGCCCCAGCGCCTGCCACGCGCGCTCGGTCGCCAGCCGCGCGAGACTGCGCGGCTGGGTGGGCTGCGGCATGTCGTCCTCGTCGACCCAGCCCCCGGCACGATCGCCGTAGACCCCGGTGGTCGACAGATAGCCCAGCCATGTCGCGCGACCCAGCCGGTCGGCGCTGGTCGCGAGCGCGGGATCGCCGGTGGTGCCCGGCGCGATCGTGCACAGCACGTGCGTGGCGGCCGCGAGGCCGGGGGCGATCGCGGGCGCGGAGCCGTCGAACACGTGGGCGTCGATGCCCGCATCGCGCAGATTCGCGGCCTTGTCCGCCGTGGTCACGGTACCGGCCACCTGCCAGCCGCCGGCCTGGGCGAGCTTGGCGATTTCAAGGCCGCTGTAGCCCAGACCGAAAATGAAAAGACGTCCTGTCATCTTGTCAGGATCGCCCTGGCGCGGTTCTTTTCAACCATGTTGTTTCGCGCGACGACGCCTGTGGTCTGCCTGTCGCTGCTCGCCGCCCTGCCGGCGGCGGCGCAGATCCGGGACCTGCAGCCCGAGCCCGGGGTCGGCACGACCCTCGAGCGCGGGCTGGCGCCGTTCGCGGCCACGCCGGATCACCAGCGCCGCTACGTCGAATGCATGAAGCTGGCGCGCAGCGAGCCGCTGAAGGCCCTCCCGGTGGCCGAGAAGTGGATGGGCGAGGGCGGAGGCCTCGGCGCCCGCCACTGCGTGGCCATCGCCATGTTCGAGTCGGGCAAGTTCATCCAGGCCGCGAACCAGTTCGAGGCGATCGCCCGCGACATGGGCTCCGAACGGCCCGGGCTGCGCGCCGAGCTCTACGCCCAGGCGGGCCAGGGCTGGATCGAGGCGGGGCAGGCCGAGAACGCCGCCGCGGCGCAGAGCCGCGCCCTCGAGCTCAAGGCCAACGACCCTGACCTGTGGATCGATCGCGGCCTCAGCTACGCGGCGATGAAGGCCTGGCCGCGCGCCATCTCCGACTTCGACCACGCGCTCGACCTGCGCGCCAAGGACGTCGACACCATCGTGCTGCGGGCCGCCGCCTGGCGCAGCGCCGGCGACGCCAAGCGGGCGCTCACCGACGCCCAATATGCGCTGCGGCTGGCGCCCGATCATTCCGAGGCCCTGCTCGAGCGCGGCTTCGACTATCTGGCGCTCGGCGACCGGCCGGCCGCCAATGGCGACTTCAAGAAGGTCATCGCGCTCGTGCCGCCCGACTCCAGCGCCGCGCGCCGGGCCACGGCGGGGCTGCGCGGCGACGGATCCGACGCCGCGACTCCGGCGCCTGCTGCAAAGGGCGGCAAGAAGCGGTAATGTCGGCCAAATCGCACCTCAAGCGGAAAACAATGAAACGCCTCCTCCTCACGTTCGCCCTCCTCGCCGCCGCCGTTCCGGCCGTGGCCCAGACCTCGCCGCACGACACGGGCCAGGCGCCGTCGTCCTATTATCCCGCGCCGCCGCCGCTGCTGGCGCCGCAGGTCGACAAGGGCGTGCCGCTCACCGGGCTCACCTCGCCGCTCGCCGAGGACCAGAAGAAGGTCACGCAGACCAGGATCGATTCGGAGGCCGAGGCCCAGCTCTTCGCCGGCGCCGCCAAGATCGTCTGGGGCCGCTACGCCAGGATCAAGGGCGCCAAGTCGGGCACCGTGTCGGTGACCCGGCAGGGCGGCCTGTGGACCGTGGCCGGCCGCATCGACAGCGTGGCGCCCGGCACCGAGGGCGACTGGGCGTCGATCAACGCCATCGTCGAGACCATCTCGGCCAACCACATCACCCTGCGCGGCGAGGTCGCCTTCCGCGTCGCCAAGCTCGACAAGGGTGCGCCGTGCAAGGCCGGCGGCACGCTGCATTTCCGCCGCTCGGGCAAGTCGCAGGTCTGGCGGCTCGTCGAGGGCGACAATCCGTGCGACGGCACCCAGGAGATGTTCGATCTCGTCTACGAGAAGCCGGCGAGCGAGAAGAAGCCGGTCCCGGCGCAGCGCAAGGGTTAGGCGCGCAGCTTATCGACCTCGAGGCGCGCCAGTTCGTCGGCGCGCTCGTTCTCGGCGTGGCCGCTGTGGCCTTTCACCCAGGTCCATTGCAGTTTGTGCGGCGCGCTGGCGAGAGTGAGGCGCTGCCACAGCTCGACGTTCTTGACCGGCTTCTTGTCGGCGGTGCGCCAGCCGTTCTTCTTCCAGCCGTGGATCCACTTGGTGGCGCCGTCCATGACGTACTTGCTGTCGGTATGGATCCGCACGGTGCAGGGGCGCTTCAGCGCCTCGAGGCCGGAGATCACGCCCATCAGCTCCATCCTGTTGTTGGTCGTGTGCTTCTCGCCACCCGACAGCTCGCGTTCCTTCTCGCCCATGCGCAGGATGGCGGCCCACCCGCCGGGCCCCGGATTGCCGCTGCAGGCGCCGTCGGTGAAGATCTGGACCTCGGGCGTCCCGCTCACAGGCCGTAGTCCGCCAGCGAGGTCGTGCCGCGATGGAAGCGCAGGTACGCGAGATACTCGAGCGGGTCCTTGCGCTTGACCAGCGCGTCGGCCGGCGTGTGGATCCAGTCGTAGAGACGGGTCAGCAGGAAGCGCAGCGCCGAGCCGCGCGCCAGCAGCGGCAGCGCGGTGCGCTCGGCGGCGGTCAGCGGCCGGACCTTCTCGTAGGCCTGCAGGAGCGCGCGCGCCTTGGTGGCGTTGAACGCGCGATCGGGCTCGAAGCACCAGGCGTTGAGGCAGACGGCGACGTCGTAGGCGAGCGCGTCGTTGCAGGCGAAATAGAAGTCGATCAGCCCCGACAGGCGGTCGTTCAGGAAGAAGACGTTGTCGTTGAAGAGATCGGCATGGATCACGCCGGCCGGCAGGTCGTTCGGCCAGTGCGCCTCGAGGAAGGCGAGCTCGTCGGCCAGTTCGCGCGCCAGTCCGGGCGCCACGCCGTCGGCATGGGCGCGACTGCCGTCGAACAGCGGCCGCCAGCCGCCGACCGACAGGGCGTTGGGACGCTTCAGCCCGAAGTCCCGGCCGGCGAGATGGAGCCTGGCCAGCGCGTCGCCCAAGGGCGCGCAGTGCTTCACGGCGATGCGGCGCGGCGACAGGCCGTGCAGGAACGTCGTGATCGCGGCGGGCCGCCCGGCCAGCGTCCGCACCGCGCTGCCGTCGCGGCCATGGATCGGCCGCGGGCAGTTGATGCCGCGCGCCGACAGGTGGTCCATCAACCCCAGGAAAAACGGCAGATCCTTCGGGTCGACGCGCTTTTCGTAGAGCGTCAGGAAGTACTGGCCCTTCGACGTGGTCAGCAGATAGTTCGAATTCTCGACGCCCTCGGCCACGCCCTTCAGCGCGTCGGCGGCCCCGATGTCGTATTCGGCGAGAAAGGACTCGAGTTCGGCGTCGCCGACGTCGGTGTAGACCGCCATTTACGCCACCAGCTGGCGCGGCAGCTTGAAGACCACGCTCTCTTCGGTCGTGCGCACCTCTTCCACGGTGACGTCGTAGCGCTCGCGGCAGGCCGCGATCAGCTCGTCGACCAGCAGTTCGGGCGCCGAGGCGCCGGCGGTGATGCCGAGCCGGCGGGTGTTGCCCAGCCACGCCCAGTCCATGTCGGCCGCGCGCTGCACCAGGCGCGACCGGGCGCAGCCGTAGTTCGCCGCGACCTCGACCAGGCGCATCGAGTTGGAGGAATTCGGCGCGCCGATCACCACCAGCGCGTCGCAGGTCTCCGCGATCGCCTTGACCGCGGCCTGGCGGTTGGTCGTGGCGTAGCAGATGTCCTCCATCTTCGGCCCCTGGATCTCGGGGAAGCGCCGGCGCAGGGCGGCCACGATGTCGGTCGTGTCGTCGACCGACAGCGTCGTCTGCGTGGCATAGGCGAGGTTGAGCGGATCGGGCACGACCAGCGTCTCGGCCTGGCCGACGTCCTCGACCAGCAGCACGGTGCCGGGCGGAAGCTGGCCCATCGTGCCGATGACCTCGGGATGGCCGGCGTGGCCGATCAGCACCACGGTGCGGCCCGAGACGGCGTGGCGCTCGGCCTCGCGATGGACCTTCGACACCAGCGGGCAGGTCGCGTCGACGTAGAGCAGGTTGCGGCGGGCCGCCTCGACCGGCACCGATTTCGGCACGCCGTGTGCGGAGAAGATCACGGGACGATCGTCCGGCACCTCGTCGAGTTCGTCGACGAAGATCGCGCCCTGGGCCTCGAGGTTCTCGACGACGAAGCGGTTGTGCACGATCTCGTGGCGGACATAGACCGGCCGGCCGTAGCGCTCGAGGGCGCGCTCGACGATCTGGATGGCGCGATCGACGCCGGCGCAGAAACCGCGCGGGCTGGCGAGCAGGATCGTGAGCGGCTTGTTCGGCTGGGTCATGGCGAAACGGGCGTGCGGCGGGCGGGCCCGATCGCTTGCGGGCCTGCGGACCATTGCCTAGACTCCTTCGGTAAAGCAACGAGGAAAGCAATATGACTGAGCCGGTTGTCGCGGCCAAGGCGCCCCTCAAGGTCGCCCTCGAGGCGGGCAAGGACTATTGGTGGTGCGCCTGCGGGATGAGCAAGAACCAGCCGTTCTGCGACGGAACCCACAAGGGCAGCGGCCTCGTTCCGATGAAGTACACCGCCGAGAAGTCGGGCGATCACTGGCTCTGCGCCTGCAAGCAGACGAGCAAGAAGCCGCTGTGCGACGGCACCCACAAGTCGCTTCCATGATCGGCCGCACGCTCACCCTCACGGCCCCGCTCGTGCTTGCCCTGACGCTCGCCGGCTGCGGCGGCAAGTCGAACAGGGAGCAGATCGCCGGCAGCTATTGTCCGAGCCCGTTCCTGGTCGAGGATGCGCAGAGCCTGACGCGCTTCAAGCCGGGTCCGGGCCGCGATCCGCGCGACATCGCCTTCCAGGCCAGCGTGACCGGCACCGGCGTGACGTGCACGGCCAGCAAGGGCAAGATGGAAGTGAACCTGAAGGTGCGCCTCGCCGTGAACGCCGGCCCGTCGGTCGGTCCCGGCACGACCAGCGTGCCGTACTTCGTGCGCGTGATCGAGGGCAACGGGAACGTGGCCCAGGGCCAGGATTTCAACGCCGACTTCAAGCTGTCGACCGCCAGCCCGCGCGGCGCGTCGGTCGAGGAGATCACGCTCACGCTGTTCTACAACAAGCCGTCCGATCTCGGCGCCTATCGCGTCGCCGTCGGTCTCAAGCCGACGCCGCAAGAGCTCGAATACAACCGGCGCGCGGCGGCGCGCTAGGACAACCGGCGCGCAGCGGCGCGTTAGCGGCCGCGCGCGGCGCTAGAGGAAGCCCGTCGACAGCCACGGGATGGCGGCGACGGCGATCAGTCCCACGACCAGCGCGCCGAGATAGGGCCAGATGCGCTTCATGCCGGCATCGGGCGAGACCTGGCCGATGGCGCAGGCGGCGTAGTAGCCGACGCCGAGCGGCGGGGCGAACAGGCCCACGCCCATCGCCAGGATCACCACCATCGCGTAGTGGACCTCGTTCACGTGCGCGGCCTTGGCGATCGGGAACAGCAGCGGCCCGAACAGCACGATCGCGGGAATGCCCTCGAGCACGCTGCCCAGCACGATGAAGGCCAGGATCGAGATCATCAGGAAGCCGAACGAGCCGCCCGGCACCGCGGCCATCGCCTGCGCGAGCTGGTGCGAGAAGCCGGACTGGGTCAGCGCCCAGGCCATGCCGGTGGCGGTGCCGATGATCAGCAGGATCGCGCCCGACAGGCAGGCCGTCTCGAGCAGCATCGGATAGAGCCGCTTCCAGTCGAACTGGCGGTAGATCACCAGGCCCATCAGGGTGGCGTAGGCGATGCCGATGGTCGACACCTCGGTGGCGGTCGCCACGCCCTCGACCACGGCCGAGCGGATGACGAAGGGCAGCAGCAGCGAGGGCAGCGCCACCACGAAGGCCTTGCCGATCTGGCCGCGGCTCGCGCGCTCGCCGACGGCCTCATGGCGCGAGCGCCACCACGCCACGACGCCGAGCGCGATCGCCAGCACGAAGCCCGGCAGCAGGCCGCCGGTGAACAGCGCGGCGATCGACACGCCGGTCACCGAGCCGATGGTGATCAGCACCAGGCTGGGCGGGATCGTCTCGCTCATCGCGCCCGAGGCCGAGAGGATCGAGACCATCTCGCCGTCGTTCGAGCCGCGCCGCTTCATCTCGGGGAACAGCACCGGGGCGACGGCGGCCATGTCGGCGGCCTTCGAGCCCGAGATGCCGGAGACCAGGTACATGGCGCCGAGCAGCACGAAGTAGAGCCCGCCGCGGACGTGGCCCAGCAGGCCGGCGAGAAAGGCCACCATGGCGCGCGCCATGCCGGTCATGTCGATCAGCAGGCCGAGGAAGACGAACAGCGGCACGGCCAGCAGCACCAGGCTGCTCATGCCTTCGTCCATGCGCGACACGACGATGGTGAGCGGCACCTTGGTCACGCACATCAGGAAGGCCAGCGTGGCGGTGCCGAAGGCAAAGCCGATCGGCACGCCCAGCAGCACGCCCGTCGCCAGCAGCACGACGAAGAAGAAGACGAGGTTCCAGTTGCCGACCGCGGTCAGCAGCGGCGCGGCGAAATGCAGGCCGACGGCCAGCAGCGCCAGCACGGCCACGACGGCGAGCAGCGGCTTGGGCGGCAGGCGGACCAGCCGCAGCACCGCGCCCAGCAGCATGATCGCGGCCCCGGTCGGGATCGCGGCGGCGCGCACGATGTTGGGCAGGCCGAGCGCCGGAGTCTCGATGTAGAACTCCTCGGCGGCGTAGTCCCAGGCATAGGGCAGCAGGATGGCGAGGAAGAGCGCGGGCACCGCCACCGACAGCACGTCGGCGTAGGGCCTGACCGCAGCCGGCAGGCGCGTCACCACCGCGGTCAGGCGCATGTGCTGCATGCGCTGCAGCGCCACGACCGAGCCCAGCATGGCCAGCCACAGGAACAGGATCGAGGCGAGCTCGTCGCTCCACACGAACGGATGGTGGAACACGAAGCGGCTGACGACGCCGGCCAGCAGCACGAAGATCTCGACCAGCACCAGCAACGCCGTGGGCACTTCCACGACGTTGCGCAGTGCCGTTTCGATGCGGTTGATCACCGCCCTAGGACAGGGTGCCGACGGCCTTTTCCAGCGCGCCCCATGCCTCGGCGCCGAACTTGCCCTTCCACTCCTCGTAGAAGCCGGCCTTCTTCAGCACGCCGCGGAAGGCAGTGGCATCGGTCTCGACGAACTGCATGCCCTTGCCCTTCAGGGTGTTGGCGACGGTGTTGTTCATCTTGGCGAGGTCCTCGCGCTCGGCCAGCGCGGAGGCGTTGAACTCGGCCTCGACGATCTCGCGCAAGGCCGCGGGCATCGCCTCGAACGCCTTCTTGTTGGCCAGGAACCAGAAGCCGTCCCACATGTGGTTGGTGATGGCGACGTACTTCTGCACTTCGTAGAGCTTGGCCGTGTCGATCAGGGACAGCGGGTTCTCCTGGCCATCGACCACGTGGGTCTGCAGGGCGGTGTAGACCTCGTTGAAGTTGATCGAGGTCGGCGAGGCGCCGAAGGCCTTGAACAGGCTGGTCCACAGCGGCGCCACCGGAACGCGGATCTTGAAGCCGTTGAGGTCTTCCGGCGTCTTGATCGGCTTGCTGGCGCTGGTGATCTGGCGATAGCCGTTGTCGTACATCTTGCCGAAGGCGTAGAGGCCGCGCTTGGCGATCTCGCCGCGGACCAGGGTGCCCAGCGCGCCGTCCATGGTCGGCCACACCTGGCTGTAGTCCTTGAACGCGAAGCCCACGCCGTTGATCGAGGCGACCGGCACCAGCGTCGCCAGGATCAGGCCGGACAGGGTGAAGAACTCGAGCGCGCCCGAGCGCAACTGGCTCAGCATGTCGGTGTCGGAGCCCAGCTGGTTGTTGGGGAACACCTTGATCTCGACCTTGCCGCCGGTCTTCTCGAGCACGCGGGCGGCGGCCTCGGTGGTGCGGATGTTGAGCGGATGCGTCACCGGCGAGTTGTTGGCGTACTTGTAGGTGAACTCGGCGGCGTTGGCCGGCCGGCTGCGGATGGCGACCAGCGGAAAGGCCGCACCGGCGGCCAGGGTGGTGCCGAGCAGGCGGCGGCGATGAAGGCGGATGGTCATTGCGTTTCTCCCCAAATCGAGTTGGGGAGGTATTGCCCTCATTCGCCGGTCTTTTGCAACGCCGGTTCTGCAACGCAGGCCCGCTTCGAAGCGGGATGGTCCGCTCAGAAGCGGAATAGTTCCGCTCTGAAGCGGAATAGTCAGGTCGGTGTGACCGGCCGCAGCCAGGTCCGTTCCTCGACCAGGATGCAGCGTTCGGCCTCGGCGAAGCGGAAATTGTCCATCGCCGCCTTGTCCTGGCGCAGTTTCGCCCGGTAGGTCTCGTAGGCGGCCAGACTCGGGAACGAAATCAGCGCGTGGGCGATGTTGTTGGTGCCCTCATGCGGCATGAAATAGCCGATCAGGTCGCCGCCGTTGGCCGGGATGATGGTCAGCCAGTTGCGGGCGTAGGTCTCGAAGGCCTCGCGCTTGAACGGGTCGAGGACATAGCGGATCGCGCAGGTGACGGTCATGGATGCCTCCTAGGGGAGACCCCAAGGTAAACTCGTCCCGCAGGCCGATGTTTCGGCGGCGGCCGAAGGAGTACACTTTTATCGGGTCGCGTCAGGAGGTCGTGGTGAGTGCATATGCGGATCGGCTGGAGGCGTTGGCGTCCGACGCGGCGGATCGCTGCACCGGATGCGGCAAGTGCTTCGAGGCGTGCCCGACGGCGCGCGAGATCGGCCTGGACGCGGGCGAGGCCAAATCGCGCGTGGGCGAGCTGGTGGCGCTCACCCGCCAGGCAGGCGACATGGCCGGTGCCGCCGCCGAGGGTCTGCAGACGTGGCTGAACGCCTGCGACGGCAGCGCCCGGTGCAGCGCCGCCTGCCCCGAGGACATCAACGTCCGCCAGTGGGTGACGATCGCCAAGATGAAGGCGGTGGAGGCCGCGCGGCCGCTCGAGGCCAGCGCCACCGCCGCCGCCAGCCGCTTCCGTCACATGGCGCAGGCGGTGCGGCTGCTCGCCAGCATGCAGCTGCCGTCGGAGACCTTGAAGCAGATCCTGGCGCCGGCCGAGAGGCGCACCGCCGACGTGCTCTTCTATACGGGCTGCAACGTGCTGCGCACGCCGCACATCGTGCTCAACGTCATGGACATCCTCGA
>Ga0070681_10004794_pt1 | contig 12962 bp, 11 predicted proteins | sample KBSC83BmetaG_FD_65650 | JGI IMG/M metagenome (GOLD analysis project Ga0070681, IMG submission 65650) | Corn rhizosphere microbial communities from Kellogg Biological Station, Michigan, USA - KBS C8-3B metaG | ecosystem: Host-associated > Plants > Roots > Rhizosphere | place: USA: Michigan... | reverse complement strand
CGAGAAGATCCGCACGATGGTCGGAAAGTCGCGCGTGATCTGCGGGTTGTCGGGCGGGGTTGATTCGTCGGTCGCCGCGGCGTTGGTGCATCGAGCGATCGGCGATCAGCTCACGTGTGTGTTCGTCGACACCGGACTGCTGCGCCTGCACGAGCGCGAACAAGTCGAACGCACGTTCAATGCGAATCTCGGAATCAAGCTCGTCACCGTGGACGCGTCGAAACGCTTTCTCGATGCGCTCGAGGGCATCGAGGATCCCGAGCAGAAGCGAAAAATCATCGGCCACACGTTCATCGACGTCTTCGAGGAAGCGACCAGCGGGGCGGGGAAGGACGCCGACTTCCTCGTGCAGGGCACGCTCTATCCCGACGTGATCGAGTCGTTCTCGCCGCGCGGCGGGCCGTCGGTGACCATCAAGACGCACCACAACGTGGGCGGCCTCAAGCCGGACATGAAGTTCAAGCTGATCGAGCCGTTGCGCGAGCTGTTCAAGGACGAAGTGCGCAACGTCGGCCGAGAGCTTGGGCTTCCCGAAGAGATGGTCGGCCGTCATCCATTCCCGGGCCCAGGCCTGGGCATTCGCGTCCTCGGCGCCGTGACGGAATCTTCTCTTGACGTCCTCCGACGCGCGGACGCCATTTACCTCGAGGAGATTCGCGACGCCGGGTTGTACAATGAGATCTGGCAGGCGTTCGCCGTGCTGCTCCCGGTGCGGAGCGTCGGCGTCATGGGCGATTATCGGACGTACGAGAACGTGGTAGCGCTTCGCGCGGTGACCAGCAGCGACGGCATGACCGCCGACTGGTATCCGTTTCCGCACGACGTGCTGGGTCGCATCTCGAGCCGCATCATCAATCAGGTCCGCGGCGTGAATCGCGTGGTGTATGACGTGAGCTCGAAGCCGCCGGCGACGATCGAGTGGGAGTAGTTGTGGGGAAGCGGGACGAGGAAAGCGAGTAGCTCTTAGTCATCCCGAGCGCAGCGAGGGATCTGCACTTCTGCCGTCGTACGTGCAGATCCCTCGCTGCGCTCGGGATGACAAATGGAGGGGCGACGCATGACGATAGCCACGTCGAATCAACCAGGGCCGCTCGACGCGGCGAGCGCGCCTGTCGCGTCGGCGACGAAATGTCTCAACTGCGGCGTGCCCCTCGCGGGACCATACTGCTCGTCATGCGGCCAGCGGAACATTCCGCCCTACCCGAGCGTGCGGGAGCTCGTGGTCGACGCGTTCTGGGAGCTGTCGGGTTGGGACGGACGCTTCGCCGCAACGGTGCGCGAGTTGTTTCGCCACCCTGGCAAGCTGACCCGCGAGTTTCTCGAGGGCCGTCGTGCACGGTACATCTCGCCGCTTCGCCTGTACCTGATGGCGAGCCTCGTCTACTTCCTCGCCGCCGCGCTCGTGTCGAAGGACGGCGGGCTCAAAATCAGCACCACCACGACCGATAAGCACACGATCGCGGCGACTCCCGGTGCACCTGACCGCGTTGCAGACGCCATCTCGGCTGCCGTCGCGGGTAATGCACCCGATTCGGCCAAGCTCGCGCAGGCGTTTCGCGATATCGATCGAGCGCCGGCGATTCTCCGGCCGTTCCTGCGTCGCCTGGTCGTGGACCCAAAGGGATTTCAGCGCGGTCTCATCGAGGCGATGCCGCGCGTGTTCTTCGCGCTCGTCCCGGTCTTCGCCGCGATCGTCGCGCTGTTCTATCGCCGCCGGAAATATCCCGAGCATTTGTATTTCGCGATTCACGTTCACTCGTTCGTGTTTCTCGCCTTGCTCCTCAAGGTGGGCGCCCGGCTCACGCACATCTCGGCCATCTCGACGATCGCCGGCCTCGTCGTCCTCGTCTGGATTCCGACCTACGCGACGATCGCGTTCCGGCGACTCTATGGTGGATCCGTGACCGGCACGCTGCTGAAGGAGGCCGGGATCGGCATCCTGTATTTCGGCGCGTCGGTCGTCGCACTCGTAGTGACGGTGTACGCAGTCGCTCTCTGGGGCTAGCGAAACGCAACCGGCCGATGTGGGTCATCACGCTGTGGATCGCGTCGCGTCCCGTCTAAGAAGATCTTCAGGCTGCGCGGCGACCGCGATGCTCGCCATCGCGTTTGGACTGGTGACGTTCGTTCCGGTTCGAGCACGCGACCTCGAGTCACACCCGCGCCCGCGATTCGGCTACGACTCAGCCCTCGCCGAGCTCGCGCAACGACGGCGCTACGAAGACAGCGTGGCCGTCCCGAGCGGGAGATCGATCGTGCTGACGCACGGGCATCCAGCACCAATCGCCGTGCTGCTCCTGCACGGCTTCACCAACTCGCCGCGACAGTTCGATTCTCTGGGCGACATGCTGTTTCGCGACGGAGACAACGTCTACATCCCGCGGCTGCCACATCACGCGGATCGAGTGAATGGACCGGCATCGCTGAGCGGCCTCACGTCCGAAGAGCTTCGCGCCGCCGCCGATTCGGCGATGGATGTGACGCGCGCGCTGGGCGACACGGTCGTCGTCCTTGGATTGAGCCAGGGCGGGACGATGGGTGCGTGGATCGCGCAGAACCGTGCGGAGGCGAGCCGCGTCGTCATAGTCGCACCGCTGATGGCGATCGCCCGCGTGCCGAAGATGCTCGACGGTATTGTCGTCAATCTCACCGTACGGCTTCCGGACGTCAGCCACGATCTGGACCACATGGACCGCGAGCCCGATCGCGAGGTGGGGTGGAGCACTCACGCGGTTGGACAGATTCTTCGCCTGGGCGAGAACGTCGAGCGCGCATCGCGTCGAAACGCCCCGCGCTGCCCATCGATCGCCTTCGTCATGAACGCCAACGACCGCACAATTTCCGCCGCACCAGTCCAGGCGCTCGCACGTCAATGGGCGGCCGAGGGCGCGTCGGTCCAAACCTACGAGTTGCCGGCCTCGCTCGGCCTTCCGCACGACGTCATCGATCCGCGGCAGCGGGTCAAGCGGCCGGACGTCGTGTACCCTCTGCTGTTGGACCTCGTCGCGGGACGTCGTCCGCGTTAGACGCTCTTAGACGCCCTTCTCCTCGAGCAAAGCCAGGAACTGCTTCGGCTCCGTGAGCTCGAGCAGCCGTGTCGGCACGTCGGGCTCCTTGCTGAACTGCGCAATTTTGCCGAGCACCGGGAGATACTGATTCGAGACCTCTAATGGCGGCGCGACGATGAGAAAGAAAAAATGCACCGGCTTCTCATCGATCGCCTTGAAGTCCACGCCCTCGCGCTTGCGGCCGAACGCCACGCGCAGCTTGTTGACCACGAGCGAGCGGCAGTGGGGAATCGCGATGCCGCGACCGATGCCGGTGGAACCGAGATTCTCGCGGCGCTTGAGCATCTTGAACAGCATGCCCTCGGATTTCTCATCGAGCTTGAGGAGCGCGATCAGCTCGCGCAGGATGTCATCCTTGGACGTGCCAACCAGATCCAGCTTGATTGCGTCTTCGCTAAAGAACTCGCGCAGTTCCATCGGTCTCGGGCAAAGTGTGAACCTGCGAAGTTATCCGGACCTAGAAGTCGTGTCAAATGCTGATGTTGCTTGCACTTCGGCCCATCCTTAACTTGAAGGAATGAAACGGTTTCCGTTTCCGCTCCCGGTAGACGTTCCGCTCTACCTCGCCCCCATGGCCGGCGTCTCGGAATCTCCGTTCCGACGGCTGTGCCGCCGCTTTGGCGCGGACGTCGTCGTCACCGAGTTCCTCTCCGCCGAGGGCATTCGCCGGGAAAATCAGGCGACGATCAGCAAGCTGCGATTCGGCCCCGACGAGCGGCCCATTGGCGTCCAGATCTTCGGCGCCGACCCTGTCGCGATGGGCGAAGCCGCGGCGCTCGTGACCGACGTTTTCGCGCCCGAGTTCATCGACATCAACTTCGGCTGCCCGGTCAAGAAGGTCGTCAAGCGCAACGGCGGCTCCGGGTGTCTCAAGGATCTGAACCTCGTGCAGGAGGTCATTCGCGCCGTCGCGCGAAGCACGTCGCTGCCGGTGACGTGCAAGATCCGCAGCGGCTGGAACGAAGACATGCGCGATCCCGTCACGATTGCGCTTCGCTGTCAGGACGCCGGCGTTCGCGCGCTCACGCTGCATCCGCGTACGCGCACGCAGATGTACTCGGGCAGCGCGCGGTGGGAGGAGATCGCCGCCGTCGTCGACGCGCTGGACATCCCGGTACTCGGCAACGGCGACATCAAGACGCCGCACGATGCCATCCGCATGTGGCGCGAAACGAAGTGCGCCGGTGTGATGATCGCGCGCGGCTCGTTCGGCCAACCGTGGATCTTCGACCAGACGCGCGACCTGCTCGAGGGCCGGCCGATGCGCCCCGATCCATTCATCGAAGATCGCTTCGCAGTGGCGCTCGACCACGCGCGCATGGCGAATGACTACGAGCCTGACCGTCGCGGCGCCGCGATCGAATTCCGCAAGCACCTCGGCTGGTATGTGAAGGGACTGCCCGGATCGGCCGATCTGCGAAAGCGACTGCACGCCGTCGAGTCGCTCGGCGAAGTGGAAGGAATCTTCGAGGAGTATCTCCAGACACGCGATCGCTACTCGTCGCCCGACGAAGCAGACGAACCGCTGGAGATTGCTGAAGTATGAGACGCGAGCACGTTCGCGATCTGCTCCGGCAGGTCGCGGACGGATCGCTCGATACCGCATCCGCGCTCAACGCGCTTGCCTTCGAGCCGGTCGAGTCACTCGGCTTCGCGACGATCGATCACCATCGCGCGCTGCGCCAGGGTTTCCCGGAAGTCGTCTACGGCGCAGGCAAGACGCCGACGCAAATCGCGGAGATCAGCGAGCGCATCACGGCGCGCGGCGACGCGCTGCTCGTCACCCGACTTTCAGACGACGGTGCCGCCGCGCTCGCCAAGTCGCTTCCGAACGTGCAGCTCAACGCGCTTGCACGAACGGGATATCTCCCCGGAGCCGAGGCGCCGACGCCGGGAACGGGTACGGTCGCGGTCGTCACTGCGGGTACGAGCGATCTTCCCGTCGCGGAAGAAGCCGCTGTCACTCTGGCTGCGCTCGGCAACTGCGTGGCGCGTATCACTGACGTAGGCGTCGCCGGCATTCATCGTGTGCTCGCTCGCCGAGACGAATTGGCGACGGCCGCAGTGGTGATCGTCATCGCGGGCATGGATGGAGCACTGCCGAGTGTCGTGGGGGGATTGGTGAGCGCACCTGTGATTGCCGTTCCAACGAGTGTAGGATACGGCGCGTCGTTTCAGGGACTCGCTCCGCTGCTCACGATGCTGAACAGTTGCGCCGCCGGCGTGACCGTGGTGAACATCGACAATGGCTTTGGCGCCGCGGTTGCGGCATCGCGAATTACGCACGGGTGAGCAGTGGCTGTGAAGCAGCTTTTAACTGTTGTCATCTCAATGGCCGCCGGCGCGGCGGCCACCTGGTCGGTTCTTCGTCGTCGCGACGAGGAGCCGAAAGCGCCGCTCGATCCACAGCAGCCGGTGACGCGCTTCGACGCGCTCCTATCGTCGTCGCCGACCAAAGTCACCACTGCAACGTCCGAGGCGCTGCGCCGCGACGTGCAGGAAGTCTTCGAGAACAAGGAAGCGGCCGAGGATCTCGCGATTCTCGATCGCCTGCTGGTCGACATCAGCGATCTCACTGGCGCCGAGGAAGCGATCTTCTGGCGCTGGGTGGAAGCGCGCGAGACGCTCGTCCCCGCGGCCTGGTCGACTGAAGAAGCTCCGCGTCCGTCGTTCTTCGATATTCCGGCATGGAGTCCGATGATTCGTTGGACCGCCGAGGAGCGGCTGGTGCAGTTCCTCGGCCCCGACGACCGCCCGCCGATTCTGGCCGCGGCACCCGTCATCGGGCTCTCGTCGATCTACGGTGTGCTGTCCGTGAGCGCGTCACAGGGCCTCGCGCTCGATCGCGACCTCGCGCGCGCATGGCTGCAGCGCTTCGCGACGCAGGTCGCGAGTCTCATCCAGCTCTTCGAGCTGCGCCGCGATTACGGCCGGCAGAAGCGGCAAAGCGAAGCGCTGCTCGATGCCGTGCGCCGACTGCACCAACACCGCAGCGCCGAAGCACTCGGCCAATCGCTGTGCGATACCGCGCGCGAAGTGACGTCCGCGCCGACGGCGGGCCTCATTCGATGGAATGCAACAGAAGGCCACGGTGTGATTCAGGCGATTTCGTCTGACTCTGGCCTCGAAGCTGGATTCCACGTCACGGCTGATTCGCTCATCGGGCGCGCGTGCGCGGAGCAGCTTCCGTTCGTGATGGAAGACGCGATCGCCGCGACCGCGCGGCAGTGCCCGTATGGCGGACTCGCACGCCCCGTCGGCTCGATGGCGATAGTACCAGTTCTCAGTGCGGATCAGACGATCGGCGCACTCGTCGTCGAAAGTCCGGAGCTCGGTGCTGTTGCGCAGCACGAGGCGCGAAACGTCGGCCTGCTTGCCGCAGTCGCTCGCGGCCCGCTCGAGATCATCTGGGAGATCGAAGAAGTCACGCGACGCGCGCGCACCGATCCGCTCACGGGCCTGGCGAATCGCCGGCACTTCGATGAGCAGCTGCGTCGCGTCGTCGCCGAGACGGATCGCTTCGGCGGCACATGCTCGTTGATCATGGCGGATCTCGATCACTTCAAGAGCGTGAACGATCGCTTCGGGCACGAAGCCGGTGACGCCGTGCTCCGGCACGTCGCGGCCGTCCTCGGCGAAGCGGTCCGCACGGTCGACCTGTGCGCGCGGTTTGGCGGGGAAGAGATCGCCGTGCTGCTGCCCCAAACGGCTCAGATGGGCGCAACCGAGCTCGCGGAGCGACTGAGGGCGACGCTCGAGGCGCGGCCGGCGACGAGCAATGGACGGGAGATTCCGATCACGGCGTCGTTCGGAGTCGCCACGTATCCGCAGCCAGTGCCTTACGGCGATTGGCTGCTTCTCGCGGCGGACAAGGCACTATACGAAGCAAAGGCGGCCGGGAGAAACTGCGTGAGGTTCATTCCGGCAAATCACGTGACGCCTGCTCTCTACAAGGCGGGCCCTTAGATTCGCCTCGCAGCCGCGTGGATCGATTCGACTACCAGGTGAATCGGGTATTCACACCCGATTCCATCGAAGGACCGGCGCGTTTCGCTGCGAGTTGGTGGCGATGCGATCGAAGTTGGTGGCGATGCGATCACAGTTGGTGGCAATGATCTCGGAGCTCGGTCTGGTCACGTCCGCTGGCGCGACCGATTGCATGGATCCTTCGGATCGATTCCCTCAGCGGTGGTGCTACGATCTCGCGTCGCTCGACCGGTCGCCTCGTCAGACGAGTCCAGTCACTGCACTCACTCGGTATGCTAAACTCGCAACGCTGACAACCAACCGCGCGAGAGTTGCCGCATCGCGCCGCTCGCGAGATTAGTAACCTCGGCAGGCATTCCCATATCCCACTGCTCGCGGGCAAGTCGTCTCACCACACGGTATGGTCGCATCGACGGACCGGCACGATGATCTCAACGATCCGGAAAGTCGGGTGAGCGAGAAGTACGCTCGTGTGGATGAGAAGGAAAGTCGGTCACGCGTCGCAGCCAGGCTGCCGCGGGCATCGAGCACGATCGGCTCAGCGCAGAGGCAAGTCTTCTCGGCCGGGACGCACGGTCGTCCAACCTCGTAGCACGGTCGATTCAAACCAAGCGCCCGATCGACTCGGCGAGCGTGCAGTCGACCTACGCCAGCGGTCCGCTCATCTCGACAGGCAATCAACTCACCTCAGCGAGGCGGTCGGCTCACCTGCGTATTACGGTCAGCTCGCCTCAGCCGGACGTCAACTCACCTCGAGAACGTGGTCAACTTACCTCGAGGAGGAGGTCAACTCACCTCGTCAGGGTGTTCAACTCGACTCGCCAGAGCGCAAAGTCGGCTCGGCAACGGCGAAACTCCGCTTCGCACGTCGCAAAGTGGTGTGCGTGCAGCAACGGCCAGTTCACGCTCGGAGGCGAGGTCGATGCCGCTTGCCATCGGCATCGATGGGAGTCGTCGCCGGCTCGACCACTCAGTGATCAAAGTGAGCTGATGCGCAGGAATGGCTCGGCTGGGCGGGGAAGCTGCTCTCTCCGGCGAACGGACAAGTAGAAATTGCCTTAATTCAACATGCCCAAGCGATGTAGCCTCCATGCGTTACGCGCTAATTCGGAGAGCTCAACGCGAAGGGCGGCCTGATTGATTTGGAAGGCAGGATCGTGTAAATTAGGTGCTACGGGGGCGACTGGCTTCGACGGGGTAAGTGAAGCTGTGGCTGCGTGCCCAGGTCGCTGAGCACCTGGTAAAACACTCGGCAAAAATCCAACTGCGAACAACAACTTCGCCCTTGCCGCGTAACTTCTAGTTGCGCCTGCAAGTGCCTAGGAGGAAGCCCGCCCGGGGCGGCTTCTTAGGTATCGGAAATCCGGGATAGCTGGCACGACCGCCTCCGGCGGGCCGGCGAGATCAAGGAGGCTTACTCGCGAGTGGGTCGTCTGCCAACCAGCGCGCGGGGACATCTAACGGCGGACTACGCACGTAGGAGCTGTGGTCGATCTATTCTCGGACCCGGGTTCAATTCCCGGCGCCTCCACTTCAGAAGCATCCGAACGAGTCCAACGGCATCCAGCCAGCGGGTTCCCAGAAGCGTCGAGTGAAAGCCACTCGGCGCTTCTGTTTTCATGCGTCCGTGGCAGCCGCAGTTACCGACTGAGAAGCCTCGAGTTATAAGGCTGATCCCATGATCACCCGTCCTTCAGTTCTTGTCCTTGGCGCCGGCGCCAGCATGGACTTCGGTTTTCCGTCGGGCTGGGGGCTCTATCAAAGGGTCATCTACTCGCTCTCGAACGGTCCGGACGTCGCGAGAGCGATGCACGACATGGGCGTCACTCCATCGGACTGCGCCGTGCTCCTGACCGCGCTTCAGCGATCTGGCGCAAAATCGGTTGACGCGTTCCTGGCTTATCGTCGCGAGTTGGTCGAGGTCGGGAAGGCAGCAATCGCCGCAGCGCTAATCCCGTGCGAAAATGCCTTGGTCGTGCTGAACGACAGCATCATGGAACCCGGACGGGCCCCGGCGGCGAGTTGGCTCAGGTGGCTGTTTGAACGTATGAAGGCCAGAGATGCCGAGGAGTGGCGCCGCAATCAGCTCAGCATTGTCACCTTCAACTATGACCGCGTCGTCGAGTTCTTTCTCCATTCCGCCCTCGTACACAATTTCAGTCTGACCGAAGTCGAGGCTTGGGCTCTGCTTTCGAACACAGTGAAGATCGTGCACGTTCATGGATTACTCGGTGAGTTTCCCGGCGGGCGGCCAAACGTCGGCCGTCCATTTGAGCCCAATCTAGGGCCCGCCACGCTCCGGATGGCGGCATCTGGAGTTCTCATCGCACATGAGGGATCAGAAGACGATGAACAGTTCACAGCGGCTCGGTCACTCTTAGATAACGCGGAGCGCGTGATGTTTATGGGATTCGGCTTCAATCCAGACAACATCTCGCGTCTCCGTCTCGAATCAACTCTCCGAGGAAAGACGGTTCGCAGCTCGTGCATTGGCATGGTGCAAACCGAACTGGCCGTAGTTCAGGATCTCGTGCCGGAGACGGGATTTGGATTCGATCCGTCGTGCGCGTCGCTCACGGATCTAATTCGTCATCATGCAATCCTCACGTGAGCCGCTCCGTCCGATCCCAAAACTGCCTCGCTGCCGCCTGCGCTGTCGGGCGCGAGATCTTGAACTGCTCAGCGAGCGTGCGCTCGCCGAGATCACGATATGCAACGCGGTTGAACCAGTAGATTCGCGTTTGTTCGACCTCGCGATGAAACGCGCGGCCGTCCGCCTCGAGGTGACCTGTCGCCAGGCGACGCTTCTTGTCTCCACGTGGCATGAGCTTAAAATCGATGACTCGCCACATTCGCCCATCGGCGTCGGTATAGAACTCCATTCGCGCAAAGTCTCCGATTTGCTCTCGCGGTTCAACGGTTAGCGGATCGTCGCTCTGCCATCTCGAGGAACAAACGGCTATGCCCACCAGCCCGCTGGTTTTCGGCCAATTGCGTGCCCCCACAGATGCCGATGCCCCAGCGACCCGAGCCGACGTCCGGGAATATGTTCGTTGCATGCTCGACGATGTTGACGCTTCTGAGAAGGCGGGCGGCAACCGGTCGCAACGGCTTCTCGACCACGGCGACGAACTGGAGCGGTCTTACGCGGCGTATCTATCCGAGGTGGACCAGATCAAGTTCGTCGCGCTGTATAGAGAGGAGATGCAGGCATCAATGCAGGGACGAGTCGCCAAAATGACTCAGGCCGAGACTGAGCAGCTTCGTGTGGCCGCAACGGGCTTCACTATCGCGCACGGCCTGTGGTCGATCGGCTCGTTGATTCTTGTCTTTATCCTGTGGCGAATCTTCCGCTAGCGGGCGACCGCGGCGATGGCAGCGAAGTTGTTCAACGACAACGTCAAGCGAGTCGGAAACAGGGACCCGGGTCTGATTCGACGAGCGTTTCCTATTTGCCGTGACACTTTTTGAATTTCACGCCAGAGCCGCACGGGCATGGATCGTTGCGGCCGACACGCTTCCCCGGATCGTAAAAAGGTTTGGACATGACCGGTTTGCCTTTGATCAATGAGGCTCGCAAATCCATGCTGACTGGCGGCCCGATGTTGAGCTTCGGCGCGGGCAATCCATACCTCCAGTGGCGATACAGCTTGTCGAATACGTCTGAGTAGTGCGGCTCAAGCTGGCAAAGGCTGTTGTCGCCACTCTTGGGGAGCAGCCACTTCAGCGACCCATGCGTCATGAAAAAGCCGACATATTCCAGCTCATCGGAGCTGATGATGCGCCCATGTAAGCGAACTCTGTCGTCGAGAAAATGCGTCAGCTTCGACAGTGGCCAGCCGTAGTGATTCCATACCGCGGCAATCGCTTCAAGATCAAGAGTGTTAACGACCCAAGGATATGGCTCGTCGTTTGGCTTCTCGAGCAGTAGAGCCAAATCCGTTGCAATGACGCCGAAATTGTCGCGCGTAACGACAACGCAGAACCTCTTTCGCAGTCGATTCGGGTCAAGAACAACCAACTCACGCCCGCGATCATCGTAGAGCGGGACCTGTTCTCTGTTGTCGAGTCTGCGGCGCAGGGCAGCTGCCTGCTCGTATCCGGCTTGAATCCCCTTTGTGAAGCTTCGGGCGATCCGGGTGTGGGCCCGCTCCGGGTCCCTGAAAGGTTCCGTCGGTGGAGCTGCTTTCGACTCGACAAAGAAAACGGTGTCGTCCCGGATGGCGACTAGATCGTGCTCATGCGTCGCGTCGGCCGATTCGAACACAGTCGTGTAGAGTTGAGCGCCCTGACCAAGCAGGTCCTTGAATGCGGCACGAGTTTCATCTTCAAGTGACTTGTCTCGGTGGCGTAGGAAGTTCGCGCGCGTCTCGGGATCGCTCTGCAGGGCTTCCTCGCCTGCTGCGAGTATCGCGATCAGGTACTGGTTGGCACCGGGGCAAATCGCGGCATCGTCACTAGTCCTGAACAGCGGCCGCGTTTCGGCAATGCACCGCTCCGTCGGGAACGTGAGAGATGGGCCTTCTCCGCGCGCGATCGAAAAGCGAAACCAGAACGCGGGACCATGGGTCGGAAACTCGGTCACGATGTCATCGCGCCGGACGGTTCCGAAGGCGCTCATCGCGGCGAGGTATTCATCGATGAACTGTCGGTTCTCCGGAGTGCGCGCCTTTGCTTTGACTTCCTCAGGCGATCGCGCGCCCTGAAACGACTCATCCATTATCTGCCGCAGACGATGACCGTATTCCCCAAGCCGATCAACCTCGGCTTGTGCGCGATCTGTCAACCACCGCGAGATTAGCAACGCGTCCGTGCCTGAGATGCCGATTAGTCGCTCTAGCGAAGCATCGAACGGCGTTAGATAACGCTCAATCCGCTTGGCGACTTGGTCGTAGCTCGCCAGGAGTCCGGAGTGGAAATAGTGGAGAAATGCTTGCATCGACAATGCGCGTACTCGGGACCACTCATCCGTGATTTCCTGGCCTTCTTCAGGTAGAAACAGGGCGACATATGACTCGAATGCCTGACTCAGAAGGCGGCAGATGTTGTCCCAGTCCTTGGCGTCAACTTCCGTCCCCTGCGTAGGCTCCTCCGTCTCAGCAAGAAGGCTCAGCAGAAAAACAAGTTGCCGGTGCGGGAACCGCAAATCCCCATCGTAGTTATCGTCGTTCGCACGACGGAGATTGAAGGCCAGACATTGTCCGACGACAGAACTCGTGGTCTTCGCCGCGATCAATAATCGCAGGTCGTCTACGGTCCGTCGTATCTCCGCCGCGACCGCTGAGGGTGCGTCGTCATGCTTGTCAGCTGGAGACATACTGCCCTCTAGACTGATGGTGCCTCGGGAACCGGCGCTTCTGGGCTACCCCACCAAACTTCATCGCCTTCGACTTCTACTTCGAGCGTATCGCCGTCCTTGAGCCCGAAGGTACGGCGGAGATGCAGATCGCTTATGAGTTCCAGAACGTTTGCCGCGGAACTGCCGGTAAATTCATGGCTGTCCGGGCGCATTGTGATCATTCGCCGCCCGAGGGCGCGACAGCGCTGGAGTTTCAGCACTTCGCCCGTGAAATACTCAGCGGAGTGGATCACTTCGTCGGCTCGCACGAGATACCGGTCAGGAAGCACGACGTTGAGCGTCCCAGGAGCCATTCGGTGCAATCCAGTCCGCGCCAGGATCAGCGCCTCGACAGTCGCCAGATTGGGGGCTGCAACGCCAAAGCGGCTGGCGACGTGACCGCGCAGAGTGATCATAGAGCGTGAGCAGATGATCGCGAGGGTTGGGGGCAGCGAACCGCGGAGGTTCGGCTGAAGCGCCGATTCCAGGTTGCGGCGCCGCTTTACGAAATTCTACATCACTTTGTGAACGCAGTGGCTGTCAGACGGGTGGGGCCGCGCTGATCGGCT
>Ga0070681_10004793_pt1 | contig 12963 bp, 12 predicted proteins | sample KBSC83BmetaG_FD_65650 | JGI IMG/M metagenome (GOLD analysis project Ga0070681, IMG submission 65650) | Corn rhizosphere microbial communities from Kellogg Biological Station, Michigan, USA - KBS C8-3B metaG | ecosystem: Host-associated > Plants > Roots > Rhizosphere | place: USA: Michigan... | reverse complement strand
ACGTCGACCGGATCGGGGGAGCGCCACCACCGCACGACTTCCGGCTCAGATCGGATCACAGCGAGCGCGTCCGCGTCGGCTGGTGCGCCGGGCCGCAGGACCAGTCGCGGGCCGGACAGGCGAAGGTCTGGCGGCGGGGCGGCCACGGAGGGAACCGTAGACATCGCTGTCCGCGCACCCGTAACCCGACCTGCCTTGTGTCCGTTATGCCAGGCGGGGGATGATACACAGCGTGCCAAATCGGTCACGGTGTGTTGCTGCCTGGTAGGTGCCCAGCCTGCCTCGACCAGAGGAACACCGCATGTTCACGCCTGAAGAGATCGAAGCCCGTGCCTTCGTCATGGTCCGCCGCGGCTATGACGCGGATGAGGTGGGCGCCTTCCTGCGCGCCGTCGCGGAGGATGTGCGCCGGCTGCAGGAGGATCTCGCCGCCGCCGGTCGCAAGGCCGACCCGCTCGATGGCGCGATGGCCGATGCGGTCGCGGTGGTGCAGTCCGCGCGCGAGAGCGCGGCACGGATCGAGTCCGGCGCCGAGCAGCGCGCAGCCGACCGGCTTCGTGACCTCGAGGACGAGGTGGCCCGGCGGATGGAGCGCGCCCGCAGCGAGGCGCGGACGATCCTCGAAGAGGCCCGCGACCAGGCGGCGGCGATTCTCGCCGAGGCCAACGCGCGCAAGACGCTGACCGAGGCCGACGTCGCTGCTGCGCGCAACACCTGGCTGCGCGAGTCCGCCGAGCTCGACGTCCTTTCTCGTCGGCGTCGCTCGCTGCTCGAGGAGGCACAGGACTCACTCGAGCAGTGGATGGCAGCGCTTCGCGACATCGTCGTGGAGGCGCAGGCGTCGGCCGCCGAGGCGACCACGGCAGAGGTGTCCGCTGTCGAGTCAGCTCTCGCTGCGACGGCGTACCCCGAGGAGCCGGTCCACGTCGAGGCCGAGGTGCCCATGCAGGAGCAGCACGAGCAGCACGACCACGGTCAGGTCTACGAAGGCGCCTGAGTCGGCTGCACCGGCGCGGTGTCGGCGGTGCGCGTTGTCTTGGCCCAGCCCCGCCGGCGTCGCGCGATGTTGAAGACAGCCCACCAGCCGGCGAACAGCCACTGGTAGGAGTAGACGGTGAACAGGTGGGCGTAGCCGAGCGCACGCACGAAGCTCATCCCGGGTGTGCGCAGCCAGTAGACGTAGGCATAGGCCGGTGCCATGCCGAACGCGAGCAGGTACCAGATCGCGATCAGCAAGCCGTTATGCGCGACCAGGTTGTGACCGAGGCCGCCGGGATCCGTGATGGCCACCGCGACGAAACCCACGGCGAACGCCGCGATCGGGAACGTCATCAACAACAGCAGGAGCGGGCTGAGCAGATGTTGGACGAGGTCGGCGCGAGTGCCGAAGGGTCGTCTGGCTCGCAGCACCAAAGGGATGCGCTGCCAGCACTGCAGATGCCCCTGGAACCAGCGCGCCCGCTGACGGACGAGCCGCCGCAGGTCGGTGACGGCCTGCTGGTTGACATGGGTCGCGGGGCAGAAGGCGTTGGTGAAGCCGCGCGCCCACAACCGCAGGCCGAGGTCGAGGTCCTCGGTGAGGCAGTCGGTCCACGGAGCTTCGCCGAGAGACGCGAGCGCGGACAGGCGGGCGAACTGCCCGTTGCCGCCGAGCCCGACGCTGCCCAACCGCTGCCTCCCGCGCTGGAAGATCTCGGTGAACGTCACGAACTCGAGGTCCTGCATCCGAGCGAGCAACGAATCCTCGGCGTTGTACATGCGGACGCCGATCTGCACTGCCGCGACGCGAGGGTCACGGAAGTACGGCGCCACCTGGACGAATGCGTTCGGCTCGATCCGGCCGTCGGCGTCGAGGATGACGATGACGACGTCCTCCGGGCGCCGGTCCTCGAGCAGGTCCGACGTCAGCACGTGCCGGTACGCGGCGTTGAGCGCCTCGCCCTTGCCCTGGCGTGCTTCCGGTGGGTCACGGCGGAGCAGCCGAACCCGATCCCCGGCATGCGAGCGAACCCTGCTCGCGGCGTGCGTCCGCACGATGTCCGACGTCGAGTCGTCGGAGCCGTCGTCGATGACATAGGCGATGACGTTGTCGTTGGGGATCGCAGCGAGCCGCTCGAGGCTCCTGCCGATGACCAGCTCCTCGTTGAGGCACGGGATGAGCACCACGAAGAGCAGGCCGTCCGGGGTGTCGATGACCGTCGGGGGGCGGCGCCGCGACCTGACGTAGAGCATGATCATGTACGCCAGCGAGGCGGTGACCACGATGGTCGTCACCGAGTCCACGTGCGTCACCGCTCCCGCTAGGAGTCCTTGTGCCAGCGCGCAAGAAGGTCATGATCGTCTTCGGCACGAGACCGGAGGCGGTGAAGCTCGCGCCGATCATCCTCGCGCTTGCCGAGTCGGACGACTTTGTCCCTTTCGTGGCGGTGACGGCGCAGCATCGGGAGATGCTCGACCAGGTCACCGGGTTGTTCGGCATTGCGCCGGATGCGGATCTGGACATCATGCGGCCGCGGCAGACGCTCGCGGAGATCACGACGCGGGCGTTGACCGGGTTGGACGAGCTGGTCGCGAAGGAGCGGCCGGACGCGATGATGGTGCAGGGCGACACCACGACGACGTTCGTGGGCGCACTGGCCGCGCACTACCACCAGGTGCCGGTCGTGCATGTCGAGGCCGGGCTGCGGACGTTCAACCGCTACTCGCCGTTTCCGGAGGAGATGAACCGGCGGCTGACATCGCAGCTGACGTCGCTGCATCTGGCGCCGACGCCGGCGTCGTGCGCCAACCTCGTCGCCGAGGGACTGGAGCGGCAGAGCATTGTCGTGACCGGCAACTCGGTGATCGATGCGTTGTTGTGGACGGTGGGCAAGCGGGTTGCCTACGACGACCCGGCGCTGGAGGTCCTCGACACCGACGAGCGGCGCGTGCTGCTGGTGACTGCGCACCGGCGCGAGTCGTGGGGGGAGCGGATGGCAGCTGTCGGCCGCGCGCTCGGGCGGATCGCCCGCGCCGAGCCCGACCTGCTCGTCGTGCTGCCGGTGCACCGCAACCCGACCGTGCGCGAGGTGCTGCTACCGCCGCTGGAAGGTCTGCCGAACGTGATCGTCACCGACCCGATCGACTACGGCGGGTTCGCCCGGCTGATCGACCGCGCGCACCTGGTGCTCACCGACAGTGGCGGTGTGCAGGAGGAGGCGCCCAGCCTCGGCAAGCCGGTGCTGGTCATGCGCGAGAACACCGAGCGCCCGGAAGCCGTCACCGCCGGCACGGCGCGCCTCGTCGGCACCGATGAGGACCGGATCGTCAACGAGGTCGCGACGCTGCTGCGCGACGAGGCGGCGTACTCCGCGATGGCGAGCGCCGTGAACCCCTACGGCGACGGTCACGCCGCGCCGCGATCAGTGGCCGCGCTGGCCCATCTGTTCGGCCTCGGCCCGGCGGCTCCCGAATTCCACGGCCAAAGCCTGTGATCAGTCACATATCGTAGCCGTTAAAGTTCGGAACGTATTCACCCGATACCTCTCTGTTATCGGACAACTTTGTCGTGTCACACTATGTCGATCGTTCCGCTACAACGAGTAGCGGAGATGGCGCTGAGCGAGTGAGCGGTCGGGGGCGTGAGCCCAGGCCTCCTCGCTGCAAGAGGAGACGACATGTCGGGGCTGACGCACACGGGCGGCGTTGTCGGGGCGACCGTGTTGGGGACCAAGATCGTCAACGGGACCCTGCCGTTCACGGGCGCTGCCGTGGGGATCTACCTCGTGGTGGCCTTCGCGCTGCTGATCGCCGGCGTCGTGTTCACCGTCGTCGGCCGCAAGCGCTCCGAGGCGTGAAAACAGGTCGCCTTGCGGCGGCCACCTGCGCGGCCTCGCTCGCGCTGACCCTCGCTGCTGCCCCGAGCTATGCGGGCAAGCCGGGCAGCGGCGGCACTCCGCCGAGCGGGGGTGCGCTCGTTCTCTACGACACGACCAACACCTACGGGTGGCTGGGCGAGCTCTACGCGATCCAGGCCGACAACCTCGCGTCGCACTTCGGCGCCGTGAAGGCGGAGCCGGTCACGAGCTACACCGCCGGCCAGGTCAACTCCTACAACGGCGTGATCTACATCGGCTCGACCTACGACGAGCCGATCCCGTCGGCGTTCCTCGACGACGTGCTGTCGACGAGCAAGCCCGTGATCTGGGCGAGCGACAACATCTGGCAGCTGTCGGCGCGCGCTGCCGACTTCAACGCGCAGTACGGCTGGACCCCCGGCTACTTCGACCAGGGCACTGTCACCGGTGTGCAGTACAAAGGCATCACCCTGACCCGGGACGCGCGCAATGGCGCCGGCACCGTTCTCGACGTCAACGTCAACGACACATCACGCGCGCAGGTGCTCGCCACGTCGGTGCGTGACGACGGCACCACCTTCCCCTACGCGGTGCGCTCCGGCAACCTGACCTACATCGCGGACAACCCGTTCCCTTACTCGACGCCGACCGACCGCTTGCTCTTCTTCGAAGACGTTCTGTTCGACGCGTTCGCCCCGGCGACCACGACGCAGCACCGCGCGATGGTGCGCCTCGAGGACATCGACCCGACCGCCGACCCGGCGAAGCTCAAGCAGATCGCCGACTGGCTCTACAGCCAGCACATCCCCTTCGGCTTCGGCATCATCCCGACCTACACGGACCCGACGGGTTACTACAACAACGGGACGCCGGAGTCCTACAAGTTGAGCAGGACACCGGCATTCATCGACGCCATCAGGTACCTGCTGTCGCACGGCGGCACGATGGTCGACCACGGCTACAGCCACCAGTACTCCAACATTCCCAACCCCTACACCGCGGTGACCGGTGACGATTACGAGTTCTTCCGGGTGACCGAGAACACCGATCACTCGCTCAACTACGTGGGTCCGCTCCCGGGCGACTCACAGGCCTGGGCGGCCGGCCGGGTGAAGTCGGCGCTCAACGAGTTCAGCGCCGCGAAGCTCCCGGCGCCGACGATCTTCGAGCCGCCGCACTACGCCGCGACGGCTCCGGACTACGCCGGCTTCAAGCAGTACTTCGGCACCCGCTGGGACCGCGGTCTCTACTTCGGCGGCGTGCTGAGCGGGTCGACGCCGGACTACGGCCACCAGGTCGGGCAGTTCTTCCCCTACGTCGTGCACGACGTCTACGGCTTCAAGGTGCTGCCGGAGAACTGCGGCGACATCTCGCCGCAGCCGTGGTTCGACTACCCCGCGACGCTGCCGGCTGACATCATCAACTGCGCGCAGAAGAACCTTGCCGTGCGTGACGGTTTCGCGTCGTTCTTCTTCCACCCCTACCTCGACATCAGCTACCTCCAGCAGACCGTCCAGGGCCTGCAGGCGGCCGGCTACGCATTCGTGAGCCCGTCCTCCCTGTAGTCGAAGCGGACTACTCCGATTGGGGGAACTTCCGACCGATCGGCTGTAGTCCAACCCAGGCAATACCGACATCCGGAACGTGCCTCGGTTCCGCCCGCTCGTCGTTGCGCTGCTCGCTGTCGCCGTCTGGTTCACCCAGTCGCCGGCGTTCGCCAGCACCCTGCAGCTGCGGACGACGTGGGATCTGCAGGCCCTCTCGCTCACCGGCTGGGCGGACGGCACGAACCACGGTCGCTGGACGTCGACCTACAACGGCTACGGCTACAACGGCATCGGGCTCGACGGCACGCGCGTGCTCGTCGAGAGGCCGAAGCAGTCGCTGGAACCGAGCGTCACGCACGCGGGGCTCGTCACGTCCAGGGCGTCGTACGGCGACACCGACCTGACCGTCCGGGTGCGCACGGTCAAGCAGCTGCGCCTGCCCACCCCCAACGCCTGGGAGGTCGGCTGGACGCTGTGGCACTACACGGACGACACGCACTTCTACTACCTGGTCCTCAAGCCCAACGGCTGGGAGCTCGGCAAGGAGGACCCGGCCTATCCAGGGGCGCAGCGCTACCTGCGCACGGGTAGCTCGCCGACGTTCGCCGTCGGCAAGTGGCACACGATGCGCATCCGCCAGGTCGGCAACGTGATCACGGTCTGGGGGGACGGCACCCGGCTGACGAGCTTCACGGACAGGCAGCGGCCGTATCGCAGCGGCCATGTGGGCCTCTACAACGAGGACTCGCTCGTGCACTTCGACACGGTCGCCGTCCGCACGCCCTAGGGCCAGAGTTTCCTAGTCCCAAGGTGTCATCCAGGCGCGGCATTTGGCCGTCGAGACGTTGACTATGCATCGCTTCGCCCCTCTTTTGACCGTCCCGGTCGCGCTCGGCGCGGCAGTTGCCGTGCAGCTCGCCGCGCCCGAATCCGCCGTGGCGGCGCACAGGAAGCCGCAACCGAAGCCGACGGTCTCGCCGACCGCCTCGGCCACGCCGTCACCGACGCCTTCGGCGACCGCGAGTGCCAGCCCCACACCGACTGCGAGCGCGACTGCGAGCACGACGCCGGCCACCTTGTTCGCGGACGACTTCAGTGGCCTTCCGCTGGGCACCGGCTGGCTCGACGGCTCGACGCACGGTGGCTGGGTGTCGACGTACAACGGTTATGGCCTCAACGGCACAGCGCTCGACGGGACCCAGGTGCTGGCCGAGTCGCCGAAGGTGTCGACGACGAGCGGCGTCACGCACGCCTCGCTGGTCAACACGACCGCGTCGTTCGGTGACATGGACACGACCGTGCGCCTGCGCACCGTGCAGCAGCTCCGCACGCCCACGCCCAACGCGTGGGAGGTCGCATGGGTGCTGTGGCACTACACGGATGACACGCACTTCTACTACCTCGCGCTGAAGCCCAACGGCTGGGAGCTCGGCAAGGAGGACCCGGCGTATCCGGGCGCGCAGCGTTACCTCACGACGAGCAGCTCGCCGACATACGCCGTCGGTGCGTGGCACACCGTGCGGGTGCGGCAGATCGGCAACGTGATGACGGTCTGGGCGGACGGCGCGCAGCTGGCGTCGTTCACGGACAACGAGCGGCCGTACACCAGTGGCACGCTCGGCCTCTACAACGAGGACTCGCTCGTCCACTTCGACGACGTCAAGGTGACGACCCCGTAGCTCTGCGGGTGGTCCCGACGCAGGCGTCCGGTTCCGCCGTATTCTGCCGGGGGTGTCGTACGCGTTTCGAAGGGCGTCGGCCAACCGGGACGCCCGGTGACGCGTCTGTCAGGTGTGAACCGGACGGCGGGTAGAGCCGGGGCGGTGGCTGTGGCCGGCGTCCTCGTGCTGTTGAGTGCTCCGGCAGTGCGTGCTGCGACCACGAGCGACTTTGCGCTGGTGACGGCCTCAGCTACCACGACGAGCTCTGCGACGGCGACTGCGACTGCGACTGACAAGGCGCAAGCCGCCTACGCGCGGATGACCCGAGCGCAGCGGATCGGCCAGCTGCTGATGGCAGCCGTTCCGTCGACGGGGTCGTCGAGCACGCTGCGCACCAAGCTCGCGCGCTACCACGTCGGCAACGTCGTCCTGATCGGCCAGACCGAGGCAGGGACGTCCGGAGTCGCCGCGGTTCTCGCGCCGGTCCGAAAGGTCAGCACCGAGGCAGGCGTGTTGCCCTACATCGGCGTCGACCAGGAGGGCGGCTACGTCCAGCATCTGAAGGGCTCAGGTTTCTCGACGATCCCGACTGCCGTCCACCAGGGCGGCATCGCACCGACGACGTTGCGCGACGACTGGACCCGCTGGGCTCGCCAGCTCAAGCGTGCGGGCGTCAACCTCGATCTCGCACCGGTCGCGGACGTCGTTCCCGCGTCCGTCGGCACGTCCAACCAACCGATCGGTCGTTACTACCGCGAGTACGGCTACACGACAACGCGCGTATCGCCGCACGTCGGTGCTGTGGTGCACGGCATTCGTGCGACCGGAATCAGTGCGGCGGCGAAGCACTTTCCCGGCCTGGGCCGCGCGAGCGGCAACACCGACACGATGCCCGGGGTCACCGACCCGACGCGCCGCGGCGATCCATACCTCGCGCCGTTCCAGCGTGCCGTCAACGCCGGCGTGCGGATGGTCATGGTGTCGACGGCGATCTACCCCAACATCCGCCCGCATGTCATCGGAGCGTTCTCGCACTTCATCGTGACGCGGATGCTTCGTTACGACCTGGGCTTCACCGGCGTCATCGTCTCCGACAGCCTCACGACACAGTCGGTCGCGTTCCGCAACTATGCGAGTCGCGCAATCCTCGGGCTCAACGCGGGCGTCGACATCCTGCTGGTGACGGAGAACGCCGCCGTCGGGCCGATGACCTCCGCGATCGCTCAGCGAATGAAGAGCAGCACGACGTTCGCCACGGTCGTGAAGAGAGCGGTCATGCGCGTGCTCACCGCCAAGGCGAGCGCCGGTCTCATCCCGTAGGCCGCGACCGGTGGATGTCGCGGAGGACTCGGCGCAGGAGCTTGCCGGTCTGGTCGCGGGGGATCTCGTCGTCGACAACGATCTCGCGCGGTCGCTTGTACGGCGCCAACCGCTGCTCAGCTCTTGCTTCGAGCTCGTCGAGGACAGCGGGAAGCAACGCACCGTCGGCGAGCACGATGTGCAGGATGACGACCTCGCCGCGCTCCTCATCCGGAGTGCCGATCGCACAGAGATCGGCGAGGCCGGCGACGTCGCTCAGCGCCGCCTCGATCTCGGCGGGATAGATGTTCACGCCAGCTGAGATGACGACATCGGCCGCACGTCCCGACAGATAGAGGAAGCCGTCGTCGTCCAACCTGCCGATGTCGCCGACGGTGAAGGCGTCGCCGAGATGAGCCGACTCCGTCTTGGCGTCGTCGCCCGCATAGCGGAACCGCCGGCCACCATCGGTACGGAAGTAGACGGTCCCGTCGGTGCCGGGAGGCACCGGCGACCCGTCGTCGGCACGGATCTCGACGTGCAGCCCGGGAAGCGGCCGACCGACGGTGCCGGGACGCGACCGCCACTCGTCGGCCTGGACGACCGCCATGCCGCCCTCGGTGAAGCCGTAGTACTCCACCAGCACGTCGCCGAACCAGTCGGTGATCGCCTCCTTCACCGGCAACGGACACGGCTCGCCGCCATGCAGCAAAGTCCGCAACGCCGGCGAGGGAGCGACCGACCGATCAACGTCCGGAAGCGCCAGGAGCTGCCGGAACATCGTCGGCACCATGATCGTCGACGTCACATTCGCCTCTGACAGTGCTGCCAGGGCTTCGGCAGCGTCCCATCGCGGCAGGATCCGCAGAGTCGCGCCGCGCGCCAGCGCACCGAAACCGAACGTCTGCGGCGCGCCGTTGAACAGCCTCGACACGAAGAGATGGACGCCGTCGCCGGACAGGCCGAGCAGCTCGGCGTAGCGCGCGATTCCCTGCCACCCCGCCGAGAACGGCGTCGTGCCCGAGCCGCTCATGACCACAGCCTTCGGTCGCCCCGTCGTGCCCGACGTGAACGGCAGCTTGTAGCCGCAGCGGTCGCCCAGAGACGAGGCGGACTGCGTGGCGAGCCAGTCCTCGTACCCAGTCTCGACATCGACGACAGCAACTCGGCGCACGCCGGCCGCGGCCCGTGCACCGTCCCGATCGGTCACGACGACGCGGGTGGCCGCATCGTCGAGAACGACGCCGACCTCCTCCGCCGTCCACCCGGTCTTCAACGGCGTGTAGGCACAACCGGCCCGCCAGGCCCCGAGCACAACTTCGACGAACTCCACCCGGTTGCCGACGGAGATCGCCACGTGCGATCCCGGTTCGGCGCCGGCGACTTCCAGCCCGTGCGCGACCGCCAGCGACCGGGCGTCCAGCTCGGCCCAGGTGAGACGCCGTACGCCGTCCTCGACGGCAATGTCGTCCGGTGAACGGCCGGACAACGAGGCGAGTGAGCTCACAGCAGCTCGGCGAGCGCCTCGGCGTGGTCGTCCGCCGAGCCGAACTCGGTCGCATGCAGCCAAGCCCGTTTGAGGAAGAAGTGCACCGGCACCTCCCAGGTGAAGCCCATGCCGCCGTGCACCTGCACGCACGACCGGCTGTTCACCGTCGCCGCCTCGTCGGCGAGCAGCTTGGCGCCTGCGACAGAGCGCGCCGCGTCTCCGACCGAAGGGTCGTCGCACGTGACCGACGCGGCGTGTACGGCGACCCGCGCAAGCTCGGTGCGGACGAACATGTCCGCGCAGATGTGCTTCACCGCCTGGAACGACCCGATCGTCCGGCCGAACTGCTCGCGCTGCTTCGCATACCCGACCGCGAGCTCCGTCAGCCGGGCCGCGATACCGACCTGGAGCGCCGACGTCAGAAGCGCGCCGTCCCGGCGGAGCCGCAGGACGTCGTCGCCGCTCGCTACAACCTCACCGCGCGGGAGTTCCGCGACCTCATGCAACGGCGTCAGCGGATCGACCGGCTCGGCGACGACCGACCCGGACAGGTTTGAAGTCACGCACAGCCGCGCGTCATCGCCGTCGAGAACGAGAAGCGATGCGGACGTCTCGAGGTGCGGCACGAGCAGAGGCGACTCGGCCGCATCGACGAACGTCACCGGGCCGTCCGCCCGGCCCGCCATGAGTGACGTCGCCACCAAGGGCCCGGGCACGCACGCGCGGCCGAGCTCCTCGAAGACCATCACGGAGTCGGCAAGCTCCAGCTCGAGCTCGGTCCGCAACGAGAAGACACCGGTGTCGACCAGGGCGCGCCACAGACCCGGGTCGAAGCCGCCGGGCAGCCTCTCCAGTGGGAGCCGCGCATCGAGCAGCTCGCGGACCCCGCGCTGCAGCTCGAGCTGCTCCGCCGTCGGCAGGAAGTTCACGTCATCGCTCCCGCGGCAGGCCGAGGATGCGTTCGCCGACGATGTTGCGCTGGATCTGCGACGTGCCGGCGGCGATCGTGTAGGACAGCGAGTTGACCCGCTCCTCGATGAACTCGCCCCCGGCCAAACCGCCGATGTCCGTGCGCGACAGCGACGCGCGGTCGAGAACTCGCGCGGCGAGATCCATCAGCCGCTGCCGCGCCTCGGTATAGCGCAGCTTCAGCACAGAGGCCCCGACCCCCGGCACACCCGTTGAAGACGCCGAGGCTTCCGAAACCCCGCGCTTGGTCAACGCCCACAAGGCGTCGAACTCGGCAGCGAGGTGTGCGATGTCGCGGCGCAGCCCGACGTCGTCCCATGCCGTCGCTGAACGCCGGGTGACCTTCTTCGCGATCGTCGCCAGCTCGCCCACGAGCCGGACCGAGTCGACGATCTGGTCGACCCACGCGGTCCCGCGCTCGAAGGACAGCGTCACCATCGTGACCCGCCAGCCGTCGTTCTCGTCGCCGACGCGGTTGGCGACCGGGATGCGCACCTCGTCGAGGTAGACCTCGCTGAACTCGCTCGAGCCGAGCACGGTCTTCAATGGCCGGATCTCGATGCCGGGGGAGTCCATCGGCATCACCAGCCAGCTGATGCCCTTGTGCTTCGGTGCGTCCGGATCGGTGCGCACCAGCAGCTCGCAGTAGTCCGCAACAGTCGCGTACGACGTCCAGAGCTTGTGCCCGGTGACGACGTACTCGTCGCCGTCGCGGACAGCGCGCGTCCGCAGCGACGCCAGGTCGGACCCGGCCGTCGGCTCGCTGAAGCCCTGGCACCAGACCTCGTCGCCGCGCAGGATCGCCGGCAGGTGCGCTGCGCGTTGCTCGTCGGAAGCCTCGGCGATGAGGGTCGGCCCCGCGTGCAGGAGGCCGACGAAGTTCACCCCGACGTACGGTGCTCCCGCGCGTTCGGTCTCCTCGAGAAAGACCAGGTGCTCGGTCGGCGTGGCGCCGCGGCCGCCGTACTCCTTCGGCCAGTTGATGCCTGCGTATCCGGCGTCGTGCAGCTTGCGCTGCCAGGCGGTGTCATAGGCACGCCGCGCGGGCCAGTCGTCCGCCGACGGCTTGGCGGGCAGCGCGGGCAACGTCGTCGCCAGCCATTCGCGCAGCTCGTCGCGGAAGGCCAGCTCCGCAGGCGAGTAGCGCAGATCCACACCGAAACGATAACGGGTAATCTGACGACCCGTCAGATATGGGAGGCCAGCGTGGGCAGGCTCGACGGCAAGGTTGTCCTCGTCACGGGTGCAGGACAGGGCATCGGGCAGGGCATCGCGTTCGCCTGCGCCGCGGAAGGCGCGCAGATCGTGGCCGCCGGCCGGACGCTGGACAAGGTCGAGAAGGCGGCCGAGGACGTGCGCGCCCGAGGCGTCGAAGCGCTGGCGGTGCAGTGCGACGTACGACGACGGGACGAGGTCGACGCGTGCGTCGCGTCCGCGACCGCGCGGTTCGGCCGCATCGACGGCCTGGTCAACAACGCACAGATGGTTGCCCTCGGTCCCGTGCTCGACATCACCGAGAAGGACGCCCGGCGGACCTGGGAGTCGGGTTTCCTCGGCTCGCTGTGGTTCATGCAGGCCGCCTACGCCGCGCTCAAGGAGTCGAGAGGCTCGGTCGTCAACCTCGGCACCGGCTCGGCCCTGCGCAACGACCTGCCCGGCTTCACCCTCTACGCCGGCACGAAGGAGATGATCCGGACCCTCACGCGGATGGCGGCGCTGGAGTGGGGCAAGGACGGCATCCGCGTCAACAACGTGATTCCCAACGGCATGTCGCCGGGGCTGCAGATGTGGAGCGAGTTCGCGCCGAAGGAGTTCGACGACTTCGTCTCCACGATCCCGCTCGGTCGCGTCGGTGACTTGGAGAAGGACGTCGGTCGTGCCGTTGCGTTCCTGCTGTCCGACGACGCTGCCTACGTCACCGGCTCGACGCTGATGGCCGACGGCGGACAGGCTTACCTGAGGTGAGCGTCTGCGACGGTCGCATCGTCATCGTGACGGGCGCGGGCAACGGTCTCGGCCGCGCTCATGCGTTGGCGTTCGCCGCCGAAGGCGCGCGCGTCGTCGTGAACGACATCGGCACGTCACGCGAGGGCGAGGGATCGTCAGCCGGCCCCGCCCAGCAGGTGGTCGACGAGATCAAGGCCGCCGGCGGCGAGGCGGTT
>Ga0070681_10004792_pt1 | contig 12964 bp, 10 predicted proteins | sample KBSC83BmetaG_FD_65650 | JGI IMG/M metagenome (GOLD analysis project Ga0070681, IMG submission 65650) | Corn rhizosphere microbial communities from Kellogg Biological Station, Michigan, USA - KBS C8-3B metaG | ecosystem: Host-associated > Plants > Roots > Rhizosphere | place: USA: Michigan... | reverse complement strand
TGGACCGCCGGGGACAAAGGCGACCCGATCCGTCTGTACGCCGCCTTCAACGAACGCGACGAGGCCGAGTTCGTGACGCATCGCATCCGCGATTGGGTGCACCACGGCGGCAATCGCCGTGACATTGCGATTCTGTATCGATCGAACGCGCAATCACGCGTTTTCGAAGAGGCGTTTCTGGCGGGACGTATCCCGTATAAGGTTTACGGGGGCCTGCGGTTCTTCGAGCGAGCGGAGATCAAGGACGCCCTCGGCTATCTGCGAATCATTTCCAACCGCCGGGACGACCAGTCGTTCGAGCGCGTCGTCAATCTACCGACGCGCGGTATTGGGGCGAAGAGCCTGGACATCATTCGCGAGCGCGCGAAGGGGGCGGGCACGTCGCTTTGGGAAGCCGCGGGTGCGAGCATCGGCGATGCGCTCGGGCCCAAAGCCTCGCAGGCAGTGCACGGTTTCATGGCGCTCATCGAGCGGCTCGCCAGGGAGATCGCCGGACTCGCCCTGCACGAGCAGGTCGATCACGTGCTGCAGGCAAGTGGGTTGATCGACCACTACAAGCGTGACAAAGCCGATCGCGGTGAAGCCCGGGTCGAGAACCTGGACGAGCTCGTCAGCGCCGCACGCGGTTTCCAGCAGGACACCACTGAGACGGAACTGCCGCCACTGGAATCGTTTCTGGCGCACGCCGCGCTGGAGTCCGGTGAAGGTCAGGCGGACGCCTGGGAAGACTGCGTGCAGATGATGACGCTGCATACCGCCAAGGGACTCGAGTTTCCCATGGTATTCATGAGCGGCATGGAGGATGGCTTGTTTCCGCACCAGCGGTCGCTCAACGACATCGACGGCCTCGAAGAGGAGCGCCGGTTGTGTTATGTGGGCATGACGCGCGCAATGAAGCAGCTCTTTCTAACGTATGCCGAACAGCGACGACTCCACGGCGTTGACAGCTACGGCATTCCGTCGCGATTCATCAAAGAGATTCCTGAAGAGCTCATTGAAGAAATTCGTCCACGTGTCCAGGTCGCACGACCCGTCGCCGTCGGCCGCTTCCGTCCGGAAGAGCCTGCGATCGCGGGCGTTCGACTGGGAGCCCGTGTGCGGCACGGGAAATTCGGAGAGGGCGTCATCCTGAACATCGAAGGTAACGGCCCGCACGCACGCGTGCAGGTGAGTTTCGAAAGCCAGGGCACGAAGTGGTTGATGGCTCAGTACGCCAACCTGGAGCCGCTGTGAGACGGGCGGAGATCCCCGGGCTGCTGGCCCGCGTGGCCATCGCTGTGGTGGGTCAATGAGAATCCTCATCCTCGGCGCAGGTCAGGTCGGGCGCACGGCCGCGTTCCACCTCTCGCGAGAAGAGGCAAACGAAGTTACGGTCGTCGACGTCAATGAGGACATCCTGCGCGATCTGCAGGACCGCCTTGATGTGCGCACCGTCGCCGGCAACGCATCGCATCCCACAGTTCTCGAAGCCGCTGGGGTTCAGGAAGCCGACATCCTCGTCGCTCTGACCAACAGCGATGAAGTCAACATGATGGCCTGCGAAGTGGCGTTCACCCTCTACCGCACGCCGACGAAAATCGCCCGCATCCGCTCATCCGAATACACCACCCGTCCCGAACTGTTCGGCGAAGGCGCGGTGTCCGTAGACGTCTTCATCAGCCCCGAGCAGCTCGTCACGGACTACGTGGAGCGCCTGATTCGCTATCCAGGTGCGCTGCAGGTTCTCGATTTCGCGGACGGCAAGGTTCGCCTCGTGGGAGTCCGCGCCCTGCAGGGCGGACTTCTCGTAGGACAACGGCTGCGCGAGCTCCCGCAGCACCTTCCCAAGGCCAACGCCCGGGTGGTGGCCATCTACCGGGCTGGCAAAAGCATCCTGCCTGAAGGCGATACCGTCATTGAAAACGGCGACGAGGTGTTTTTCCTCGCGGCGACGAGCGATATCAAGCGTGTAATGGGCGAGATGCGCAAGGAGGACAGCCCCGTACGGCGCGTGGTGATCGCGGGGGGAGGCAACATCGGTTTCCGCCTCGCCAAGACACTCGAGAAGAACAATCAGGTCAAATTGATCGAGCGCGACGCGCGCCGCGCGCGCCGTGTGTCCGAGCTGCTGGAGAACGCGATCGTCCTCAATGGCGACGCCGCCGACGAGGAGCTCCTGATTGAGGAGAACATCGATAGCGCGGACGTCTTCGCGGCGCTGACGAACTCCGAAGAAGCCAACATCCTGTCGGCGATGCTCGCGAAGCGGCTCGGCGCTCACAAAGTGATGGCTCTCATCAACAAACCCTCTTACGCGGAGTTGATGGAGAGCGGCAGCATCGATGTAGCCATTTCACCGCAGACGGTAACGATCGGGTCGCTCCTGGCGCATGTTCGGCGCGGGGACGTGGTCCGCGTTCACTCACTGCGCCGTGGCGCGGCGGAAGCTTTGGAAGCGGTCGTTCATGGCAACGAGCGCAACTCCCGCGTCGTGGGGCGCAAAGTCGAGGAGATTCCGCTGCCTCAAGGCACTTCCATCGGCGCCATCGTGCGCGCGGAGGAGGTCATCATGGCTCACCACGATTCCGTCGTGGAGGCGGACGATCACCTGATTCTGTTCCTGTCCGACCGCCGCCACACGGATGCAGTCGAAAAACTGTTTCTGCGCGAGCGCTGAGGGAAGTACGCGCAAGTGCTCGCCGTCGCGCACGTCCTCGGGCTGCTACTCGCCATTTCCGGCGCGGCGTATGCCCTTCCCTTTGTCTGCTCGCTCGTCATGGGAGACGGGTTCGCGGGAGTCTTCCTCATCGCGGCGGCGATCTGTTCCGGCACCGGGCTCGTCCTGTCCGGCGCCACTCATCACTTCCGTCGTGAGCTGAAACCCCGCGACGGCTTCCTGCTGGTTACGCTGGGCTGGGTGCTCGTCTCGGCCTGCGCGGCGGCGCCCTTCATGATGGCCCTGCCCGGGCTGAGCTTCACGAAGGCGTTTTTCGAAGCGATGTCGGGCCTCACCACCACCGGCTCCACGGTTCTATCCGGACTCGACACGCTGCCGCCATCGATCAATTTCTGGCGTCACTCGCTGCATTGGTTCGGTGGCCTCGGCATCATCATCATGGGAGTCGCGATTCTCCCGCTGCTCGGCGTCGGTGGAATGCAGCTCTATCGAGGCGAGACGCCGGGAGCCGTAAAGGAAGACAGACTCACGCCACGCATCATGGAGACCGCCAAGGCGCTGTGGTTCGTTTACGCGGTCATGACGGGAGTGGGAATCGTCAGCCTGCGCCTCTGCGGGATGTCATGGTTCGATGCCATTTGCCATTCCTTCTCAGTCGTCGGATTGGGTGGCTTCTCCACGCACGACGCGAGCATTGCGTATTTCCACTCGCCTGCCATCGAGGCCGTGTTGATCCTGCTGATGATTCTCGCCTCGCTGAACTTCGCACGGCACTTCGTCGCGCTGCGACGTCTATCGCGAGATCCCTACACGGAAGATACCGAAGCCAAGACCATATTGATCATTCTCGCATTGAGTGTCGTCGGAATCGCAGCCCTCCTGACCTGGCGGGATGTATACGCGTCGTTTTCGACGGCATTCCGGCATTCTGCATTCAATGTCGTGTCGATGGCGACGACCTCAGGCCTCGTATCGCAGGATTTCGGCAAGTGGCCGGTGTTTGCGCCGGCGTGGATGCTGTTTCTGTCCTGCATCCTGTGCAGCACCGGCTCGACCGGGGGCGGCATCAAGATGTTCCGCACGCTGCTGCTCGCCAAGCAGGCGGGCCGCGAAATGAAGCTGCTGGTTCACCCGAGCGCGGTCGCCCCCGTTCGGATAGGCGGCCGTCCGGTACCCGATCGCGTCGCGCACTCCGCTCTCGGATTCATCTTCCTGTACTTCATGACCGTCGCGTTGTTTACGTTTGCGATGTTGCTGACGGGCCTGGATCTCGGGTCGTCCATCGGGGCGATCGTCGGCTCCATTAACAACACGGCGGGGGGTTTGCACGCGCTCAGCCCGGGCAAGACCTATCAGACGCTGTCGAGCCTGCAGATCTGGATCTGCACGGGCGCGATGCTGCTGGGGCGGCTGGAGGTCTTCAGCGTACTGGTGCTCTTCACCCCTGCGTTCTGGCGGAAATAGTTAATTGGCGCAAAGTCGCCTGCGGCGCTTTGCGCGGAGTCAGGGCCTCAGCCAGCCCATAAGGCGCGCAAAAAGCGTGGTTTTTGCGCGCGTGCCACCCTTGCGCGCTAACGATGGATGTAGCTCTCCAGTTGCTCGATCGTCTCCTGCTGATCCTGGATCACCGCCTTGACCAGGTCTCCGATCGATACCACGCCAATGACCCGGCCTGATTCCACCACGGGCAGGTGACGGACGCGGTGTTCCGTCATGAGCTCCATGCACTCCTGCACGCTGCTCTGGGGAACGACGGTCAGGACTGGCGTGCTCATGATCTGGGACACCGGCGTGTCCGCTGAGGAGCGGCCCTTGAGAATGATTTTCCGGGCGTAGTCGCGCTCGGAAACAATGCCGGCCAGCCGCGCGCCATCCATCACGAGCAACGCGCCCACATGGTGCTCCGCCATGAGGCGAATCGCTTCCAGCACGGGGTCGTCGGGCTTTACCGAGTAGATTGCCCGACCTTTGCGATCGAGCAGGTGACGAACGTGGGTCACGGTATCGCCTCCCGCCGCGCCTGGATCCCGGGGCGATGCCCACCGCCCCTGGAGCCTGCGGCTGACGAACAGCCTATTCCTCCGTTCCCCGGACGTCTATTCCCCCCGGGGCGAGCGTGCGGACCGCCACCGCTACTTTGGGCTCACTTCCACGGTCAACTGCACGCTGGCATTGACGTCGAGGGTCCCGGGCTGGATTGGCGTCGATGCTGAGGCGGACTCCGCTCTCGCGAACATCACCTCCCGCATCGGTATGACGGCGCCACCGCCTTCTTCAACGGCGAGGATGCGGTTGACCTTCAGCCCCAATGCCCCCGCCAGGATCTCCGCCTCGGCCCTCGCTTTGAGGGCCGCCTCCTTCAGGGCCTGCGCCCGCGCGGACTGCGCATCACGTAGTACGAACTGGACGCTTGGCAAGCGATTCGCGCCCGCCTGCGCGGCGGTGTCGATCACCAGTCCAACTTTGGACAGGTCATCCACCATAATTCGCACGATGTTTGTCGCCGAGTAGCCACTGATGGTCGAGGGGCCACCGCTTGCGCGATACTGATAGTCAGGATTCAACGAATAACTCAAGGTCTTGATATCCGCACCCGATCCGAGTGCCTTGCGCAGGGCGGCGAGCAGCACTTCAACCTTGCTGGCGTTTTGCGACACCGCCGTCTGCGATTGCGGCGACTGTGTGACAACACCGACGTCGATGCGCGCGCGATCGGGGTTAGCTGTCACGACGGCATTGCCTGTGACGCGGATTGACGACACGGGTGTCGCTGTTTGCGCGAAAGCCTGTGAAATAAGGCATGCGAGGACAAATGTGACGAAGGTCTTCATATGTTCCCGGCCGGCGAAAGGCACTTCGCATATTCTACCGCGCCCTTCGGGCCAACGTGCGGCAGTTCAAAGTTTGAGCGTAAAGGACGCAGACCGATGCGGCAGGACGGTATACAACGGCGCGTGATGTCCAAGCCTCAGCGCGAAATCATAGTCGCCCCCGATCGCTTCGAAGTTACCGCGGAAGATGCGGTACTCGTGGCGGAGCTGCGCTCTGCCATGGCGGTTTGCGTGTACGACGCGGTTGAGGAAGCGGGCGCGCTGTTGCACCTCCGGTGCATCGTGCGTGGCGCGAATCCTTTGGACGTCACTGACACCACGCTAGCCACCGAGTTGCTGCTGCTCGATCGCTGCGTGGAATCGATCCGCGAGCTCGCGCCTTCGGCGCGTAACCTGCAGTCGCGAATCGTGGTTCATCTGACAGAACAAGCCGGCGCGCAGCAAACCTGCGACACCGTCGTCGCGATGGCGCGGGACTTCCTCGCCGACGCGGGCGTGCGGCTCCTGCCTATCGACGTCACTACAGGCGCCCCGCGAAACCTGCGCTTTCGCCCCAGCATGGGATGGCTGCAAACAAAGTAGAGCTGCCGCCCGCGCACCTGCGTTTACCGCTGCGCCAGCGCTGCGGAACCCTCCCGGCCCTCCTGCGTTCCTCTTAATCGCAACTTGCCGACGCGCTCATCGCTGCGTGTCCGCACGGACAATCCCTACAACACCAGGGAGGTCGAGGAAGCAGCCGTGGGTCGACTGGTATGCGTCTCTAATAGAATTTCTCTCCCCAAGCGTGGCGTTTCGCCTGGCGGCCTCGCGGTAGGCCTCCTTTCAGCCCTGCAGCACACCGGTGGACTCTGGTTCGGATGGAGCGGCGAAACGACCGATCGGCCTGGATCGGAGCCCACGCTCAGCGGCCGCGGCAATGTGCGCTTCGCAACCATCGATCTGGACACTCGCGACTTCGACGCGTTTTACAACGGCTTCTGCAACAGCACGCTCTGGCCACTGTTTCACTACTTCGCCGCGGGTTTCAGACATGAGCAGCGTGAATACGAGGCCTACCTGCGGGTAAACGCGCGGTTCGCGCAACAGCTCGTCAAAATGCTGCGACCCGACGACGCCGTGTGGGTGCACGACTATCAATTGATTCCGCTCGGCCGCCAGTTGCGCGAGCTGCGCTTCCAGGGACGGATCGGGTTTTTCCTGCACATCCCCTTCCCGCATCTGCAGGTGCTGCGCGAGTTGCCCGGATACGCCGAACTCGTGCGCGACCTGTGCCAGTACGAGCTCGTGGGCTTCCAGACCGACGATGACCTGCGCTCGTTTCTCTCATGCCTCGATGTGCCCGACGGATTCCGGCTTCCCGGCAGCGGGCGCGTCGAGGTCAGGGGACGCAACCTCAGATTGGGCGTCTACCCGATCGGCATCGACGTGGAAGAAGTCATCGCGGAAGCCCGGGAATCGATTCACCAGGAATCCGTGCAGCGCATGGTGGCCAGTCTCCAGGGCCGCAAGCTGATCATCGGCGTCGACCGCCTGGACTACAGCAAGGGGCTGACACAGCGCTTCGCGGCATTCGAGCACTTCCTCGAGACATTTCCCGACAACCAGGGCAACGTGACCTTCCTGCAGATTGCGCCCCTGAGCCGCTCCGATGTCCTCGCCTACAGCGAGATCCGCAGAACGCTCGAACAAGCCGCCGGCCGCATCAACGGCCGGTTCGCCGAGGCCGACTGGACACCCATTCGCTATCTGAACCGCAACTTCTCGCGCGCCACCCTGGCGGGCTTCATGCGCTCAGCGCAGGTCGCCCTCGTGACCCCGGTGCGCGACGGCATGAATCTCGTTGCCAAGGAGTTCGTCGCCGCCCAGGACCCGGACGATCCGGGGGTTTTGATTCTGTCGCCGCTGGCGGGCGCGGCGCGTGAGCTGTCCGGAGCACTTCAGGTCAATCCTTACGACAAACGCGGTATGGCGCTCGCGCTGCAGGAAGCGTTGAGCATGCCTTTGGAGCAGCGCAGAAGCCGGCACGAACAGATGCTCGCCGCCGTGCGGCGCCACGACATTCACAACTGGTACTCGCGTTTCGTGTTCGACCTGACGGGACAGCGGATCAACAAGCCCACGGCGCAGCCTGAAGGCGGCAACGTGCGGCTTCTGGAGCACAGCGCTCACACGCGATCCGGTTTCCGCGCGTAGGCTTGAGGCCGATGCCTATCGCGCCGAGCGTTCAGTTGGCCGAACGTACGCCACTTTCTTCGCCTGCAGCTCATACGCGGTCTCGAACCGCCCGGCTTGGTCGCCGAACAGGTCCGATTCGGGCAGTTCGAGCGACGCAGCCAATCGCTCCATGGCGTGCGTGTGCGTCTCCAGGGAACCGTCCGCCAGGATGTGCGTTACCGGCGCGCCAGTCCGTTCCAACTCCCGCGCAACCAGAATCGTGCGGTGGCAATCGAGCGGCTCGCGCTCAGCGCACATGACGGCGATCCTGTGCTCCTGCATACCCGTCAACAGGCGCTGCAGGCCGCTACGAAACAGCTCTGAGCGCGCGAGCTTGTCGTAGCTGACGCGATTTCCCTCGTAACACCCGGGATCCTCGCTCCGTGCACCGAGTTCCCTCCCCAGGAACACATAATGGACCCCGGCGTCCTTCAGCGTCGCAGCCAGCTTTTCGCGGCGGAACTGCGGATTGAAGCGGCTATACGGCGTGGATCGCACGTCGGCGACGGCACCGATGCCGTGCTGCTGGAGGAGAGCCACGAAGCGCCCGGCGGGATGATTTGAATGCCCGATGGTATAGACCATACTGATTGGAGTATGTGGATGGGTCGTCAGGTTCCCGTACCCCGCGCGGTCGCCGCCTGTCTCGAAGAGATCTTCGGAGAGAGTGTCGCGCAAGTGAAGGTGTACGAACGCTCCCTGTTCACGCGCCTGCACTTCCGCGCGATCGCCACGACGCGCCCCGACCGGATCTATCTGAGCGGCAGCGGCGCCGAATTCTTCGAGAACCCATGGCTCATGTTGCACGAGTACTGCCACGTGCTCAGGCAGTGGAGGCCGGGCTTGCTAACGGTACGTCGCTACCTCCTGGAATGCCTGCGGCGTGGCTATTGGCAGAATCGATTCGAGGTGGAGGCCCGAGCGTTCGCTGATGCGTACCTGCACCGGGTGCATTCCGCGCTCAGCCGAGCCAAGTCCGGCGATGATACAACCGCCCTGCGATGTACATGAGCACCGCGCCGGACTGCTGAGGTAAGCTGGATGGCATGATGCGTTTCACCCAACCGTTTGACGTAATTGTCATAGGCGGGGGCCATGCGGGCACCGAGGCCGCACTGGCTTCCGCACGCATGGGCGCGCGCACGCTGTTGCTGACCCAGAGCATCGAGACGCTGGGGCAGATGAGCTGCAATCCGGCGATCGGCGGCATCGGCAAGGGACACCTGGTCCGGGAGATCGACGCGCTGGGCGGTGCGATGGCGCGCGCCACAGATCTCGCCGGCATCCAGTTCCGAACGCTCAACGCGAGCAAGGGCCCCGCCGTGAGGGCTACGCGGGCGCAGGCCGACCGGCAGCTTTACCGTCAGGCCATCCGGGGGATTCTCGAGAACCAGCCCAATCTGTCGCTCTTTCAGCAGGAGGCCGCCGATCTGGTGGTGGAGGGCGCCCGAGTGCGAGGCGTGGTGACCGTAACTGGAATCACGTTCGAGGCCCCTACCGTCGTGTTGACCGTAGGCACCTTCCTCGGTGGACGCATCCACGTCGGGCTGGACAACTACCAGGGCGGGCGAGCCGGTGACCCGCCATCGAACCGGCTTGCAGCGCGCCTGCGGGAGCTCGCACTGCGCGTCGGGCGGCTCAAGACTGGAACACCTCCGCGCATCGACGGGCGATCGCTCGACTATTCGGTGATGGCTCCGCAGGCCAGCGACCAGCCCGTACCGGTCTTCTCGTTTCTTGGGCGAGTCAGTGAGCATCCCAGACAGATCAATTGCTTCATAACGCAGACAAACCCACGGACCCACGAGATCATCCGGGGCGCCACCGACCGCTCACCGATGTTCACGGGAGTGATTGAAGGCGTCGGCCCCCGGTACTGCCCGTCAGTCGAGGACAAGGTCTTCCGGTTCGCGGATAAGACGTCGCATCAGATATTCGTCGAACCCGAAGGTCTGGGGACCAACGAGATCTACCCGAATGGCATCTCGACGAGCCTGCCGTTCGACGTCCAGGTCGAGTTCGTGCGCACGATCCGCGGATTCGAGAAGGCGCATCTGACCCGGCCGGGATACGCCATCGAATACGACTTCTTCGATCCACGTGACCTGAAGTCCTCGCTGGAGACGCGGCCCATCGGAGGCCTGTTCTTCGCCGGACAGATCAACGGCACGACAGGTTATGAGGAGGCAGCCGCGCAGGGACTCGTGGCGGGCATCAACGCCGCTTTGCAGGTCCGCGGCCGCGAGCCTTGGCTGCCGAAGCGGAGCGAAGCCTATATCGGCGTTCTGATCGATGATCTCGTCACTCGTGGTACCCGAGAGCCGTACAGGATGTTCACGAGCCGCGCTGAGCACAGGTTGCTGCTGCGCGAGGACAATGCAGATCTCCGCCTCACGCCCACCGGCCGCGAGCTCGGCCTGGTGGACGATCAGCGATGGCGCTTTTTCGAACAGAAGCAGCGCCAGGTCGAGCTTGAGATGAGGCGTCTCGAGAGCACCCGGGTTCACCCTTCGAGTCTTCCGACGGCGTGGACGGAACGCGTACTACAGGCGCCGCTCGGCCGCGACTGTTCGGCATTCGATCTTCTACGGCGCCCTGAGGTGAGCTACGACGACGTGCTCGAAGTCGTAGGCCCGCCCGAAGTGTCCGAGGACGATCGACTGCCTCAGCAAGTGCGTGCCCAGGTTGAAGTGCGCGCGAAGTACGCTGGCTACATCGAACGGCAGCAGGACGAGATTGAGCGTCAGAGGCGCAATGAGGAAACCTCGCTGCCTGCCGATCTCGACTACGCACAGATCGCAGGGCTTTCACATGAGGTGCGGCAGAAGCTGGAGCAGGCTCGGCCAGCGACACTCGGTCAGGCCGGGCGCATCCCCGGAGTCACGCCCGCGGCACTGTCGATCCTGTTGGTGCATCTGAAGAAGCGCAGCCTCGGCCGCGCGAGGGTTGCATGAGTGACGGGACCGCCAGCCACCTCTGAATGGGTTGGAGCATGAGCGCTTTCATCGAACTGCTGGAGCGAAGCTGGGACCGAAGCGATTCCCTGGTCTGCGTGGGCCTGGACCCGGAAATCGAGCGCTTCCCGCCGCCCATCAGCGCGCAGGCCTCCCCGATCTTCCAGTTCAACAAAGCGATCATCGACGCCACCGCGGATCTGGTGTGCGCCTATAAGCCGCAGTTCGCTCACTACGCCGCCTACGAAGCGGAGGATCAGCTCGAGCGAACCATCGAGTACATCCATCGCAGTTACCCGGGCATCCCCGTCATCCTCGATTCCAAGCGCGGTGATGTCGGGAATACGGCTGAGCGTTACGCAATCGAAGCTTTCGAGCGTTACGGCGCTGATGCCGTGACGGTAAACCCGTATCTCGGCGGTGACTCACTGGAGCCCTTCCTGAAGTATGAGAACAAGGGCGTCATCATCCTCTGCCGGACCTCGAACCCGGGCGCTCGCGATTTGCAGGATCTCGAGATTGGTGGACGCCGCCTCTATCACACCGTTGCCGAACTCGCGGCCCGCCGCTGGAACTCGCGCGGCAATTGTCTGCTGGTCGTTGGCGCAACCTACCCACGTGAACTCGCGGAGGTGCGAGAGATCGTCGGTAACATGCCGTTTCTCGTGCCGGGTGTCGGAGCGCAGGGAGGCGATGTAGCACAGGCCGTGCAGAACGGACAGACACCACAAGGAGCCGGCCTGATCATCAGCTCTTCGCGTTCAATCTTGTACGCTTCATCAGCAGATGACTTTGCCGCGGCAGCCCGCAAGGCTGCGGAGACGCTTCGCAACCAGATAAATGCCAGTAGAGCGCGCCGGCCTCGCTGATATGAGGCGAGCGGTGGTTCTCGGAACCCTGCGATGGCTTGTCCTCGGAGCGTTACCCTGTCTGGGCGTTATCTCGTTGGGCGCCATCGCTGCGTGTTCTCGCGCGCCCAATTCGGGCGACGCGGGCGCAACGGGTAGTGCGGCTCTACCTCCCAACGCGATCATCCTTTTGCGCGGAGGAGGTCCGGAACCCGACACGCTCGACCCGCAGAGAGCGCGCTCCATCGAAGCCCAGACGATTCTGCGGGACATTTGCGAGGGTTTGACGCTTCTCAACAAGAAGGCGGAGGCGATACCGGGAACTGCGCGCGAATGGGCCGTCAGCGATGATGGCAAGACCTACACATTTCATCTCCGTCCGGAGGCCCGCTGGTCCAACGGCGACCCAATAGTCGCTGGAGATTTCGTGGCGGGTTTTCGCAGGCTCGTCGACCCGGCGACCGCCTCGCAGTACGCCGAGGTCATTGGCGTAATCGCCAACGCAGATGACATCGTCGCCGGGAAGAAGGCGCCAGACACACTCGGCGTTTCCGCCCCAGACGACTCGACGGTCGTTGTCCAGCTCAAAGCGCCTGCCCTGTATCTTCCCAGCCTGCTCTCACATGCCAGCACGTGCCCGGTGCATCGTCCCAGCCTCGCCCAGCACGCTGCGACCTATGCGCGGGCCGGCAAAATGATTTCCAACGGCGCGTTCGTTCTGAGCCAGTGGGTGCAGGGGTCGCACGTCCTGCTCACCCGCAACCGGTACTACTGGAACAACTCCGCGAACCAGCTGGATGCCGTGCGCTACCTCCTGATTTCCGACGAAAACGCGGAGCTGACCCGCTATCGGGCCGGACAGTTGCACGTGACCAACGTCGTGCCCCGGGGTCAGTTCGACTGGGTCAAGAAGAATCTCTCCGCCGAGCTGCACGTCTTCCCGCAGCTCGATACCTACTACTACGGGTTCAATCTCGACCGGCCGCCATTCAAGGACAACCTGCCGCTGCGACGGGCGCTCTCCCTCGTGATTGATCGGGACCGGCTCGCGCAATCCGTCCTTCGCATGGGCGAGCTTCCGGCCTACGGGTGGGTACCGCCAGGTGTGCACGACTATTCGCCTCAGTCGTTCGACTACCGCGACAAGCCCATCGCGGAACGCATCGCCGAAGCCCGGACCCTCTACACCAAGGCAGGCTACTCGTCCGCAAACCCCCTGCGATTCGAGTTGCGATACAACTCAGGCGAAGCGCACGAGAAGCTGGCCGTCGCTGTCGCCTCGATGTGGAAGGAAGCCCTCGGGGTCGAGGTGGTCCTGCGCCAGGAAGAGTTCAAGTCACTCCTGCAGGACATCGACCGGGGCGATGTGGAGATGTTTCGCTCGAGCTGGATCGGCGACTACAACGACGCCTATACGTTCGCCCAGTACTTCACGAGCGGATTCGGCATCAACCTGCCGCG
>Ga0070681_10004791_pt1 | contig 12965 bp, 10 predicted proteins | sample KBSC83BmetaG_FD_65650 | JGI IMG/M metagenome (GOLD analysis project Ga0070681, IMG submission 65650) | Corn rhizosphere microbial communities from Kellogg Biological Station, Michigan, USA - KBS C8-3B metaG | ecosystem: Host-associated > Plants > Roots > Rhizosphere | place: USA: Michigan... | reverse complement strand
CCCGGCAAGCCCGAACCGCTCATCACGTTTTTGCGCTGAACCATTTCGCGGGCCTTTCGTGCAGCAGCACGGGCAGTGGCCGCAAGAATTACCTTGTTCACTATCATTTTAGCTTCGCGCGGATTTTCTTCAAGGTAGTTCCCCAAAATCTCTCCTACGGCCATATCAACCGCTCCCATTACCTCGTTATTGCCCAGCTTAGTTTTTGTTTGCCCTTCAAACTGCGGTTCGGCAACCTTAACAGAAATTACCGCGGTGAGTCCCTCGCGGAAGTCATCGCCGGTAATTTCTATCTTCATGTTCTTTAACAATCCCGATTTATCGGCATAGGCCTTTAATGTACGTGTGAGACCCCTGCGGAAACCGGCAACGTGTGTACCGCCTTCAATGGTATTAATGTTATTGACATACGAGTGCACGTTTTCTGAGTAGGTATCGTTATACTGCAATGCCAGTTCAACCGGAATACCTTGTTTATTACCGTCGATATAAATCGGTTCGGGTATTAACGACGCACGGGTGCCATCAAGATATTTCACAAATTCCCGCAAACCACCTTCGGAATAAAAATCTTCGGTCAGCTGCGAGCCGTCGTCGTTTATTTCCCGTTCATCGGTTAATGACAGTCGTATGCCCTTATTTAGAAATGCAAGCTCGCGTAAACGCGCTGCCAGCGTTTCATATTTATATTCGGTTGTTAAGCTGAATATTTCAGGGTCGGGCTTAAAGATGATCGTTGTGCCGCGCTTATCGGTATCACCGATAGTTTTTACATCAAAAAGCGGTTTACCTTTTTCATATTCCTGCGTCCATATTTTACCTTCGCGATACACCAGGGCGGTTAAAGAGGTCGATAGTGCGTTAACGCAACTAACCCCAACGCCATGTAAACCGCCTGAAACCTTGTAGGTATCTTTATCGAACTTACCGCCGGCGTGTAGTACCGTCATGACAATTTCTAATGCCGACCGTTTCTCTTTTGTGGTTATCCCAGTTGGGATACCGCGGCCATTATCGGACACCAGGATCGAGTTATCCTTTTGGATTACAACTTTTATCGTATCACAATGACCTGCAAGCGCCTCATCTATCGAGTTATCTACAACCTCGTACACCAAATGGTGAAGCCCCTTTGAACCTGTATCGCCGATGTACATGGACGGCCGTTTCCGTACCGCCTCTAAACCCTCTAAAACCTGTATATTATCTGCCGAATAATTGGATTTATCTTCTTTTTGTTCGCTCATATTTCTTTATTACAATAACCTTCGAAAATACGCATTTTAACCCGAATTATAGCATTTGTGGATAAATAGGAGGGATATAAACACCTGTTTTAAAACATTAGGATACTGATTTTGAAACTTTATCTTTGTCAAAATTTTTTTAAGTTTAAATCATCAATTATTCGTAAATAAATAGGCTATGAAACCGATAATTACCTGGAGTGGATCAGCGCTGGTTTACGGGTAATATTATATGCTCAGATTAATAACTATTGAATTAAAACAAACCAATAAAATGAAAACTAAGGCTCCTATTTTTACAAAAGTTACGTTAGGGATATTACTGGCTGGCAGCATAGCGGCTTGTAACAAACCAAAAACCGACGACAAAGCTACTGCTACCGCCATAGCCGGCAACAAAGAAACGATCGTATTTGTCAACTCAGATACCTTGTTAAACAAATACGACTACTTTAAAGACATGTCAAAACGCCTGGAAACAAAGGCCAATACTGCAAAAAGTAATGTAGGAGCGCGCGGTCAAGCATTTCAACGCGAGTACGCTGAGTACCAGAGAAACGCGAATACCATGGCTGCCGATGTGCGCCAGTCGACCGAGCAACGCCTGCAACGCGAACAGCAGGATTTTCAAACGTACCAGCAAAACGAGGCTGCGGCATTTCAGAATGAACAAGCAACCGAAAACGGTAAACTATTTGATAAAATTGCCGACTTTGTGAAAGGTTACGCTAAAGAAAAAGGTTATAAATTAGTTTTAACCTACTCAAAAGCCAACCCAACTGTATTATATGGCGATCCGGCTTTGGACGTTACAGCCGATGTTGCAAAAAGGCTGAATGAAGCTTATTCAAAGGATAAGAAATAATAACCACCCGTCTAATAAAAAGAGCCTCAGCTTATAAGCTGAGGCTCTTTTTATTAGGCTTGAATTATTACGCCGGTCAGGCAACAAGGATTCCTTCTTTGGCTGTTTCCTTATTATCCAATTCTTCAAACTTGGAATTCCTGCTGATAAACTCCGGTACAATTTCCTTCATTTTGTTTACTACGGCTAAAATATTGTTGTGCTTATTCAGCGCAAGTAATTCGTTTATATCTGCAAGCACCTGTTCGTAGTTGTAATCTATTACCTGTGATATCTTGATTTTCTCATGATAGGTGGGCATGGTGCTTTCTCCGTCATTAAGCAATTCCTCGTATAGCTTTTCGCCGGGCCTTAGTCCTGTATAAACTATTTTTATGTCCTTTTCCGGTTGTAAACCAGCCAGCTTTATCATTTTTAAAGCAAGGTCTGTAATTTTAACAGGCTCACCCATATCAAAAATAAATATTTCGCCGCCTATGCCCATGGTGCCAGCTTCCAAAACAAGGTGAACCGCTTCGGGGATGGTCATAAAATATCGTGTAATTTCAGGGTGTGTTACCGTGATGGGGCCACCTTTTTGAATTTGCGCCTTGAACCGCGGTATAACTGATCCGTTTGATCCGAGCACGTTTCCAAAACGAGTGGTGATAAATCGCGTGCTGTTGTTATTATTTATGCTGTTTTTCAAAGACTGAATATATATTTCGGCGATACGTTTGGTTGTACCCATAATATTTGAGGGGTTAACCGCCTTATCGGTAGAAATCATTACAAATTTGCCAACATTAAAAGTTACAGCTAAATCGGCTATGTTTTTGGTGCCTAATACATTGGTTAACACACCTTCAGTCGGGTTTTCTTCCATCATCGGAACGTGTTTATAAGCAGCAGCATGAAACACAACCTCGGGCTTGTAATCAATAAATAGCTTACGCATCCGATGGTAATTACGTATATCGCCGATAAATATTTTCGCCGCTACTTCCGGAAAGTTCTCCTCAACCTGTAAGCGCAACTCGTGCAATGGCGACTCGGCCTGGTCACACAAAATAATCATCGCCGGTACATAACTAAGCACTTGCTGCACAATTTCAGATCCAATGGAACCGGCGGCCCCGGTTACAAGTACCCTTTTGCCTTGCAGATCTTCAGAAATACGCGTAGTATCAATTTGAATGGGTTTACGTTGCAGCAGATCTTCGATTTTCAGGTCCTGTATCTGCTGAAGATTAAGTTTTCCGTATATCCACTGGTCGGAAGGAGGGACTGTAAGCACCTGTATGCCTAAGGTAAGGCACTTTTCTAATGTATTTTTTTTTGCCTCATCGTCAAGATGATGGTTCATGATAATAAGCTTATCTACATTATATTTATCCTTAAGCTTATCCAATTTACCAATGTTATAAACCTTTACTTGCTCAATTTCCTTGTTAACCTTGCTGGGGTCGTCATCAATAAACCCAACGATGTCGAAATTAGTTTTAGCGCTCGACTGTAATGCTTGCTTTACTAAAACAGCACTATTATCCGATCCGTATATTAACACAACGGTTTTCTTTGTGTTCGAATAATTGGTAATGTAAAAAAAAGCGCTTTTTACAGCAGTACGCCACATAATAAGGACGGTGCATGATACTGAAAAGTTGATTAGCATAACCATGTTGATGGTTACTGGGTTAAGGTTAAAAACAGGCATTATCCACAATTGGATAAATAAACGATAGATAAGCGTGCTTATAAATACCGAGCTGAAAATGCGGAGTACATCCCTTGTGTTCGAATATCTTATCAGGCCCTTATGTATGCGCATGCCATACATAACCAAAGCCGCGATAAGGCAATATAAGCCGGTATAGATGAAAAAATAGCCTCTTAAAATGTTTACAAATTCAAACCGGTAAACGATAAAATACGAAGAGCAGAATGACCAGGCTACAATTAAAAAGTCGAGTAGCATTATAATCCATCTGGGAACAACGCGGCTAAATAGTATATATTTTTTCATAAGATAGTATCAAGGCGATGCTAATTTAGAAGAATATTTTTACAAAAATACATAAAAATCTCATTTAAAGTTCATTGCACAAAGGCTCCCGTTATGTTTTGATGCCTGGTTTACTTATAAAAGGCAGATTTGCAGGGAGTTATATTTCTCAATGAGCAATTTAGTGAACATTCAATTAAATATTGGTTATCAAATAATGGTCTCAATTGAAACATTCGCGCGGCCGAGATAATAAGAACAGTTATTGCAGCAATCGTGGTTTTATAAACATATATAGCAAAACTAATGGCAAGATCGTTATGCATGATAATGTTGTGAACGAATGGTCTGGGTTCAGGATAACAAAACCTATAATGCCCGTTTGGATCAGTGCGTAACTAAACGAAACTAAAAGATGAGGCATTCTACGTTCATTGACCAGTAATTGGTAAACATGCAATCTATGTGCTTCGAAAATATTTTGCTTGAGTAATAGCCGATGACATATGGTTAAAATTGATTCGACCCCATAGACACTAAGGAAGAGAATATAACTCCAATTTTTCGTTTGGAAAATTAGGTCGAGCGTTATCGTGGTAATCCACAATGCGATGGTTATACTTCCCACGTCTCCAGCAAAACATTTAGCTTTCTTCCTGAAATTGAAAAATAAAAAAACTAAACAAGCAATTATGGGAAGCCAAATCAGATCAGTGTTTATAAAATGTATTTTATAAACATTAACGTATTGCAAACCGCTTAAAACAACCAGGCTATAACATCCAGTCATTCCATTAATGCCATCCATGAAATTATAAGCGTTGATGACGCCGATCGAAAGGATGTACAATAGCAGTATCTCCCATATGAAGAATGAACTGAATATGCCTAAAAAAATAAATACGAGGCTGACAGAAATAACATGAAAAAGTATTCTTATCGTATTTGATAGTGTATATAGGTCATCGAGAAAACTGATAATACCTACTAGAATGATACCCAACAACGCGGGAAAAAAATATGTGAAATGCAAACACAAAGCACCCACAGCCGCAACTACAAATATAATACCCCCGCCGCGAATTGTAATATTTGAATGAGAGCTGCGCTCGTTCGGATGATCGATGATGTTGTATTTATCTGCTATTTTTAAATAAATGAGTTCGAGTGTGAATAGGACAAATAATGAGATAAAAAGCAGAAGTGCATGCATTAGAACTATCAATATCGACGCAATTTAGGTTTTTATTAATTGGATAAAAGCCATCACTCAAAATTTATCAAAACTATAATTAAGTATAATTTTACTACCATTTGGTTCCATTTTACTTCCATTTTTTGGTTGAAAATAGCGGCAAAAGTATAATTTACTTCCATTAAAGTACCATTTAGCTTCCATAATTATTGGAAAACTAAGCTATTTTAAACCCCTTTAGTACCGGCGTTGGATTCCATCCTAATAATTCACGTGCTTTGGAATCATCGAAGGTTAGGTCGGAGGTGATTTTTTTTAGCTTGTCAGAATTAAGCGGAGCTTTGGTGCCTAAAAGATCGCCGACTTTAGCGATAGATTTAGCGAGCCAAAGCGGAATGTTTGCGGGCTTTTTTTTATTCAGCTGTTTGGCGATTAATTCGGAAAGTTCTGAAAAGCTTGGGTGATATCCATCTGTTAAATTATAAATACCACCAATATTGGCAGCAACGGGAATTATTTTGGCTACATCTTCAGCTAGAGCCACGCTTTTTTTTGCGTTTCCACCTGCAATATTGAAATAGTACCCTTTTTGAATTCCTTTGATCATGGCGCTGAGATTGCCTGGTGGATTTGGCCCAGCAATTAATGGTAAGCGCAAGATCGTGCATATTACTTCATTTTTTTGACACCAATCCCAAATTAATTTTTCTGCTTGCAGCTTGCTTCTTCCATAAGGATCCAAGGCGGCCAACGGTCGCTCCTCATTTATTAATTTTCCACTTTTTGCCCCATATACTGCAACTGTACTAAGAAATATAAAAGATTTAGGGGCCATTGAATTTTCAAGTCCTTGTAAAAGGTTTGATGTCCCCGTAACGTTAATGTCAAAATATTCTTTTTTTTGAGTTACGGTTTTAGGTATGGAGTGAGCCTTACCAGCTGAATGTATAATTATCTCAAATTGACTGTTAAAAACCGGGACATCCTTATTTAGAAATACCGAGTAGTCCGAATCCATTCGACTAAGCGTTTTCAACTTTTCCTTCCCTAGGCTATGTTGGATAGTTTTACCAAGAAAACCGGATGCACCCGTAAGTAGTATCATATTGAGCGGCCATTTGAAAACCATCCCCATTTATTGAAGTAAATAAAAGCCCCATGAATTGAATACCACATTAAGCGCAGGCTTTTGTGTGAACCTTTTGCAAAATGGTGATAAACCTCAGCCTTTGGATAATATGCCGTTTTTGCTACGCCAAGTATCCTACGAGTTAAGTCAGCATCTTCGATATACATAAAAATTTTATCATCAAAATAGCCTACTTGGTTAAAAACTTCGGTTCTGATAAACATACAGCAGCCGGAAAGGTACGGGATATTTTGCATTTCCTGATTATAATCCTTGTCTCGATACTCATATTTATCCATGCGTCTCTTAAACAATTTCTTTAAAAAATCGGGCAAAAACCGACGTGCGAACAGATCAAAAGGGGTTGGGTTGGTTTTACATAAATATTGAATGGAGCCGTCCGGATACAAAACTTTAGGCATTACATGTCCTACGTCAAGATTTTTTTCCATATAATTATATAACAACTCGAGTGTACCCGGTTCAAAATATATATCCGGATTTAATATTAAATGATACCGGGATTTATCTAATACCATTTTGATTGCAATATTATGGGCTGCACCGAAACCAGGATTCGAAGGATTATGAATATATTCTATTCTTTTATCGTTTATTAATTTGCCTAGTGTATCATTAGGGGAATTATCTATCAAATATAACTTGCATGGCAAAGTAACTTTAAGAAAGCTATCAATAGCAATTTTTAATATCTCCGGATCATTCTTATAGAGTACAATGGCTCCCGTTAAAATATTACTCATCTAAAAATTTTCATTAAATGTTTAAAACACGAATGTAAGATCAAAAATGGCAATAGAATAATTACTAACTTTCTATAACTTGCTACAATAAAATACATTCGTATCTCGCCAATTCTCATTTTTAACTTATTGCCACTAAGCCCCCCTTTTGTAAGGGGCAATCTACCCAGGATTACTAATTTTTCCTTTAAATAAAATCCTTTTTTTTCGTTTAACATTCTCAACCATAATTCATGATCTTCGGCAAACTTAATAGATTCATTAAAAAAAAAGGATTGTGTATTTTTCATTATAATACTCGGCGTCACAACAGGATTTCGTAACAAAACATTATAAAAAAACAACTTGCTGGTTTCAGAATTGGAATTATGATCAATTTCGCTCTTAGAGAGGCCCCATTTATGAGCAAAAAAAGAATAATTATCATTTAAATAAGGTGCCATTCTTTCTAATTTGACTGGTAACCATTTATCATCTGCATCCAAAAACGCGATGTAATCACCCTTTGCGTTTTTAATTCCGCAGTTCCGCGCGGCAGATACGCCCTTATTTTCTTGTCGAATTAAGATAAGCTTATTTGATTCAATTTTATCAGAAAAATGGCTGACGATTACGGCTTCGGTGCTATCTGTGGAGCCGTCATTTACAACAATAACTTCAAAGTCATTCATTGTTTGATTAAAAACTGAAGCGAGTGCGGTTCTAATGGTTCCGGCTGCGTTAAATACAGGGATTACAACTGATATTTTCATATTTATCGCTTCTGCCAAAAAAATTTGTATGGTATTAAAGGAGATTGAACGTCTTCAACTTTGGCAGAGATATTTTTTAATAAAACTATAAAACTTAATATGCCAACTACAAATAAACTGTAGTTGAATATCTTGTGCGCTTTTATAATGGGAAAATTTCCTTTTATAAATATCAATAAAGCAAATAGGAACAACATTTGCAATCTTAGGCCTGCATAGCTGAATTTTGCGACCGCAAACGAAGCGAGTTGACAAAACAACAACAAATGTACTGTTTGGGAATATCTATTTTTTTGCGATGTCCAAATAAAGCTTACATAGATAATTGTAAATATTAGTAACGGTATTAAACCAGAGGCTGCACCGGGCGAAACTATATCTTTATATGCATCTTGCTTGTCATACAAGTATGTTAATTGCATCGGGGCATATCCTACAAAAATCAAAATGATTATGATAGTTCCTCCTAATAAATATATAACTAACTTTTTGTTTAAGCCGAGGAATAAAAACGGAATAATAATTAAAGCAGATGAATATTGGATTGAAATAGCCATCACTGTAAAACATAGAATTTTAAAATATCTTTTGTCCTTAATAGCGTCAACCGCCAGACAGCCGAATGAGAAGGCTAGTCCATATCTTACCCCATTCATCGTCATATCAACAAAATATAAAGGAAATACAATCCAGCAAAATAAAATAACTTGGTTTTTTGATTTTGAAAAAGAAGCGCAAAGAAGGATGACAATAATAGCGCTAATGATGGCAAGATTCGTCCTGGCACTTAATCTTAAAATATTTAATGTTTCACTTATTAATTTAAACCCGGGCTCATACACGGAGTTTTCAGACGTTCCATTTCTAAGATCGTCAAAATACCCTAAATAGTTTATTGTATCTGTTCCGATATTACCCCTTAAAACAGCAACGAGCGTGGCCGGTAACAATATAACAAAAAGAAAAATGCCGTAGGGAATAGCCGCGCTTTTTATTTTGAACAATATACATGAACAAAGAAGGACAACTAAATATGGAATCACATAAAACAGCATATTATTCAAAAATGGTTGCTATTTTGTCATATCTTTCGATAATTTGTACGGCCTGTTCTATGGTTGTTACGTCTTTAAATACCTTTCTTGCCGAATAGGGTTTCGATTTTAATTTGCGGAGTGTTAAGTTTATAAATTGAAGAAATATCTGAAAGTAAAAGAAAGGAATAAACTTATGGTGTTTAACCGCCCATTCATTCGTTTTCTCAATCACCAACGGCAAAATAGTTTTCCTGTTATGAATAATCCCTTGGGCGATAAGAGGATAAATGTTAAATTGTTTATGTAAATCCCCTTTCCCGAGGTCCTTTATTGCCTTAAGGCCACTTTCAGCCCAAAGCGTTGGCACACTATAATATTCCGGTATTTGTTCTTCCCACATATATGCACCTCGGTTTCGTAAGTGTGGCATATCTTTTAAACTGCCACAATGTTTTCCGGCAATACTTTCTACTGTTGAGCTTTTTGGGCAAGCGCCTGCAATTGAAAAAGGCACTGTTGTTGCAAAATGATTACCGACAATACAAGATATAGTAATTGTCGAATAGATATCAGGACTTAAGCCGCCAAAGTAATTGCCAGTTCTGGCTTTTATCTCAAGCAGCAATTGTCTTTTAACAATACCATGATATATTTTTGGCAACGGATACAAAAGGTAATTGACTATTCCTGATTTTATAAGTTTTTTTAATTCCTTTTCAACATCAACCCCATATATCTTCGGTTCAAAAATCGGCACATCCAACATCCCTGTCGGACCGAGTTCACTTGCCCCCGGCCAATAATACGCTATTGTATTGGTGGAACAAATAGAATCAATTTTATTTACCCGGGCCCAGTGAACAATATTCAATATATTGGGAAGCACTGTATCGTCATCTCCAATCATGCATACATATTCGCCCACCGCCAAATCCATAGCCCTATTAAAATTCTCTATGGCCGAAATTTCCGAGTTGTCATAGTAATAACTAATATAATCACTCGGATTAGACTCAACATATACTTTTATCTCTTCCGATTTACTATTATCGGCGATGGCAATTTGTATCAAGTCAGCAGATATATTTAATATCGATTTAATTGCTTCTATGCAAAATTTTTCTCTGTCCTTTGTCGCTATTACGACAGTCAGTAATGGGTAATAAATCATATGATAATTTGCATTATGTACTCAAATTAATACCATTTGTATTCATTTACCCTGTTATAATTATTCATGCAAGTAGTTAACTGACTATAATGGCTTATTTATCAAAGTTTTTCTTGTTATCGAATCTCCGTTATTACTTATATTGTAGACGTATACATTTAACAAAAGACAAAGAATTACCAATATAAACGCATATAAAATTACATATACACCTCTTGCAGCGTTTAACGTGATAAAATAAAATACAATCCCTACTAAAAAGCTGACCAAAGCCGGAATTGTTATAGCGGGAAAGATGAATTCCTTTAATTTATTACCTGGGATAAATTTTGAAGTGATAATATATATTAAATAAATCATCGCCATTAAATTAATTATCAGCCACGGTACCCCAGCACCGGTCAAACCAAATAATTTTATAGAAATATAAAGTGCCGGAATTACAAACATCACTTGAATAATGTTTTGTTTAATGGTATACTTTGTGAGACCGTTAGCTAACAGTAAATAAAAAGGCATTAATTGCAAGGCCAAAAAGGTCGATCCAACCGTTAATAGTTTAGCAACTAATTGAATTTTATTAATCTCAAACGCCTCAATCCCTTTGCTATGAGTCCACAATAAAATTAAGTCTTTACTATAAAGAAGAATTACTATACAAATTGGCCACGTAATGCAACTGACTATGAAAGAAAACCGTTTAAAGGTGGTGATCATATAAGGTTTATCGTGTTCGGATATTGCCTTCGTTAAAACCGGAAATATAGCAATTACGATAGGTAATGATATCAACACCGGTAATTGAGAAATCATAGATGCCAAAGAATAGTACCCAAAATCCCTTAATGAAAATAACTTGCTTGTAACTATTCTATCAGCATAAATATTTACAGAAGAAAAAAACGCGATTACAATCATTCCGGAAAGATATTTGATCACTTCAGCGGGTAACTTTGCTATCATATTGCTATAATCAGTAATTTCCAAGCTCTTTATAAGATTTAATCTTAAAAAATATAAATACCCTACATTACATGCTATTTGAAAACAAAAAAAACTGTACAAACTCGGCTTAAACAAGTATAAAACGACAACTGCTCCGCCAGTTTTGGAGATATTCCAACAAATTTGGATTAGATTTCCGGTAACTTGCTTCTGTAAACCCATTAAGGCGCCGAAATATATAGACGTCATTAATTGTAAAGATACCCCTACGGAAATCAATCTGATATAATAAGCTAAGTCGTTTAATGGAATTCCATTAGAATTTAACCATTTAGAAGCGATGTATTGAGCGGCTATAATTAAAACTATACTTATTGATAAACAAACAAATGCATATTTTCTTTCGATAATTTTTAATACGGCAAACTTGTAGTTGTCTTCCGAAACCTTTGCAAACTCTCTGGTAATTGCGGAAGATAAACCTGCATCAGCAAAACTGACCAATCCAAGAATTAACGAATAAAAACTAATTACCGCGTAAGCCTCAATACCAAGAAGTTTTAAATAAAACGGAATGAATAAATATATTGACACCAAGCCCCACAGCCTGCTGCCGTAGTTAGCAGCAATATTTTTAGTTGTGCTTTTAGTCATGTGGTCAATTGTGCGTAGGTTGAATATTGATTCCGAGCAGGATAAAAAAGACAATGCTAAGTAATGCTATATTGTAATTATAGCAAGCGCTCATATTATTTGGCTGCCCCAGATGTCTTTATTATTTTTCAGGAGCTGTGCTATGCTCTTTAACTCCGCTAATTGCTCTGATATTGGTGGTAAAATAATATCAGTATTCTCACTTCTATCTGTAGATGTATTAAGGGAAACGATATTGATTTTTTTATTGTACGAGAACAAATTATTGATAGATGTAAAAAAATCGTATAAAGTTTCCTTTCTGCTAAATAAAACAAGCATTCCGCTTTTCCAATCCTTTAATAACATATTAACCATTAGCTTGTAAAATTCTGTGGTTGTAATGCCGCTCCAATAAGAGTTATTTGTAACGTCTATTATTTCGTTAGTATTTAATTCAAATAAACGATAAATTAAATTCGACCTTGTTTTTGTTAAACCTATGAAAGACGTCCTTATACATAAACAATTCGAAGCATATCGTGTAGCATTTTCCATTGACCGTTTTGCATTAGCATAATATTTAAACTTCCTATCCACATTCAATTGATTAACAATATCACTAGAGAATAATATTATTTTACAGTTTTTGTTGTTCACAAGCCATATTGGAAGGTCATAATGTATAGACTGGATAATGGCCTCATTGTAGTAATCTGTCGAAGAAATTGCATTTACAATAATTTCGCACTTGTCGGCCATTACTGCCTCCTTAAATTCCGCAGTTGGCCATTTTATTGCTCTATCAAAAAAATATATTTCAATATTTTTGTAAATCTTGTTTATTAATTTTAGATCATTTCCTAATAAACCGGTATCACCTAGCAACAACAACCTCATTCTTCAAATTTATATTTATCACCGGAAAAACAGTTAATTCATGCGTATAGTCCAAATTTTTTGCTTTTTCCCGAATCTGGTCCACGAAATTCCAAGCCGTAAAAAATAATACATCAAATTTCTTATCAATGGCAAATTCAATTGGCTTAATTGGGATATTTTGTTTGGGTATAAATCTGTTTGCCCTTTCTGGTGAATCATCTATCATAAAATCTATTATGCTATCGTCGATATTAGCATAATTAAGGAACGCATTTGCCCTTCCTGATGCGCCATAACCTACGATGCTTTTGCCTTCATTTTTCAAGTTCGCTAATAATTTAGAAACATTTGATAGATGATT
>Ga0070681_10004790_pt1 | contig 12965 bp, 13 predicted proteins | sample KBSC83BmetaG_FD_65650 | JGI IMG/M metagenome (GOLD analysis project Ga0070681, IMG submission 65650) | Corn rhizosphere microbial communities from Kellogg Biological Station, Michigan, USA - KBS C8-3B metaG | ecosystem: Host-associated > Plants > Roots > Rhizosphere | place: USA: Michigan... | reverse complement strand
GGCCCGATCTCGAAGCGCGCGCCTTCGACGAGCTCGCGAAACGCGACGTCGGCCTGCACGTTGTCGAACGGCACCGGGAAGTACGGCGAATCGGTCTGCGACGCGAACACCGCGCGCAGGTGCGTATCGTCACGCTGCCGCGCGTAGACGAAGAACTTGTTGCCGCGGGTGTAGATGGGCGCGAAGAACGGCAGCCCTTGAATGTGATCCCAGTGCGTGTGGCTGACGAGCAGGTGAGACGTGCCGGCGCCCTCGCCGAACGATCCCTGCATCATCTCCTTGCCGAGCTTCCGCAGTCCGGTGCCGGCATCGATGATGATGTGCGTGCCCGCTTCGGTGCGCACTTCGACGCAGGACGTGTTTCCGCCATAGCGGTTGGTATCCGGACCGGGCACCGGATAGGAGCCGCGCACCCCCCAAAAGCGGACCTTCACTGGTCGACGATAACACGCAACTCCCGCAAGATCTACGGGCTGTGCGCCGCGGCGACCGCGTCTCGCGTGCCGGCACGTTCGATATAAAGGAGCAGCGCGCCGTCGCGGTACGGCGTCTCGGCCGGCGCGTGCACGGCGTTCCGCAGGGGCAGGATCGGCACCGGCGCCACCTCGAAGCGATCGCCGGTGAACGAGCTCGCGAATCCGCACGTGCTGATCGACGCCTGCGCGCTCGTCGGCGCCGTCACCGCCGTGAAGTACAAGTCATGCCGCACGCGCCCGGCCGCCGTCTTGTCGGCGCGCGCCGTGAACCGACCGATCGACAACGCCCACGCCGGCGCACGCAGCATCGGATCACGCTCGGCCGTGCTCGGGTCGCCGTCGAGCCGCGTCCACGTCGTCGCGTTGCCGGCGACCACGTCGCTCCACGGCGCTTCGGCCGCCCAGATGGCGCCCTCCGCGAGATAATAGACGCGCACGCGATCATCGAGCCGCACCACCGCCGGCGACGATAGCTCCGTCCCCTCCTCCGCCCCGTCGGCGACGATCGCCGGGCCCGGTGCCTTCGTCCAGTTGTGACCGAGCGTGATGGCAGGTGCCGTCGCCCAGCCGATCGCACCGCCGCCGGAATAGAACAGGACCCAGACACCGCCCGGCACGACCGGATCACCGGCGACCAGCGACGCGCCGGTGACGGCCCCCGCCTCCCACGCGCGGTCGGGCAGGATCGCTTGCGCGAGCGGCAGGAATCCCTGCTCGAGCGCGAACGAGTCGGCATGCTCGATGTCGGTCACGTTCGCGCGCCGCGCCGTAACCCACAGCGCCATCTGATCGCCGTAATCGACGACCCACGGATCGTCGAGATCGGCGGTGCTGTCGGCGAGCACGAACGGCGGGCTGATCTGGTCGAGCGACGGATCCGGCTCGAGCGGCGTGAACGGCCCCGAGCCGGACACCGGCAGATGCTCGGCGCCGCCACCCGAATCGCCGCTCGCACCGCAGCCCGACATCATTAATAGAGCGCACGTCAGTGGAGCACACGTCGCGACGAGTGTGAGCGCGCGCATCAGAAGCGACTCCGGATCATGAGACCGAGCTGCAGGATCACGCCATCGGCCACGAAGTCGCCGACCGGATCGAGCGCATCGATCTTGCGATTGGCGCGCGGCGGCAGATACGTGCCCGCGAAATGCACGTCGATCGCCAGCGGCCGCGGAAGGATCGCCGTGATGCGCGCGAGCTCGAAGCCGGCGCCGACCGAGAACGTGTGCTTGTCGGAATCCGCGAAGTTGCTCTCGCCGATCTGATCCGGCACCGGCGTGGGCTCGTACGAATAGCCGGCGCGCAGGTCGATCGCGATCTTCGGCCGCTGCCAGGCGCGCCACTCGACGCCGGCACGCGGAATGACGATGTCGTGGAATCGCGACGGCGCGTACGACCGCGGCGGCGGCAGCATCACCTTGTCGTTGTACACGCCGATGTCGAGGCCGAGCGTGAGGTTCGCCGCCGGCACGGGAAACTCGCTCCAGCGCGCAAACGTCACGTCGAAGGTCAAGAGCAGCTCGCGCTTGAGGCGCAGTGCCGCGCCGCCCGTCAGCTGCCATGGCTGAAACAGATCGATCGAGATCGAGTGCGCCGCGAAGTAGCCGTTCTCGACGATCGGCGTGAGACCCGGATTTCCGATGTTGCCGTCGATGCGAAATTGCTGATCGAGGTTGAGCACGAACGAGTGCCGATAGGTGACGCCGATGCTCAGCCAGCGCGTCGCCTCCCACAAGATGCCGGCTTGCGGATAGCGTACGGCGACCAGATCGACATCGATCTTGCTGACGAGCGAGCTGGCGTCGGGATCGCTGACGGCGACCGAGCCCTTCAGGAATAGCTGACCGGCGGTCTTGGACATGAACGTCAAGCCGCCGCCGACGTACAAGCCGGGCACGATCTGAATCGCGAGGTTCGCCGCGAGGTACAGCCGTTGCGGTCGATTATCAAAGAGGACGAAGCGCGGCTGGTCGAACGGCAGCGACCGCACCCGCGTCAGCCGCTGATCGGGAAGCCACAAGCTGGCACCGAAGGCGAAGCGGAACGGGCCGATCCGACCCGGTGCCACGATTCCAACGAGAAATCCGCGCGACGCGTCGACGCCGACGTCGCGCCCGTTCATGCGCAACAGCGGCTGCGCGTACCGATAACCGATGTCGATGCGCAGGTCGTGCCCGCGCACCAGCCCGGCCGGATTGTAATAGTTCGCGGACGAGTCCTCGCTCGCCGCCGTCGCCGCGCCGCCCATCGCAGCCGCCCGCGATCCATATCCGAACGCATCGATAGGATTCGCGTGCGCGACGTCAGCAGCGGCCAGCGCCATCGCGACGAAGGCGACCACCGCGGCCGGCGACGTCGCGCGTTTCACAGATCGACTCCGACGCTGAACCCAAACGACGCGAAGTCACCACTGACGCGTGCGTTCGGTTGCAGATGGTGCCACTGCACGAACCCGTCGAGCTGCAGCGTCGTCAGCCGGCTCGTCCACGTCAGGCCCGCCCCGAACGTCAGCACGTGTCGATCGGCGTCGAGCAGCACGGGGCCGCGCGCCCCCGTCGGCTCGAAGAAGTAGCCGGCGCGGCCCGACAGCGACCAGTGCGCCCAGCGACGCGTCGCCTCCGCCGCTACGCGGGGCACCGCGGTGTCGACGAAGCCCGGCGGCGGCTGCGCCGGCGCGCCGAGCGTCGCGTTCTCGGTCGGCAACCCGAATGCCGACCAATGTTTCCACGTGACGCCGGCGTCGATGGTCAACCAGCGCAGCGGCTTGAACGCCGCCTCGACGGCCGCTTGCATCGGGTCGTACTGTGCGACGCCCGCGATGCGCAGCGTCGGCAAGGTCAACGGCAGCGCCGATCCCAGGCTGTTGGTGATCTCGATGTCATAAGTCGACTTCGACTCGCCGCGGAACACCGCGCCCAGCGTGAGCCAACGCAACGTGCGCACGCGCACGCCGACGATCGGCGACAAGCTCGTCGTCAGCTGCTCCTCGGCTACCGTCGTGATGCGGCCGCCGAGATCCGCGATCGAGATCGTACCCACCAGCGCCGCCAGCGCGAGCACGCCGACACCGATGTCGACGCGCTCGTGGACGCGCACGCCGGCCGCGACCAGCACCGACACCACCTGCGTGCGCGTATCGAGCAGCGCCAGTCGCGGCTCGTCCGGAAATGGCGCGCGCGCGCGATTGATCACACCGAACGGAAAATAGAAGCCGAGCCCGAGCGCAACCCGATCACGCAAGATGCCGCCGAATGGAATCGGAATATCGGCGCCGAGCACCAGCCCATCGGTCGTGTCGACCGGCCGATGCGCGCCGTCGAGGTTGAGGCGATAGCCGGCGTGCACGTAACCGAGCGTCAGCCGGCGCGCAGTCGGACCGACCAGACCGGCCGGGTTCGTGTACGTGGCGTCGTAGCCTTCGGCGTCCGCCACGCCGGTGCCGGCCATGCCGGGCGTGCGCGCGCCCATGCCGAACATCTCCGGCTCCGACGCACCCGAGAGGCGCGCGATCGCGATCACCATGACGGCGGCGCACATTGCGGCGCGACGAAGCGGCCGGGGCGTTGTGACCGGCGCCGTCAAAACTGCCGCTTCGAGTCGAGCAGCAGCGTGACCGGCCCGTCGTTGACGAGCTCGACCGCCATCGCGGCGCGAAACCGTCCCGTCTCGACGGGCACCCCCGTCGCACGCGCGGCCGCGACGAATTGCTCGTACAGCTGCTGCGCCGGCTCTGGCGCCATCGCCTTGACGAACGAGGGACGCCGCCCCTTGCGCGCGTCGCCGTATAGCGTGAACTGGCTCACGATGAGCAGCGCGCCGCCGACGTCGACGACCGAGCGATTCATGTTGCCGTCATCGTCGGCGAAGATGCGCAGCCCGACAACCTTGTCGACCAGGTAGCCGAGGTCGGCGTCGGTATCGTCATCGCCCGCGCCGAGCAGCACGACCAGCCCGCGGCCGATCCGCCCCGTCACCTCGGCGCCGACGCGCACCTCGGCGCGGCTCACCCGCTGGACCACCGCACGCACCGCCGTCTGATAACATTCCCGGACGGGTTCCCTCAAGATGCGCCGCGCCCTCCCCCTCATTATTAATGTCGTCGCGTTGCTCACGGCCGAGCCGCTCACCCATGCCGCGCCCATCATCGTCGGGCGCGTCGGGCTGGTCGCCGCCGGTCAGCTGAGCGGTGACGCCCTCGCCGCCGGCAAACGCGACGGCCGTGCGCTCGTCACGATCCGCGTCGCTGGCGGCGCCGCAACGCTCCGCCACGCCGGCTTCGACGCGCGCCCGCTCGTCGGCGACATCGCCGACCTACGCGCGACGGCAGAGGAACTTCGCCGGCTCGCGGCGTTACCCGGCGTCGTCACCATCGAGGAGCGCCGCATCTTGCACCCGCTGCTCGACGCCTCGGGCCCCGCGATCAACGCGCCCGCCGCACGCGCCGAGACCGGCCTCGACGGCACCGGCTCGCTCGTGGCCGTCATCGATACCGGCGTCGATTTCCGCCATCCCGACCTGCGCAACCCCGACGGCACGACCCGCGTCCTCGCCATCCTCGATTACATGCATCCGCGCGGCGATCTGCATCCCGAGCTGCCCGACTACAACGGCGGCGCCATCTGGCTCGAGGCAGACATCGACGCCACGCTCGCCGCCGAGGCGGCCGGCGCACCTCCGATGATGCCGGTCGCGGAGCAAGACACCAATGGTCATGGCACGCACGTGACCGGCATCGCCGCGTCGAACGGGCTCGCCACCGGCAACGGCCTGCCCGCGCAGCGCTACGTCGGCGTCGCTCCCGTCGCGGGCATCATTGCCATCCAGGGCACGCACGGCGACGCCACCTTCACCGACTCCGACGTCATTGCCGGCTGCCGCTTTGCCGTCGACGAGGGCTCGCGCCTCGGCCGCCCCGTCGTCGCCAACCTGAGCCTCGGCAGCAACAGCGGGCCGCACGACGGTACGAGCGATCTCGAGGTGGCGCTCGACGATCTGTTCCCCGCGGATCAGCCTGGCCGCGCCATCGTGATCGCCTCGGGCAACGAGGGCGGACGCGACCAACACGCCGGCGGCTGGGCGCTCGCCGGCGCGGCCACGGTTCCCGTCGAGCTGTCGACCAGCGCGCAGCCCGATGCGCAGCTCGCGTTCGAGCTGTGGCACACCGGCACGTTCGCGCTGACCGTCATCTCGCCGGCGGGCCATCACTATGGACCGGTGCGGCCGGGCACCGCATTCAATGGGGCGATGACGCCCGAAGGCCAGGTGCTCGTCGACAACGGCGCCTCGAGCGGACCGCGCGCCGACGGCCGCCAACCGGCCAGCATCGTGATCGAAGGACCGGCCGGGGGGTCGCCGGCCGCCGGCCGCTGGACGCTCGTGCTCGACGGCCACGCCCCGCGCTGGGACATCTGGATCACCGACGAGCCGAGCGCGACCACGCCCGCCCACTTCGTCGAGCGCGTCGCCGAGGATGATCGTCTCGACATGCCGGCGACCGCGCACAACGCGATCGTCGTCGGCTCGTTCGTCACCCGCAACCAGTGGACGACGGTCGACGGCATGCCGGTCACGCGCACGGCGATCGTGGGCGCGCCTTCGACGTTCTCCTCTTCGGGGCCGACCGCCGACGATCGATTCGCCCCCGATGTCCTGGCGCCCGGCGAGTACATCGTCTCGACCCTCTCGCGCGACGCGAGTCCCGACAGCCCGAGCTCCGCCTTCTTCGTCGCGCCCGGCAGCCACCTCACCTGGGGCGACGACGGCGTCCATGCCGTGCTGCGCGGCACGTCACAAGCGGCGCCGCACGTCGCGGGTGCGGCAGCGCTCCTGTTCCAGGCCGATCCAACGCTGACTGCGAGCGCGCTGCGAGAAGTCTTGCGCGTCACCGCCAACGATGGCGGCGCTGGATTCACGCCCAAGCTCGGTTTCGGAAAGCTCGACGTGCTCGCCGCCGCCCGCTACGTGCGTGGCGCACGCGGCTCGTCGGTCAGTGCGACCGCCTCGTCCGTCGGCGTCAGCCGCGACGTCGTTCCGCCCGGCGACGACACGACCGTTGTCACAGTCACGCCGCGCAGCGACGACGGCGTGCCGCTTGGTCCCGGCCACGACGTCGTCATCACCGCCAGCGCCGGCGACGCAGTTGGCGACGTCGTCGATCTCGGCAGCGGCCGCTACGAGCGCACGTTCGCCGCGCACGCGCCGCGCGGCACGACCGCCGTGGTCCGCGTCACCGTCGACGGCGTCGTCCTCGCCGCGCACCCGTCGATCTACGTGGTCGACTCGCGCAGCGAGATTGGCACGCCATTCGCCGCCGGCGGCTGCGCGGTCGCCGCCGCCGCCGCCGCGACGCATTCGAGCCGCGATGCCACGCGACCGATGCTCATGCTGCTCGCCGCCTTCGCCGCCTTCGCCGCGGGCCTCGCCGCCCGCCACAGAAAGTCGCGCCCGCCGCGCCGCGGCCGTACGCTCGATTCGTGATCCAGGCAACCCGTTTGTGCGGCGGCGCGCCCAATCGCCGGAGTCGCCTTGCACGCCCCGGGACCCCCGACTATAGTGCGCCCCCTGATGTGGCGCTCACCGCTGTTCGCCCTCCTTCTCGTCGCCGGTTGCGGCGCGAAGATCGGTGACGCGTGCAAATCGAACATCGACTGCAGCCCGCTCGGCGACCGCTTCTGCGACACCGCACCCGTCAACGGCTACTGCACGCAAGAGGACTGCGGGCCGACGAGCTGCCCGAGCGAAGCCGTCTGCATCCGATTCTTCACGCCCGTCGAGGACGAGGTCTGCCACACGGCGCTGGAATCGATCCCGTTCAGCCAGGCCGACTGCCCCAACCCCGACGACCGCTGCGTCTGCGACAGCAGCGACGAGAGCGGCACCTGCCAGTTCCCCAACGGCGACGAAACGCTCCCCAACGGCCACTGCGCCCCCAGCGCCAGCGAGCGCCATTGGTGTCAGCGCAGCTGCTCGAGCGATAGCGACTGCCGCGACGGCTACGAGTGCCGCCGCACGGGAACCTTTGGCGCCGAGCCGCTGCCGACCTTCAGCAACGGCGTCGGTACGCCGGCCAAGTTCTGCGCCCCGAAGCCCACTCCGTTCTGACCGCGGCGGATGCGCGCTAGCTTCCTGCGCCGCCGGCTCTTCTCCAGCCTCACCGCCGTCGCCGGCGTGTCGGTCCTCGTGTTCCTGCTCGTGCACCTCATCCCCGGCGACCCGGTGGATAATCTGCTCGGCGAGCGCGCCGATCCGATCGACAAGCTCGAGATGCGCCGCTGCATGGATCTCGATCAGCCACTCATCGTCCAGTTCGGCCGCTTCGTCAAGAATGTCGCCAACGGCACGCTTGGCACCACTTGCCCCGACCGTCGCCGAACCGTCGCGTCGCTGATCGCCGATGCGTTGCCGTCGACGATTGCGCTGGCAACTGCGGCGATGGTGGTCGCGCTGATCCTGGCGCTACCACTCGGCATCCTCGCCGCCCTACGACCACGAAGCGCGCTCGATGCGACGGCCACCGTGATCTCGCTCGCAGGCATCTCCATGCCCGCGATGTGGCTCGGCCCACTGCTGCTCGCGATCTTCTACGTCGGCTTGCAGTGGCTGCCCGGCCCGGCCGACGATCGCGCCGGCCTCGCCGGTCTCGTGTTGCCGTCGATCATGCTCGGCACGCACCTCATGGCCATGCTCGCGCGCATGACCCGCTCGTCGCTGCTCGAGGTCCTCGGCGAAGACTACGTACGCACCGCGCGTGCCAAGGGGCTGTCGTCCACGGTCGTCATCCTCCGCCATGCGCTGCGCAACGCGCTCGTACCGGTGATCACGGTCGCCGGCATCCAGTTCGGATCGCTCCTCGCGGGCGCTGTCGTGACGGAGAAGGTGTTCGCGCGTCCCGGCATCGGCACGCTTCTGCTGGAAGCGATCTCGCAGCGCGACTATCGCGTCGTGCAAGGCTGCACGCTCGTCATCGCGGTCAGCTATGTCACCGTCAACCTGCTCGTCGACCTCGCATACGGCCTCGCCGATCCGCGGATCCGCGTGCAATGAAGCAATTCTTTGTAAAGCTCGGTGTCGGACCATCGATCGGCCTCGCGCTGTTGGCGCTCTTCTTCGTGGCCGCCGCCGTCGGCCCGTTCGTCGCTCCGTACGGTCCCGAGGAGCAGAACCTCAGCCACCTCCTCGAGAAGCCGAGCCACGCGCACCTCTTCGGCACCGACGAGAACGGGTGCGACGTGCTGTCGCAGCTTTTGTGGGGCGCGCGGCTGGCTGCGGGCATCTCGCTCACCGTCGTCGCGCTGTGCCTGGTCATCGGCATCGCGGTCGGCACGATCGCCGGCTACTTTGGCGGCACCATCGACGAAGTGATCATGCGCGCCGTCGACGTGCTCCTCGCCTTCCCGGGCATCCTGCTCAACCTCGCCATCGTCGCGATCGTGCCCTCCGCCGGTACCGGCGTCTTCATCTTCGCCATCACGATCAATGGCTGGGTCGGCTACGCCCGCGTCGCGCGCGGCCAGGTCCTTCAGGTGCGCGAGCGCGAGTACGTGCAGGCGGCGCGCGCGATCGGCGCATCGCCGTGGCGAATCATGGCGCGACACGTGGTCCCCAACACGCTCTCGCCGCTGATCGTGCAGGCGACGTTCGGGTTTGCGGGCGTCATCCTGATCGAGGCCAGCCTGTCGTTCCTCGGGCTCGGCGGCCTCCACAACTACAGCTGGGGCTCTCTGTTGTCGCAGGGCACGACGTACCTGTGGCGCACGCAGCATCTGGCGATGGCGCCCGGCATCGCCATCGCGCTCGTCGTCCTCGCCTGCAACCTCGTCGGCGACGGGCTGCGCGATCGCTTCGATCCGCGCCGTCTGACCCGCTGACGACCGCCTGCTCGCCCCCCGAGCGGCAGCCGACCTGGCTCGGGGACTGCATTGCTCCTCGGGGAACGGAGGTGAGCGGATGCGGATGCTCCTGCTCGTCGCGGGCTCGATGGTCCTGGTCGGCTGCGCGCACCACGAGGCGCGCAACCTGGCGCAGCGTCAATCGGTGACGACGCCGCGCAGTGACTTCGACCACGCGCAGCGCGACCGTCGCGACCGACCGTCGCAGCCAATCGAGCCGCCCATCGTCACACCGCCGATTCCCTAAGGAGGAGACCATGTCGAGGAGCTTGTTGTTCGCCGGCGCGCTCGCGTTGCTGGTCGGCGGCTGCGCGTCGTCCAGCGAGACGGAACGACGCGCCGAGGTGCATGACGCGCGCGCGCGCCAGGCCGCGGCGTACGAGAATTACGATCAAGCGGCTCAGGAGAAGCACGAAGCCGACCGGCTGCATGCCAAGGCCGCCACGCAGCGCGCAAACGAGGAAGAGAGCGGCGAGGTCCCCGCTCCGCCGGCGCCGCCGCCGCCCGAAGTGCCGCCGCCTCCGCCGCCCGAGCCGCTGCCGTAGCTCAGCGCACTTGGTCGATCGGCGGGACCGGAAGATTGCCGATGCGTCCGCCCAGCGATAGCGTGCCGACCCATCGCATGATGGGCGGCGGTGATTCTGCGCGCCCCGCGAACACCTCTTCGATCCCATCAACGTAGCGCCGCACGATCTCGCGCGCGAACACCGCCCCCGCCTGCGGCGTCGCCCGATGCGGCCGCCCCGTGTACCCGGGGAACGGCCGCAGCGCATTCCAGCCGACACCTTCGGCGGCAAAGGTCAGCTCGCGGGCGAGCCGGTCCGCGCCGAACGCGCGCGCCATTTTCGACGCGAGCGCCAGCGTTCCATCCGGTCGCACGTCGGGGCACGGCGGCAGCGCTGTGTAATCGGGCGCCACCGACTCGGGCGCGTAGTGCAACGCCATCGACGTCTCGAAGAAGCCGGCGTGGAAATCATTGGCGAGCGCGCTCATCATCTGCCCGCGCTCGGCCGCATCATCCACGTGCGCGAACGCCGCCGCGAACTTCGCCGGATCGAGAAAGAGCATCTCGGTCAGGAGCCCGTTGAACGGCGCCACCGCGCGCACGCCGCCCGCCCGCAGCAGCTCGACGCCCGCTTCGATCGCGAGGTTGTGCAGCGGCGCGCCGTGAAACGTCATCAGGATCACCTTCGACGCGCCGAGCTCGGCGATCGCGCGACACGCCTCGAGCACGAGGTGCCGCACGATCGGATACGGCGTCCGTCGCGTCCCCGGTCCTGGACAAGGCTCGACACCGATCTCGAGATCCGCGCCGATCAGTAGCGGCCAGCCGTTGGCGGCGGCGAGCCGCTCGTGCACTTCGCGAATCAGCCCAATGCTGATCAGCCGATCATTGTGCAGCGAGAGATGCGGGCCGTGATACTCGACCGGATTCACGGTCAAGTAGACAGGCGCGCCCGCCTTGACCAGGCGCCGCGCCTCTTGATGCGGAAGATCGAGCAACGCAATCACGAGCGGAGTATCTCACAGCGAGACGGTGACCGGATAATCGCCCAGTGTGAGCGCCGGCATCCAACGCGAACGCGGAATCGCGACGCGACCGCGCCGCGGCAAGTTGCACATGGTGACGAAATCGCGCGCATCGTCGTCGTCGTACACGTGAAAGGCGCTGCGTAGCGATCGCCGGTTGGGCCACTCGGCGAGCGGCTTGGTGCGCTCGGTCGCGTCGAGCACCTCTTCGACCTTCATCGCGAGCGGCTGCCGTCCGCCGCGGTTCGGCGTGTGGAAGGCATTGACGTGAAACGTCGTCGTGGCCGCTCCCGCCTCGATCGTCTGCCCGAGCAACCGCGACGCCGCGCGCTCCGCGCCATACGCGAAGTTGCCAATCACGACGAGAAGGTCGCAGGCCAGCTGCGCAGGCGAGAACTGGAGCAGCGCAGCGACGTCCGAGCAGATGAGGAAGCGTGCGTCGACGATTGCGTCCTGCCAGTCGAGCCGCACGCGATTGATGCGATCGTACGGCGCGACGCCGATGTTCGGCCCATCGTCGCGCTCGTCCATCTCGAACGCTTGCGGCGTCACCTTCGCTTGCGGCACGTGAACGATGCCGTGGCGCGTGAAGATGACGAGCGCGTTGTAGCGTGCGTCGGGATCGCGGCCCGGCAGATCCTCGTGCAGATCGGGCGCGACGTTCAGCGAGGTCACTATATTAATGTTGCGCGCCTGCGCCAGCGCGATCAGGCGCGCGAACGCGCGGCCCGATCCGTGCGGCGTCCACGCCAGGTATTCCGGCAGAAACGCGGTCTCGCCCTCGTCGACGTCGCCGAGCGCCGCGAGCGCGCGCTCGAGCATCTGCTCCTCGCTACCGAGCTGGAGCGAGATCAGATGAAAGTCGGCGATCACGTCGCCAGCCTACCGCAGTTCGCGAAATTCCGGAGAAACGCGTCCGCCCGCCGGACAAGATTCGTATACCGGTTGCCACCTCCTGCGGACCCCACCGTTTGCCGCGCGCAACCGCCTGAAACTACGTGACACGCATTCGGCACGTCGCTCGCAATGAGCGCGCGCCATGCGAAACGATCCGCTCCTCGACCTCCTCCTCGAAATCCACCGTAACGTCGATCTGCTCTGCGAAGATCTGCAGACCGATCGTCCCGACCTCGCCGAGTCGATCCGCGAGCACGCCGCGTGGATCCCGAAGCCCGACGATCTTCTTCGCGGCGTCATGCCGTCGACGAAGGCGACAGTGCGGCGACTCGGCCCGCTGCTCTACGACGCGCTCGACGAGGGCCTCGTCGACGCGCGCCGCTTCGACGCGCTCATGCTGGAGCGCGCGCGAGCCGAGCGCGTGATCGATGGAAGGGAGCGGCGCTGATGTCAGGGGCCAGCTTCGGGATCGCCGTCGGACTCGCTGTCGTCGGGCGCAGCGGGCAGCTCGCTGTTTCGCTCGCCTGTATTCGGCGACGCTTCGTCGCTGCGCAGATACGAGAGCATCGCTTCGACCATGCGCACCTGCGCGTGCCGGACCTCGTTGGTGCGACGATGGCGGAAACCCTCGACGAAGATCGAGAAGATGAGGACGTCGTCCTTATCGCCGACGTAGCCCGACAACGCCGATACGCCGTTGAGCGTGCCGGTCTTGGCGCGCACCAGCCCGACCGCGTCGGTGCCCATGAAGCGATTGCGGATCGTGCCGTCGATGCCGGCGATCGCCAACGACGACATGAACTCGGGCGCGACCGACAGGTCGTAATAGATCTTGCGCAACAGCGACGACAGATCTTGCGGCGTGATGCGATTCTCGTGCGTGAGCCCGGACCCGTTGACGATCTTGTACGAGCCCGGCTTGATGCCCACGCTCGTCAGATAGTCCATGACGGCGCGGGTGCCCTTGGCCAGCGTGCCTGGAGCGCCGTACAGCTCTCCGCCGAGCGTCTTGTAGATCGCCTCGGCGACGAAGTTGTTCGACGGTTTGTTCGAGATGCGGCAGACCTCGCTGAGCGGCGCGGAGACATGCTCGGCCAAGAGCGTCGTCGTCGGAACGTTGCCGCCGCGGACGCGGCCGGTGATGTCGATGCCGAAGTCGCCGAACGCGGAGCGG
>Ga0070681_10004789_pt1 | contig 12967 bp, 12 predicted proteins | sample KBSC83BmetaG_FD_65650 | JGI IMG/M metagenome (GOLD analysis project Ga0070681, IMG submission 65650) | Corn rhizosphere microbial communities from Kellogg Biological Station, Michigan, USA - KBS C8-3B metaG | ecosystem: Host-associated > Plants > Roots > Rhizosphere | place: USA: Michigan... | reverse complement strand
CGCCGTTCGCGGCGTCTCTGGACACGGGCAGCTTCACCGTCACGTCGGTCCAGGCCCAGAACAAGACGATCGTCGTGGTGGCAAACGGTGGCTGGACGGTCACCAACACCCACGTCGGTGGCCTCCAGGGCACCGTCGCGGCCTCCACGGCGTTCGTCCAGTGGCCCGGCATTCCGGGCTGGATTCCCCCGGCGGCCTCCCGCCCGGTGGCGGCGACGGCCTTCTACGGCGTGGACCGGACGATCAACGAGACGAAGCTGGCGGGTCTATATCTCTCCCAGGCCGGCCTCCAGCCGCTCGAGGCCATCAATCAGATGGCCTACAGCATCGCGGACATCCCGGGCAGCTCGCCCGACCTGTGCGTGATGTCGTTCAAGACGCTGGGGAAGATCGTCGCCGTCCTCCAGACCCAGCGCCGCTATACCGAGGGGAGCACGCAGGGCCCCAGCATCTCGGTTTTCTACAAGACCGTGACGATCGCGGGGCCGATGGGAGCCGGGTCGATGGATCTCGTCGGCTCGAGCAACTGGGATGAGGACAAGATCGGCGTTCTCAGCAAGTCGAGCTGGGTCGTGGCGTCGCCGGGCAACAAGCCCTTCGTGCCCGACACGGTCACGGGGACCCCGATCATCGACGTCCCCGGCACCGGCAACGCGCTGGCCACGTACCGCACCCAGGCGATCGTGTACTGCAAGGCGCCGGGCTGGAACGGGATGATCACGATCTCGTAAGGAGGCACCATGATCCCAACTCAAGACGGTGCCGACGCGCAGTATGGCGTCCAAGCGATCGACCTGGTGTTCACGGCCGGTGCCTCGGGCGCGGTCCCCTCGACGTTCACCGCGTCGACGGGGATCGCGTCGGTCACGAAGTCCACGAACGACTACCTCGTGGTCTTCGATCAGACCTACGTAAACTTCCTGGGAGGCGCCGGGAACATCATCCAGGCGAGCGTGGACGCCACCAAGGCGTTCATCGTGAAGGTCACTGCGGCCAATGCTGGGGCTGCAGGCGGGGCAACCGCAACGCTGTCACCCTACAACGCGGCCGGCACCGCTCAGCCGCTCGTCTCCGGTGACATCCTGTCGTTCCGCTTCCGCTTCACCCGGATTCCGCAGCCCAACAGCTGATGGCCCTGTCGGACGACATCGTCGATCGCTACCGCTCGAAGAAGGGCGGCAGCGAGCCGGAATCGGCTGCCGAAGACAAGGGTGAGACCGAATCGAAGGGCAAGCACACGGCCGGCAAGGCGTTGCTTGCGGCTGTCCGTCGTGGTGACGCGGAAGCAGTAGAGGAAGCGATCAGGGCATGCGTCGAGGGGTACTGATCCCGTGGCGCTCGATGACCTGATCGCCAGGGCGCGACTAGAATCCGGCCTGCGCAACAACGCCTACTACGACGACGCGGCGATCGTTCGCTATCTCGACGCCGGCGGGGCAGAGCTCGCCGACATCTTCACGAACGCCAATCAGCACTACGTCATCTCCACGTTCGACTTCGCGACCACTGGCCCATCCAGCGCGGTCGTCACCCTGCCCGCGGACTTCCAGCAGGGGCATAGCCTTGAGGCCTATCCTGATGTCCCAGGGCAGACGCGGACGATCCGATACCTGCCGAACTGGCTGAATCGGAACGCCTTCGTCGGGAGTGTCTTCCCGTTCTCGCCGGGTGGCTACTACCCGGTCTATACGTTCCTGGACAACAAACTGAGGTTCTATCCGCCCCAGGCTGTCCCCGCGGCTCCGTTCCGTCTCTACTACACGCCACAGTGGACCTCGTTTCAATCGCTCGTCACCCGCGCCATCACACTGACCACGGGTGATGGGGTAAGTGACCATGGGCTTGGTACCTGGTTGATCCAGGCCGGTGCTTTCACGAGCCTCGATCTCGGCGGCAGCTTCACGGTCACGGGCGATCCGGTCCTGAACGGCACCTATCTGATCGGTGAGGTCAACTCGGCGACCATCGTAACGGCCACCCCGCACACCGCCGGGGACACGGACCTGACCATTCCTGGGGCGGCCATGAGCCTGACGAGGCCATACAGTTCGGTTTCGCTGCCGGCCGTGATGGCGCCCTGGTCAGAATACCTCGTGGTCTATGCCGCCATCGCGATCAACACGGACCGGCAACGCGGCACGGGCGAGCTTGAGCGCAAGCTAGCCGCCCTCAAGGTCCGGATCGCCTCGACGATCGGCCAACGCCAGGAAGAGCCGCAGCAACCGCCGTTGACCAGAGACGCATGGGGCGATGGATGGGGCGGCGGCGGGTGGTATTGACATGGCCGGCATCACGTTCAAGCCGGTCGACACGCCCGACCCGACGCTACGGCAGCTCCAGCAGAACATCGCCGACGCTGTCGAGCAACTAGCGAATCAGCCCGCTCCGCCGCTGGGTGTTCTGTCCATCTCGGCGGGTCGCACGCTCGTGGGCAACGAAGATGTGGTCCTGGTCGATGCGTCGCAGGCCGCGGCCGAGCTCATTCTGATCCTGCCGGCCCCGCGTTTGCTCGCCCGCCGAATGACCGTCCATGTGATCAAGGCCGGGACAGTCCCGGTGACGATCAAGGCGGTGGACATTCCCTCGGCGACCTCGCCAACCATCAACGGGGCGCCGAAGGTTTCGATCGCCCCCGGCCAAGAAGGCACCTTCACCGTCGTCAGTGACGGGCGGGTGTTCGCGGCATACTGATGGCCGACAACGCGCTACAGCCTGCCGTCGTCGACATCCCGATCGGGTCGCTGAACCTGCTCCCGCCCGATCACGCCGGGCCAAATGGGCGCTTGACCGCGCTCTACGATGCGATCTTCACGCAGTACCAGCAGGCGGAGACGAAGAAACTCCAGATCGACCCGCGTGGCGGGTTCGCGTCGTTCTCTAACGTCCTTCGAAGTCACGTCGGATTCGGCCCCGAGAGCGGGACGTGGGCCAATCCGTCGTTTCTGTTCGCGCTGGGCGATCAGCTGCTTTCGATCTGCTCGAATGTGCCGCGCGTCTTCAACGGTTCGGACTGGACCCACTACGGCACCACGCGCGTCGTCACGGAGCGGTTGTCTGAATCGGTACTGCATTCCACGAACGCGACGATCGCGGCCTGTGATCATGCCTGGATCGCAGGCGTCACCTGTAGCGTCTGGACGGAGCAGGCATTCACGTCCGCGGGAGTTCTCAATACGCAGAGCTTCGTGGGAATTCGTGCCGATGATGGCGCGTGGCTGTTGACGCCCACGCCGCTTTGGCCGTCCCTTGGCGGCTCGAGCGAGTACAGCCTGATCAAAGTCGTCGCCGATGGGACGAACTTCTGGGCGTTCTACAATGCCGAGTCGAGCGGCCACAAAATCTTCATCAACGTCTACGACACGACGGGTACGCTGGTCGCGAGCAACCTGACCGCGCGCAACTGGGATACATCGCCGGGCTACTGGGACATCCTGGGACTGTCGACGGGCGGCGTTCTACTCGCACAGCCCCAGTCGTTCAACGCATCGCCGACCGATCTAGGCGTGAACATCAAGAAGTTCACTCAAAGCGGTGGCGTGATCACGCAAGCGCTGAACGTCAACAATGCCGGTCACTGCATGGGCCCGCTGGCGTGGCTTACGAACGACCTGACCGGCAATGTGGTCTACCTAGGGACCGTCGGGCCGAACGGTGCCACCGGGAGACTGTGGGCATACGAGCTCAACACGGCGCTGGCCGTAACGAAGGAGTACGACTTCAACATATCGCCGTCGCAGCTCCCCGACAATCTGACCGGGTGGCCTGTGGAGTCAGGTGTTGGTGGTCAACGGGACATCTTCCTGTCCTATTCCCAGCTCGCAGGCCCGGCCGCCTCGACCGGGCCGACCTTCGACCCGGCATATCGATTCGTGAAGACGGTCAAGCGGACCTTCGCCGGAGTCACGAGCACGATCCGAACGACGCAATCGGTGATTCAGCAGTCCCGGGCCTTCGCCATTAACGGCGAGTATCACGCATACACCTACTACCAGAGCGGCAGCGGACAGAGCACGCCGAACGCCGCGCAGTCTGTCACGGTCACCGATGGTGACTACTTCATCGGCGATCGTGAACAACCGCTGGCGGTGACGGGCGGGGCGATGTATGGCGCCTCCCGGCCGGCGGTGGTGTCGGAGGTGCAGACCGGAACCACGGGATTCACCGGCAAAGTCATCCTGAACACGGACACGGTGGCGAGCTTCATAGCAGACGGAAGCCCCGGCATAGTCGGTGTCCCGATCGGCACGCCTGTGCTGAAATGGACGTTTGCGAACGCCACGCCGTCATCGGGACACATCGGCCACATCCTCAAGGTCAACGGCTCCACGATCGCGACCGCCAATTTTCAGTGGGACATCTACGGATCGCCAAGTGCTGGCGTCTACTACACGCCGGTACAGAATCGCGTTGGCGGGACCGTCGTCACGGGGACGTTCGGCGCCGGTGGCACCGTCGATGTGGTCCAAGTGGCATCGTATAAGGTCGCCAACTTGGCGGACCTGGCACCGCCTGGAACATTGCAGCTGTTCGTTCCCAACGGGAGCTTCACGATCTCGGGCGCTGGCAATCCGGGCAACGACGGAACCTTTTCGCTGCTCTCCCGCGATCCACTGCTTGCGGGGCTGGACGCATCCCTGTCGCCGGCCGGATCGCTCTGGTCGCTCTGGACGACACAGGTAGTCGAGTCGCCGTTGGCGGGAACGGTGACGCTCAACCCGGCGATCCCGCAAACCTGGAATCTGGGCGGGCAGACATTCACTCCGGCCGATCTCCATAGTTCACTCCGAGTCGACGGCAACACCGTCACGGAGAATCAGGGGACGTTCCAGGTAACCGGCACGCCCGTGAATGCGTTGCTTCCCACTGAAGGTGTCGATGCGGCCGGTACCGTCGCCCAGATCTTCGACCCCTCGCACATGCCGACGTTCGTGCTTGTCCTCGACGATGACGGGCTGAGGTTCACCGCGAGCTTTTCTCTGTTCACGTTCGACTACACGTACATCGGCGCCCAGTTATCGATCGCCAACGCGTACCATTCGAATGTCAACGGCGTCTATAACATTACCGACGTGCTCAGTGCCCACGTCGTTCGCCTGGAAGTAACCAACGGAGTCACCGGGCAGCGATCGGAAGAGTGGGACAGCGACTTGGGACTGCCGACGGTATCAATCCAGCGCGGGACGAATGTCCAGCAGCAGACCCAGCCGGAATGGTTCGTAACGCCGCTGACAGGCTCACAGCCCCAGGTGGGGGCGTTCGAAAAGGGCCTGGCCTATGCTGACTGGCGTCTCGACGGCGAGACTTCGGCAGCACCGGACTTCGGCCCACAAGATCGCTACCGCTTCGCGCTGTCTTCGACATCGTTCACGAGCGCGAACGCTCGCCAGGTCGTCTTGCCGTTCCGCGTGGCGAACTTCACGCAGGTTTCGATCGCCAGCGTCGGTGCGACTCCGATCGACATCGCCAACCTGTCGACGGCGTCGACGGTCGGCCTCAAGATCTTCCAGTCCCAAGGCCATGGAGAAGGAATCGGAGATGCCGGTAAGCTGCTCCTTCCGGGTCTGCTGACCGCCGAGTTCACGGCCAGCGGCTTCGCGGAGTCGAACTTCAATATCGGTCCTGAGGCGCCGTTTCTCGTCTCGGAGGGAACCGATAGCGGTGCGTTCGCGCTCACGCCGGGGAAGACGTACACGATCCAGGCGGTGTTCGCCACAACGCTTGAGAACGGAGACGTGGTGCGGTCGCTCCCCTCGCCACCGGTCCAATTCACGCTCACGAGCACGAACAACTTCGCCGTCTATGGCGGACGTCTCCCGCTGCCGCTCGATGCCACTGGATCGCCGAATGTCTCGAAGACGTTCGGCCTGACGAACCACGCGCAGACCACGATCGAGCTCTACCGGTCAGTCGTGATCGACGGCGTTCCATCGACTCAGCTCCACCTCATCACAGACCCGGCCAACCCGAATGGTCTGTACACGAGCGGCACGGGCTCAGGCTTCAGCTTCCCTGACACGTTCACCTGGAACTACCGCGACGAAAAGCCGGACGCCGCCATCCGGGCAACCGAAGTTGTCTACGCCGGCACGCTTGGCCAGGGGATCGCGCCGCACTATCCCGCCCCCCCATCTCGGCACGCGACCACCTGGCAGAACCGCCGCTGGGTCGTCGGATATGACGGGGCTGTCTGGATGTCCGCTGAGATGGTCGAGGGCGAGGATACCTGGTACTTCCCCGGCTTCCGTTATCCGTTCCCCGAAGAAGACCCCGCGGTGTGCGTGGTCGGGTTCGAATCGAACCTGTACATGCTCTGCGCGCATTCGATCTGGCGCATCGGCCTGACCCAGCTCCCGAACAACACGTTGACCGAAGGCGCCATGCCGCCGCCTGTGAAAATGCCGTGGGCGATGGGATGCAGTGGCTTTGCCGTGGCGATGTCCGACCTGGTCGCATACTCGTCAAGCGTCGGCAATGGAACCCAAGTCTGGGCGATCACGCGCAACCTGGCGAATGTCTGGCTGTCGGAACCGCTGGGGGCCTTTCCGCAGCCAGTCTCGGCGATGACCGTCGACGGGAAGCAACGCCTAGTGATACTGGCCGGGGATTCCTTCATGCGCGTATTCGATCCAGTCGCTCGGGAATGGGCCCTGTGGCGCCCGCCGTCGGTCGCATCGCTCGTCACGCGCTACCAGGGACAGGTGACGTACGAAGACACCGGATTCGTCTTGCAGCAGAGCGACGCCGCGTTCGTCGACATCCGAAACGCGGTGACGACGACCGTAGCGATCGATCTGACCCTGTCTTCGCTAACCTTCGCTCAGGTCCGAGCCGTCAAGCGACTGTGGGAATGCCAGATCATCGGCCCGACGCCGGTCGGGTCGGTCAACATCAACGCCGTGATCGACTACCCGGACGATCTGGGCGAGCCGTCCACGACGTTCGGCCCCACGTTGGTCTCTGTGCTCGGGAACTTGCTGATGGCGATCAATCCGGCGATCGAAGACGCCGGCAGCTTCGTGATCCGGATCTTCGGCAGCTACGAAGGGATCGTCACGCCGGGGAAATGCTTTTCGATTGAGATGCTATCGTGCGAGGTCGGCGTTGACGCTCGCCAGGGAACGCGGAAGTTGCCCGACGGTTTTCGGCTCATCGGGCGCTGAGCACATTGCGAGCCGATTGGTATATGCCTCGCGCGCCTTCTGCTCGATCTTGCATGCGGTAGCACTGTCGGCGTTCTCGCGCGCGCCGCAGTCATCTCCCTTCCCAAGACGGCAACGTGAGCCCTCTGGGCACATTTTGGCCTTCACCGTGAACGCCGCTACCGCCGCGCTGACTTCACAGCGCTCGACGTCAGTCTGCGGGCGACGGCATTCGATCCCGCGCGTGTCGCCGGTTTCGCTGCCCGTGGCATAGGTCCGCCCCGCGAACAACATCCGATCTCGCGCACAGACCTCTTTCGGCGACAGGCCGACCGAATAGCAGCCTGAAACCAGGGACACGACAATGATGGCTCGCCACATGCCCCAAGCGTTCACCCCTTCGCCGCGCCGCGCAAGTTGCGCAAGTGTTCAGGTGAGCGCGGCGGGCAGCGCTACGAAATGGGGCGCCCTCGTTCTATTTTGTAGCGGGGGGGGCAACAAATCCCCCTAGAGCGTGGCTGGAATGCTGTCAGGGCTCGTTCACGGGCTCCTAGGAGTCGACAACCCGAGTACCGCGCCCTATGGGGCCGACGCCGCAGCCCTGGAGGAACAGCGACGTCAGAACGCCGCGCAGTACGCCCAAAACCTGAACGGCGAAAACAACCTCGCCGGCAGCCTTGGCCGGACCATCGCCGGGACCGCCGGGCCGTCAGTCGCTCAGACCCAGCTTCGACAGGGGCTCGATCAGTCGAACGCCGACATGATGGCGGCCGGTGCCGGGGCTTCGGGCGTCAACAGCGTCCTGGCTCGCTACCAGGCCCGCCAGCAGGCCGGGGCGGCTGGGGCGCAGATGCAGCAGGCCGCGGCCATGCTCCGCGCACAGGAAGTGGCGCAGGCGCAGCAGCAGCTTGCCCAGCTCCGGGCGGCGATGGGCGGCCAGATCGGCGGCATGTACGGCGCGAATTTGACCGGCGGCCTGTCCTACGACCAGCTCAAGGCCCAGATGGATCAACAGAACGCCCAGCGGGACACGGTCCTCGGGGCAGCTGGTCTGTCGGGCCTGTCCTCCCTCGGAGCCTCAGCTTTCAGCGGCCAAGGCGGCAAAGGACAGTAGGCCGTGGCGCTGCCCGCGGCCGATCCATTCGCCGTCTCGCCCGATCAACTTGCGGCGGCGAACAGTGCCCTGTCCGGAGGGGCGCCCGGACCCGATCCGGGTGCCATCCCGCCGGCACTACTTGCGGGACCCGGCGCTGGCACGATTCTTCCGCCGGCACAGCCCGGGGACGCCGCAGACGTCTTGACCCACGGGATCATGGCGCAGCGGCCGAATCAGATCGTGGCCGTCCCGCCGCCGCCGACCCAGGCGCCGATCCTCGGCCCGAATCAGCAGCCGCTTGGCGGGGCTCCGCTTCCAGCTGCCGTCCCGCCGGTTGCAATCCCGAAAGGAGCCAAGGGTGGCGGTGGGGCCGGAGGTGGGGCGCGACCGGAAGACGAGCTCACGAAGCTCGACAAGAATCTACAGCAGGCCGGAAATGCCCAGGCGGCCGCAGCGCGCGATCTCGGGCAGGCGCAGGCTGAAGGCTCACAGGACGAATCCCGGCTTCTGGGCGATCTCTCCGTCGAACAACGCGCCGACGCGCAACAGCTGGCGGACAAGCAGGCGCAGAACCGCGCTCTCCAGGCCGAACTGGAACAGCAGGAAAAGGCCGCTCTCCAGAAGGCCAAGGATTACACGATCCCCGACTTCTGGAAGGATTCGACCGGGGCCAAGGTCGGGTCGATCATCTCGGTTGCCCTTGGCGGGGTGGCGGCCGGGATTCTCGGCGGCCCCAACGGCGCTCTCCAGATCGTCAACAAGAACGTTGACGACTACTTCCACCGGCAAAAGGAGAAGATCGACAACCTGTACAAGTACGCCGAGCAAACCGGCCGGCTGAACGACAAGACCCGTCTCCGGTACGCCCAAGAACTGGTCGATCTGAAGGACCAACATACCGCGGTCAACGAATCGATCCTGACCCGTATTAAGGCGGCGACGGCCGCGAACAGGGGCCACGTCGACATCGCAACCGCCGAAACCATGGCGACCCAGAAGGAAGCCGAGATCGCCAAGGACCGGATGCAGACGCCGATCATGCGGGCTCACCTCGCCCAGATGCGGGCGCAGACCGCCGCCAGCTATGCCAACGCCGCCGAATCCCGCGCCAAGGCTGCGGCCGCGGGGCAGGGGAACGCCGACAAGGCCGACGAAGCGGCTTACAAGACCTACGTCGCGCCGCACGTTCGTGCGTCGGAGGAGTTGAACCGCCGTCTCGGCGCTCTCAAGTCTGCCGAGGCCGGGGCGTTGAATCTAAACGCCAGTTACGGTGAAGTCATTTCGGCTCTCGAGCAAGGGATCGCCGCCGACGCCGGGGCTGGTGTCCGCGGCGTGTCGATGGGCCAGCTTCACAGCATCATCCCCAACCTGGTTTCCACCGAAGGGAAGATTTCGAACGCCGTGTCCCAGGGGTGGAACGGCAAGGTGGGCGACGAATTCCGCAAGGCCACCCTGCGATTCATCCAGCGCGCCCAGACCGAGCGCCGCTCGGAAGCCGCAGAAAAGGCCGCTCAGGTCGAAAAGGAAATGTCGGCGACTCCCTACGGCCAGCGCAACCCGGACTTCGCCAAGCGGGCCCGGGAACGGTTGTACCCCGGGGCTGCCGCGGAACCGACGCCAGCGCGCCCCCAGCAAATCAAGATGCCGAACGGAAAGATCTACACGCTCGGTCCTGACGGGCAGTATCACTGATGCCGACGCTGGAAGAACTGACGGCAGCCGGCGGTACGCCCGTTCCGAGCGCCGGAGGCGGGCTGTCGTTCGAGGATCTTTCCCGATCCGGCGGTGTTCCTTATGAGGCCCCCGCCCCGGCCTCACCCGAGGGACCGGGATTCTGGGAATCTCTCGGCCGTGGAGCGTTTCAAGGTGCGACGCTGGGATTCGGCGACGAGCTCACCGGCCTCATCGGCTCCCTGACCAGCAACCACAGCTACCAAGAGGTCCGCGATGCCATGCGGGCCACGAACAAGCAGGCCGAGGAGGCGCATCCCTACGCCTACGGCGGTGGGGAACTTGCCGCCGGGTTGGCCGTCCCCATCCCCGGCCTAGGGGCCGCCCGAGGGGCGGGGCTTGCCGCGCATGCTGCAAGCGGGGCGATTGCTGGCGGGATTGCTGGCCTCGGGTCATCGGAAGCCGATCTGACGAAAGGCGACTTCGGCGGGGCCGTCTCCGACACCGTTTCAAACGCCCTGTTGGGCGGGGCGATCGGGGCGGTGGCTGGAAAGGCCGGAAAGCTGCTGGGGAAGGCCGAGGGAGCCTCGGAGGAGCGGGCGATCAAGGCCCTGGCTGGAGGAGAATCGAAGACGTCCGGGGCCGCTTGGCAGAAGACCAAGCGCATGGTCAACAACCCCGAAACCCGCTCGATTCTCCATGAAAGCGTCGAGGTCGAAAACGCCGCCGGGAAGACGACGAAGACCACCCTGGAGCGGGAAGCCGGAGCAGCTCCCGATCACATCAAGGACATCGTCGACAGCCAGACAGAGAAGATCAACAGCGAGCTCCGTCCGATCTACGCCAAGGCCGACGCGAAAAACGGCGGGGTCTCCCTCAAGGACTACATCGGCCACCTGGATGAGCAGATCGCCAAGACGGCCGACATGGCCCCGGCGGAAGCCAAGGTCTACAAGGGAGCGATCAATGAGCTGAAAGAGAACGCGATCGAACAGTGGGGGCAGCGCAATCCCCATTTGCTCCAGGCGCTCGAAAGCCAGGAGGCTCAGGAGCCGACTGTCCGCAACGCCATCATGAAGCAGTTTGACGTCCGGATTCCGTCGGAGGACGTCCGGGCCGAGGCTACGGCGCTCCAGAAGATCGGATTCAAGACCGTCGATCCCCTCAACCCTGGTCTTTCCACCCAGGTCAAGCGGGACATGGGGAACATGGTCCGCGACTTCGTCAACGGACACGTCATGACGACGCTCGGAAACGAAGACCACTCCAGGTTGCTGGCCCTCAACAAGCGCATGAACGCTTGGTTGGGGGTCGGGACAGTTGCGGCCGCTCGAGCCGAAAAGGAGATGGCGGGCCGGATGTCTCTCGGCGGAACCGCCGGGAAGCTACTCGGTCACGGCTCGTTGCTGGGAGCCGGTTTGCTCGCCGCCCACGGCAACATACCCGGGGCGGTCGGAGCCTACCTGCTGCCGAAGGCGATTGAACATGCCCCCGCGGCCGCTCGAACCGCAACCCGCACGGCTGCCGCCGTTGATGCCCGGCTCAAGTCGGTAGTCGAAGCTGCGGCGGCGGGAAACCCCTTCGCCCAGCGGATGGTGGCGACCCTTCGCGGAACGCCGGGAGGGATTGCCCGGATCGCGGCGCTGGAACGGCAGTCAGGCCAGCAGCGCGCCCCACAACCCGAACCGGAGGGCCCGGCCGATGCCGCTAGTCCGATCGCGCAGCAATAGCGCCAGGGAGCAGAACATCAAGACCGAGATCGCCGCCGGCAGACCGGTTAAGCAGGCCGTTGCCATCGGCTATTCGGAGCAACGCCGAGCCGCCCGGGGACACCCGACGCTCGAGCAGGTGAAGGCCGACCGGAGGAAGAAGAAGTGAGCTTCCGCGCGTACACGAACCTGGAGCTGATGCGGGCACTCACCGGGCTGCCGATCGAACTGTGCGGCGAGGTGTATTACTCACAGGGCGACGTCGAAAGCTGGTGGTGGCGCTTGCTCGTGGAGCTGGATCAGTGACCGAACTACCTCCGATCGACCCAGTTGAAGCCTTGATGGTGACGGTTGGACTCAAGGCGATCATCTCCCGCGAGGTGGAGAAGTTCCGCAAGTCCGACCTGAAGGAAGCCGCCGAGCTGCCGAAGACGATCAGTCGCTTGGCCGGTCAACTTGTGGCGGGGGAGCTCCGCTCAGGTGGTACCGCTGCGTTCAACTATCGGGGCATGCTGAAGGACCTGGCTCGAGGTTGGGACCCGGAACAGGTCGAAGAGATGATGGCGCAGTTCCCCCCCGAGATCGGCCAGCACACGACGGGGCTTGTTGTCCGGGCCAAGGCCATCATCGATGCGCTCCAGAAGGACTATCCCCAGACCAACTACGTCACGGCCACCGGTTCGATCAACCTGGTCCCCGCGGACAAGAAGATTTTCAAGTTCGTTCAGGTGCTCGAGGCGCTCTGTGACCCCCTGTCCGTCTTCGGGCTCATGGCCGAGGGGGCGTTGCTCCAGACCCAGGTGGCGATCGTCCGCAAGGTCTACCCGTCCCTGTCGGGTGCCATAGACGCCGCCCTGCTCGAAGCCACGGTGAAGGCCAAGGCAGAGCGGAAGTCGTTCGAGCTGACCCCCCGGGCCGAAATCGGGGTCCGGGCCTGGTTCAATAAGGGACCCGTTTCCACGGATATGCTCAAGAAGTCCCAGGCGTCGGTTGACCGAACGAACGCCAAGAATGCAGCGGCCGCACCGTCGGCGAGCATGCCTTTGGCCGAGCAGACCAAGGCACAGCGCGTCGAGTCCAGTCTCTAGCGCAACAAATCCCCCTAGGGCAGCCCATGAAACTGCGCTACGGGGACGGGAACGAGTGCTATCTGACGCCGACCCAGGCGATCAGCGGCACGACCCCGGTCGTGTCTGCGGTCCTGGGGATGTGGGATTTCGACTCCGTCGGACTCCAGCTCATCACGTCGGGGACCATTACGGGGACCTGGCTGATCGAAGCCTCCAACGACTTCACCCCGCAGACAAACGGAAGCGGGTATGGCCAGGCGTCCAGTGACACCCCGGCCGGGA
>Ga0070681_10004785_pt1 | contig 12971 bp, 12 predicted proteins | sample KBSC83BmetaG_FD_65650 | JGI IMG/M metagenome (GOLD analysis project Ga0070681, IMG submission 65650) | Corn rhizosphere microbial communities from Kellogg Biological Station, Michigan, USA - KBS C8-3B metaG | ecosystem: Host-associated > Plants > Roots > Rhizosphere | place: USA: Michigan... | reverse complement strand
GACGGCGCCGACCGGCCGCACGCTCGCGGTATCGCTGATCCAGGGCAACGTCGCGCTCCGCGACAAGTTCGATCCCGCGTACCGCGACCGCAACTTCGAGCTCTACGCGCTGCTGGCCGAGCAGAGCCGCGGCCGGCTCATCGTGTTCCCCGAAAGCGCGATGCCGGTGTTCGCGCACGAGGTGCCCGGCGCGATCTTCGAGCGGATCGGCCGCGCCGCGGATGCGCGCGACGGCGATGCGCTGGTCGGCATCTTCACGCTGTCGCCGCCGGCTGCGCCGGGCGACGATCCCGGCATCCACAACAGCGTCATCAGCCTCGGCGCGAGCCGCTCGCAGATCTATCGCAAGCACCACCTCGTGCCGTTCGGCGAGACGATCCCGGCGAAGCCGCTGCTCGGCTTCTTCATCAACGACATCCTGCACATCCCGCTCGCCGACCAGACGCCCGGCCCGGCCAACGCGCCGCCGCTCGACGTCGCCGGCGAGAAGGTCGCCGTCGACATCTGCTACGAGGATGCCTACGGCGGCGAGCTGCGACACGCCTCCCGCGAGGCGACGCTGCTGGTCAACGTCACCAACGACGCCTGGTACGGCCATTCGATCGCCGCGTGGCAGCACAACCAGATCGCGGCGATGCGTGCGCTCGAAAGCGGACGCCCCCTCTTGCGCGCCACCAACACCGGCATCACCTCGGCGATCGACTTCCGCGGCCGCGAGTTCGCGAGCCTGCCGTGGTACACGCGCGGCATCCTCGAGGTGCGCGTCGAGGGGCGCACCGGCTCGACGCCGTACCTCGCGCTCGGCGACGCGCTGCCGCTCGCCTGCGCCGCCGTCGTGCTGGTCGCCGGCGCGATCGCAAGGCGCCGCACGGGCGGACCGCCGCGGCCGACCCGCTAGAATTCCATCTTTCGCAACGCATGCACCGGCGCCCTCGCGCCGCCCGCCCGCACACGATGATCGCCTTCCAGGACGTGATCCTGCGGCTGCAGGACTACTGGAGCCGCCAGGGCTGCGCGCTCCTGCAGCCATACGACATGGAAGTCGGCGCCGGCACGTCGCACACGGCGACGTTCCTGCGCGCGCTCGGTCCCGAGCCCTGGCGCGCCGCGTACGTGCAGCCATCGCGACGGCCGAAGGACGGCCGCTACGGCGACAATCCCAATCGCCTGCAGCACTACTACCAGTACCAGGTCGTGCTGAAGCCTTCGCCGCCCGATATCCTCGAGCTGTACCTCGGCTCGCTCGCGGCGCTCGGCTTCGACCTCGGCCGCAACGATATCCGCTTCGTCGAGGACGACTGGGAGAACCCCACGCTCGGCGCGTGGGGGCTGGGCTGGGAGGTGTGGCTCAACGGCATGGAGGTCACGCAGTTCACGTACTTCCAGCAGGTCGGCGGCCAGGACTGCAACCCGATCACCGGCGAGATCACCTACGGCCTCGAGCGGCTGACGATGTACCTGCAGGGCAAGGACAACGTGTTCGACCTCGCGTGGAACACGCGCGGCGACGACGCCACGGCGACGACGCTGACCTACCGCGACGTCTACCACCAGAACGAGGTCGAGCAGTCGACGTACAACTTCGAGCGCTCGAACGTGCCCGAGATGCTGCGGCTTTTCGGCTTCTACGAGGCCGAGGCCAAGTCGCTACTCGACGCCAAGCTGCCGCTGCCGGGGTACGAGATGATCCTGAAGGCCGCGCACACGTTCAACCTGCTCGACGCGCGTGGCGCGATTTCGGTCACCGAGCGCGCGGCGTACATCGGCCGCATCCGCGCGCTGTCGCGGCAGGTCGCGGCGACGTATGTCGAGTCGCGGCGCGCGCTGGGCTTCCCGATGGTGCCCGCGGCGCTGCGCGCGACACTGCCACCTGCGTACCGCGACGCCGAGGCTGAGGCGTGAGCGACAGCGCGGGCACCGCGACGCTCGTCGTCGAGCTCGTCACCGACGAGCTGCCGCCGAAGGCGCTGAAGGCGCTCGGCGACGCGTTCGCCGGCGCGATCGAGCGCGGCCTCGCCGAGCGGCATTTCCTCGAGCCCGCGTCGGCGGCCGCTGCGTACGCGACGCCGCGCCGGCTCGCGATCGCGATCGGCGCCGTGCGCGCGGTGGCGCCCGACGAGGAAATCACCGAAAAGCTCCTGCCGGTCAAGGTCGCGCGCGATGCGTCGGGCGCCGTGTCGCAGGCGTTCGCGAAGAAGCTCGCGGCGATGGGACGCCCGCATCTTGCCACTGCCTCACTCGACGCGGCGAGCGGCAGCGATCGCATCTTCACGCAATCGGACGGCAAGGCGGACTACGTCTACCTCAAGTCGCTGGCGAAGGGCGGCTCGTTGCAGGTCGCGCTGCAAGCGGCGCTCGAGGACGCGATCGAGCGGCTGCCGATTCCCAAGGTGATGGCCTACGCCGGCGCCGGCGGCTATTTCAACGACGTCCGCTTCGTGCGGCCGGCGCATCGCCTCGTCGCGTTGCATGGCGACGCCGTCGTGCCGATCACCGCCCTCGGCCTCGACGCGGGACGCACGACGCTCGGCCATCGCTTCCTCTCGCGCGGCGAGATCGCGATCGCCTCGGCCGACGCCTGGGCGCCGACCCTCGAGGCCGAAGGCAAGGTGATGCCGTCGTTCGCGGCGCGCCGCGCAGCGATCGTCGCCGGCCTCGACGGGAGCGCCAATGGCGCCACGGTGATCGCGCCCGAGGCACTGCTCGACGAGGTGACGGCGCTCGTCGAGATGCCGCAGGTTTACGCGGGCGGCTTCGACGCCGCGTTCCTCGACGTGCCGCAGGAATGCCTGATCCTGACGATGCAGCAGAACCAGAAGTATTTCGCGCTGGCTGGCGACGACGGCCGCCTCGTCAACCGCTTCCTCGTCGTCACCAACATCGCGCCCGCCGATCCCGCCGCGATCGTCGAGGGCAACGAGCGCGTGCTGCGCGCGCGTCTCGCCGACGCCAAGTTCTTCTACGACCAGGATCGCCGCGACCCGCTCGCGACACGCGTCGGGCGCCTCGCGAGCGTCGTCTACCACAACCGCCTCGGCAGCCAGCTGGACCGCGTCGAGCGGGTGCGCGCGATCGCGGCTACCGTGGCGCGCGCGATCGGCGCCGACGCCAAGCTCGCCGACCGCGCGGCGCTCCTCGCGAAGGCCGACCTCGTCACCGACATGGTCGGCGAGTTTCCCGAGCTGCAGGGCACGATGGGCCGCTACTACGCGCTCGCCGACGGCGAGGCGCCCGAGGTCGCCGACGCAATCGCCGCGCACTACGCGCCGCGCTTCGCCGGCGACGCGCTGCCGGCCACCGGCGTCGCGCAGGCGGTGGCGCTCGCCGACAAGCTCGAGTCGCTGGCGGGCCTCTTCGGCATCGGCCAGGCGCCGACCGGCGACAAGGACCCGTTCGGCCTGCGCCGTGCCGCGCTCGGCATCATTCGCATCGTCGTCGAGCGCGAGCTCGCCGCGCCGATCGGGCCGCTCGTCGACGCTGCGTTCGCGTCGTTCCGCGGCGTGCCCGCCGTCCAGGACGCGAGCGTCGACGTCCTCGCGTTCCTCAACGAGCGCCTGCGCGGGTATCTCCGCGAGCAGGGCTACACGGCCACCCAGGTCGCCGCGGTCGTCGACCGGATGCCGGGCGACTACTGGCTCGTTCCGGCGCAGCTCGCGGCGATCCGCGCGTTCGAGAAGCTGCCCGAGGCGCCGGCGCTCGCCGCCGCCAACAAGCGCATCGCCAACATCCTGCGCAAGAGCGGCATCGAGCTCGTCTACGGCGGGGCGGTGAAGCCGCTGGCGCTCAACCATTCGCTGCTGACGCCGGGCGCCGAAAGGCACCTTGCCGGTACGTTCGCGGAAATCGCCACCGACGTCGATTCGCGCTGCCGCGCGGGCGACTGGACGGGCGCGCTCGTCGCGCTCGCCGCGACGCGCCCGGCCGTCGACGCGTTCTTCGACGACGTGATGGTGATGGCCGACGATCCCGCCGTGCGCGCCAACCGCCTCGAGCTCCTGCGCTTCGTGGCGGCGACGATGAACCGCGTCGCCGACATCGGCAAGCTCGCGCAATAGCGGTTCGACAAGCCTCGATCGCACGGCCCGGCGTTGCATGCGCGTCACGTTCGGGCGCCGCGCGCGACCGCCGGGGCCCATCGGCATTCTCCGCGGGCCGTGTCGCGTTTAGAATTCCCGGCGTGGTCCAGCTCTCGCCTGAAACTCCCGCCGGGTCGCGCCAGCCGAAGCTCATCGTCCTCGACCGCGACGGCGTCATCAACGTCGACAGCGACGAGTTCATCAAGTCGCCGGAAGAATGGATTCCGATTCCCGGCAGCCTCGAGGCCATCGCGCGCCTGAACCAGGCCGGCTATCGCACCGTCGTCGCGACCAACCAGTCCGGCATCGGCCGCGGGCTCTTCGACATCGGCACGCTCAACACGATCCACAACAAGATGCACCGCGCGCTCGCGCAAGCCGGCGGCCGCATCGACGCCGTGTTCTTCTGCCCGCATTCGGCCGACGCGCAGTGCGACTGCCGCAAGCCGAAGGCCGGGATGCTCATGGAGATCGGTCGGCGCTTCGGCGTCGACCTCGCCGGCGTGCCGGCGCTCGGCGACAGCCTGCGCGACCTCGAGGCGGCGGCCACGGTCGGCGCGCAGCCCATGCTCGTGCTGACCGGCAAGGGCGAGCGAACGCTGCGCGAAGGCGGTTGTCCGCCGAACACCGTGATCTTTCCCGACCTCGCCTTCGCCGCGGCGGCGTTGATCGCCGGCGAATAGCGCGATGTCGGCGCTGCGCTCGCTCGTCTTCCTCGCCGTCCAGGCGCTCGTCACGCTGTTCTTCGCGTTTGTGATGGTGGCGCTCGCGTGGCTGCCGCGCGTGCCGCGCTACCGGCTCGCGCGGAGCTGGTGCCGCGTCGTGCTCTACGCCGCGCGCTGGATCTGCGGCATCCGTTGGCGCGTCGAGGGCCTGGCCAATGTGCCGTCGACGCCGCATATCGTGATGTCGAAGCACAGCTCGACGTGGGAGACGCTGGCGCTCAACCTCTATTTCCCGCCGCTCGCGTTCGTCGCCAAGAAGGAGCTCTTGTCGATCCCGTTCTTCGGCTGGGGGTTCGCGCTCGCCTCGCCGATCACCATCGACCGCAGCGCCGGCCGCGACGCGATGAGCGAGATGGCCGAGCAGGGCCGCGAGCGCTTCGCACAGGGGTTCTGGATCTGCGTCTACCCGGAAGGGACGCGCATTCGCGCCGGCACGCGCGCCCGCTACAAGACCGGCGGCGCACGTCTCGCAATGGCGCTCGAAACGCCGATGCTGCCGATCGCGCACAACGCGGGCTACCTGTGGCCGAAAGGCATCCTCGGCAAGCGGCCCGGCACGATCACGCTGTCGATCGGTGCGCCGATCGCGCCCGCCGGCCGTGACGCCGCGGAGCTGACGCGCGAGGTCGAGGAGTGGATCGAGCGCGAGGTCGCGCGGATCGGAGTGCCGGCATGAGCGCGCAGGGCCGCCCCAAGCGCGAATCGACCCCGCAGCGCGCAGCGCGAAGGGGCGTCCAATGACACTGCTCCAGGCGCTGCTGACGCCCGACGAGGTCGTCGCCGGCGGCCGCCTGCGCCGCATCGTGCTCGCCGGCGAGGCGCTCGACTACCGGCTGCACCGCGCGCGCCGCCGCACGATCGGCATGCAGATCGACCTCGACGGCCTCACGGTGCGCGCGCCGCGGTGGGTGAGCCTGGCCGAGATCGAGGCCGCGCTCGCCGAGCGCAGCGGCTGGATACTGCGCACGCTGGCCGAATGGCGGACGCGGCGCCGCGACGTGTTTCCGCGCGAATGGAAGACCGGCGCGCCGATCTTCTACCGCGGGCTCGAGCTCGCGCTCGCGGTGTTCCCGGCGCGGCGCTCGGCGATCCACCACGACCTCTTCGACCTGACCGTGCTGCACCCGGCGTCGCACGACGAGCGGCGCGTCGCCGCGTTCGTCGGCCACTGGCTGCGCGAGGAGGCGATGCGGCTCCTCGTGCCGCGCGTCGCCGCTTATGCGCACGGCATCGCCGCGACGATGCCGGTGGTCAAGCTGTCGAACGCCCGCAGCGAATGGGGGAGCTGCAACCAGCGCGGCGAGATCCGCCTCAACTGGCGCCTCGTGCAACTTCCCGAGGCCCTCGCCGATTACGTCGTCGCGCACGAGGTCGCGCACCTCATCGAGCTCAACCACTCTGCGCGCTTCTGGTCGGTGGTCGAGCGGCTGCTGCCGGGCCATGCATCGCGCCGGCGCGCGCTCGAGGACTGGACAGCGCTGCTCGCGGCGTGAGCGGCGTGCCGTCAGTCGGCGCGCAGGATCGGCAGCGCGAGCACGAGGCCGGCCTGCGCGGCGACGATCGCCGCGAGCGCGCTCGCGAGCTCGGTGCCGCTGCGCGTGTCGCGCCACAGCCCGCCGTCGGCGCGAAAGTGGAACCCGCCGCTTTTCGCCGCCACCCAGATCTCGCGATTGGGCACGTGGCGATTGACGATCACCTTGCCGGCGTCGTCGCAGTCGAGCGTGAGGATGCCCTCGTGGATGCTCCAGTCGGCGTCGCTGTCGCCTTGCGCGATCGCGTCGTCGAGCGCGGCGCCGATCGCGGCGAGCACGCGGTCGGCGATGGCGATGAAGGCGCTTTCGGTTTGCACGTTTCGGCCGGTGTTACGATCCTCGCCGATGGTACGTGATTTCCTTCCTTGCGCGCGGCGCATAGCGATCGTGACGATCCTCGCCGCGGCGCTCGCCGCGTGCGGCATCAAGGGGCCCCTCAAGGCGCCGCCCGGCACCAAGGCCGCGCCCCCGCCGCCGCCCGGCGTCGAGCTGCCGTCATCCGGCAAATCCGAGTGAGCGCCTTCGCGTACCGCGGCGGCGAGCTCTTCGCCGAGGACGTCGCGGTCGCGAGCCTTGCAGATCGCTTCGGCACGCCGCTCTACGTCTATTCCCGCGCCGCGATCGAGTCGGCGTTCCGCGCCTTCGACGCGTCGTTCGCGGGCATGCCTCACCTTGTCTGCTACGCGCTCAAGGCCAACTCGAACCTCGCCGTGCTCGACGTGCTCGCTCGGCAGGGTGCCGGCTTCGACATCGTGTCCGGCGGCGAGCTCGCGCGCGTGCTGGCGGCCGGCGGCGACCCGTCACGCGTGGTGTTCTCGGGCGTGGGCAAGCGTGTCGACGAAATGGAAGCAGCGCTCGCCGCCGGCATCCTGTGCTTCAACGTCGAGTCGCCGGCCGAGCTGACGCGTCTTGCCGAGGTCGCGGCGCGGGCGGGCCGCCGCGCGCCGGTGAGCCTGCGGGTCAACCCGCACGTCGACGCGCGCACGCATCCCTACATCGCCACCGGTCTCGCCACCAGCAAGTTCGGCATCGCGCACGACGAGGCGATCGATCTCTACCGCCACGCCGCGACGCTGCCGTCGATCGCCGTCACCGGCATCGACTGCCACATCGGCTCGCAGATCACCGACCTCGCGGCGCTCGTCGAGGCCGCGACGCGCGTGTTCGACCTCGCCGACCGGGTCGAGGCGGCGGGCATTCCGCTGGCGCACGTCGACCTGGGCGGCGGCATCGGCGTGCGCTATCGCGACGAGGTTCCGATCGCGCCCGCCGACTATGCGGCGGCGGTGCGCCGTGCTGTCGGCAAGCGACGACACACGCTGCTCTTCGAGCCCGGCCGCGCGCTGGTCGCGAACGCCGGCATCCTGGTCACCCGCGTCGAATACCTGAAGCGCGGCGGCGAGCGCCGCTTCGCCATCGTCGACGCGGCGATGAACGACCTCATGCGCCCGGCGCTCTACGACGCGTGGCACGACGTGCGCCCGGTGCATCCGCGCGACGGGGCAACGGAGACGTGGGAGATCGTCGGCCCGGTCTGCGAGAGCGCCGATTTCCTCGCGCACGAGCGCGCGCTCGCGCTCGCCGACGGCGACCTTCTCGCGATCGCCACCGCGGGCGCCTATGCGATGTCGATGAGCTCCAACTACAACTCGCGCCCGCGCGCCGCCGAGGTTCTCGTCGAGGGCTCGCGCGCGCTCGAAGTCCGTGCGCGCGAGCGCGTCGACGATCTCTTCGCGTCCGAGTCGCGACTGCCGCGGGTGACGTAGAACGTCACCTCGAACGAGCGCCGAAATGCGCGCCGAACGCGTGTGCGAATACGCAACAACCGCCGGACGCGCCCATACAACAACGCGCGAAATCTTGCAAATCGTTGAAATCTGGCTAGAATGCAGCCAGCAGGTGTCATTGGATTTGTCAAGTGCCGGCGCAGTTTCCGGTGCTGGCAAAAACGGCGAATGCCTGCGACCAGAAGCAGATAACAGTTCTGGCAACTCAGACAGGAGAACTTCAATGTTGGCTGACATGATGTCGATGATGGCCCCGACGGCTTCCGCCCCGGCGCCGAAGAAACGCAAGGCCCGCAAGGCGAAGAAGGCTGCGCCCAAGAAGGCGGCGAAGCGCAAGGTCGCGAAGAAGGCGAAGAAGGCTGCCAAGAAGACCGCGAAGCGCAAGACCGCGAAGCGCAAGACCGCCAAGCGGAAGACCGCGAAGAAGGCTGCCAAGAAGACCGCGAAGCGCAAGACCGCCAAGCGGAAGACCGCGAAGCGCAAGACCGCGAAGAAGGGCGCCAAGAAGACCGCGAAGCGCAAGACCGCCAAGCGGAAGACCGCGAAGCGCAAGACCGCGAAGAAGAAGTAAGCGTCTTTCCGGCAAGCAAAACGGGCGGCCCAGGCCGCCCGTTTTTTTGCCCGTTGCCGTCGCGCGCCTCGGGCGCGTCCCGGGATCCCTAGCCGCTGCCTCCCGACGCCGTCGCCTGCACGGCGGGCTTCGCGTGCGCCTTGTCGCGCGCCTGCGCCGGCGCATGGGCGCGATGCGCCGCCGGCTTGTGCGTTTTCCGGGCCGGGGCCGAGGTCTCGCGCACCGCGGGCTTGCCGTGGCCGCCGCTCGTGCGCTGCGCCGACGCCGGCGCCTCGCCGACGATCCGCAGGCGCTGCCCGACGGTGATCCGGCTTTGCGTGAGGCCGTTCCAGCTGCGCAGGTCGGCCACGCTGACGCGGTGGTGGCGCGCGATCGACGACAGCGTGTCGCCGCGACGCACGCGGTAGTACGTGGTGCGGCCCTGCGGCACCGTCGTGAACACCGCCTGCGACAGCGACATCGCGGTCGCCTCGGTCGGGCTCTCCGCCGGCACGAGCAGCGTGAAACCCGCCGGCACGTGCGCGCGCGGCCCGATGCCGTTGACTGCGCGCAGCGTGTCGAGCGACATCCCGAAGCGCGCCGCCACCTGCGGCAGCGATTCGCCGGACTTGGTGCGGTACGCCTGCCACGACACGAGCGGCTGGTCGGACAGCTCGAGCTTGGCGGCGAACACCTCGGCGCGGTCGATCGGCAGGAGGATCGTGTACTCGTCGGCGCCCGCGATCACCGGCCGGTTGTGCTGCGGGTTCAGCATCTCGAACTCCTCGAGCGGCATCTCGGCCAGCTCGGCGGCGCGCTGCACGTCCATCCGCCGCGTCGTCTTGACGACAGTGAAATAGGGCGCGTCGGGAATGTCGTCGATGGTGAGGCCGAACTTGTCGGGGTCGCGGATGATGTTCTTCACCGCCTGCAGCTTGGGCAGGTAGTTGCGGGTCTCCGCCGGCACTTTCGTGAGGCTCGCGAAATCGGCCGGCAGCCCTCGCGCGAGGTTGCGGTCGATCGCGCGCTGGACGTTGCCCTCGCCCCAGTTGTACGCGGCGAGCGCGAGCTGCCAGTCGCCGAAGCGCACGTAAAGCATGTCGAGGTAGTCGAGCGCGGAATCGGTGGCGGCGACGATGTCGCGCCGCGAGTCGACCCAGAAGTTCTGCTTCAGGCCGTAGGTCTTGCCGGTCGACGGCACGAACTGCCAGATGCCCGACGCGCGGCTCGTCGACAGCGCGTTGGGATTGAACGCGCTCTCGACCATCGGCAGGAGGGCGAGGTCGAGCGGCATCCCGCGCGACTGCACCGCGGACACGATGTGATAGAGGTAGCGGCGCGAGCGGTCGACCATCCGTGCCACGTAGTCGGGCTTCGACGCGTAATAGCGCTCCCACTTGGCGACCAGCGGATCGTCGACGAGATCGGGTATCGAGTAGCCGTCGACGATGCGGTCCCACAGGTCGGGCGCGGGCATCGGCAATGGCTCGAGCTCGGCCATCTCCGCCGGCGCGAACGGCTCGAGCGGCGCGGGCGCCGTGACGACGATCGGCGGCGATTCGACAGGCGGGGAAGCGGGTGGTGCCGGCGCCGCCGGCTCGGTGACCGGTGCGCCGGGTTGCGGCGTCGTCGCGCAGGCCGCGAGGGCAAGTGCGGCGACAGCGGTAAGGAATCTAAGACGCAACGATCAGCCTGGTCTCGCGGTCCGCATGGCGAACGGTGGGCGGCAGGCGCGCGCGTGTCGCGCGCGGCCGGAAACGCCGCATGTTAGAAGCGCCGGCGGCAAGGGTCAACCGTTGGCGATCACTTGAAGCCGTTCTTCCACTCGCGCAGCGCGGCGAACGACGCGACCGGCGTCGCGAGAGGGCGGCCCGCGTGCGCCTCGGCCGCGCGCCGCGGCACGGCGAGGTCGGCGCGCAGGAACGGATTCGTCGCGCGCTCCTCGCCGATGGTCGACGGCAGCGTCGGCAGGCCCTCGCGGCGCTTCGCCGCCTCGACGGCGGCGCGCGCGGCGATCGCGTCGTTCGCGGGCTCGACCGCCGCGGCGAACGCGAGGTTGGCGAGCGTGTATTCGTGCGCGCAGTAGACGCGCGTCGACGGCGCGAGGCGCGCGAGCTTCGACAGCGAGTCCCACATCTCCTCGGGCGTGCCCTCGAAGAGCCGTCCGCAGCCGGCGGCGAACAGCGTGTCTCCGCAGAACACCACCGGCCCGCCGATGTCGCCGACGTAGGCGATGTGGCCGGCGGTGTGGCCCGGCACGTCGAGCACGTCGAGCGTGACGCCGATGCCCGGCACGTCGACGCGATCGCCCTCGCGCAGCGACGTCGTGCGCGCGGGGATCGACTCGCGCGCGGGGCCGAACACCGGCACCGCGAAGCGCTCGACGAGCGCCGGCACGCCGCCGACGTGGTCGGCATGATGATGCGTGGTGAGGATCGCGCGGAGCACGAGCTTTTCGCGTGCGAGGTGGTCGAGCACCGGCGCGGCGTCGCCGGGATCGACGACGACGGCTTCCTGCCCCTTGCGGATCAACCAGATATAGTTGTCGGTAAAGGCCGGGATGGCGATAATCGAAGGCATGGACGAATGTTCGAACGCCCCCGGGCGCGTGTCAACGACGCTCGCCGAATGGGCGGCGACGCCGCTCGGCACGTACCTGTTCGAGCGTGAGCAGCGCTACTTCGACCACACGGTCGCCGACATCTTCGGCTACTACGCGCTGCAAGTGGGCCTTCCCGACCGCGACTTCCTCGCGCAGAACCGCATTCCCTCGCGCTGGACGCTCGACTACGACCCGCCGGCGACGGTGATCGCCGACCCGCACTACCTGCCGTTCGCCGAGAACACGTTCGACCTGGTCGTGCTGCCGCACGCGCTCGAGTTCACCGACGATCCGCACCTGATGCTGCGCGAGGCCTACCGCGTGACACGGCCCGAGGGCCAGATCGTCATCGCCGGCTTCAACCCCTTCTCGCTGTACGGCGCCAAGCGCTATTTCGGGCGCCAGCAGACGCCGCCGTGGAACGGCAACTTCATCGCGCTCTACCGCGTCAAGGACTGGCTGACGCTGCTCGGCTTCGACGTCATCGGCGGCCGGCTCGACGCCTACGCGCCGCCGTTCGCGAGCCAGCGCTGGCTCGAGCGCTGCGGGTTCTTCGAGAAGGCCGGCGATCGCTGGTGGCCGATCGGCGGCGGCGTGTATTTCCTGCGCGCGATGAAGCGCGTCGCGGGCATGCGCGTCATCATGCCGGCGCGCGTGCGCCGCGAGCGCCGCAAGGCGTTCGCGCCGGCGGCGCGGCGCGAGCGCGAGACCGTCACGTTCCGCGGCGACGCGTGAGCGCGCAGGGAAGTTCCATGCGCGCGGCGGCCGGCGCGGCGAGCGGCATCACCCTGTATACGGACGGCGCCTGCAAGGGCAACCCCGGGCCCGGCGGCTGGGGCGTGCTGATCGTCGATGCCGGCGCCGAGGAGGAGCTCTTCGGCGGCGAGCGCGACACCACCAACAACCGCATGGAGCTCACCGCCGTCATCCGCGGCCTCGAGCACATCCCGCCCGGGCGCGACGTCGACGTGTGGACCGACTCGCAGTACGTGAAGAACGGCATCGAGACGTGGATCCACGGCTGGAAGCGCAACGGCTGGAAGACCGCCGACAAGAAGCCCGTCAAGAACGCCGAGCTCTGGCGGGCATTGGAGACGGCCGCACTTCGCCACCGCGTGCGCTGGCACTGGGTGCGCGGCCACAACGCCCACGTCGAGAACGAGCGCGCCGACGCGCTCGCCAACCGCGGCGTCGACGCGGTGCGCACGCTGCGCCCCGGCTGAGCGGCGCGCTGTCAGGAAAGGCGAAGCGCGCGGGCGCGCATGTTGCGCCCGCGACACACGTCGAATATTCGCCACGCGGGGCGATGGCGCGGCGCGCCGCAGCGGCGCTAGACTGGTCCGCCCGATCGCCAAGGCGCCCCGCCCCGGGGACGCCCCCCGGCCGCCGGGCCACGAGGGGGAAATATGCGAAAGGTCTTGGCGTCCGCCGCACTCGTCGCGCTGCTCTCAGCCGGCGGCTGCATGGATTTCCCCGTGAACGAAGACCCTTCGGCGCCAGGCAACGGCATGGCTCCCGTCGCCTGCGCGGCCGGTGGACATTGCAGCATCGACGTCGGCGTCGCGTGCACGGCGTTCGGCTGCGAATCGGACGCGCGCGACATCGACGTCGCGGGCATGACCGCGAGCGCCGGGCCGGCCACGCTGACGTGGCGGATCCCGCGCACCGCGCCGTTCGACAAGGTGTTCTTCCCGCGCGA
>Ga0070681_10004784_pt1 | contig 12975 bp, 11 predicted proteins | sample KBSC83BmetaG_FD_65650 | JGI IMG/M metagenome (GOLD analysis project Ga0070681, IMG submission 65650) | Corn rhizosphere microbial communities from Kellogg Biological Station, Michigan, USA - KBS C8-3B metaG | ecosystem: Host-associated > Plants > Roots > Rhizosphere | place: USA: Michigan... | reverse complement strand
CCGGCGATCATGATCGGCTTGTGATAGCCGCGCCATTCGCAGCGGTCGCGATCCTCCGCGCGGTAGCGGAACGCGTGCTCGAACGTGCGGAAGTAGCCGCACAGGTTCGGCCGGCCGAACTCGTTGTTGAACGACGCCGCGCCGATCGGTCCTTCCTGCATGATCGCGAGCGCGGTGGCGATGCGCGAAGGCGAGCCCGCGCCCGCTTCCCAGGGTTGCGGCAGCGACGGGATCCGCAGGTGCGACACCGTGTAGCCGACGAGCCCCGCCTTGGGCTTGCCGCCGCGTCCGGTGGCGCCCTCGTCGCGGATCTCGCCGCCCGATCCGGTCGCGGCACCGGGGAACGGGGCGATCGCCGTCGGGTGGTTGTGCGTCTCCACCTTCATCAGGATCTCGGTGCGCTCGCGCGACGCCCGGTAGCGCCCGTCGCCGCCGGGATAGAAGCGCGCCGCGTCGTGGCCCTCGATCACCGAAGCGTTGTCGGCATACGCGACGACGGTGCCCTGCGGGTGCGCCGCGTGGGTGTCGCGGATCATCGCGAAGAGGCTCTTGTCCATCGCCGCGCCGTCGATCGTCCACGATGCATTGAAGATCTTGTGCCGGCAGTGCTCGGAGTTGGCCTGCGCGAACATCGTCAGCTCGACGTCGGTCGGGTCGCGGCCGAGCCCGCGGAACACGCGCTCGAGGTAATCGATCTCGTCGTCGGCGAGCGCGAGCCCGAGCGCGCGGTCGGCGGCCTCGATCGCGGCGCGTCCCTCGCGCAGCAGCGGGACCGTCGCGAACGGCTTCGGCGCATAGTGGGCGAACAGCGCCTGCGCGCCGTCGACGTCGGCGAGCACGCTCTCGGTCATGCGGTCGTGGATCAGCGGCACGAGGGCCTCGCGGTCGGCATCGCCGATCGCGCCGCCATCGTGCCGCGCCGCATGGAACGCGATGCCGCGCTCGACGCGGCGCACCGCCGCGAGCCCGCAGTTGTGGACGATGTCGGTCGCCTTCGACGACCACGGCGAGATCGTGCCGGGGCGCGGCACGACGAGCAGCAGCGTGCCGCGCTCCGGCGGCGCATCGCCGGCGGGGCCGTACGTCAGCAGCCGCTCGAGGACCGCGCGCGCGTCACGCCCGAGCGCGCCGTCGATCTCGGCGAAATGGCGATACGTCGCGGTGAGCGCGTGCACGCCATGGTCGGGGCGGCCTTGCGCGAGGCTCGCGAGGAGCTTGGCGATCCGGAACGGCGACAGGGCCGACGGGCCCGGGAGCGAGAGGATTTCGGCCATCGGGCGGGCGGCGCGCGAGGGGCGTTGGGCGCACGACGACGATGCGCGAAAGCGTCAATTGTAACCGAGGCCGCATCGCGGCCACTGCCGCCGGCTCGGCCCGCGCGCCTCGTCACGCCATCCACGGCTCCGCGCGAGGCGTGCGCAGCTTCGTCGCGATCGACGATCGCCGCACCGGCCACGCTCCGCGCAGCCGGTCGGCGAAGAAGTTGCGCAACGTCCGGCTGATCGTCCGGAACGCGAGCTGCTCCCAGGGAATTTCCGCCTCGTCGAACAGCCGCACCTCGAGGCTCTCGGTGCCAGGGCCGAAGTCGAGATCGAGCAGCCGCGACCTGAAGCTCACGAACAGCTGGCTCACGTGCAGGATGCTGATCACCATGTAGAGATCGATGATCTCGACGCGGGCGCAGGCTTCCTCGCGCGTCTCGCGCAGCGCGCCGTCTTCCAGCGACTCGTGGTTCTCGAGAAACCCCGCGGGCAGCGTCCACAGGCCGTAGCGCGGCTCGATCGCGCGGCGGCACAGCAGGATCCTGTCCTCCCATACCGGCAGGCAGCCCGTGACGATCTTGGGATTCTGGTAGTGGATCGTCGCGCAGCGCGGGCACACGAAGCGCGGCAGCGTGTCGCCCTCGGGAATGCGCAAGTCGAGGTCGCCGGCCCCGCAATGGCTGCAGAAGTTCACGCGCCCTGGCCCCGGCTCACGCCACCAGGAAGTGCTGGCGGTAGTACTTGAGCTCGTCGATCGACTCGTAGACGTCGGCCATCGCGGTGTGCTTGGTGTCCTTGTCGAAGCCGCGCGCGACGTCCGGCTTCCAGCGCTTGCACAATTCCTTGAGCGTCGACACGTCGAGGTTGCGGTAGTGAAAGTAGTCCTCGAGCCGCGGCATGTAGCGGGCGAGGAAGCGGCGGTCCTGGCAGATGGAGTTGCCGCACATCGGCGACACCCTCGACGGCACGTGCTCGCGCAGGAAGTCGAGCGCGGACGCTTCCACGTCGTCTTCCGACAGCGGCGACGCCTTCACCTTGTCGACGAGGCCCGACTTGCCGTGCGTCGACGTGTTCCACGAGTCCATGCCCGCGAGGATCGCGTCGCTTTGATGGACGACCCATGCGGGACTTTCGGCCACGGTCTCGAGGTCGACGTTGGTGACGACCATCGCGACCTCGAGGATGCGGTCGGAATCGGGCTTGAGCCCTGTCATCTCGAGGTCGATCCAGACGAGGCGTGTGGCGTCCTGGGGCATGTCGGCGGCGTAGAATCGGGGTGTTCATTCTCGCACACCGCTTGCACGTCCATGACCGCCTTCGCCTTCGGTATCCTGTTCGTCGTCGCGATCGCCTCGATGGTCGCCGCGCAGCTCTGGCTCGGCGCGCGGCAGATCGCCTTCGTGTCGCGGCATCGCGACAGCGTGCCCGGTGCGTTCGCCGCGCGCATCTCGCTGGCCGCGCACCAGAAGGCCGCCGACTACACCATCGCGCGCCAGCGCTTCGCGCGGATCGAGCACGTCTACGAGGCGCTCGTCACGCTGCTGCTGACGCTGGGCGGCGGCATGGCGCTCGGCGCGGCGCTGACGCAAATGTGGCCGGCGCCGTGGAACGATGTCGCGCTCGTCGCCGGGCTCGTCGTCGTGACGAGCCTCGCCGGCCTGCCGTTCGCCTGGTGGCGCACGTTCGTGCTGGAAGCGCGCTTCGGCTTCAATCGCACCACGCTCGCGACGTGGCTCGCCGACATCGCCAAGGGCGCCGTGCTGAGCGCCGTGCTCGGCGTGCCATTGCTGCTCGCCGCGCTGTGGCTGGTCCGCCATGGCGGCTCGGCGTGGTGGCTGTGGGTGTGGCTCCTGTGGGTCGGCTTCCAGGTCCTGATGCTTGTGCTTTATCCCACCGTCATCGCGCCGCTCTTCAACAAGTTCTCGCCGTTGCCCGCCGGCGACGCGCGCACGCGGATCGAGGCACTGCTGGCGCGATGCCAGTTCGCCGCGCGCGACCTCTTCGTGATGGATGGCTCGCGGCGCTCGGCGCACGGCAACGCCTATTTCGTCGGCTTCGGCCGCGCGCGACGGATCGTGTTCTTCGACACGCTGCTCGCGACGCTCGCGCCGCAGGAAGTGGAGTCGGTGCTGGCGCACGAGCTCGGCCACTACAAGCTCCAGCACGTCGCCAAGTCGCTGGTGCTGAGCGCCGCCGCGTCGCTCGCGCTGCTGGCGCTGCTCGCCTGGCTCGGCCGGCAGACGTGGTTCTACGCCGGCCTCGGCGTCGCGGATGTCGAGCCGCTCGTGCGGCCCGGGCTGATGCTCGCGCTGTACGCGCTGGCGCTGCCGCCGTTCCTGTATTTCGCGAGTCCGCTCCTGTCGGCGCTGTCGCGCCGCCACGAGTTCGAGGCCGACGCGTTCGCCTCGCGCAACGCCTCGGCGACCGCACTCGCCGACGCGCTCGTCAAGATGGTCGAGGACAACGCGTCGACACTCACACCCGACCCGCTGCATTCCGCGTTCTACGATTCGCATCCGCCGGCGGCCATCCGCATCGCGCGGCTCCTCGAGCCCGCGTGAAGCATTGGGCGAGCGCGCGAAGGAGATCCCGATGAAGACGTCGCATTCCGAACTGGCAGGCGAGCGTTGCACCGCCAACGCCACCGCGCTCAACGCCGACGAGGTCGCCACGCTCATGGCGCTGCTGCCGAAGTGGTCGCGCGCGGGCGCCGCGATCGAGCGGAATTTCAAGTTCAAGGATTTCCACGCGACGATCGGCTTCGTCAATGCACTGGCGTGGGTCGCCAATCGCGAGGACCATCATCCCGACCTCGGCGTCGGCTACGACCATTGCAAGGTCAAGTGGTCGACGCACAGCGCCGGCGGACTGACGCGCAACGACTTCATCTGCGCGGCCCGCAGCGACGCGCTGGTCGACGCTTGAGCGGGTCCGGCGAAGGGCTGGTGCTTGCCGCGCATCGACGCCATGCGCGCGTGCACCTCGACGACGGCTACGAGATCGACTGCGTCCAGAAGGGCCGGCGCCTGGGGCTCGCCTGCGGCGATCGCGTGCGGGCCACGGTTGCGCCGGGTGGCGGTGTCATCGAGGCCGTGCTGCCGCGGACGTCGCTGTTCCTCCGCGCCGATGCGTTCCAGCAGCAAGCGATCGCCGCCAACGTCACGCAGGTCATCGCGGTCGTGGCGCCGGACATCGCCGTCGACGAGTACCTGCTCAATCGCTGGATCATCGCCGCAGAGCTAGAGCAATGCCGCTTCGTACTGGTCGCGAACAAGCGCGACCTCGCGTCGTTCGACGCGTTCCGCGAGCGCCTGCGGTTCTACGAGGACCTGGGCTACGGCGTCGTCGAGCTTGCCGCGCACGAGAACGTGACGCCGCTCGAGCCGCAGCTCGCCGGCCGTCACACCGTCCTCGTGGGTCAATCGGGCATGGGCAAGTCGACGATCGTCAACGGGCTCGCACCCGGCGCCGCGGCCCGCACCGGGACGATTTCGGAAGCGCTCGGTGCCGGTCGTCACACGACGACGGTGTCGACGCTCTATCGCCTGCCGCTGCTCGACGACGCGTGGATCGTCGATTCGCCGGGCGTCAAGGCTTTCGGCCTCGCGCATGCCGAGCCGACGCACATCGCCCTGGCGTTCGTCGAGATGCGGCCCTATCTCGGCAACTGCCGGTTTCGCGATTGCCGGCACCTGCACGAGCCGGGTTGCGCGGTCCTCGCCGCCGGCGAGCGCATCGCGCCGCAGCGCCTCGCGCTCTACCAGGCGCTCCTCGACGAATCGGAGCGCGCGCGCGCCGTGAATTAAGGCGCGACGTACGCGACGGTCAGCAGCAGGATCATCAGCAGCCAGAGCAAGAGCGCGCGCCAGACGAGGCCGACGCCGGAGGGCAGCAGGTCCGGCTCGACGGTGTCGCCGGTGCCGACCTCGGGCCGGTATTCGCGGTCGCCGCCGATCGTCGCGAGCGGTCCGCCGAGCCGGACGCCGAGCGCGCCGCCGCCCGCGGCGAGCAGCACGCCGATCGTCACGCCGCCCTCCTCGTTCGCCCACCGATGCGCTTGCGTGCGCCAGCACGCGATCGCGTCCTCGAAATCGCCGACCACGGCGAACGACAGCGCGGTCAGCCGCGCGGGAAGCCAGTCGAGCACCGCGAGCAGCGCGCGCGCCGGCCAGCCGAAGCGGTCGCGCTCCCGGCCGATCGGCGTCGTCTCGTCGTCGCGCGCATTGCCTCGCCACTCGTCGGCGAGCAGCACCGCGGCACGATAGAGCACCGCGCCCGCGGGTCCCGGCAGCACGGCGAACCAGAACACGACGGCGAACACCTGGCGATACGCGTCGATGAGCCCGCGCTCGATGGCGAGGCGCGCGATCTCCTCCGACGACAGCTCGGCCGTCACGCCGCCGCGCCATGCCGCGAGCGCGCGCCGCGCCGACGGCAGGTCGCCGGCGCGCAATGCGATGACGATCGCGGACACCGCGTGGCTGAAGCGGCGGAAACCCATCAGCAGGTACAGCACCGCGACGCTCCACACGAAGCCGAGCAGCGGATGGATGCCTGCGAGCGCGCTGTGCACCAGCGCCGCGATCCCGACGGGCAGCAGCACGGCGATGAGCGTGGCGATGATGCCCTGCTCGCGCGTGCCGCCGTTGAGCAGGCGCTCGAGGTAGCGCGAGAAATGCACGAACGCGCGCTCGGCGCGGGCGCGCCACTGGAACGCGCGCCATTGCTCGAGCGCGAGCGCGAAGACGATCGCGAAGAACGTCATTCGGGGCCAGTCGCCGTTCGACGCCAACCGCCGCGCGTCACGTCTTGAGCTCGGCGCGGTCGCGATATTGCTCGAGTGCCTCGGGATTGGCGAGCGCCTCGCGGTTGCGCACTTCGCGGCCATGCACGATGTCGCGCACCGCCAGCTCGACGATCTTGTTGCTCTTGGTGCGCGGGATGTCGGTGACCTGCACGATCTTGGCGGGCACGTGCCGCGGCGTCGTGTTGGCGCGGATCTGCGCCTTGATGCGCTCGGTCAGGTCGCTGTCGAGCGTCTTGCCCTCGCGCAGTTTGACGAACAGCACGACGCGCACGTCGCCCACCTCGCCGGGCGGCCATTCCTGCCCGATCACGAGGCTCTCCTCGACCTCGTCGAGCTGCTCGACCTGTCGGTAGATTTCCGCCGTGCCGATGCGCACGCCGCCCGGGTTGAGCGTGGCGTCGGAGCGCCCGTGGATGATCACGCCGCCGTGCGCGGTGACCTCGACGTAATCGCCGTGGCACCACACGCCCGGGTAGCGCTCGTAGTACGCGGCACGGTAGCGGCTGCCGTCGTCGTCGTTGAAGAACCCGAGCGGCATCGATGGAAAGGCCTTCTCGCAGACGAGCTCGCCGCGCAATCCCATCCCCGGCGGGACGGGTGCGCCGAGGTCGTCGTACGCGTTCACCGCCATGCCGAGTCCGCGGCACTGGATCTCGCCTCGCCATACAGGGATCGTCGGGTTGCCGAGCGCGAAGCACGCGACGATATCGGTGCCGCCGGAGATCGACGACAGGCACACGTCGTCCTTGATGCACTGGTACACATAGTCGAAGCTCTCCGGCGAGAGCGGGCTGCCGGTCGAGAACACCGTCTCGAGCGCGTCGAGCGCGAAGTCCTTGCGCGGCACCTGGCCGACCTTCTTCAGCGCGTCGATGTACTTGGCCGACGTGCCGAAATGCGTGATGCGCTCGGCCTCGGCGTATTCCCACAGGACGCGGCCGCGCTGGACGAATGGCGAGCCGTCGTACAGCATCAGCGTCGCGCCGCTCGCGAGCCCCGAGACCAGCCAGTTCCACATCATCCAGCCGCAGGTGGTGAAGTAGAAGAGGCGGTCACCGGCGCCGATGTCGCCGTGGAGCTGGTGTTCCTTGAGATGCTGGATCAGCGTGCCGCCGATGCCGTGCACGATGCACTTCGGGATGCCCGTCGTTCCCGACGAGTACAGGATGTAGAGCGGCGCGTTGAACGGCATCGGCACGTAGTCGATCGCGCCGGGCGCGTGCGCGCCTTGCCAGTCGTCCCAGCCGATGGCGTCGCGCACGCCCTCGAGCGCGTGCTCGACACCGAGGTACGAAATGACGACGACGTGCTCGACGCTCGGCAGCCGCGCCGCGATCTCGCGCAGCTTGGCGGTAACGTCGATCGGCTTGCCGTTGTACCAGTAGCCGTCGACGGCGACGAGCACGCGCGGCGCGATCTGGCCGAAGCGGTCGAGGACGCCCTGCACGCCGAAGTCGGGTGAGCACGACGACCAGACGGCGCCGCGGGACGTCGCGCCGAGCATCGCGACGATCGCCTCGGGCATGTTCGGCACGTAGGCGGCGACGCGATCGCCGGCGCCGATGCCGTGGTGGGCGAGCGCCTTGGCGAAGCGCGAGACCTCGTTCGTCAACGCGGCGTGCGAAAGGCGCCGCTCGACCTTGTCCTCGCCGCGGAACACGATCGCGTCCGAGGAATCGACGGCGGGTTTGCGTCCGAGCAGGTTCTGCGCGAAGTTGAGCGTTGCATCGGGGAAGAACCGCGCGCCGGGCATGCGCCCGAGGTCGTCGGCGACGCGCGTCGGTGGCGTGTCGGCGACGATGCCGGTGAACGACCACGCTTCGCGCCAGAACCCTTCGACGTCGTCGATCGACCAGCGCCACAGCTCGTCGTAGCTCGTGAGGCTGCGCCCCGCGCGTGCGGACGCGGCGCGCGCGAAGCGCGTGATGGCGGCCCTCTCGATTCGCGCAGCCGACGGCTGCCACAGCGGTGCGTTCGGCATCGTGCCCTCGATCAATGGTCGGCGCCGGCGGGCAGCAGCGCGCGGACCGCATCGGGCAGCGGTGTCGGCCGGCCATCGGCGCGCGCGACCCAGACCATCCGCGCCGCGCCCTCGGCGACGCGCCGGCCGTCCAGCAGGATTTCGTAGAAGCTGCCGATACTGGTGCGCCCGGGCTCGCCCAGCGTCATGACGATCTCGAGCTCGGCCGGATAGACGATCGGCTCGAGGAACGTGCAGCTCGCGTTGACGATCAGCGGCCCCGATTGCGCCTCGTACGGGCGGTCGTGGCCGACGAACGCGTACAGCCATTCGAGACGCGCCTGCTCCATGTAGCGGAAGTACAGCGTATTGTTGACGTGTCCGAGCGCGTCCATGTCGCCCCAGCGAACGGATTGGGTGCTGCGATGCACTTCGACGCGATCGGATGCCAAGGCGGGCGTATCCAGCGGTGGGAACGTTTAAAATTGTAGCGTGACGGCCGACCGCCCGATTCGAGGCGGACGAATCGCCGTCGTGCTCGCGGAGCGGTCGGGCCATGGCGCGGGAATCGATGGACTACGATGTGGTGATCGTCGGCGCGGGGCCGGCGGGCCTCGCCGCGGCCATTCGCCTGAAGCAGCTCGCCGCGCAAGCGTCGCGCGAGATCGGAGTCTGCATCCTCGAGAAAGGCGCGGCCGTCGGCGCGCACATCCTTTCCGGCGCCGTCGTCGATCCCATCGCGTTCAATGAGCTCCTGCCCGACTGGCGCGAGCGGGGCGCCCCGCTCGAGACCGCCGTCAGCGACGACCGCTTCATGATGCTCACGGCGCAACGCGCCTGGCGGGTGCCGTCCGCGCTGATGCCGCCGCTGATGAGCAATCGCGGCAACTACATCGTCAGCCTCGACAACGTGTGCCGCTGGCTGGGCGAGCAGGCCGAGGCGCTCGGCGTCGAGATCTATCCGGGTTTCGCCGCGACCGAAGTGCTCTATACCGCCGACGGCGCCGTGCGCGGCGTCGCCACCGGCGACATGGGCATCGCGCGCGACGGCTCGCACCGCGCCGATTACCAGCCTGGCATGGAGCTGCATGCCAAGTTCACGCTGTTCGCGGAAGGCTGCCGCGGCTCGTTGTCGCAGGAAATGATGGCGCGCTTCGACCTCCGACGCGCCGCGGGCCCGCAGAAATACGGCATCGGCCTCAAGGAGCTGTGGCAGGTGACGCCGGAGCGGCACCACAAGGGCCTCGTCGTGCACACGCAGGGCTGGCCGCTCGATTCGCACACGGGCGGCGGCTCGTTCGTCTACCACTTCGGCGACAATCTCGTGTCGGTGGGCTTCGTCGTGCACCTCGATTACGAGAATCCGCACTTGTCGCCGTACGACGAGTTCCAGCGATTCAAGACGCATCCGGCGATTCGCGACACCTTCGCCGGCGGCAAGCGCCTCGGCTACGGCGCGCGCGCGATCAACGAAGGCGGCCTGCAGTCGATTCCCGAGCTCGCGTTTCCCGGCGGCGCGCTGATCGGGTGCTCGGCCGGCTTCGTCAACCTGCCGCGCATCAAGGGCTCGCACAACGCGATGAAGACGGGGATGCTCGCGGCCGAGAGCGTCGCCGCGGCCCTCGAGGCCGGCCGCGAGCACGACCTGCTCGACGACTACCCGCAACGCGTGCGCAGGTCGTGGGTGCATCGCGATCTCTACAAGGTGCGCAACGTCAAGCCGGGCCTCAAATGGGGCCTCTACGCCGGGACGCTGCACGCCGGCGCACAGATGTGGCTCCACGACCTCAACCTCGGCGCGCTCGTGCCCTGGACGCTCAAGCACCGCGCGCCCGACTACGCAACACTGAAGCCTGCGGCGAGCATGCCGCGCATCGACTATCCCCGGTACGATGGCATGCTGACGTTCGACAAGCTGTCGTCGGTCTTCCTGTCCAACACCAACCATGCCGAGGACCAGCCGTCGCACCTCAAGCTCCGCGACCCGGCGATCCCGGTTGCGGTGAACCTCGCCGAGTACGACGGGCCCGAGCAGCGATATTGCCCCGCGGGCGTCTACGAGTTCGTCGCTGCGGCGGGCGGCGCGGTCCAGCGGCTGCAGATCAACGCGCAGAACTGCGTGCATTGCAAGACCTGCGACATCAAGGACCCGCGCCAGAACATCCACTGGGTGCCGCCCGAGGGCGGCGGCGGTCCCAACTACGTCGACATGTAGCGCGCGATGACGACCCCCGAACGCAAGCCGCGCACGGTGCCGTCGCTGAAGGCGATGCGCGATGCCGGCGAGAAGATCGCGATGCTGACGTGCTACGACGCGAGCTTCGCGGCGCTCGAGGATCGCTGCGGCGTCGACGTGATGCTGGTCGGCGACTCGCTCGGCATGGTGATCCAGGGGCACCGCTCGACGCTGCCGGTCACGCTCGACGAAATGGCGTACCACGCGCGCTGCGTCGTCGCGGCCGCGCGCAGCGCGCTCGTCGTCGTCGACCTGCCCTTCGGCAGCTACCAGCAAAGTCCGCAGCAGGCGTATGCGGGTGCTGCGCGCCTGATGGCGGCAGGCGCCCACATGGTGAAGATGGAAGGCGGCCGCTGGCTCGCGCCGACCGTCGAGTTCCTCGTGCAGCGCGACGTGCCGGTGTGCTGCCATCTCGGCCTCACGCCGCAATCGGTGCATGCATTCGGCGGCTACAAGGTGCAGGGGCGTGACGACGACGACGCCGCGCGCATCCGTGCCGACGCCGAGGCCCTCGCCGAAGCGGGCGCCGGCCTCCTCGTGCTCGAGTTGGTGCCGGCCGCGCTGGCGGCGGCGATCACCGGCGCGATCGACACGCCGACGATCGGCATCGGCGCGGGTCCCGATTGCGCGGGCCAGGTGCTGGTGCTCTACGACATGCTGGCGATCTATCCGGGCAAGCTGCCGCGCTTCGTGCGCAATTTCATGGAAGGCAGCGCGAGCATCGAGGCCGCCGTCACGGCCTACGTGCGCGCGGTGAAGGACGGCAGCTTCCCGGCCGCCGGGCACGCGTACTGAGGCGTTGCGCGGTGGACATCGTCACCACCGCGGCGGCGCTGCATGCGCGCCTTGCCGATGCCGGGCGCATCGCGTTCGTGCCGACGATGGGCAATCTGCACCGCGGTCACCTCGAATTGATGCGCCTCGCACGCTCGCGCGGCGACACGCTCGTCGCAAGCATCTTCGTCAACCGGCTGCAATTCGGTCCGGCCGAGGACTTCGATCGCTATCCCCGCACGTTCGATGCCGATTGCGCACGACTGAGCGATTCCAGCGTCGACGTGCTATTCGCGCCCGGCGAGCGCGACGTCTATCCCGTTCCGCAGCAGTACCGCGTCAAGCCGCCGTCGCTCGGCGAAACGCTCGAGGGCGCGTTCCGTCCCGGATTTTTCGAGGGCGTTTGCACCGTCGTCCTCAAGCTCTTCAACCTGGTGGCGCCCGACGTCGCGTGCTTCGGCGAGAAGGACCGCCAGCAGCTCGTCGTCATCCGCGGGATGGTGCGCGAGTTCAACCTGCCGATCGACATCGTCGCGGGTCCCACGGTGCGCGAGCCCGACGGGCTCGCGATGTCGTCGCGCAACAACTACCTGACGCCGGCCGAGCGTGCCGAGGCGCCTGCGCTCGCCAGCGTGCTGCGGGAGGCGGCGGCGCAGGTGCGCGGGGATGTGCACCACGGTGCACGAACCGGTGAACTCGGCGGTGCCCGCGATTACGCTCGCATCGAGCGCGAAGCCGCGATGCTTCTCACCGAGCGTGGCTGGCGCGTCGACTACGTGGCGCTACGCGCGCTCACCGACCTGTCGGCGCCGTCGCCGTCGACCGATCCCGCCACGCTCGTCGTGCTCGGCGCCGCCACGCTCGGCAAGACGCGGCTCATCGACAACATCGCCTGCGGCGACCGGCCTGCCGACGGCTGACGGGCGCCGGCGCGCATCGCGTGCAAGACTGCAGGCGAAACCGGGCAGCGCTTTAGTCACGCCGGCCACAGCCAGGCCGCGCCGCGCACGCCGCTCGAATCGCCGTGGCGGTTGCGCACGACGCGGGTGTCGACGCGATCGCTGAACACCCAGTCGCGAAGCCGCGGCGGCACCGCATCGTAGAGCATGTCGATGTTCGACATCCCGCCGCCCAGCACGACCACATCCGGATCGACGATGTTGATCACATGCGCGAGCGCGCGGGCGAGGCGGTCGACGTAGCGATCGAGCGTCGCCACGCACGCCGGGTCGCCGGCACGCGCGGCGGCGGCGATCGCGGCCGATGACATGTCGCGCTGCGGCGAATGGTCGAGCGCCATCGACGGCCCTGCGAGAAACGTCTCGATGCAGCCGTGCCGGCCGCAGAAGCACAACCGGCCGGGGCGCTCGTCGTCGCGCGGCCAGGGCAGCGGGTTGTGGCCCCATTCGCCGGCGATGCCGTTGACGCCGTCGAGGACGCGCCCGCCGATCACGATCCCAGCACCGACACCGGTGCCGAGGATCGCGCCGAACACGACGTCGGCACCCTGCCCCGCGCCGTCCGCCGCTTCGGACAACGCGAAGCAATTGGCGTCGTTGGTCAGGCGCACCGGGCGCGCGAGCCGCGCCTCGAGGTCGTCGAGGATCGGCTTGCCGTTGAGCGCGACCGAGTTCGAGCCACGCAGCAACCCGGTCGCGCGCGAGCGCGAGCCCGGCGTTCCCACGCCCACGCGCGACGAGCCGCGCGGCGCGCCGAGCTCACGCTCGGCGTTCTCGACCAGCGTGCCGATCGCATCGAGGATCGCTGCATAGTCGCCGGCCGGCGTGGCGACCCGCGTGCGCAGGCGCTCGCGACCCTCGCGGTCGAGCGCGACGATCTCGATCTTGGTGCCGCCGAGATCGATGCCGAGGCGGATGCTTTCCACAATGGTGAGTTTGGCTCGCGGGACTTCGTCGGCTATTATCGCGCGCCGTGC
>Ga0070681_10004782_pt1 | contig 12978 bp, 10 predicted proteins | sample KBSC83BmetaG_FD_65650 | JGI IMG/M metagenome (GOLD analysis project Ga0070681, IMG submission 65650) | Corn rhizosphere microbial communities from Kellogg Biological Station, Michigan, USA - KBS C8-3B metaG | ecosystem: Host-associated > Plants > Roots > Rhizosphere | place: USA: Michigan... | reverse complement strand
CCTCACCGGCTGATAGCAATTCCCAAAAGAGATTTCCGGAAACGAGTTTCTAAAACTCATGGCTGAAAGCCTGCAATGTTTAAGCCGGTGCTGAAGGCTCGAGGGTAGTGTCCTCAAAAACATAAGGCCTGTAAGGCCGAAACCATTTCTGCCTTAATCATACCAACCGCCGGTTCACACCTCGGCATTTTCCAGTTCGTTTCCTATCTGGAAATCCATTATCTCACTCTAATTCCCTGAGAAACGCCCGGTTCACAATTGGGGCGTTTCCATAAATGCGATAGCGATGTTGGCCGGCAGAATCAATTTTTCAACTTTCCAGTGGAGCGGGATCGCTGGAGGGGATTGGATTACTGCCACTGTTACCTGCTCGTTTCAGCCACACCGTCAGGATACTAATATCGGCCGGGGAAACTCCAGAAATGCGGGATGCCTGGCCCAAGGTTGCGGGTCGCAGCTTAGTGAGCTTTTGTCGCGCCTCATGTCGAAGGCTCGGCACGGTCGAGTAATCAAACGAGGCTGGAATTTGTTTGCCTTCCAGCCCCTTGAACTTTTCGATGTCCGATTGCTGCCGATCAATGTAGCCTGCGTATTTGAGAGCGATTTCCACCTGTTGAACCACTTCTGGCGAAAGTGAATCATCGCGGCTGGGCAAATCGCGATACGCGACTTCCGGGCGCTTAAGCATTTGTTCCAACAATTCAGTCCCGATTCTCGTGCGATGAAGCCGAATTAACTCTGCATTGACGGCCGATTGCTTCGCTTGGAACTTCTCGTGGTTGCGCTGCGACAAGAGACCGGCACGAAAGCCGATATCTGAGAGGCGAACGTCGGCATTATCCTGCCGCAAGACGAGGCGGTATTCGGCGCGCGATGTGAACATGCGATAAGGTTCAACGGTGCCTTTCGTAACCAGATCGTCGATTAAAACCCCGATATAGGCCTGATCCCGCCCCAACACGATGGCTGCTTTCTCTTGAACACGCAAGGCAGCGTTCATCCCGGCCATCAAGCCTTGGGCAGCTGCTTCCTCATAGCCGGAAGTGCCATTGATCTGGCCGGCGAGGTAGAGATTCTGGCAAACATGGGTTTCCAGCGACGGATGTAATTGGGTGGGGAACGCAAAATCGTATTCGACCGCATAGGCCGGCCTCATAATCTCCGCTTGTTCGCACCCGATGATGGAATGAACCATGTCCACCTGGACCTCAAACGGCAAGCAAGTCGAAAAACCATTGACGTAGATTTCGTCCGTGGCGATACCTTCCGGCTCCAGAAAGATTTGCTGGCGCTCCTTTTCGGGAAACTTAACGATCTTATCCTCGATGGACGGGCAATATCGGGGTCCAACCCCCTCGATGACGCCCGAATACATGGGAGACTTGTGCAGGTTCGCGCGAATAACCTCGGCTGTTTTATCCGTAGTGAACGTAATATAGCAGGGAAGCTGGCCGTCGATCTTATCGAGAACGGAACCGGGAGGATACTTGCCGTTGGAATGGCCGAAATCTTTTGGGTTGGTTCCGGAATGTTCCACGTGGAACAAATCTTCCTTCCAATAGGTGAAGTAGGGTACTGGTTCGTCGCCGGGTTGGGCGTCGGTCTTTGAAAAGTCGATGGAACGCCGCAGCAGGCGGGGTGGGGTGCCTGTCTTTAGGCGACCCAATTCCAAGCCAAGTTCTTTGAGCGAACCGGAGAGGCTCATGGCGGCGGATTCCCCCGCTCTTCCTCCGGATTGTTGGTTTGATCCAATGTGCATGAGTCCCCGGAGAAAAGTTCCGGTCGTCACGACGACAGTTTTGCCATGATATTGGACCTCAAGGGTTGTTTCCACTCCAAACGCCCGGCCTTCCTGATGCAGTATTTTAGAGGTCTGCCCTTGCTTTACGTCCAGGTTCGGCTCCCGTTCGCATACCCATTTTAAACGGAACTGGTAAGCCTTCTTATCGCATTGCGCCCGCGGAGCCCAGACAGCCGGGCCCTTCTTGGTATTCAGCATGCGGAACTGAAGGCCGGTCATATCCGTCGCCTTCCCCATCTCGCCGCCCAAGGCGTCAATTTCCCGGGCTAAATGGCCTTTAGCCAAACCGCCGATGGCTGGATTGCAGGACATCTGTCCGATCGTGTCAGCGTTGATGGTTAGCAGTAGGGTTTGGCAACCCATGCGAGCGGCGGCGAGGGCCGCCTCAACACCAGCGTGGCCGGCGCCCACAACAATCACTTCGTATTTTTTTGGATAAACAAACATTCAGGAACGAAAATAATCAAACAAATAACGTTAATGCACCGCAAATATCCTCTGAAACGATGCGTTTTGTCGCACGATAACGTTATTATTCAGTTTGGCGCGTGCGATTGAATGAGTCTTACGCTAAATAGCCGATAGTAAGACTTCCAAGCTCACCTGCCCTAAACACCCACTATAACACCAAATTTCCGGGGAGAAAATCATGAACTGTAAAAAATGGAAAGGTTTAACTGGAGCGTTTCCCTAAATGCTGTAGCGACGTGCGTTGGAGGCGAAGACAGCGGTCTTTCTGATTTTTGGCTCGCTTCGTTACCGTTCAGTCATAGGGTTTTGCCAACCTGCTCTTTCACTGAAGCCTCCCCGAAAAATCAAAAATCTTCGCTTCCACATCCCTACATCATTTCAGTCAACGCGCTCGCTGCCAACATCGGGCGTGGTTCCGTGACGTTTTTGTGACGACGGGGATTTTGAATTGAGTGGCCAACAGAGTTATGGCAGAACTGAATCTCAATGCGCAAGTCTATCGCCACAGCTCTTTTCTGCCTTACGATCGTTCCTCTTCTCCCGGCAGCGCCGGCTGCCGAACGTCACGTCGTGTTAATGGTGTGGGACGGAATGCGGCCCGATTTCGTCAATGCCACCAATACTCCCACGCTCTATGGATTGTCGAAGGACGGTGTTTTCTTCGCCAGAAATCATCCGGTTTATGTCAGTTCGACGGAAGTGAATGGCACCGGGCTCGCCACCGGAGCTTATCCGGAGCACAGCGGCATTATTGGAAACCGCGAATTTCGTCCCGACCTCGATCCGTCCGCGCCGATTGGCACGGAGTCGCTCGAAGCCATGCGCCAGGCGGATCGTCAAGGCAAGTACCTCGCCGCGCCGACGATTGCCGAAACGCTCCAGAGCCAGGGTTATTCCACCGTCATCGCCGGAACCAAGCCGGTCGTACTGCTGCATGATCGCGCCGCCCGGCCGGACAACGCCACGAACGTCGTGTTGTATGAAGGCAAGACTCTCCCCGCGAAGGCGGTGGCGGGAATAACCAACGCGCTCGGTCGTTTTTACGACAATGGCAGCACAAAGACGAATCGCGATCTGTGGACGGCGCGCGCGCTCACGGAAATTCTTTGGGCAAAGGAAGTCCCTGCGTTTTCGTTGTTATGGATGGCCGAGCCGGACAACACCCAGCACGCGACCGCGGTGGGCTCGGCACCATCCCTGGCCGCGATTCGTAATTCCGATCACGCGCTCGCGCTCGTTGTCGCCGCACTGAAGGCGAAGGGAGTTTTTGACCAGACCGATATTTTTGTCGTTTCCGATCACGGCTTCTCGACCATCTCGACAACTGTAGATATGGTGCAGAGTTTGCGGGCGGCCGGTTTCCATGCCTTCCGGAAATTCAAGGCTCCGCCGGCGAAAGGCGATGTGCTGCTCGTGGGCCTCGGCGGTTCGGTGCTTTTGTACGTCGCCGATCACGACGAAAAAACCATCGACCACCTCGTCAGTTTTCTGCAGACGCAGGAATCTGTCGGCGCGATTTCATCCGCCGGTCCGCGCCCCGGGACGTTCGCTTTGGACGATGAACTCATTCATTCCAAGAACGCGCCCGACATCGCATTTTCCCTGAATTGGACATCGGCGGCGAACACGTACGGAGCGCCGGGCATGGTCATTTCCGAGGCGCAGGGCTCAAACCTCACCCCCATCACTCAACGGGGCACGCATGCGAGTCTAAGCGCGTTCGATATGCACAACACGCTTGTGGCCGCCGGGCCGGATTTGCGGCCGGGTTTTCGGGACGAAACACCTTCGGGAAACGTGGACGTCGCTCCGACAATTTTGAAAATCCTGGGAGCGAAACCGCCCGGCACAATGGATGGGCGCGTCCTGACCGAAGCACTGAATTCACCCGACGCGAAAGCACCCCGTGTCGAGAAAAAGCAACTGCGCGCGCACGCGACGTTGCCCACGGGCGACTGGACGCAAACTCTCGACGTAAGCGAAGTCAACGGCGTGCGTTATTTGGATCAAGGCACTGGAAAGTTCACGCCAAAAGCCCAAGCAGCGCGCTAGTCTCCTGAGTTGAGGGTAACCTGAAAGCGCCAGGCCCTGTAAGGCGGAACATTTTGGCGGGCAATCAATGACTCATCGCACCAGGGCGAGTTGGTGTATTTGGCCAAACGGATTTCCGAGCAGCGCGGGCGGGGGGAGAAGGACAGGGCGCAAGGCAAATCCGCGTGCATCCAAATGCGACGCGCTCCTTTTCCAGAGACTTATTTGGCAACCGGTCGCAGCTATTTAAAATTCGCAAATCCGCCCCCGCGAAAAACAACTTCCGCGAGTGTCGTTACGAAGAACACGGCGCTGACCACCGCATTCAATCGAAAGAAAGCGATATTGATCCAATTGAGACTGCGCCGCCGCGCAATCCAGTGCTCCAGCACCAGGCAAATCAGGATGATCAACCAGCCGATGATGTAAGCGATGGGACGCAAGCCAAAGGAGAGCAGGCCGAAAGCGAGCAGGGTGCCGCACATCAGCATGTGCGCAAGAAACGCCGCCTGCAGCGCGTTTTTCGGGCCCCACGCCACCACGAGCGAACGCAAGCCATGCGAGCGATCAAATTCGTAATCTTGCAGCGCGTAAATGATATCGAAGCCGATCAGCCATAAGATGACCGACACGGCGAGCGTGAGCATCTGAATCATTTCCAGCACGGTGACCTGTGCGCCGCGCACCGCCAGCCACGCGCCAATCGGCGCGAGCGCGAGCGCGAGGCCAAGAAACACATGCGTGTAATCCGTGAACCGCTTCGTCAGCGAATAAAAGCAAATCACGATCAACGCGACCGGTGAAAGATGGAAGCACAATGGATTCAAAAAATAACTCGCCACCACCAACCCGGCGGCCGCGAGCGCGCAAAGAAAAATCGCGCTCGCGAGACTGATCTGGCCGGCGGGCAGGTGGCGTTTGGCGGTGCGTGGATTCAGCGCGTCAAATTTGCGGTCCACAATGCGATTGAAAGCCATCGCGCAGGTGCGCGCGCAGACCATTGCCGCGAGGATCAGCCCGCAAATTTTCCAACCCGGCCAACCTTGAGTCTGGCGCGCCGCCACCAGCATCGCCGCCAGCGCGAACGGCAGCGCAAAAACCGTGTGCGAAAACCGGACGAACGAACCCCATTTTTGAATCGCGGAAAACATTTTAACCAGGGATGAGCACGGATAAACACGGATGATCCCCAACGCTGGCAGGGCGCGCCGCGCCGCGCGCGTCGCATTTCATTGGAGGACACATTTTGGCCGGCCACAACCGCGGGGTTTGAATGGGGAATTCATTCCCCGGGTTGCAACAGAAAGACGATGACCCGCTCCTTAATCCGTGCGCCTCCGTGTTCATCCGTGGTTACTCCTTCTCCTCCGACCACCGCGGCGCCAGCGTGTTGTGGACGCCCAAATGATCGAGCACGCGCGCGACCACGGTATCGACGACATCGACGATCGTTTTCGGGCCGGCGTAAAAACCCGGGTTCGCCGGCAAAAGAATGGCGCCGGCCAGCGCGAGCAATTCAAAATTCTTGATGTGCACCAAACTCAATGGAGTTTCGCGTGGAACCAAAATCAGCTTTTTCTTTTCCTTCAACACCACGTCGGCCGCGCGCAGCAAAACATCCTCGCTATAACCATGAGCGATACGCCCCAGTGTGCCCATGGTGCACGGGATCACCACCATCGCATCCGGCGGATTGGATCCGCTGGCGAACGGCGCGTTCATGCTTTTAATGTTATGGGTCTTCACACCCGCCGCCAGGCGCAGGCCATCGGGCAATTCCTCCGCCACCACTTGCAGGGCATAGTTGCTCATCACGACATGGATTTCGTGCTCGCGCGGGTCGAGATTATCGAGCAGGCGCTGGGCATACAGCGCGCCGCTGGCTCCCGTGATGGCAACAAGTAATTTCACTCTATTTTTCGGCAGTATGGCCGAGCGCGGCAAGTGGAACAAGCGCCATTGAAACCTGAACCGCAAAACACGCGCCGCGCGGGGCCGCGGTTTTGTTTAACACCGAAATTGCGGGACGCGTGAAAATTCTTTAAACTGTTTTCGTGGTTTTGAACGGCAGCAAAAAAACAACCGTGCTGATTTGCCTCGGCCTGGCGCTGGCAATCTTCGGCGTTTATTGGCAGGTGCACGGATTTGATTACGTCAATTACGACGATCCCGACTACGCCAGTGAAAATCCCATGGTGATAGGCGGCCTCAGCCTGAAAAGTATCGCCTGGGCCTTCACGCATGTTTACGCCGCGAACTGGCATCCGTTGACGTGGATATCCCACATGCTCGATTGCCAGATCTTCGGCGTGAAGCCGGGCGGCCCCCATGTCGTCAATGTGCTCTTTCACGCGGCCAACGCCATTTTGCTATTTTTACTGTTGCGGCGCATCACCGGCGCGCAGTGGTCCAGCGCGATCATCGCCGCGGTCTTTGCCCTGCATCCGTTGCACGTGGAATCCGTCGCGTGGATTTCGGAGCGCAAGGATGTGTTAAGCACTTTCTTCGGTTTGTTTTCCCTGCTCGCTTACGCCCGATATGTGGAGCAAAAGAAAGCCGGCCATCCAAAGGCAAAAACCAGCTTCATTTGGGCGCTCGTGCTGTTTGCCCTCAGTCTGATGTCCAAACCCATGTTGGTGACGCTGCCTTGCTTGATGTTGCTCCTGGATTTCTGGCCGTTGCAACGCATTGAGAACCAGGGTTGGCGAACATTTTTCAGCCGCCCCTTTGGCCTGCTCGTGAAGGAAAAATGGCCGTGGTTCACCCTCGTGGTGATTTTGTGCGCGACCACCTTATTCGCGCAATCCGACGCTACTGTTTCTCCAGTAGTATTCCCAGTTCAGTGGAGAGCGCTGAATGCAATCGACTCCTATTTTTGGTATTTACAAAAAACCTTCTGGCCCACAAAGCTGGCGTTTTTTTATCCACTCATAAACGTCATCCCGGTGAAGACGTTTGTTGTTTCCGCAACCTGTCTTTTCCTGATAACCGTCGTCGCGTTCGCCACCCTCAAACGTTGGCCGTTTCTCTTCGTGGGTTGGGCTTGGTTTCTCGGCACCCTGGTGCCGGTCATTGGACTGGTGCAGGTCGGTTCGCAATCCACCGCGGATCGCTATAGTTATATCTCGATGGTGGGTTTGTTGATCGCGTTTGTTACGGGAATGCGATTATTGTTAGCGGGTTCGAAGATAAGGATTCTCGTGGGAGGAATTGCGCCGGCAATCCTTATCGCGATTCTTGCCACGGTAACATTTTCTCAGGTTGGTTATTGGAAAAACTCGCTCACTCTGTGTCGCCGCGCCCTTGACGTAACGCATGATAATTTCGCCGCATTGAACAATCTGGGAGTTTACTATGAGGGGAAGGGGCAGCAGGAGGACGCGGAAAAAATGTATCGCGTCGCCATCGAGATCAGTCCGGGCATTGCGGACGTGCATGAAAACCTGGGTCATGTGCTCGCCAAAAAGGGTGAAACCAATAGCGCTATCTTTGAATATCAAGAGGCAGTGCGCCTGAATCCGAAGGATGCCTCCTTCCAAAACCGGCTCGCAGAAACCTTCGTGAAAAGCGGAAAAAACGAGGATGCTTTGCCGCATCTCGGTGAAGCGGCGCGCCTGCAGCCTGATAACGCCCAATACCAAAACGACTTCGCCGCGACCCTCGTTGCCGTCGGCAAAAGGCCGGAGGCGCTCCCTTATTATGCGCGCGCGGCGCAATTGCAACCCACCAACGCGCAGTTTCAAAACAATTTTGCGACGGCCCTCCTGCGCGCGGGTGAAGTGAAAACCGCCGAGGAACACTATCGCGTGGCCATCCAGGACGATCCCAAATTTGCCGAGCCCTACAGCAACCTGGGAACATTGCTTTTTGCCCGCCAACAATATATTGAAGCGGCAACGATGTATACCGAGGCCGTGCGTCTCAGCCCCACCAATGCCGGAATTCATTTCAACGCCGGCATGGTATATCTCAAGGCGCATCGTATTGATGACGCGAAGGTTCAATTCAATGAAGCCTCACGTTTGCGTCCCGACTGGGCCGAACCGCTCGTTGCCGAGGCCTGGGCGCTGGCCACCTCCAGCGATGATCAGACGCGGAACGGCGCTGAGGCGGTAAAATTGGCGGAGAGAGCCGCTGACCTCACTGGCCACCGACAGCCCGCCATTTTGAACACCCTTGCCGCTGCTTACGCTGAGTCCGGCCGTTTCGACCAGGCTCTTGCCACCGCCAATCAAGCCTTGGAACTGGCAAAACAATTGAATCACACCAACCTGTTTCCCAGGATCGAGCATGCGATCACGCTCTATCAAGCCCGCCAACCCGTGCGCCAAAACAGCCAGGAGTGACCTGGGTTTGTGGGGGAGTCGTCGGAGGGAGTATTTCGGCATTCTGCCTGAAACTCTCGATGCTCCGTAAAATGCCTGGATTCTTTGTGCTCTTGGAGTTCTTTGCGATTGAAAATCGGCTTAAATGCACTTCCAGACCGAAACCGCTTGAGTCGCTCGCGGTCTTCCGCAAAATGGCAGTGTGTCCAAGCTGAGTATTTTGGTTGCGATGGTTCTGGTGCTGGCGGGGTGTTCCACCTCGCATGTGAAAACCACCTACGCGGACCAACCTGTGCCGTCGAAAGAGCCGGTGCGGGAGCCAGTGGAAACGGAACACGTCACTGAAGGCCCCGCCCTGGCCCCGCCCCCGGGTTCCACGCCGGAAGCCTTTCATTTGCCGACGAACCGTTTGGTTAAGGGATGGATTCCGTTGCGCAAATGGAGCGAGGATCAAAACGCCGGCCCGATCCAGCGGCTGGCGAGCGGAACGGTCCCCACCTTTGCGTTGAAAGCGACGAACGGTTTGCTGATTATCCGCGCATACGACCAGGTCGCCTATTGGAACAGCATGGAATTTCACCTCGGTTTCGCGCCGCAGATAGTCAATGGACAACCGATGCTTCACGTGCTCGATGTCGCAAAGAACATCGAACCATTGATGCATCCGCTGGCGCTTCCGGAACGGACCAATCGTCTGATCGTGATCGATGCCGGCCACGGCGGCTCGAATCTCGGCACGAAAAGCGTTGCGGATGGCTCCTACGAAAAGGAATTTTCGCTCGATTGGGCCCGGCGGCTGGCGCCAATCCTCGAAACCAACGGCTGGAAAGTGCTGCTCACGCGCACCGGCGATGTTGATATGTCGCTCACGAATCGCGTCGCATTTGCGGATTTGAACAAGGCCAATCTCTTCATCAGCCTGCATTTCAACGCGGCGCCTTCCCCTGCCGATCATGACGAGGCCGGGATCGAAACTTTTTGCGTCACACCCACCGGAATGCCGTCCACGTTGAAACGCGATTTTGAAGACGACTCCACCCTGGTTTTTCCGAACAATCGTTTTGACGTTGAAAATTTGCAGTATGCCATGCAAGTGCAGCGCTCGCTGTTGAAAATCAGCGGAGCTAAAGATCATGGCGTGCGCCGCGCTCGGTTCATGACGGTGCTGCGCGGCCAGAATTGCCCGGCCATTCTGGTGGAAGGCGGTTATATGTCCAATCCCCGCGAAGCCCGCCGCATCGCCGATCCCAACTATCGCCAAAAATTGGCGGAAGCGGTCGCCGCTGCTCTGATCGAAAAAATGGCGGCTCCCATCCCGCCGACGACCGCCGAGAACTACACATCGCCCACTAACGGCGCGCCCAAGCAGTGAACTCCTCCCACATTCTGGTCACCGGCGGCGCCGGATTCATCGGTTCGCATTTGGTTGAGCGGCTATTAGCGGAGGGCAACCCAGTCGTTGTGATCGATGATTTTTCCACCGGAAATCCTGATAATCTGCGATCCGTGCCGAGACAGGAAAATCTTCGCGTCATTCAATCGAGAATTTCCAATTGCGGAGCATTGCCGCAGTTAACGGCGAATGCTTGCGCCATTTACCATTTAGCCGCCGCAGTGGGTGTGGAATTGGTCGTCAAATCGCCGATTCATACCTTGGAGACGAATTTGCACGAAACGGAAGTGTTGCTGAAAGCCGCTGCGGGCAATAGCACTCCGGTTTTACTCGCGTCGACTTCGGAAGTGTACGGCAAAAGCGAAAAGCCAGTGTTCAGCGAAGACGATGACCTGCTGATTGGGCCGCCGAACAAAAGTCGTTGGGGCTACGCGTGCTCAAAATTGATGGATGAATTTCTTGCCCTCGCCTATGCCCAGGAAAAATCATTGCCTGTCACCATCACTCGATTGTTCAACACCGTGGGCCCGCGTCAAACTGGCCGCTACGGAATGGTCCTGCCGCGATTCATCAACGCCGCCAAACGCGGTGAGCCGTTGATCGTCCATGGCGACGGTCTTCAGTCACGATGCTTTTGCTTTGTCAAAGACACGGTGGAAGCGCTTACGCGATTGCAGAATTGCGCCGCCGCGCACGGCCAGGTTTTCAATATTGGCAGCACCGAGGAAATCACGATTTTGGATCTCGCAAAACAGGTGATTGCGACCGTGGGTTCAACGTCCGGGATTGAACTGATTCCTTACGAGCGAGCTTACACTCCGGGCTTTGAAGACATGCGTCGCCGAAAGCCGAGCGTGGAAAAACTTGAGGCCATTACGGGCTATCGGCCTGCCACGCCCCTGCGCGAAACAATTCGACAGACCTCGGTAGCTCTGGTCTGAAGCAGTCTTGAGAGTCACATAATTCAGCTGGTTGCCAAAAGCAATTTTCGAAATCATCGGAGCAACTTGCGAGTTTGCCACGATGTCCCGGAAGGAATTGCCACCATTTCGGAAATTACTTTTGGCAACCAGAATTGTACACAGCCTGAGGCTGAGCGAAAACGACGCCTCGGGTTACAAATCAATTATTTCGTCGCCGCACCCGCCCGCGAGGCTTCTATTGGTTCCTGTCCGAAAAATTGTTTCGGCGATCGCTATGGCGAATTAGTCCCCACATTCATGTACAAAAGAAAAGGCACCCTTCCGGGTGCCTTTGCTTGTCGAAAAATTGAAACGATAATCTTACTGATTATTGAACTCAATGACCGGAGACACCACGGTGTTGGTGGCGTTCTGCATCGCCTGCTTCAAGCCGGTGATGCTGACCTGCTGCACGCTGCCGTCAGCCAAGGTGAGGTTACCCACTTTGTTGTGAGTATCGATCGTCCACGCCCAACCCGTAGTCGCTTGCGCGATCGTCAGTGAGGTGATCTGGACTGCGGAGGTGAATCGGGCGGACGCTGGCGTGCCAGGCGCAGCATTGGCCTGCAGCCCGATATTGCAATCACCGAAGAGCAGCATTTGCGGGTCAGATTCCACGGCATCGCTGCCGATGAAGAAGCTGGTCTTGGCAAGAGAGTAGTCGCCGGTGCCTCCGGGGGAGGTGCCGAAGTTCGTCGCCGCCGTGGTATGGAACGTGTCCGCCGGGCACACCAGCACTTTCGGCGTGCTCAACTCGTTGGACATTACTTGGAACACGCGAGCTTGGTAAGGAGCTTGGAGGCCCGCGCCGGTCGGGTTGACCAAAGCAGCGCCGTTTTGAGCGTGGTGGACGAACTCATACGCGCCGCCCTGCTGCGACAGCACGGCCATCGGATAACGATCGTTGTTGTCACCTTCCCAAACGCGAGTCGCCAGACCGCATTGTTTGAGGTTGTTAACGCATTGAATACGGAGCGCGCGAGCCTTGGCTTTGGCGAGCGCGGGCAGCAACATAGCCGCCAAAATCGCGATGATTGCGATAACGACCAGCAATTCGATGAGCGTAAACGCCCTTACTTTACTGAATTTCTTCATATGACTTGGTTTTGTTTTTGTTTCGGCAAACAGTTTGCGAACTCTAGGGAATCCGCTTTTACTGTCAACCCGTTTCTAAAATTCTTTTAGCACTGCCGGTGCCAACTGATTTTCTTTCAAAAACCCCAATGAAAACGCATGTGCGTCAAAACGCCCAGGACCCTCCGCGTGAAATTTTCACGCATTACGCGTGAGAATCACGCGCTGGCTTCAAAACTCTAATGCTATTGGGGGCACTCCGACGGAGCTTCGCAATTTGACGACCAATTTCGCTACGATTTTCATTCGCAAGAGGAGGTGATGCAAAGATTGCCACCGGAATTCATTCTGGTACGTTCGGCCCATGGCTTTCGATTCCTTCCGTGATTTTCTCAAAACCCTCGAATCGGCAGGCGAATTGATTCGTATCCCGGAACCCGTCGCCACAGAACTCGAAATCACCGAATTGGCCGATCGCCAGATGAAATCGCCCAACGGCGGCAAAGCCTTGCTCATCGAAAAGCCCACCGTGAATGGCGCCGCCAGTTCATTCCCGTTGGCCATCAACACTCTAGGTTCCTGGAAACGCATGGCCCTTTCCCTCGGTGCTCCCAGCGTGGATGCGGCCGCCGCCGAATTGGGCTCATTGATGAAGGCCAAACCGCCGACCAGCCTGCGCGAAGCCATGAAACTGCTCGGCACGGCCATGGATTTACGTCACGCCAAGCCCAAAACCGTCAAAACCGGCCCCTGCAAAGACGTCATCCACCGTTTTGACGCACCAGTCACCCGCGCCGGACCGTGGCCCAAAGCACAAATGAACGACGAACTCGCCATTCGTCATTCGTCATTTCCCACTCTGCTAAATCTGCCCGTTTTACACTGCTGGCCCCTCGACGCCGGCCGTTTCATCACCCTCCC
>Ga0070681_10004780_pt1 | contig 12982 bp, 11 predicted proteins | sample KBSC83BmetaG_FD_65650 | JGI IMG/M metagenome (GOLD analysis project Ga0070681, IMG submission 65650) | Corn rhizosphere microbial communities from Kellogg Biological Station, Michigan, USA - KBS C8-3B metaG | ecosystem: Host-associated > Plants > Roots > Rhizosphere | place: USA: Michigan... | reverse complement strand
GCCACCAGCGAGTTGACGGTGAGCATGTTCAATGCGGGCGGGCAATCGATGAGAATCACATCGAAGGAGTCGCGGACGGGCGCCAGTGCATTTCTCAGCTTGATCTCACGCCCGGTGAGCATCGACAACAGCCGGACTTCCGCCGCCGTAAGGTCCTGATTGGCGGGAAGAAGACTGAATCCGCCCGGGTCGATCTTCACGATCGCAGAGGCCAGGTCGCACTCGCCCAGCAGCACCTCGCAGGTGCTGCGCTGAAGCTGCTGCTTGTCGATCCCGCTGCCCATGGTCGCGTTGCCTTGAGGATCCAGGTCCATGAGCAACACGCGCCGCTTCGTCGCTGACAGCGACGCGGCAAGATTGACCGCGGTGGTCGTCTTTCCGACGCCCCCCTTCTGGTTCGCGACCGCGATCACCCGCTTCATCGAACTAGTGTACTGCACCCGCCGCGTCGCGACGGAGGCGGTGTCTGGACGCGTCGAAAGCGTCCCGCTACTGGTTAAGCGACCAGTCTCTTCTCCCCGCGGCCGATGCGCTCCCGGGCCATCGCGTCCGCGACCGAGCTCGTCGGCTGTTTCTCGCGGCGGGCGCGCTCGAAGATCTCTGTGAGGCGAACAGGGATACCGTGAATCTCCGCGATGACCTGCGCATCCGTTGCGTTGCCGAGATACTCACGGGCGACGCTGATGATTCCGCCGGCGTTGATGACGTAGTCCGGCGCATACAAGATGCCCGCGGCCTGCAGTGCAAGCCCGTGCCTGTCCTCGGCGAGCTGATTGTTCGCAGCACCCGCCACGATGCGCGCACGCAGCAGCGGTATCGTTTGCGAGTTGAGAATCGCACCCAGCGCGCACGGCGCGAAAACGTCGACATCCTCTGACAGTATGGATTCCGGCGTAGCCGCAATCGCACCCAGCTCATCGCGCACGCGCTCGACAGCGGCGCCGCGGACATCGGCAACGCGCAGCTGGACGCCTTCGGCAGCGAGAAGCCGACACAAGTGATAGCCGACTCCGCCGAGGCCTTGGACGGCCACACTCAGATTCTCGAGATCCGAGCGCCCCAACCGGAAACGGGCGGCGGCTTTGATCCCAAGGAATACGCCCAGCGCCGTCTTGGGTCCCGGATCGCCTCCGGCGACGCCCTGCTTGCGACCCAATCCACTGACGTAGCGTGTGCGTCGCGCGACCTGCTCCATGTCGGCGATGGTCGTACCGACATCCTCGGCAGTGACATACCGTCCGCCCAGCGAGTCGATGAACCGTCCGTACGCTTCGAACAGCTCGGGGGTCTTGGTCGTGCGCGAGTCGCCGACGATCACGGCCTTCCCGCCACCGAACGGCAGTCCGGCCAGCGCGTTCTTGTAGCTCATGCCCCGCGACAGTCGCAGCACGTCCGTAATCGCTTCCGCCGTCGACGAGTAGGGCCACATGCGACAGCCGCCGGCAGCCGGACCGAGCGCAGTCGAATGAACCGCGACGATGGAGCGCAGTCCGGTTTTCACGTCGCGCCCAAACACCACGAGCTCGTGATCGTCGAAATCGGGACTGCCGAAGATATCCATGGACCCCTCCTGACCGTGCCGCCAGCCTACGCGCCGCTGCGCGCACGCCGCGTCACAAAAGTTGCCCGGAGGCGCCTATTGGTGCGACATTTATTGCACCTTCCACGTAAATAGCGAGATGAACGATGCAGCCCGAGCTCGACCGTGGCGATCTGCGAATCCTGGACGTCCTGCAGAGCCACGGCGACCTGTCCGCCGCCGAGGTCGCCGAGCGCCTGGGGCTGACCGCCTCCACGTGCTGGCGGCGGATGAGCCGCCTGCAGCAGCTGGGCGTCATCCGCAACCGGGTCGCGCTCCTGGACCGGGAAAAAGTGGGGCTCAACGTGTTGGTGTTCTCTCACGTCAAGCTGGCGGGCCACGGCCGGGATGCACTGTTGAAATTCGAGCAGGCCGTGCGCGAGCACCCGGAGATCCTGGAGTGCTACACGCTCATGGGAGAAACCGACTTTCTGCTGCGCATCGTGTGCCCGGACATCAAGGCGTACGAGGCGTTCTTCCTGGATCACCTGTCACGCTTTCCCGGCGTGCAATCCGTGCACTCCTCCATCGCGCTGTCGGTCATCAAGGAGACGACTGCGCTGCCCCTGACATGACATAACAGCAACGGCGTTTGCCTGTTTTCACAGTTCCTGCCCGAAGACCGGGCTAAAGTCTAAGTTCCCGCCATTTCGGCTGGTTATGTGCGGCGCACGCGCCGCATGCTCACGCACGTCGCTTGCTTTCGCTGCCGCGTCCTGCTTGCGCGGCTTCGTCAACACTTGAGGAGTGTCGCATGTCATTGAGAACGTGCGCGTGGCGTCTGTGCGCCATCGCGTTGGTGAGTGTGCTAGTGGGATGCGGAGGCGGATCGGCCTCCACCAGCGTCGCGTCGGGAAGTTCCGGCGGCAGCGGCGCAACCGGCGGAACGGGAGGTTCGGGAGGAACCGGCGGCAGCGGCGGCACGACCTCGCCCCCCACGGTGACCGGCGTCGCCACCCCCAAAGCCGTCTCCGTCGTAACGGCCAATTGAGACACTCCCCATGAATACCAACACTCTGATTCGTGCGGCAGTGGCCGCAGCACTCCTGAGCGCCACCGCTGCCCAGGCGGCGCCTCCAGCCGACTCTCCCTACGTCACCGATCCGCAGAACCTCTCCGTGCAGGACCAGACTGCACAGGGCATCGGCAGCCTGAACATGGTGCTGTGCGTGGTAGGATCGATGGATGCGGGCGAGATGGTGAACAGCGGCTCTTACGTTGCGCTGGTCGACATGAACAAGTGCCAGACGGCCAAGGGCGACACCAGCGCCTCGGGCGGCGCCACCAACTACGCCAACGCCGTAGTCGACGTCACGCGAGCGACCAACAACGATCCGATGATCGCGAAGGTCTGGCTGTCCTTCACCAATGACGGCAATCCCGTCAAGGTCTACGCGTACTTGAGCGCGACGCAGTCGCCGACGGATGCGCCCCCCTACGGCGCGTTCCGCATGGACTATGTGGGCAAGTTCGACGGCAACCTGGCATTCAACGGCTACATCGACTCCACGACGCCGGGCGTCATCAAATACCTCGAGACAGGCCCGCAATCGGACAATACCGCGCTCTCGATGTCCGCCTCATCGACAACCTCCGGCTCCGGCACGATGCACATCGACGATCCGGGTAACGGCGGCGGCCCGGTCGATTTCAACTTCGCCTACGACCCGAACTTCTTTCATCGCAGCGACGGTACGCACGATCAGTGCTTCGATCGCTCGAAGGCCAATGCGTCGCTCGCGGTCTATCAGTACGGCACCTACAACGCCAACGATGGCACGCGTGTCGACCAGGCGCATCCCGGGTTCCCCGTCCTGGCCACGTCGGGCGGCAGCTCGTACTACGGTTTTGCCAACTATTGGGGCATCAACTTCCAGGGCCTGGACATTCCGGACGGCGCTCCGGTGTCCGGGGTCACGGTCACGGACCAGCGCCCCGGTAACACGACCAGCTACGCCCTCAACAAAGTCGGCGGCAAGCTCACCAAGTGGACCCAAGCCTCCGCGACGCTCGCCGCGCTCGATGGCATTCCGTTCCAGTTCGGTGGCGATCTCACGGGACGCACGACGGGCAATGCCAACGTGACGGGATTCGGTAACTGGATGCTGCAGTGGAGCTCCTCGGCGAGCGCCTTTACTGTGGTCGGCACCCAGACCTGCGACTCCAACGGTTGCGTGACCCACACGTTGAGTCCGGCTGCGACCGTCGACGCGGATGCCTTCGACAACGTGCCGCTCTCCGGTTACGCGAATTCCTTCGGCGGCAGCATGAACATTCCGCCGACGCACGCGCCGCATACCTCTGCGGATGCGGTGTTCTACTACACGCAGTCGACGGTCATCCCGGGCAGCACTTCGCTGACACTGCACTGCCTGAGTCAGTGCCCCACCGGTGCCAGCCTCGCGGCTCTCTCCGGTGGCGCAAACACGCCCTTCGCTAACAACACCGGCCAACAGTGGTTCATGGCGACGAGCGCTGCGAACACGGTGGACTACACATTCGGCGGCGCCGGTCTCATGGATAGCAATAGTGCAGCGGTGACTCTCGAGCAGGTTCCGGACGGTTCTCAGTATGGCCAGAACGGCATACAGACCGGTTGGCTCGTGGACACGCCGTTGAGCTACGCGAACTGCCCGACAGGGACGCAGCCCGGCACCGCCGTGTGCCAGCCCTCGAACCCCACGAGCTACTACACGTGGCAGACGGGCGCGAACCAGTGGAATCAGTCGCTGTGGCTGACGAGCGGTGGCCAGGTGGTTCCGTTCGATCCGCCGCAGAACATCTCGTATACGGTTCCGACGGGCGCGGCCTACGGCACGTACGCGGGGCTGCCGATCATGCTGCAGTTCAACGGGTTCGGTAATCTGCAGGGCATTCCCGGAGCGTGCGTGAATCCGACGGATAACAGCACGGTGCAGTGCGGGCCCGGCGTTAGCTTCGTGCCGATGTTCTCCATTCCCGACGGCACGACGATGACCTTGCCCGCTCCCTCGGGCGGCACGTCGACGCCGCTGGTCGTGAAAGCCCTGCAAGGCGCGATTCTGCTGAAGAGTCTCGGCAGCAACGCGGCACAGTGCTCGAACATGACACTGACCCCGAAGACGCTGCCTTCGGGTGGTCTGCACGATCCGAGCGACTCGGGCGACACCGAGTTCCTGGGAGCACAGCCCACTCCGGCGAGCGCCACTCCGCAGGTCATCGACGGCGTGAAGCAATAAGACGAAGCGACAGGCCCGCTTCCCAGGGCGACCTGGGGAGCGGGCTTTGCGAGCCTCAAGCGGCCGCGATCTGCCGCCGGAACGCGATCACACAGCGTTCCTCGCCCAGCCCGGGCACCTCGATGAGACGAGAGTATTCGACCTGCCAGCCCGCAGGCAGGCGCTCCAGCTCCTGAGTCGGCCACTTCCCCTTCATTGCGAGCACGCGCGTATTCGCATGGCAGAGCCCAGCGACCGCGGGCAGCAGATCCGGTAATGCGGCGAACGCACGCGCAATAACGGTGTCGAACGTCCCTGTGGCCGATTCAACACGGGCATGCAGGGCTTCCACATTCGTCAGCTGCAACAAACGCGCCGCGTGCGAGACGAAGCGCACCTTCTTCCCGTTCGAGTCGATCAGCGTGAAGCGGCGCTGGGGATTCACCACGGCCAACGGCAATCCCGGAAATCCTGCGCCCGTGCCCACGTCCGCGACTGCGTCACCCTGCAGGTCCACCTGGATGGCGAGGCTGTCCAGGAGATGGTGAGTCACCATCTCCTCCGGGTTGGTGATGGCCGTGAGGTTGTATGTCCGGTTCCAGCGCCGCAACTCCTGGAGCAGTTCGACCAGACGCGCGGCCTCCGGCTCGGACAACGTCACGCCGAGCTGGGCGGCACCGCTGGGCAGACTCTGGGCAGAACTCAAAAAAGGCTCCAGCCGTTGACAGTGACGTGAGGAACTTGGATTTTGTCAGAAAATGAGACTGCTCCTCGTAGAAGACGACGCCATGATCGGCGAGGCCATTCGTACGGGCCTGAAACGAGATGGCTTCACCGTCGATTGGGTCTACGATGGCGAGTCCGCCGATCGCGTGTTGCGCACCGAGGAATTCGACCTCGCACTGCTGGATCTGGGCCTGCCGCGGAAGGACGGACTGCAGGTGCTGCAGGCGCTTCGAGCCCGACACCAGGGGCTGCCCGTTCTGATCATCACTGCACGCGATGCCGTCTCGGACCGTATCCAGGGGCTGGACGCCGGTGCCGACGACTACCTGGTCAAGCCGTTCGACCTGGACGAGCTGGCGGCCCGGATTCGCGCCCTGTTGCGTCGCAAGTCGGGGCGCCCCGAGCCCCGTATCGAGCACCTTGGCGTGGTACTCGACCCCGCGACCCACGCAGTGACCCGTGACGGCCGGGACATCGATCTGTCGCCAAAGGAGTTCGCGCTCCTGCAGCTGCTGCTGGAACGACCTGGCACCATTCACTCCAGAGCTCAAATCGAGGAGCGGCTGTACGGTTGGGGCGAGGAGGTAGAGAGCAATGCTGTCGAGGTTCACATCCATGGGCTGCGCCGCAAGCTCGGCGCCGACTTCATACTTAACGTGCGCGGCGTCGGCTACCGCGTGAGGCCGCCACAGTGAACTCACTACGCGCGCGCCTTTTGATTTGGCTGCTTAGCGGCGTGGTGCTGGTCGGTGCCGTCGGTGGTTGGATCGCCTACGCAAACGCGCTTAGCCAGGCCGATGCGTTCTTCGACTACGAGCTGCGGCAGACGGCGCTGCTCTTGGTCGACCAGCCCGTGGAGTATCAACTCGCGCCCACGCTTCCCGCGAATGACGCTGCCTACGACTTTGTCGTGCAGGTCTGGACCATCGACGGCGTCATTGCCTACCAGTCGCAACCCCACACGCTCCTGCCGGCCATCACCCGGCTGGGCTTCTCGAACGTAACAACGAGCGAAGGCCGCTGGCGTGTATTCGGCGTGCAGAGACCCACGAAAGTGTTGCAGGTCGCCCAACCGATGCGCGTACGTCAGGACCAGGCAGCGGTGCTCGCCCTGCGGGCTCTCAGGCCTTTTGCATTGTTGCTGCCGGTGCTCGCGGTTCTCATCTGGATCGCTGTGGGGCACGTGCTGGAGCCCTTGAAAGGGTTGACTCTCCTCGTCAGGTCGCGAGGCGTGAACGAGCTGCAGCCGCTTCCGGATCAACAGTTGCCGGAAGAGGTGCGCCCACTCGTTGGCGCGTTGAACGGTCTGCTGTCGCGACTCGGCGCGACACTGGGGCGCGAGAGGGCGTTCTTGCTCGATGCGGCCCATGAGCTGCGTACTCCACTCACCGCGCTGCACCTCCAGATGGGCGCACTCTCGCGTGCCGCCACGGATGCCGAGCGACTCGAGGCAACCGAAAGGCTCTCGGCGGGCGTGCAGCGCGCGATCCGCCTCGTAGAGCAGTTGCTGTCCCTGTCGCGACAGGAGTCACGCGCCGAACCGGCGCGAGTAGGGGTTGCGCTGGACCACCTGGCGCGCGAGGTCATCACTGAGCTCGTGCCCGTCTCCGATGCGAAGCACATCGATCTGGGGATCTCAGAGTCTCAGCCCGCTGCTGTTATGGGAGATCCGGACGCAGTGCGCACTCTGCTGCGCAACCTCGTCGATAACGCGGTGAGGTACACCCCCGCAGGAGGTCAGGTAGACGTCGCGGTACAACAGGATGCCGGGCGGGCGGTTCTGAAAGTGGTCGACACGGGTCCCGGAATCCCTCCAGAGGATCGGGAGCGAGTGTTCGACCGCTTCTATCGGAGGCCGGGAACGTCTCCACCGGGGAGCGGTCTGGGCCTGGCCATCGTCAAAGCAATTGCGGATGCCCATAGGGCTACGGTCGCGCTCGATTCCGGCCCCACAGGCGCAGGCTTGGCGGTGACGGTCACCTTCCCCGCTGCGTCCTCTTAAGGGTCACTTAAGTCTCAGCGGCTACCTTGCGCGTCAGGGCCACTCAGGCCGGGCAAACGCTATTCGCGGAGACCGATATGAACCCTCGGAAAATTTACTCGAAACCACTGGCGGCGGCAGCCCTGGGCGCCCTCATCGCCGCGCCGCTAGGGGCTCTTTACACCTATAACGCGGGTGCGCAGGCACCCGCGCATACCATTCAAGCGCCAGTACAGACGGCACCCGCGACTGGCAATCCCCAGGCCGTGCTGCCGGACTTCAGCACCATGGTGGAGAGGTATGGACCGGCCGTAGTCAACATTCAGGTCGTCGAGAAGGTGCCCACGTCCTTCAACAACGACGGCGACGACGATGACGACAACGGGGGCGGCCAAGGGCCCCAGAACGGCAATCCCTGGGCCAACACCCCGTTCGCTCCCTTCTTCCGCAACTTCCCCTTCCAGGGTCCTCAGCAGCAGCAGCCGGTGAGGGGCGAAGGCTCGGGCTTCATCGTCAGCGCCGATGGACTCATCCTGACCAACGCGCACGTAGTCAATGGCGCGAAGGAAGTGACGGTGCGCCTGACCGACCGGCGTGAGTACAGCGCGAAGGTCGTCGGGGTGGACACCAAGAGTGATATCGCGGTCATCCGGATCGATGCGAAGAATCTGCCGACGGTCAAGGTCGGAGACTCCCGCAACATCCGCGTCGGTGAGTGGGTTCTCGCCATCGGTGCGCCGTTCGGCTTCGCCAACAGCGCCACGGCCGGCATCGTCAGCGCGCTGGGCCGCACCCTGCCGGATTCCGGCTACGTGCCGTTCATTCAGACCGACGTGCCGATCAATCCGGGCAACTCCGGCGGACCGCTGTTCAACATGCGCGGCGAGGTCGTCGGCATCAACTCGCAGATCTACAGTCGCTCCGGCGGCTACCAGGGCGTGTCCTTCTCGATTCCGATCGACGTCGCCCTGAAGGTCAGCAAGCAGCTCGAGACGACGGGCCATGTCTCCCGCGGCAAGCTCGGTGTGGTGATCCAGAACGTCAACCAGGCGCTCGCCGACTCCTTCGGCCTGCCGAAGCCGGAAGGCGCGCTGGTCTCCAGCGTCGAGAAGGGCGGGCCCGCGGAGCGTGCGGGCATCGAGGCGGGAGATGTGATCCTGAAACTCAACGGGACTGCGGTGAACACCTCCGAGGAGCTACCTGCAGAGATTGCCGAGCTGGCGCCCGGCGCCACCGTGAACGTCCAGGTCTGGAGAAAACACGGCACCCAGGACGTCCAGATCAAACTGGGCCAGATGGAGGAGACTCGCACGGCCTCGAACAAGCCGGCCGAGCACACTGGCGGGAAGCTTGGACTCGCGGTACGTCCGCTCACGCCGGATGAGCAACATCAGGCCAACACCCGGGGCGGATTGCTCGTCGAGCGCGCGTCAGGGCCTGCGGCGGAAGCCGGGTTGCAGCAGGGCGACATCGTGCTCGCCGCCAACGGCAGCAAGGTAGCCAGCGCCGAAGACCTGCGTAGCGCGGTAGAGAGGTCGAAGGGTCACATCGCGTTGCTGGTGCAACGCGGGGATTCACAGCTCTTCGTGCCGGTGCGCGTGGGCTGATCGACTCGGGTCGCACGAGCCTCGACTCCCCTGGGGGAAGATCCCCAGGGGAGTCCCCATTCAGAGAGCATCACGCAGTCGAACGGTCACCGAGCGGCCGGGCGCGACGCTCGTCTGCCGCATTCGCAGGACGATGTTTGTGCCGGCTGGCTGCCGGAACAAGGCCATGGCATCGGCGGTCGATAAGGATCGAGCGGACTCTCCAGCCAGCTCGTCGACGATGTCCCCGCTCTTCACACCCGCCTCTGCAGCCGGGGAAGCGGCTGAGACGCTCGCGACCTGGAACGTGCCGTCCGGCGACTTCGACAACCACAGACCCGATCGATTGAACGGACTCGGGGCGCTCCCAGCGAGCGGTTTGAGCCACAGGACGCCGCTGCCGTAGTCGAACACCAGGTCGAACCGGGAAAGCAGGGGCTCCCCCACCACTGCAGCCACAGAACGCGTGTGTTCCGACCCTCGGATTTGCGGGCCGTAGTAGCTGACCACTTCATGGGTGAGCGAGAACGGACCCAGTGCGACGACGCCAAGCGCCGCCCTGGTGTCTCTGCCGGGAACCGCCGCAGTGTCGAACAACCTGCCCATGCCCTGCTGCTCCGCCCAATATTGCTCGACGATGGTAGGTCCGGCGTTGCCCGTATCCACCATGAGCTGGCCGTGTGCGCCGTCGAATGAGCCCGCGATCAACGGAGCGTCCTCGTCAAACGTCATCGGAATGGGAGCCCACGGTCCCGGCCCAGGCGAACCGCTTTGTCCGGAAGGGGTCAGCGCCACGGTCCGGGCCTCACGGTCTATCGAGACCCGGAACCGCTCGAACAACTCCAGACCCAGGATCCCGGCTCTCGGAGGATGCGCCCCGCGATCGTTGCTCCGATCGCTCCAGGCCAGAACCTTCGCGGTTTGATTCACCAATTCCGCCGTTCCGATCTTTACGGACTCAATGTGCACGTACCCGGCTTTCAGAATCTCGGAGCCCGCTCCCGTAGAGGAAACCGCCCCCTGCGGCACCAGACCGAGAGTCGACGCGGTCTTCGATGTCAGAATAAAGTGCCCGCCGGAATCGAGCTCGAAAGCAAACGGCCCATGGCCGTTCAAATAGATGGGGATGTAGATACGCGTGCGGTGGTCATCTTCGTAAGCAACCGTCGAAACCCTTTGGGGCTCGAGAAAGCGCACGTCATCCGGCGGGGCTGAGGGGCGAAAGAGCCCGGGGGCATGCTGACTCTGCATGCTCGCTTTCTCCACGACGAACGCGATCGTCGATTCGTCTTCTGTATCCTCGTCGACTTGCCTGAATGCCACCTCGATATGCGAGCCGACATCGCGCCAGTCGTCGAAGTGTCGAACCAGACGGTTCTCGGAATATTCGAGAATGGCTCTGTTCAGGAGCCCCGTTGCAGTGTCGTACCAGAGCTCAATTGGAGCGCCGCCGCGAGGCACCCACCGAGTGACCTCGAAGGGGCCCTCGACGCGTAGAACCTGCGCCTCCTGTGGCCGACGGGAGCCCTGATTCGCGGCGAGCCAGGCTTCCGAGCGGGCCAGCCGCCGAGCGAACGGGGAATTCAGCTCATGAGCAAACCCGGAGACGTCGACGGACCAGGCCCTGCGTCCAGCGTTGGCCGAACCGGTCCGGATCGCTCCATAGTCGCGGATCTCGACGAACTTCCCCGAGCCGAGCTCGACGGATCGGGTGAAGCGCCCTTCGAGGCCGCCTTCGGAGACCGTGCCCTCGAGAAGCAGGGTCGGGTTCGCGATCCCGACTCTCGAGTAGAGACCTCCGCCAACCGCGAGGCCGAGCGCCAGCGCCACGACGAACCGCATCGTTTCGAGCCTCGCTCAAGCTCGACGACGGCTTGAGGTTGAGTACTGTCTACGACGAGTTACCCGTTGGCCCCGGAAAGGTTACAGCGAGAGCGTCGAGATGTCCGAGATCGCCTTCTGGATGTTGCCCTTCGCCGCGCCCTCGTTGGCCAGGCGGAGCCGGGTGATGCCGGCGAATGCGGCGCTCGCCTTGGCGGTGTACTCGTTGGCCACGTTTTCGGTCCAGACCGTCTTGCCCGAAGACGTGTCCACGAGCGTGTAGCTGACTTCCATCTTCACGGTCATCGAGAAGCCCATGACGGGCTGGTCGACCTTGCCGATGAAGGCCGTCAGCTTGTAGCGGCCTGAATCGGCCACTTTGCTGAACAACCCCGACTGCGTGATGGAGTCCCGCAACGCCTGCGCGAAATTGTCGTTCGAGACCTGCGAGGCGCCCATCTTGGTGGTTTCCTTGCCCCCCGAGACGGCAACGGAGACATCGGCGCTACTCTTGTGGACCGCCACGGCGGGTGTGGCCACCATCGCGTCCGACTTGGCGTTCGTTGCGCATCCGGTCAGCTGCAGTGTGGCTGCAACCAGGCTCGCGGCGACGACGATTCGAACTCTGTGCTTCATTTGAGTACAACCCCCAACGTTTCTTCGACCATGCCCTCAGGTGACTTGCGCTGCAGCGAGGGCCGCATCACCTGCCCGTTCGCCAGGATGGCGCCCGTGGCGCCGTCCCGGACCTCGATATCGAGCCGGATCATGTACATCGTGATGTCCCACATCCAACGGTCGTTGTAGGTCACGATGCCATCGACTTTCGTGGGGGGAACCTGCGCATCTCCCGAGGTGCTCGGGAATCCCAGCGCGTTCAGGCGCTTCGCGATCAGCTTCTCGATGCCGCGCTCGTCCTCCGGTGTGCGGACGACGTAGAACGACTTGAGCTTGCTCAGATCGGCGCCGGGTGCGCGATTGGAGTTGGTCGTTGCGCACGCACACAGCACGAAGACGACCGCCAGCGCCGCGGCGATCCTGGTCAGCAGTGACTTCACTGACTCACCTCCCTAGCTTGTCCCTGAGCTAGAGCATATAGGGTCGCAGCGCAGCCCGTAAAGGGCCGCAGGCGCCAACCAACACCAACGCCCCCTACCTAGGTCTCGCCGTTGACGACCCCGTTGGTCACCATCGCAGCCATGAGCTCGTTGATCGGCAACGCATCCAGCTTCGAAGTATCGCTGAACAGGCCGCGAATCCGCTCGGCCTGCTTCGGTTTGAAGTAGGCGTCGACCGACGCCTCGAATTTCCGGACCAGCACCGGCATGCCCTCGGCGCGGCGCTTGCGATGCCCGATCGGGAAGTCCACCTGCACGCGCGGCGTAGAGGTGCCGTCACGAAAGAAGACCGTTACGGCGTTGCCGATATAACGCTTGTCGGCAGCGTAGTACTCCTGAGTGAAGGTAGTGTTCTCTCTGACCTCCATTTTCGAGCGTAGCGCATCGACAGCCGGGTCGGCGGCGACCTCGTTCTCGTAGTCCCGCGCCGTGAGGCGACCGAAGAGCAGCGGGATGGCCACCATATATTGAATGCAATGATCGCGATCCGCCGGGTTCGCCAGCGGTCCCGTCTTGTCGATGATGCGAACGCCCGGCTCCTGCGTCTCGATCACGACCCGCTCGATGTCCGCGAGCCTGTCTTTTACCTGGCTGTGCAGCGTCATCGCCGCTTCGACGGCGGTCTGGGCATGGAACTCGGCGGGAAAGGAGATCTTGAAAAGAACGTTCTCCATGACGTAGCTGCCGAAGGGCTGCGGCAGCGAGAACGCCTTGCCCTTGAACAGCACGTCATAGAAACCCCAGGTCTTGGCGCTGAGCGCAGATGGGTAGCCCATCTCGTCCGTCAAAGCGATCAGCGCGTGGCGGACCGCTCGGCTGGTCGCATCCCCTGCTGCCCAGCTCTTCCGCGACCCGGTGTTGGGCGCATGCCGGTAGGTTCGCAGGGCGCCACCGTCGACCCAGGCATTGGACACGGCGTTGACGATCTGGCTCGTGCTGCCTCCCAACATCGCAGTGACCACTGCGGTGGAGGC
>Ga0070681_10004779_pt1 | contig 12983 bp, 13 predicted proteins | sample KBSC83BmetaG_FD_65650 | JGI IMG/M metagenome (GOLD analysis project Ga0070681, IMG submission 65650) | Corn rhizosphere microbial communities from Kellogg Biological Station, Michigan, USA - KBS C8-3B metaG | ecosystem: Host-associated > Plants > Roots > Rhizosphere | place: USA: Michigan... | reverse complement strand
AGATCAGCCAGAAAGCGTCGCCGCCGATGCCGCACATGTGGGGATAGACGACGGCCAGCACGGACGCCGCCGCGAGCGCGGCATCGACCGCCGAGCCCCCCGCGCGCAGGGCGTCGACACCCGCGCTCGAGGCAAGCGCATGCGGGCAGGCCACCATGCCGCGTGGCGCGAGGGTAGGGGTGAAGTTCAATGGGTTGTCGTCCCCGCGAAGGCGGGGATCCAGTCGATCATTCTATAAAAACAAAACTGGCCCGCCTTCGCGGGGACGGCGATCAGCGCTTTTTCCGGAGTTGCTTGCGTGCCAGTTCGGTGCCGGCCACCAGCGCCTCGAGCTTCCGGATGGCGATGTCGCGATCCATCGGCGCCATGCCGCAGTTCGTGCACGGGAAGAGGTGCTTCACCGGCACGTATTTCGACGCGCGCTGGATGACTTCCGCCACCTCGCGCGGCGTCTCGACCGTGTCGCTCGCGACGTCGATCACGCCGATGAGCACGTCCTTGCCCTTGAGGAGCTTCAGGAGCTCGATCGGCACCCTGGAGTGGATGCACTCGAGCGAGACCTGGTCGATCCTGCTCTTCGCGAGCGCCGGGAAGATTTCCTCGTACTGGCGCCACTCGTTGCCGAGCGTCTGTTTCCAGTCGATGTTGGCCTTGATGCCGTAGCCGTAGCAGATGTGGACGCAGGTCGTGCACTTCAGGCCGCGCGCCGCGCGCTCGAGGGCCGCGACGCCCCACTTCTTCACCTCTTCCATGTAGACGTTGAACGCCGGCTCGTCGAACTGGATCACGTCGACGCCGTCCTTCTCGAGCGCGCGCGCTTCCTGGTTGAGGAGGTCGGCGAACGCCATGGCGAGCTTCACCTTGTCGCCGTAGTGCTCGTCCGCGATCGTGTCGACGATGGTCATCGGGCCGGGCAGGGTGATCTTCAGCTGCCGCCCGGTGTGCTTCCTCGCCAGCACGGCTTCGGTCTGGTGCACGCGCCCTTTCAGCTTCAGCGGTGCGGTCACCACCGGCACCATCGCGTCGTAGCGGTTGTTGCGGATGCCCATCTTCACCTTGCGCGAGAAGTCGATGCCCTCGACGAACTCGAGGAAGCCGTGGACGAAGTGCTGCCGCGACTGCTCGCCGTCGGTGACGATGTCGAGGCCCGCGTCCTCCTGCGCCTTCACCCAGAGGAGCGTCGCGTCGCGCTTCGCCTGCGCGAGCTCTTCGCCCGACGCTTTCCAGGACGGCCAGAGCTTCCGCGTTTCGGCGAGCCAGGCGGGCTTCGGCAGGCTGCCGGCAGTCGTGGTCTTCAGCATGTAATTTCTCCCTGCGGCGGATTATCCGGCGTCGCGTCCATGAGACAGGTGTGCGGCGCAATCTTATCGTTCATAATGCGACAGGTCTCAGGGAGGAATCTCTACAGATGGTTTTCAGCAGCATGGTGGGGGCGCTTGCGTCCCTTTTGGTGGCACTGTTCGACCCGCGCATCACCAACAAGGCCGGTCCCGACTGGCTGTGGATGGGCGGGCGCGAAGACGTGGTGCGCAACCTCTTCTTCAAGCCGAACGGCGCCTTCCGCCGCTACGGCCGCATCGGCCTGCTCACCACCTTCGGCTCCGGCGGCGCGGCCCTCTTCTGGATCGTCCAGCGACTGGCGATGTAGTCACCTTTTGGTGACGAAATGCGCGTTCGGTGTTGCGCGGCCAAGACATCGCTTTTGCAAAGTCCCCCGAATTAAATCATCCTATGGCCGAGGTCGCCGTGGGGTGACGGCGGCCGGGGAGATGGCAAGGCGGTTCGACGCAGCCAAACTGGGAGGACATGATGAGACTCGTCATCGCGGCACTCGCAGCACTTGCACTGAGCAGCCCGGCGTTCGCGCAGAAGAAAAGCTGCGACGAGCTGAAGGGCGAGATCGAGGCGAAGATCAAGAAGAACGGCGTCGACAAGTTCTCGCTGGACGTGGTCGACAAGGACGCACAGGCCGAGGGCAAGGTGGTCGGCACCTGCGACGGCGGCATGAAGAAGATCGTCTACAAGCGCGGGTAGGAAATAAATGGGGTCAGACCCCATTTACTGAAGCTTCGCGCGGAACCGTAAATGGGGTCTGACCCCATTTATTTCGGGGTCAGCTTCGGGTCTCCCGGCGGAGATGCGAACCTGACCCCGATTTCATTGGCAGCAGCCACGAAATGGCGGCGAGCTGGGCGGCCGCCAGCGTAGCGAAGGCAACGGTGTATCCGGTCGGCGAGTAGTGCCCGTCGACCACCGGGTACAGCTTCAGCACCGCGCCGATTCCCCACTGCAGCGCGAAGGACAGGCCGAACATCAGCATGTTCGACGCCGTGCTCATGCGCCCGGTCACCTCCGGCGGGAAGAGCGGGGTGAGGATGGCGTAGCAAAGCGCCGAGGAGATGCCGCTGAAAGCGTAGAGCGCGAGGATCGCCGCCAGGCCGGTCTGCACGCGCGCGGCGATGAGCACCAGCATGACGAGCGAGATGGAAAGTCCCACCTTGTACACCACCATGCGCGACAGGCGGTCGCTCACCACGCCGAAGAACGCCGAGCCGAAGACGTAGCCGAGCGCGCTCACCAGGAGATAGTTCGCCACGGACGAGCGATCCTGGCCGCCGACGTCGTAGAGCCAGGGGCCGAGCCAGAGGCCCTGCAGCGCCGTGTAGATCGACTGGCCGATGACATACGGCAGCGCGACCCGCCAGAAGACGACCGACGAGAAGACGGCGCGGAAGACGGCGACCTGCGAGCGCAGCGTCTGTCCCGCGGCCGGCTGCGTGCGCTCGGGGACGACGAGGACCACCAGCGCCGCCGCGGCGAGCGAGGCCGCGGCCAGCATGAAGAACATCGCGCGCCAGCCATAGGCGTCCGCGAGCCACTCCGCCGGCGCGGTCGCGCAAAGCGAGCCGAGCCCGCCGAACGCCATGTAGATGCCGTTCACGGTCGCGAGCCGCGCCGGGAACCAGAGCGAGAACGCCTTGATCGCGCCCATCAGTCCGGCCGAGACGCCGAGCCCGATGAGGGCTCTTCCCAACGCCAACGTACCCAGGTCGCGCGCGAGCGCGAACACCAGCGCCCCCGCCGCCGCGAAGCACATCAGCGTCCCCACCACCCGCCGCGGGCCATAGCGGTCGAGCAGCACGCCGAGCGGCAGCTGGAACGCGGCGAAGGTCAGGAGATACATGGAGGTGAGGAAGCCGAGGTCGGCCGGCGTGAGCGAGAAGTCGCGCGCCAGGTCCCGCGAGATCACCGCCGTCACGTGGCGGAAGAAGATCGACAGGAAATACCCAACCGCGAATGGGCAGAAAACGGTGAGTACGGGTACGCTAGCGGCCGTGAAAAAGCGGCTCATCGTCGGCATCACCGGCGCGACCGGCGCCATCTACGGCATCGGGCTCCTGCGCGCGCTGAAGGAAGTGTCCGGCTGGGAAAGCCACCTCGTGCTCACCGACGCGGGCGTCCTCAACGTCTGGCACGAGCACAAGATGAAGCGCAAGGAGGTCGAGCGCCTCGCCGACTTCGCCCACCACCCGAAGGACATCGCCGCGACCATCGCGAGCGGCTCGTTCGTCACCGAGGGCATGGTGATCGCGCCGTGCTCGATGAAGACCCTCGCCGGCGTGGCGCACGCCTATGCCGATGATTTGGTTTCCAGAGCCGCGGACGTCGTGCTGAAGGAGCGCCGGCGCCTGGTGCTCGTGCCGCGCGAGACGCCGCTCAACCTCGCGCACCTCCGCAACATGGTCGCGGTCACCGAGATGGGCGGCATCGTCATGCCGCCGATGCCGGCCTTCTATGCCAACCCGAAGTCGATCGACGACCTCGTCAATCACACGCTCGGCCGCATCCTGGACCTCTTCGGCGTGTCGACGGGGAAGGTGAAGCGCTGGCAAGGCATGAAGGGCAGCGCGGCGCAGGAAGAATAAAAAGGGGTCAGAGGAACTCGCGCAGCGCCTGGTTGAACTTCTCCGGCTGCTCGACGTTCGCGATGTGCGCCGCCTGGGAAAGCGAGACGAACTTCGCGCCGGGCACGTTCTCGCCGATGTACTTGGTGGCGCCGGCGGACGGATCGGCTTCGCCGGTGATGGCGAGCACCGGGATCCTGATTTCCTTGAGGCGCGCGGTGGTGTTCAGCTTCATGATCGCCTGGCCACACCCGACGTAGCCGTTCACCGGCGTCGCCGCGATGACGTCGGCGATCTTCTTCGCGGGCGCGCTCTCGCGGAACGCGGGCGTGAACCAGCGCTCCATCGTCGAGGGCACGAGCGCCTTCATGCCCTGTGTCTGCGCGATCTTGATGCGCTCCTCCCACTGCCTGATCGCCTCCGGCGGCTGCATGTGGCCGGTGTCGGCGAGCACCATCTTCTCGAAGTGCTTCGTCTGCCGCAGCGCGAGCGTCTGCCCGATCATGCCGCCGATCGACAGGCCGATGAACTTGCAGCGCTCGATCTTCAGCTCTTTCATCAGTCCGAGGACATCGTCCGCGAGCATGTCCAGCGTGTACGGCCCGCCCGGCGCCGCGCTCTGGCCGTGGCCGCGCATGTCGTAGTTCAGGATGCAGTACTTGTCCTTGAACGCCGCGAGGGTCGGGTCCCACATGCGCGTGTTGCAGGCGAGCGAGTGGCTGAACACCAGCCACGACGTGTCGCGCTTGCCGGAGATTTCGTAATAGAGCTCGGTGCCGTTCACTTTCGCTTTCATGCTTCCTCCAGGATAAGGGGGATCAACATCTCGTCTTCGTGCGTGCCGCCGTGGTTGCCGATGTGCAGCCACCGCGCCTCGCCGGGTACCCAGTCCTTCACCGTGTAGCGATCGCGCATCACGATCGCCACGTCGCCGATGCGGTCCCTCAGCCGCGGATGCGGCGTGCCGGGACCGAACCAGCCTTCGTCGACCAGCTGCGCGCTCGGCATCACGTCCGCTCTGCCGTCGAAGCACTCGCGCGCCCGCTCCATGAACTCGCGAGGGCGAATGACTTCCATGTTCACGTGGCAGTAAGCCACGCGCCGCTCGCCGCACAGCGGAAAGCGCATCATCGGCGCGAGCGACGCCGGCCACTCGATGTTCTGCTCCGGCGACGCGTCGATGAAGCCGTGGTCTGCCGTCGCCAGGATGACGGTATCCGTTCCGTCCAGCCGCTGAACCAGCTCGCCGAAGGCGGCATCGATGGTGGCGAACTCGGCGGCGGCCTGCGCGCTCTGCGAACCGTATTTGTGCGAGCACTGGTCGTAGTGCGGCCAGTACGCGTAGACGAATTTCCTTTCCGGCGAGCTCTTCACCGCGCGCTCGACCTGCGCGACGAAGTCGTCGGCTCTTTCGTATGCCAGCTTCTCGGCGCCACGGCAGTGGATGCTGTTGTAGTGCGAGTCGATGATGTCGCGATGGCTCACCACGATGCATTTCACTGGCATCGCCCCGAACAGGGAGGGCACCGTGTATATCTGCTCCGGTGTCACGCCACGATTGCTGAGCAGCGCCATGTCGCCACGGCTGCGGAACGGCAGCGCGGCCGACACGCATCCCGCTTCGCCGAAATACGTGAACCATCCTGTCAGTCCATGCTCGAGCGGCGTTGCGCCGGTGTACGAAGTGGTGATCGCGGATGCGGTCGTCGACGGAAACACGGAAGTCATCGATCCGCGGCGGCGTTTGCCGAGCTCGCTCGCGCCGCGGCGCTGCAGGTAGTTGTCGCCGAGGCCGTCGATGATGACCAGGACGATGTTGGTCGCATTCGAATCCAGCGGGAACTTTTTCAGCGGCTCGTGAAGCGCGTGTCCACCGCGAGCGCTGACTACCGAGGCGACCAGATTGACGAGGCTGCCGCCGGAATAGTCGGGTCGCATGCTCGGATTTTAGGGGTAGAATCTTCGTTCCCCATTCGAGGTTTTCGCCATGCGGCACGAAGTCCATCTCCACGCAGACATTCCGATCCTCGAGGGCGTCTCCAAGCGCCAGATCGAGCAGGCCTGCGCGCCGCTGCTCGAGTACCTCGACGCGGACGGCCTCGGCGACGTGAAGAGCCTCGAGCAGGACGAGCCGGGCTTCAAGTACGACGAGAAGGACCTGATCCTCTTCGTGTGCTGGACGGGCGAGGTCGGCCGCAGCTTCCAGAACGTGCTCGAGGCCGCGCTCGAGAACCTCGGGCCGTATTGCTACGAGGCGGTGGAAGTCGACGTCACGGTCTATCACGACAACGGCGAGCAGGAGTCGAAGCTCCTCTTCGTCGGCCCCACGCCGCACGCCATCCACGAGGCGCAGCGCCGCTGCATGGTGGAGGACGTCGCCGCGATCCTCGGCCGCCAGTTCGAGAAGACCAAGGTCGCCGAAGTCACCGCGCTGGTGAACGACCTCTTCGACCGCGACTGGAAGGAAAAGGCTTCGCAGCAGAAGAAGCCCGAGCGCGCGTTCGAGAACTACACGCGCCCGTCGCGCAAGAACCTGCACTAACGTCGTCCCCGCGAAGGCGGGGACCCAGTGGGTTTTGAAGAAATAAATGGGGTCAGACCCCATTTACGGTTTCGCGCGAAGCCGCCTTCGCGGGGGCGACGATTGCAGCCGTTCCGAAGATAATTGATTCGAATGGCGGGTCCCAAGTACCCCGGCTTCGACACGCTGGCACTGCACGCCGGCCAGTCGCCCGACCCGGCGACCGGCTCGCGCGCGGTGCCGATCTACGCCACCACCTCGTACGTCTTCCGCGATACCGAGCATGCGGCGTCGCTCTTCAACATGGAGCGCGCGGGCCATGTCTATTCGCGCATCTCCAATCCGACGGTCGCGGTGCTCGAGGAGCGCATGGCCGCGCTCGAGGGCGGCGTGGGCGCGATCGCGACGGCATCCGGCCAGGCCGCGCTGCATCTCGCCATCGCGACGCTGATGGGCGCCGGCAGCCACGTCGTCTCGTCGGGATCGCTGTACGGCGGCTCGCACAACCTGCTCGCGTACACGCTGAAGCGCTTCGGCATCGAGACGACGTTCATCAATCCGCGCAGCCTCGACGACTGGAAGCGCGCCATCCGGCCGAACACGCGCGTGCTCTTCGCGGAGACGCTCGGCAACCCCGGCCTCGACGTGCTCGACATCCCGGGCGTGGCGGCGATTGCTCATCAGAACAAGGTTCCATTGTTGGTGGATTCGACCTTCACCACGCCGTACCTGCTGAAGCCCTTCGCGCACGGCGCGGACCTCGTCTACCACTCGGCGACGAAGTTCCTCGGCGGCCACGGCATCGCGATCGGCGGCGTGCTGATCGACTCGGGCCGCTTCGACTGGGAAGCCTCCGGCAAGTTCGACACGCTCAGCGCGCCGTACTCCGGCTTCCACGACATGGACTTCGAGGAGGAGTCGGGCACGCGCGCCTTCCTGCTGCGCGCGCGGCGCGAAGGCCTGCGCGACTTCGGCGCCTGCATGGCGCCGATGACCGCGTTCCAGATCCTGCAGGGCATCGAGACGCTGCACGTGCGCATGCCGCGGCACGTGGACTCCACCAGGAAAATAGTCCACTTTCTCGCGCAGCACGGAGCGGTGGCGAAGGTGATCTATCCCGAGCTGCCCGACCACCCGGACTTTTCTCTATGTAAGCAACTTCTCCCTAACGGAGCTGGCGCGGTCTTCACGTTCGAGATCAAGGGGGGCCGCTCCGCGGGCAAGGCCTTCATCGAGTCGCTGCGCATCTTTTCGCACCTCGCCAACGTCGGCGACGCGAAGTCGCTCGTCATCCACCCGGCCACCACCACGCACTACCGCATGACCGACGAGGATTTGAAGAAGGCCGGCATCACCGCCGGCACGGTGCGGCTCTCCATCGGCCTCGAGGACCCGCAGGACCTGATGGACGACCTCGACCGCGCCCTGAAGATCTCGCAGAAATGAATTTCACGGTCGACGGCAAGGCGGCGTACGCCTACACCGCCAACCACGACGTCGACCCGCAGAAGCGCACCGCCGTCTTCATCCACGGCGCCGGCCTCGACCACTCCTCGTTCGCGCTGCAGAGCCGCTACTTCGGCTACCACGGCTGGAACGTGCTCGCCGTCGATCTTCCAGCCCACGGACGCTCCGCCGGCCCCGCGCTCACCAGCGTGCCGGCGATGAGCGACTGGCTGCTGCGCCTGCTGGATGCCGCGAAAGTTTCCAGGGCCGCGCTCGTCGGCCATTCGATGGGCAGCCTGATCGCCGCCGACTGCGCCGCGCGCCATGCCGACCGGGTGGAGCGCATCGCGCTCGTCGGCACCGGCTATCCGATGAAGGTGAGCGAAGCCTTCCTCGGCGCCGCGCAGAGGAACGAATACACCGCGTACGACATGAGCACCATCTGGGGCCACGCGCCGCAGGTGCCGCTCGGCGGCAACCCGAACCCCGGCATGTGGATGTACGGCGACGCGCAGGCGCGCCTCGAGCGCCTCGCGCCCGGCGTGCTCTACGCCGACCTCAAGGCCTGCAACGACTTCGCGCTCTCAGGCAGCGTGCAATGCCCGGCGCTCTTCATCCTCGGCCGGCGCGACGTGATGACGCCGGTGCGCGCCGCGAAGCAGCTGCAGGACGCCATCCCCGGCGCGAAGACCGTGCTCGTCGACTATTCCGGCCACACGCTGATGGCCGAGGCGCCGGACGCTACGCTCGACGCGCTGATCGAGTTCCTCAATTCGGGGTCAGGGTCGTAATTCTTGCTGCGGGGCCGGCGCTCCAGAGGCGGCACCTACTTTTTTTCCCGGCCTACGTTAAAGGCAATCCAGACGATCACCAGAATGACGCCGAAGGCGGCGAGGGTGGCGATGAGTTCCATGGCTAGAGCTCCTTGATCCTCGAAATCCGGTGCTCGATCCGCCGGTTCAGAATCACTATACCGGCGGTAAGCACGGTGTTCCGACACGCGTGATTCAACGCCCGCTCGCATTCCGCAGTTGACGCTATTCGTCCGACCGGCGTCCGCTAGACTTCTCTCCAGGAGGAGGCCTCATGCGTTCATACGTATTAGCGCTGTGCATTGCCCTAATCCCTGCGCTCGCTAGCGCGCAGTCTTATCCAACGAAGCCGGTAAAGATCATCGTCCCCGCGCAGCCCGGCGGCGGCCTCGACCTCGTCGGCCGCACCGTGGCCGCCGAGCTCTCCAAGGCCTTCGACCAGTCGTTCTTCGTCGAGAACTCCGCCGGTGGCGGCGGCTCGATCGCGTCGATGACGACCGCGCGCGCCGCGCCCGACGGCTACACGCTGATGGTCGGCTACGTCGGCACGCACGGCACCAACCCCGCGGTGCGGAAGCTCAACTACGACGCGGTCAACGACTTCACGCCGATCGCCATGGTCGGCGGCACGCCCAACATCCTCGTCGTCACGCCGCAGGTGCCGGCGAACGACCTCAGGAGCTTCGTCGAGTACGCGAAGAAGAACGGCGACAAGCTGAACTACGGCACGGGCGGCATCGGGCTGCTGAACCACCTGGCGCTCGAGCAGTTCCGCGCCGCGGCCGGCATCGAGCAGGTGACCTACGGCCACTACCGCGGCATCGGCCCCGCGTTCCAGGACATGCTCGGCGGCCAGATCCAGGTGCTGATGCCCGGCCTCGCCGCCGCGCTGCCGCATATCCGCTCGGGGAAGGTGAAGCCGCTCGCCATCACCGGCCTGAAGCGTCATCCGCTCGCTCCCGACGTGCCGACCTTCGACGAGCTCGGCTACAAGGGCTTCGACGGCGTGCAGTGGTACGGCATCGTCGGCCCGGCGAAGATGCCGGCCGAGGTGACGAAGCGGCTGAATGCGGAGATCAACAAGGCGATCACTTCGCCCGCGCTGCAGCAGCGGCTGGCGGGCGAGGCGCTCAACGTGATGCCGATGGCGCCGGAGCAGTTCGGCAAGTACATCCAGGACGAGATCGCGAAGTACACCGCGCTCGCGAAGGCACGGAACATCCGGCTCGACGATTAACAAGCCGCTGCTTCGTCGTCCCCGCGGAGGCGGGGACCCAGTACGTTGCACTAGCGAAACAGTTGCGCTGCCGCAAACTTGAGCTTTCGTAGACTTGTCGCTCGACCTTTTGGGGAGGAGGCGATATGCGTCTGCGTTATCTGGCAGTCATGCTGCTTGCCGGCTGCACGATGTCCAACTGGCAGAAAGAAGGCACGACGAGAGCAGATCTCGATCGCGATTACGACGAATGCCGCGTGAGCGCCAAGCCGGACGCCGCGATACCCGCGATCGCCGGCGCGTTCGGCCTCGTCGGACTGGCCGTTGGCTCGACGTATAACGACTTCAGGATCCGTGATTGCCTGCAGGCTAAAGGCTGGACGCGCAACGGTGAGCCTGCGCCGGCGCCCGCTGTCGCGACGGCTCCTGCCCCCGCCACGGACGGTGTCAAGGCTGTCCCCGCGGCGGCTGCGCCTGCGGTGGTGCCTGTGAGTGCCACCGAAGCAGACTCTGGCGCCGCGAAGCGTCTGCGCGACCTGCAGTCGCTGCGGGACCAAGGCCTGATCTCGCAACAGGAATACGACGAGAGAAGGCAGGCCATCCTGCGCGGCCTGTAAGGGGCTTCGCTTCTAGCAGCGCGGCCGCTTCGTCGTCCCCGCTTCCCCGCCGTCGTCCCCGCGAAGGCGGGGACCCAGCTCTTCTTTACCGCCCGAAGCGCCGCTCGCGCCCCTGCGAGCGGTTGCCGCTCGTCGGCCGCGGCGCCTTCTTCCGCCACTTCGGCGCCTCCTCGATGCGCGTGCGCGGCTCGAGGCCCTCGATCTCCATCATCGACATCCGGTTGCCGGTGAGGCGCTCGATGTGGCGCACGAGGTGGCGGTCGTCGCGCCCGAGGAAGGTGACGGCGACGCCGGCGCGCCCGGCGCGGCCGGTGCGGCCTATGCGGTGCACGTACTCCTCCGCCACGCGCGGCGCGTCGTAGTTCACCACCAGGTTGATGCCCGGCACGTCGATGCCGCGCGCGGCCACGTCGGTCGCGACCAGCACGCGCAGGCTCCCGTCGCGCACGCGGTTCAGCGTGCGGGTGCGCTCCTTCTGCTGCATGTCGCCGTGCAGCGCGCCGGCGGTGAAGCCCTTGATGACGAGCGCATTCGTTAGCTCGGCCGCCGTGCGCTTCATGGCGGTGAAGACCAGCGCCTGCTCGACCTCGGTCTCGTTCAGCAGGCGGTCGAGCAGGCGGTTCTTGTGCTCGGCGTTGTCGGCGACCAGCCCGTGCTGCGTGATATCGGGCTTCGCTTCTTCCCGGCGGGTGATCTCGATGCGCTTCGGATTGCGCGTCACGCGCGCGGCGAGGCGGCCGACCACGCCGGCGAGGGTGGCGGAGAAGAGCAGCGTCTGGCGCTCGTTCGGCGCGCGCGCCACGATCGAATCGATTTCCTCCTGGAAGCCCATGTCGAGCATGCGGTCGGCCTCGTCGAGCACCAGGATTTCCACGCGGCCGAGGTCCATGCTGCCGCGGTCGAGGTGATCCTTGAGGCGTCCCGGCGTGGCGATGGCGATGTCGAGCGGCTTCCTCACCTGCGCGAGCTGCAGCCCGAAGGGCATGCCGCCGACGAGGAGCGCGGTCTGCAGCTTCTGCCCGCTGCAGTAGCCGTGCGTCGCCTTCTGCACCTGCATGGCGAGCTCGCGCGTCGGCGCGAGCACCAGCATGCGCGGCCCCTTGCCGGCGAGCTTCGCCGGCGTGCGCAGGCGCTGCAGCCCCGGCAGCACGAAGGCCGCCGTCTTGCCGCTGCCGGTCTGCGAGGAGACGAGGAGGTCGCCGCCCGCCAGCGCGGCGGGAATCGCTTCGCGCTGCACCGGCGTGGCCTCGGCGTAGCCGAGACGCTCGAGGTTCTGCAAAAGGGACGGATCGAGACCGAGCGACGAGAAGCTCATGGCATTTCCTTGGTTGGCGCCGACCTGAAACCGCTTGCCAGACCGAAGGAGAGCTTCGACAGGACTGCGAGAGGGCGGGGTACTTCGCGGGGTGCTTCAGCTACAGAGGTGCGCAGTCTACGCTGAAGCGCGCGTATTAGCGAGCCTTTTCAGCGGAAGGCGGCGAGATCGACGCGCGCGCCTTCGAAAGCGCCTTTCGCCCACTCGAGGAGCTGCCGCGCCTTCTCCTTGTCCCAGCCGCCGTACGCGCAGTTCAGCCTGAACTTCTCCTCGATGTCCTCGCGCGTGAGCGGCTCCTCCACGCCGCCGCGCATGTGTCCCTGGCGCTCCTCGAGGGTCGTGCCGTCGCGCAGCCTCACCCGCACGTGTCCGGTGAACTGGCTGGGGTACGGATTCTTCGGGTCGATCTCGTAGCGCACCTTGGCCGCGAGCGCGCGCAGGCGCGGGTCGCGCACGCGCTCCTCGGTGAACGCGTCCAGCCCGGCGTGGCCGAGGATGAATCCGGCGGCCACGCAGTAAGGCGTGCTGAACTTGCCCGCGTAGGCGTTCGGCGGCGACTGCTTGTCGGCGAGCGGCTCCCACAGCCGGTGCACGATGCCCTCGGCGGTCTCGCACACCACCTCGGCGATCTCGCCGGCGTCGACCTTTTTCGCGAGGCGCCGCGCGCAGTCGACGTAGGGCTGCGTCATCGTGCCGCAGGCGTAGGGCTTGAACGCGATGCCGTTCGCGATCCACTCTTCGCCGAAGCCGTCGGTGAGCTTCGCCCAGTCGCCTTCGGCCGCGCGCGCGAATGCGTGGAAGAAGCCATGCGTGCCCTCGAGCACGGTGCGCGGCCCGACGAAGCCGTGGCGCGCGAGATCCACCGCGCGGATCCCCGCCTGCGCCGCCCAGCCCGGATGCATCCTCTTGGTCCACGCGCCCTCGGCGAGGTACTCGATGATGCCGCTCGCCATCGAGCCGACGATGCCCAGGCTGTTCACGAAATGACTCGTGGATAAGCGCAAAGCGGTGGCAACGCCCGCCGCCGCGCCGAGCGCTCCCAGCACCGCCGTCGGATGGAAGCCCGCCTTGTGGATGCGCTTCGGCGCCACCAGGCTCGCGCGGCACATGAGCTCGCAGCCCACCGCGATGCCCGCCAGCGCATCGGGACC
>Ga0070681_10004776_pt1 | contig 12986 bp, 8 predicted proteins | sample KBSC83BmetaG_FD_65650 | JGI IMG/M metagenome (GOLD analysis project Ga0070681, IMG submission 65650) | Corn rhizosphere microbial communities from Kellogg Biological Station, Michigan, USA - KBS C8-3B metaG | ecosystem: Host-associated > Plants > Roots > Rhizosphere | place: USA: Michigan... | reverse complement strand
TCACGCCGACAACTCCGCGATCATCTGCACGATGCGGTCGGTGGTCTGCTTCAGCTCGGCATCGATCTCTTCAAGCGGACGCGGTGGCTGGAACACGTAGAAGTGACGGTTGAACGGAATCTCGTAGCCGACCCTGGTCTTGTCGTGGTCGATCCACGCGTCCGGCGCGTAGGGTTTTACCTCGCGCTCGAAATAGGCGTCCACGTCTTCATCCAGCGGCACGTTCTCGGTGTCGCGCAATGACGTATCCGGTTGCGGCTTGCCTTTCTGCTTGCCCTTGCTGCCCAGCACGATCTTGCCGGCTTCGTTGCGCTGCGGGCGCTCGACGGTGATGGTGCGGTAGCCGAAATCGGTGGTCCTGAAGATGCGGCTGACGGGTTTTCCGTCCTTGTCGGCGTTCTCGAACGTGCCAAACAGGCGGGTGATTTCGTCGATGTGTTCGTCCGACAATTCCTTGCGCTTGCTGCCGAGGCTCTTGCGCATCTTCTGCCAGAACGCGCTGGCGTCGATCAGTTGCACCTTGCCCTTGCGCGCGGCCGGCTTGCGGTTGCTGACGATCCAGACGTAGGTGCTGATGCCGGTGTTGTAGAACATGTCGGTCGGCAGGCCGACGATGGCTTCCACCAGATCGTTTTCCAGCACGTAACGGCGGATTTCCGATTCGCCGCTGCTTGCCGCCCCGGTGAACAGTGGCGAGCCATTCAACACGATGCCGAAACGGCAACCGCCTTCGTTGACCGGGCGCATCTTGGCGACGAGGTGCAGCAGGAACAGCATGGAACCGTCGGAAATGCGCGGCAGGCCGGGGCCGAAGCGGCCGTTGAAGCCTTGCGTTTCGTGTTCGCGCCGCACTTCTTTTTCGACCTTCTTCCATTCCACGCCGAACGGCGGATTGGACAGCATGTAGTCGAAGGTGCGGTGCAGGAAGGCGTCGTCGCTCAAGGTGTTGCCGATGGCGATGTTCTCCACATCCTCGCCCTTGATCAGCATGTCGCCCTTGCAGATGGCATAGGACTCGGGATTGAGTTCCTGCCCGTACGCGGTGAGGCTGGCGCGCGGATTGTGTTCGCGCAGGAATTCCTCGGCGATGGAAAGCATGCCGCCTGTGCCGGCCGTGGGGTCATACAGTGTGCGCACGGCCGCGTTGCCGGCGGTGAGCACGTCGTTGTCTTCGATGAACAGCAGGTTCACCATCAGGCGGATCACGTCGCGCGGGGTGAAGTGTTCGCCGGCGGTTTCGTTGGACAACTCGGCGAACTTGCGGATCAGTTCCTCGAACACCAGCCCCATCTGGCGGTTGTCCACCGCATCCGGGTGCAGGTCCACCTGTGCGAACTTCTCGGTGACGAGATACAGCAGCTTGGCCTTGTCGAGGCGATCGACCTGCGTGTGGAAGTCGAAGCGCTCGAAGATGTCGCGCGCGTCGGGCGAGAATGCCTGCATGTAGCTGTAGAGGTTGGCGCGGATGTTGTCCTGGTCGCCGGCCAGGGTTTTCATGTCCAGCGGGGAGGTGTTGTAGAAGCTGGTGCCGGCCTTGCGCAGGAGGAACGGCTCCGGATTGACGCCGGCCTTCCTGCGCTCGGCGTGTTCCTTCAGCACCGCGGCCTTGGTCGGCGCCAGCACGCAATCGAGCCGCCGCAGCACGGTGAACGGCAAAATCACCCGGCCGTATTCGGATTGCTTGTAGTCGCCGCGCAGCAGGTCGGCCACCGACCAGATGAAGGCGGAGAGTGATTGCTGGTTCATCGCTCCCGACGTTCCCCCGAAAAGGCCCGATTGTGGACCATACCGAGCCGGGCCGCCAACCCGCAGCAGCACCAGGAAGGCGGCTCATCTCAGCTCCGGCGATTCCCGCGTGCACGAGCATCCGCACACGCTCCGGATGAATTCGACACCAGCGCCTACATCACGAAGCCGATCGATTTCCGACTTTGCGTTGCCTCAAACCTCGCCGGCAACTCCCCCTGCTGCGACGCCGGAGTAACCGCTACCGCATCGAACTTCCGGCGCTGTTCCTGGATGCGTTTGCGCAGTGCTTCGTTGTCGATCTTGCGCGCGGCGCTTTCCATCCAGCCGAGGGTAAAGCTGGGCAGCGACGAGAGGTCCGGGTTGCCGTCGGTGGCGTCCTGCCATTCCACGCGCGCCTGGTCGTGCTTGCCCAGTTTGTCGAGGATGTCGCCGCGCAGGACGTGGTAGGCGCGGTCGTTGTCCATGTCGATCGCGGCTTCCACTTGCGCGAGCGCCTGTTGGTAGTGTTGTCCGCGGTAGTACATCAGCCCGAGGTTGAACTTGGGCACGGAGGCTTCCCCTGCCCGCTCGTAGCTGTCGCGCGCGCCTTGCTTGTCGCCGATGGCTTCGCGCCATATTCCGCGCAAGTTCAACAGCGTCACAGTCTCGCCCTTCTCCTGCAGCGCGCAGCCGAGGTAGTGCAGCGCCTTCTGGTATTCACCCAGCGCGGCGCAATCGCGCGCGTGCCGCTCGTACTCGTCGCCGAAACTGCTGCGCGGGATGGCATCGGTGCGGAGGCGTTCCTCGCGCTCGAGCATGCGGCAGCGGACGAGCTGGCTCATGTCGCGGTGCATGATCGGCGCGTCGAACCGCTGGATGAAGCTGTCGGTGCGCGCATCGCCCGGGCGGCTCAGCGTCAGTTCGACGCACTGGTTCTCGTCCATGCGCCATTGCAGTTCCAGACGCTCGTCCGCGCGCACGGGCGCGGGAAGGTGCCACAGCGAAACGCCGGCGGAACGCTTGCCGTCGCTCAACACTTCCACCGCGATTTCCATGCCGCCCTGCGCGCAGTCGCGCGGCGGGCGCAGCAGGATCGGTGCATCGGAGCCGTTGGGCACGGCATCGCCCGCGCGAGCCATCACCGCTTCGCCTTCGACCAGCCGCAACGACACGTCGGCGCTGCAGACGGGTTCGATCACCGGCTGCCCGAGCACCTGCAGGCTCAGCGCCTGGATCGCCGCGCCGCGCGCGACCGCCGATTGCAGGTCCTCCGGCGTGCCGAGCATCACGCGGCGCGTGCCGGGCAGGAATTTCTTCAGCGCCTCCTGCACCGGCACCAGCAGGCTGCTCGATCCGCACAGCAGCACGCCGGTCAGTTCGTCGCGTTCCAGCCTTGCGCGCGCCAGTGCCTGCAGGATCGGCGCGAACACCGAATTGCGCAGCACGTATTCGTCGCCCGCTTCCGGGATCGGTTCGGGATCGAGGAACGGTACCAGCAATTTTTCGAACGCGGCGACATCGAGCGACGGCCGCGCAAACGCGACCGGCTTGCCCTCGCACTCGACCTGCATGTCCACGGCGGTGCACGCCAGGTCCTTCGGCGCTTCCACGCCGGCGGTGCGGTATTCCTCCAGCCGCAGGTTCAACGCGACCTTCAACTGCTCGGCGACGTCGAGGAGCTGGCGCTCCAGTTCGCGGCTGCGCGTGGCCCAGTCGACCTCCCACGCCTTGATGCCGTGCTGCGCCAGCAGTTGCGGGATCAGCACGTCGTGGACGATGGCGCGGTCGATGTCGCCGCCGCCCAGGCGGTGATAGCGGCTGGTCGCGATCAGGCGCGCGCCAAGCGTGCCGCCGTTGCGGCTATCGATGCGGAAGATCGCCACGTCGCAGGTGCCGCCGCCGAAATCGAACACCAGCACGTTGGCGCCTTCGCGCAGCAGCGGCGAGGCGTTGTCCGGATCGCGGTATTTCAGGTCGGCGAAAGCCGCGTAAGGTTCGTCGAGCAGGCACACCGCGCGGGCTTCGCGCGAGCATTCGAACGCCTTTTCCGCGGCGCAAACCGTGGCTTCACGCTGCGCCGCGTGGAAGGACGCGGGCACCGTCACCACGATCGGCGCGAGCACCGGACGCGGCACCCGGCCCCGCGCGGTCTTGCGCATGTGGCCCATCAGCGTCGCCGCGACCTCGGCGGGATTGCGCAGGCCCTCCGGCGCGTTCTTGAAGGTGTAACGCAGGCCGATGAGGTTCTTGGTTTCGAGGAACAGGTTGCGCTCGGGCAGGATGCCGCGCCTGCGGCGCAGCGCCAGCGCCTCCGCGCCAAACACGCGCTCGTCGCCACGCTGTGCGACCGCGGACGGAAACGCGACGCTGCGCGTGCCGTCGAAACGTTCGAACGGCACGCAGGCGCATTCCAGCGTGTCCTTTTGCGGATCGTATTGCGCATAGGCGAGGCAACTCTTGGTGGTGCCGAGATCGATGCCTGCGGCAATGGCGGGTTTACCGGCCGCCCGCAGCCGGTTGAGCAGCCGCAGCTTCAGGTCGGAAACCTTCATGTGAAACCCCCTTGGATTCGCACGTGGTCAATCACCGCGAAAGAATCTAGGAGGGTGCTGTCGCACGGGATGGGACTGCTTCAGGTCCTTCGCCGGGACAGAAGCCGGACATCTTCCGCGACCATACTCGTTCGGATGTTTCGTGCGCGCCGAATGTGGTGCGTCGCAACGTGCGCAGGGCTTTCGCCACTGATAACTTCGTCACACTCCGGGAAGGGCGCGGATGATGTATCAATCCGCGATGGTCGGGCGTTCGCAGATTTCTTGGGGTCTCCGTTCGCACGTCTTGCACCTTGAAACACGCCGTGGGGCATTCGCCCAGATCTCGCTTCGTCATCGCTGCTCGCGGTGACGACGGCCTGATTGCACTCTTTTTTATCCAGGAGATTCCAGATGCGTAGTTTTCGATTGAAGACGTTGGTCGTGGCTTTGAGCCTGGCTGCATGCGCTGCCGCGAGCGCCGCGACCTCCACCCCCACGGTCGCGCGCGCGACGCGGCTGGTGCAGGGCGATGCGGTGGCCGGGCCGCTGGCCTTGTCGCAGCCGATGCACATCGTGATCGGCCTGAAGTTGCAGAACAAGGCGGAGCTGGACGCCTATATTTCCAAACGCGGATTCAAGCCGCTCACCGGCGCGCAATTCGCTGCGCGCTATTCGCCCACGCAGGCGCAGGCCCAGGCGGTGGCGAACTTCCTGAAGTCTTCGGGCTTCACCAACGTCAAGATCTCACCGAACCGCATCCTGGTTTCCGGCGATGCCCCGGCTGCGAACGTGCAGCGCGCATTCGGGACCTCCCTGGTCAGCGTGAAGACGCATGACGGTCGCGTGGCGTACGCGAACTCGACCGATGCGAAGGTTCCCGCTTCGATGCAGCCCTTCGTCAACGGCGTGGTCGGTTTGCAGAACGTCCACGTGCCGCACCTGTTCGTCAAGGAGTTCACCGGCGGCGCGACCAACGCGGTGACCGGGCACCAGCCGAGCGACTTCCCGTCGATCTACGGCGCCGACACCCTGCCGACGGCAGCCGGCATCAACATCGGCATCCTGGCCGAGGGCAACCTGTCGAAGACGCTCAGTTCACTCACCACCTTCACGACGGCGAATGGCTTCGCGCCGGTAACGACGAAGTCGGTCGGCACGCCGACCGGCGACACCTCCGGCACGCTGGAATGGGAACTGGACAGCCAGACCATCGTCGGCGCGGCAGGCGGCGAAGTCGGATCGCTGACCTTCTACCTGATGCCGAACATCAGCTCCGATACCGGTGTCGTCGAAGGCATCAACCTCGCGGTGACCGACAACACCACCACGATCGTCAATGGCTCGCTCGGCGTCAGCGAGGTCGATGCCAAGAACGACGGATCATTCGCTTCGACCGATGCGATCCTGCAGCAGGGTATCGCGCAGGGGCAGTCGTTCTCGTTCTCCACGGGTGACGACGGCGCGAGCGCCTGTTTCACGCTGCACACCAACTCTGGTTGCTGGCCGGCGACTTCGGCTTACGTGGTCGCGGTGGGCGGCACCACGCTCGACGCCACCACCGGCACGGGCGCCACCTGGAACAACGAAACGGTTTGGTCCGGTGCAGGCGGCCAGCAGAGCCAGGTCGAAGCGAAGCCTGTCTGGCAAACGTTGTGGAGCGGTTCGAATCGCGCCACGCCCGACATTGCGTTCGATGCCGATCCCAATTCCGGCGCGAAGATCTACAACGGCAGCCGGCAAACGCAAGTCGGCGGCACCAGCCTTTCGTCGCCGATGTTCGTCGGCTTCTGGTCGCGCGTGATGGCGGGCAAGGGCAACCTGGGCTTTCCGGCTCCGCTGCTCTATCCGCTCTCCGCGTCGGACTTCCACGATGTCACGCAGGGCAGCAACGGCAATCCGGCAGGACCGGGCTATGACCTGGCCAGCGGCCGCGGCAGCGTGATCTGGAGCGCCGCATACGCTGAACTCAGCGGTGGCGGCAACCAACCGCCTGTGGCGAGCTTCACGTCTCGCAGTCGCGGATTGACCGTGCAGTTCACCGACACCTCCACCGATCCCGACGGCACGATCGTCGCGCGGTTGTGGAATTTCGGCGACGGTACGAAGGGGACAAAGAACCCGCAGTTGCACAAATATGCCGCGGCGGGCACCTACACCGTGAAGTTGACGGTGAAGGACAACGATGGCGCTACCAACAGCACCAGCCAGTCCGTGAGCGTGCCGTAAAACGTCTGCAAATAAAAACCCCGTAGGTTCATTTGGACGGGGAGTCGTAAAAGCGGCCGGTGCAAACCGGCCGCTTTTTTTGATGCGGCCCGCTGCGCGATCGTGTCCCGATCCAGGATCACGCCGCACTCCGGTGTTTCGAGGCGATTTGCCGGGTAGGACGATGTCCGTTCCGCGTGCGTCGCAAAAAATCTCGAATGATTGCTGAAGCAGGTTCTAGCGGTTCCTTAACCAACCGCGTGTTTGCATCGCCGCGGGATGAAAACATGCGGCGGTGGAAATGGGCGACATCGCGATTGTCGGAGGAGGCGCTGCGGGGGCGGCCGTATTCGGAGAACTGCTGGGCCACGCGTGCGCGGACGCGCTGCACTGGGTTGTCGATCGCCCCTGGCCCGGCCGCGGCGCGGCCTACTCCACCACCGACGATCGTCATCTGCTCAACGTGCGGGCCAACGGCATGGGATTGTTCGCTGGGCAACTCGACGCGTTCCTGGAATATGTTTCGGAGCGGTTTCCGGGCGCGAAAGAAACCGATTTCCTGCCGCGGCGCCTGTTCGGCGAGTTCATCGAAGCGCAATTGCGCGAAAGCATGGAAGCGGCGCGCCACGCCGGGCGGAGATTCAGCGTGCACCTCAGCGCGGCGCGATGCGTGGAAGCGCGCAACGACGGCTATTTCGTTCGGCTGGCGAACGGCCAAGCGCTGCGCGCGGACGCGGTCGTGCTCGCGCTGGGCGCGGCTTCGCCGCGACCGTTGCGGGCCGTGACCCGCCGCGCGCTCGCCAGCGGCGCATACGAACTCGATCCCTGGAGCCTCCCGCACCGTTCGCGCGCTCCGCGCAGGCTGGCGGTGATCGGCACCGGCCTCACGATGGTCGACGTCCTGCTCTCGGCGGCGACGCGCTGGCCCCAAGCGGAACTCGTCGCCGTATCGCGGCATGGCCGGATTCCGCTGGCCCATGCGGACTCGCCGCCGCCGGCCTATCCGTTCCAGCGGGAATTGAATTCGGCCTTGCAGGCGTGCACGCGTGTCGCACCGATGCTGCGGCTGATCCGCTCCGCCCTGCGCGAATCGCCGGGCGACGACTGGCAGGCGGTGCTCGACGGCATGCGGCCGATCGACGCTGCGCTGTGGCAATCGTTGCCGCTGCACGAGCGGCGCAGGTTCCTGCGTCACGCGCGCTGGATCTGGGAAGCCGCTCGGCACCGCATCGCGCCCGCTTCGAACGCCAGGCTGCAGGAACTGATCGATGGCGGCCGGCTGCGCATCCGCGCGGCCCGCGTCCTGGAAGTGGAAGGCGACGGGCCGCTGCAGCTCACGCTGCGCGACCGCCGCACGCAACGCATCGAAGCGCTGCACGCCGATCTCGTGCTGCAGGCAACGGGGCTGGACACCGTCGTCTGCTATGCCGGCAACCCGTTGCTTTCGCAGATGCTGGACGACGGGCTGATCACCGCCGATCCGCTGGAGCTGGGCCTCGCCGCGCGCCCGGACGGACGGCTGATCAATTCGCGCGGAGAAGTGCAGCCGGGTCTGTACGCGATCGGCTCCCTGCTTCGCGGCAATGTGTGGGAATGCACCGCGATGCCGGAAATCCGCAACATCGCGCACGAACTGGCGGAGGTCCTGATGCGCGGTTCCGCACCTGTTCCGGAAGAAGTCGCGCGGATCATGCTGGCGGCGGGTGCTGTCTGCGGCGGCAAGCGGTTCTAGCGGCGACGTCCCGGTTTCGGGATGCAGCCCCCTCAATCAAAATCGTCATCGGAGTTTTCCTGGTGAGCCATTTCGCGCAAATCCGGGCCGATCATCGCGAGTTCGAACGCGAGTTCGGAACGGCCATCACAGTCGAGCAGTACGTGAAATTCTTCAGGGAGCGCATCGAACGCGGCACGTGGCGGAAGATTCCCAAGGGATTGAAGGATGCCTTCGCCGCTCCACGCGACGAGGACGAACGAAGGTTGCGGGACCTGATCGCCGAAGGCGATGCGGACGAGGCGCGCACGCTGGAGATGGAACTTTTCAAGTTCACGACGCGCCTCGAACACGCCGATCGCACCCTGAAAAAAAACACCACGGAACGGACCAGGGAGCAGGCCCTGAACGATCGCGGCGAGATGCCCGCGAAAATGGCGGCCGTGGAGCGCAGGCTCGCGGACCTGCGCCGCACCGAAACGGATCCTCGCGACTCACGCGTGTCTCCGGGTCAATACGTCCCCGTGATGATCGTGCAGGACGGCCAACGCACCGTCGTGCCGATGCGCTATCACTGCCGCCTTCCCGGCTGGACCGCTTTCGTCGAACGCCAGCATCCGGACAGTTACAGCGCACGGCGCGAGGACCTGGGAAAGATGTGGTCGAGATTGTTCGGCCGCCGCCACGGCGTCATGGTGGCGACTGCGTTTTTCGAAAGCCTGCCGCAATCGAAGCCGGATCGCGGCGACGTTGCATACGGGACGGAAAACCAAAACATCCTGTTCGAGTTCAGCCCGGACCCGCCACATCAGGTCCTGGTGCCGTGCCTGTGGAACTTCTCGCCGCGTAGCAGGCCGGAAGAGCGCGACATCTTCTCCTTCGCGACGATCACTGACATGGCACCGCCGGAAATCGCCGCCGCCGGGATCGACCGCTGGGTCGTTCCGATCAGGCCGGAAAACCTCGATGCATGGTTGAATCCCGACGCAGGCGCCACGGACGCGCTGCATGCGATCCTCGATGACCGCGCGCCGGTTCACTACAGCCGGCGGGTGGCGTGACCGATCGTCGCCGCCGCGGCCTCGTGGACGTCAACGAATTACGGTGAGCAACACCTTTGCGCTGGCGCTCCCATTCGGACCGTTGCAATCGAGCTTGTACACGAAAGCACCGGCCTGCGTGGCAATGAAGGTGTAGCTGCCACCGGTCGGGCGCGAACCGCTCCACGCCCCGCCCGCCGTGCACGTGCCGAGGTTGGCCGAAGCCCAATCCAGTCGCACCGCCCCGCCGACCACGGTGTTGAACGGCCGGAAGCACTGGTCGAATTCGTTGATGCAGGTCTTCGTGAGGTGCAACTCCGGCGTGCGCGGCGCGGACAGGTCGAACGCGTACACGCTGCCGCTCGCGCCGGGCGCGCCGCCGTACTGGATGGTCGTGCCATACAACCGCCCGTCGTCGCCGAAAATGGGTGCCGATACCGGACTGGTGCCTTCCGGCGGCGAGAACAGGTGCAGCGTCATGAACTGTCCGTCCGGCGACATGCGAAACAGCGTGCCGTAACCCAGGTAGCCGCCACCGCTGACCCCATAGAACGTGCCGTCACTGCCCTGCACCAGGCCTCCGACCGGTCCGGTGCCATCGCCGCCGTTGAACGCGTGCAGCGTCGTGAGCGTGCCGTCGGAGGTCATCGCGAATACGGTTCCGGCGCCGCCGCTGCCACCGCTGCCGGTGCCGCCGTAGAACCGGCCGTCGCTGCCTTGCACGAGGCTGCCATACGGAACACCGCCGTCGGTGCCGCCACTGAAACTGTGCAGCGTGGTGATCGCGCCGGCGCGTGTCATCCGGAATACCGTGCCCTTGTTGCTGGCGCCGCCCACGCTGGTCATCCCGTAAAAGTTGCCGTCCGCGGCGAGCACCAGCGCACCGCGCGGCAACCCTCCGTTGGAGCCGTCGAAGCCGTTCAGTTGCAAAAAACCTCCGTTGCGCGCGACGGAAAATGCGGTGCCTTCGCCCACGCTCCCGCCTTGCTCCGTCAAGCCGTAGAACAGGCCATCGAGGCCGTCCACCAGCGCATTGGGCTGCCATCCCGCGCTGCTGTTCCTGAAGGTGTGCAGTGTGGTCAGAGTGCCATCGGGTTTCATGCGGAAGACGGTCCCGCCGAAGCCGGAGCACACGCTGCCGTGGCAGAAAGTCGTTTGCGGTGTCGTGCCGTAGAAATTGCCGTCGGCGCCGAGCAACAGGCCGGAATAGAGCGACGTCCCTTCGGGTCCGGCGAACGAATGCAGGATGGTGAACGTGCCATCCGCCGTGACTTTGTAAATCTCGCCGTAACCGTGGTCGCCGCCTGCGTAGGTGGTTCCGTAGAACGCGCCATCGTTGCCCTGCACCAACCGTCCTTCGGGATACTGTCCGTCGGCATAGTTGAACGAATGCAGCACGGCGATACCCTCGCCGGCGTGCACGGCAGAAGCAGCCAACACGGAGAGGACGAACAACGCAGGGAGGAAACGGCCAAACGCGATCTGTTTCATGGCGGCTCTCCAGGCGATCCGGAACGACGCAGCGAAACCGGCTGACGCAGGTTGCCAATCGAAGATTGGGTAAAGTCGTCCTGAATGCCCGCACCAAGGCGGGTAGGGTGCGGCACGGAACTGTGCGCGACGCGGGACCACAATAAACTCGACGATAGCGACGCAATCGCGGAGCGGTGCGTCACACTGGACCTCTTTTTGTCCGGTTTCAAGTGTCGGATCCGGATCGCAGCGGCCGGGGCGCGATCTGCCGGAGCCAGCCGCTATTTCGCTTGGTCCGGCTTGTCCACGAGATCGCGCAACGCCGCCTGCATGCGCGCGTGCACGCGCACCAGCGCGTTCCACAGGAACCACGCCGTGGCCGCTCCGATCACCAGCAAGGCGAGCAGCACGCCGCGCGGCGGCAGGATCGCCGCACCCAGCACGTTCACCAGCAACGCCAGCCCCAACAGCGCCGCCAGCGGCACCAGTTTGGCCAGCACGCGACGCAGCGCGTCGGTGCGTTCGCCGTGCACGCTTTCGCGGATGCCCAGCTCCGCCAGCAGCATGCCCAGCGCGTCGGCCTTGCGGTAGGTCGCGATCAGCATCGGCAGCGAGAGGAACAGGGCGGCGGCCCAGATCGCCGAACGCCGTGCGTTTTCGCTCAGCGCCAGTTGCGGCCAAAAGCGCGGGATCATGTTCTGCAACCACGCTCCGCCGGCAAACACCGCGCAAACCAGCAGTACGTTGACGCCGATGTGCCACAGGAACCGCCGCAGCATGCGCGCGATCACCAGGTTGTCGCCGCTGGGCCTCAGTTGCGCAAGCCACTCGCTGTAGCCCGAGGTCAGCGCCAGCAGCGAACGCGGCGCGACCGCGTACAGGCCCTGCCCGATCGCGCGCCACTTGCCGGTCAGCAGCGGCATTAGCGCCATGCAGAGGATCGACGTACCCACCGCCAGCGGATACAGCGATGGATCCACGCCGCCGCTCAGGATGCCGAGGCTGGCGATCACGAAGGAGAACTCGCCGATCTGTGCCATCGACAGGCCGATGCGCAACGACGCGCCGGCGTTCGCGCCACCGAACAGGAACACGCCCGCGCCGCACGCGAAGGTCTTGCCGACGATCACCAGCAGCGCCAGCCCCAGCGCCGGCAATGCCATTGCCCACAACGCACCGGGATCCAGCAGCAGGCCGATGGCGACGAAGAAGATCGCCGCGAACATGTCGCGCACCGGTTGCACCAGCCGCACGATGCGCGGCGCGCAATGCGCCTCGGCCGCGACCACGCCGGCGAGGAAAGCGCCGAGCGCGATGCTGAAGCCGGCCGATTCGGCCAGCAGGCTCGCACCGAAACACACGCCGAGCGCCGCGACCAGCAACATTTCCTCGCGCCCGAACGCCGCGATCGAATCCAGCAGGCGCGGCAGCAGCAACAGGCCGGCGATCAGCGCGGCCACGACGAAGATCGCCATGCGGCCCAGCACCGACAGCGCCGCATCCGGTGCGACTTCGCCGCCAGCCGCGACCACGCTCAGTACCGTCAGCAGCAATACCGTCAGCACTTCTTCCGAGATCAGCAGGCCGACCAGCATCGGCGCGAAGGATTCCTTCCGCAAGCCGCGGTCGTTGAGATTGCGCAATGCGATCATCGTCGACGACAGGCAGACCACGCCGCCGAGGAACAAGGCGTCGCGCGGCGACCAGCCGGCGAGGCGTCCGGCTTCTATGCCCAGCCACAGCATCAACGCCACTTCCGCGACCGCGGCCAGGAACACGCGCGCGCCCAGCGCCCGCAACTTGCGCAGCGAGAAATCCAGGCCGAGCGTGAACATCAGCAGCAACACGCCCAGATCGGCGATGTCGCGCATGGTTTTCTGGTCGGTCAGCAGTCGCCAGGGCGTGTGCGGCCCGATCAGCACGCCGGCGAGGATGTAGCCCAGCAGGACCGGCAGGCGCAGCCGGTGGAACAGCACCGTGATCACGCCCGCTCCGAGCATGACGAAAGCGAGATCGCGGACGAAGCCTAGGCCGTGCATGGGACAAGACTAACAAGGCCGCGCGGAGCCCGTCGCGCCGCACAAACACGCGATCAGCACGAACCGACGCAGGAACGCCGGCTCAGGTCGGCCTCGTCGCTTGACGCTCTTTCGCGCGGCCAATATTCTTTCCGGCTCCAGCGTGGGGCCATAGCTCAGCTGGGAGAGCGCTACAATGGCATTGTAGAGGTCGCCGGTTCGATCCCGGCTGGCTCCACCACTCCCCGCTGTCCCCATCGTCTAGAGGCCTAGGACA
>Ga0070681_10004775_pt1 | contig 12986 bp, 14 predicted proteins | sample KBSC83BmetaG_FD_65650 | JGI IMG/M metagenome (GOLD analysis project Ga0070681, IMG submission 65650) | Corn rhizosphere microbial communities from Kellogg Biological Station, Michigan, USA - KBS C8-3B metaG | ecosystem: Host-associated > Plants > Roots > Rhizosphere | place: USA: Michigan... | reverse complement strand
CTCCAACGCCGCAGCGGCGCCCGACAGCAACGCCGCCCCGCCGCCCGGCGGCAACGCCGCCCCGCCGCCCAGGGGCCACCCGGGCCCTGTCCCCGATTACGCCGGCTCCGCCCAGGCCGGGCAGGCGACCGCCCCGGCCGGCCCCGCCGGCCCGCCCCAGCCCGCCACCTAGACACCCCGATCCCGAGCCGATCCCAGTGGCCCACCCCGGAGGGGCCGGACCGAACCCGGCCCCTGCGGCGCGTCAGGCCTCCGGGCGGACGGCTCCGGCCACCGGCTCCGCCCGGGTGCTGACGCCGTCGACAGCCCGGGGTGGACGACGTAGCTTGCCCTCACCGGACCGCGGGAGGGCGAGATGACGGACCAGATGCCGACGACGTCGGGGTCGATGCTCGGGAGGACCCTCCCGGCGTCGGCCGTGGCCGAACTGGCGGCGAGCTTCGCCGGCCGGCTGGTCCAGCCCGGCGACTCCGACTACGACCAGCAGCGAGCCGTCTTCAACGGGATGATCGACCGGCGTCCGGCGCTGATCGCCCGCTGCACCGGCGACGCCGACGTCGTGGCGGCGGTGAATTTCGCCCGGAGTCAGGAGCTGCTGGTGGCGGTGCGGGCCGGGGGCCACTCCGTCCCCGGCTACGGCGTCTGCGACGGCGGCATGGTGATCGACGTCGCCCCCATGAAGGGCGTCTGGGTCGACGAGGACACGGGCGTCGTCCGGGCCCAGGCCGGCCTCACCTGGGGTGAGTTCGACCGGGAGACCCAGCTGGTCGGGTTGGCCACCACCGGCGGTCGGCAGACCTCGACGGGCGTGGCCGGCCAGACGCTGGGCAGCGGCAGCGGCTGGCTGGAGCGCAAGTTCGGCCTGACCTGCGACAACCTGGTGGCGGCGAAGCTCGTCACCGCCGACGGCGAGATCGTGCGGGCCGACGAGACGCAGAACCAGGACCTGCTGTGGGGACTGCGGGGCGGCGGCGGGAACTTCGGGGTCGTGACGTCGCTGCAGCTGCGGCTCCACCCCGTCGGCCCGATGGTCACCGGCGGGATGATGGTCTGGCCCCGGGCCCGGGCCGGCGAGGTGCTGCGCTTCTGGCGCGACTACGTGGAGACCGCCTCGGATGACTTCGGCAGCGCGCCGGCCTTCCTCACCGCCCCGCCCGCGCCGTTCGTCCCCGAGCATCTCCAGGGCCGTCCGGCCTTCGGCCTCATCGTCTGCTGCGCCGGCTCCCCGGAGGACGGCGAGGCCCTGGTCAAGCCGTTCCGGGAGTTCTCCCCCGACGTCGACATGGTCCAGCCGATGCCCTACACGGTCGTCCAGAGCCTCATCGACGAGGCCACCCCGCACGGCCTGCACAACTACTGGAAGGCCGAGAACCTCCCCGGGTTGAGTGACGAAGCCATCGACACGATCATCCACACCGTGGCGGGAATGACGTCGCCGCTCAGCATGGTGATCGTCGAACCGAAGGGCCGGGCCATCAGCCGCGTCGGCGACGGCGACAGCGCCCTCGGCGGCCGGGACGCCGCCCACACGCTGTACTGCTTCTCGATGTGGGCCGACCCGGCGGAGTCCGAGACCCACGTCGCCTGGACCCGCTCGCTGATGCAGACCCTGGCGCCGTTCACGATGCCGGGCGTGTCGCTCAACTTCACCAGCGACCAGCAGGAGGCCAAGGCCCGGGAGTCATTCGGCTCGGCGGAGAAGAACCGCCGCCTGACCGCGCTGAAGGACTGCTACGACCCGACGAACTTCTTCCGCCTGAACCAGAACATCCGGCCGTCCGGCCCGGCCTGACATCGTGGCCGCGGTGGAGAACGGCGAAGCGGTGCTGGAGGAGGCGGTGGCGGCGGTCCGGGCGGCGCTCGGGCCCCGGCTCCTGGCCGCCTACGCCCTGGGGAGCCTGGCCCATGGCGGGTTCAGCCCGCTGGTGAGCGACGTCGACCTCGGCCTCGTGCTCGCCGACCCGCCGGCCACCGACGACCCGGACCGCATCCGGGCCGCGGCCGACGCCGTGAAAGCGGCCGGATCGCCGCTCCACCAACGGCTGTCGGTCTACTGGGGGACGGAGGCGATGCTCCGGGGCGAGGTCGCCGGGGGCCGGTTCCCGCCGCTCGACCGCCTCGACCTCCTCGAGAACGGCCGGCTCCTCAGCGGCGATGACGTCCGCACCGGACTGGCCGTTCCGGCGGCCGACGACCTGCTGGTGGCCGGCGCGGAGTTCGCCCTCGACTTCCTCGGCCCGGGCCACGAGGCCGGGAGCCGCGACGCCGGGCTCGGTTCCTTGGGGGCGTTCGGCGAACAGGTGATGGAAAAGATCCGGAACCCCGAGCGGCTGGTCGCCGAGGGCCCCCGGTACCTGACCAAGATCGTGCTGTTCCCGGTGCGGTTCCTCTACACCGCCGCCACCGGCCGGGTCGGGACCAACCACGCCGCCGTCGCCCACCACCTCGCCGCCGACGCCGCCCCCGCCCACGAGCTCGTCGCCGCCGCGCACCGCTGGCGGACGAACCCGCCCGGCGATCAGGAGGCGGTCGAGCTGCTCGGCCGGGAGCTCGTCCCCCTCTACCGGTATTACCTCGACGACCACATCGCCCGGCTCACCGAGCTGAAGGAGCTCGACCTGGCCGCCGCCTTCGTCCGCTGGCGGGAGCGGGTCGGGGCCTGAGGCCCGGGCCGCGCTTTCCCGGCGGGCTTTCTTGCGCTTTGCTGGGGGGAATCGGAGAGGGGGCCGGAGATGCGCCGTCATCACGCGCCCGCAGCGCGGCCGCTGGCCGGGCTGGGGGCGATCGTTCTGCTCGCCACCGGCGCCTGCGGAGCGTCGCCCGCCGTCGAGCGGGCCGTCGCCGCCCGCCACGCCGCCTCCGCCCGGTCGCTGTCCGGTGACCAGTCGGCCGCCGGGCCGGTGGCCGCCGGGCCCGCCTCCGGCGCCGACGCCGCCACCGGTGGAGTGGCGCCGGGCGGAGCGGCCGGGGCGGCGGGTACCCCGGCCGGCGGCGCTTCGGCGCCGGCCGGGGGCACCACCGTCGTCTCGGGTCCGTTGGCCCGCGCCGCGGCGTCGTCCGCCGCCGGACGGGCGGCCGGCCCGTCCGGCGCCGCCGGCGGCAGCGGCAGCGCGTCCGGCAGCCCGTCCGGCGGCGCCGCGGCCGCCGGCGGGGCCGGTAACGGAGCGGGCCCGTCCGGCGCCGGGGCGGCGGGCGCCGCGCCAACCCCCGCCGAGGGCAACGGCGGCGCCACCGACACCGGCGTCACGGCCACCTCGATCAAGGTCGGGGCGACGTTCTTCAACGGCAACTACCTCGACAAGTACAGCCAGGTCACCGAGGAGGCGGCCGCCGCCTACTTCCGTTACGTCAACGACCAGGGCGGGATCTACGGCCGGAAGGTCGAGTACCTGCCCTGCGACACGGCGGGGACCGCCGACGGCACGCAGGGTTGCCTCCGCAAGCTGGCCAACGACGACAAGGTCTTCTCCATGGGGCCGAGCCTCGACTTCAACCTCGACACGGTGCAGCCCTTCCTGGCCAGCCAGAAGCTGCCGTGGGTCGGCGACTCCGGCCTCTACCCGGCGGAGTACGCCAGCCCCTGGATGTTCCCGTCCCAGATCCAGGGCCCCGACGTCGGAGCCCTGATCGGCACCTTCAGCGGCCGCACCCTCGGCGCCCGGACCATCGGGGTGTCGTACCTCAACGACGTCGCCGGACCGGAGTGCACCGAGCGCGTCAAGCAGATCGGCAAGTCGGCCGGCTACGAGGTGACCGTCACGGCCCAGAACAGCCAGACCCAGGGCGACCTCACCCAGCAGGTGCTCACGATCCAGTCGGCCCACCCCGACGCCGTGCTGTTCTGCAACGACCCGGTCAACACCATCAAGTTCGTGCAGGCCGCCGGCCGCGTCAACTACCGCCCGCCCAAGGGCTGGGTGGCGGGATTCGTGGCCGCCGACGACGTCCCGCAGTCGATGGGGGCGGCCGGGGTCGGCCTCTACGGCTTCTCCTCGTTCGACTTCTACGGGGGCGACTCGCCCGGCGTGCAGCGCTTCCGGCAGATCACCGAGCACTACTACCCCTCGATCTTCCACCACTTCTACACGCAGGCCGCCTACGCCGGAGCGGTGGCGCTGGTCGAAGCCATGAAGAAGGCCGGCCCGCACCTCACCCGGGCGGGGCTGGTGGCCGCCATGCGGACGTTCTCCGACTTCGACACCACCATGGGCCTGCACCTCAACTTCGCCGATCCCGCCGCCCGCAAGGTGAGCGGCATCATGCTCCAGGCCGATGAGCACCTCCGCTGGAAGGTCGCGTCGGGCCGGTTCGGCCTGTGACGCAGTTCGTCAACCTCACGATCGCCGGGCTGACCATCGGGGCCGTCTATGCCCTCGTCTCCCTCGGCGTCGTCGTCATCTACCGCATCAGCCGGGTGGTCAACCTGGCCCACGGCGCCATGGGGATCTTCACCACCTTCGTGTTCCACTACGAGTTCAACCAGCGGCTCGGCTGGCCGGTCGGCGTCTCGTTCGTGGCCACCCTGGCGGTCGGCGCGGTGCTCGGGGTCGTCGTCGAGCGGCTGTTCGTGGGGCCCGTCCGGCCCGATGGCATCCTCACCACGCTGGTCATGACCGTCGGCGTGCTGCTCATCCTCACCGAGCTGACCGTGCAGTTCTGGGGCCCGAACCAGCCGGTGATCGCCTCGATCTTCCCCGACCGCACGATCCGCCTGGCCGGCACCGGCGTCACCGTCCACCAGCTGGGCACGATCGGCTGCGTGGCGCTCCTCGGCGCCGGGCTGTACCTGCTGCTCAACCGCACCCGTTACGGCCGGGCCATCGAGGCCATCGCCGAGGATCCCGGCGCCGCCCGGATCGTGGGCCTGCCCGTCCGGCTCATCACGACGTCCGTATGGGCCATCGGCGGCGCCACCGCCGCCCTGGCGGGGATGCTCTACATCCACCTCAACACGCTCGAGCAGATCAGCCTGACGTTCGTGCTGATCTCCAGCCTGGTGGCGGCGGTGCTCGGCGGGTTCAACAGCCTGCTGCTGGCGGTGGTCGGGAGCCTGGCCGTCGGCGTGGCCTTCTCGCTGGCCCAGGGCTACGTCTCGACGCCCGGCGTCGGCGACCTCATCGTGTTCGGGACGCTGCTGGCCGTGCTGCTGGCCTTCCGGCCCGACCAGGCGGCGGCGCTCGAATCGGTGTCGGAGTACTGAGCTCATGGCGCCGGGCCGCTGCCCTCCGGGCATCCCGTCGCTCCGCCGTGGGGCCCCAACCCCACGGCGATCGCCGCGGGCATGGCTGGCGTTGGCCGCCGTGGCCGCCGTGGCCTGGCCGTTCCTGCTGCCGCGCACGACGCACTTCTACGGCGCGCTGGCCACGGTCTACGCCCTCGTGGCCCTGTCGCTCGTCGTGCTGTCGGGCTGGACGGGCCAGATCTCGCTGGGCCACGCCGCCTTCCTCGGCCTCGGCGTCTACGTGGGGCAGCGGCTGCTGCACGCCGGCGTCCCCCTGGTCGTGACGCTGCCGGCGGTGGCGCTGCTCGGCGGGGCGGTGAGCCTGGTGCTCGGCATCCCGTCGCTGCGGCTGCGGGGCGTGTACCTGACGATCGTGACGCTGGCCTTCGGCGCCGCCTGCGAACGGTGGCTGTTCGCCCTCCCGGCGGTGCGGGGCTACAAGTCGGGCATCGTCCCGAGGGCAACGCTCCTCGGCTTCCCCACCACCACCGACCGGGGGCTGTACCTCGTCGGACTGGCCGTGCTCGGCCTGTCGCTGGCGGCGGTGCACAACCTGCGCCGCTCGGATGTCGGCCGGGCCTGGTTCGCCCTGCGCGATTCGGAGGACGCCGCCGCCGCCCTCGGCATCCGCGTCGCCCCCTACAAGATCGGCGCCTTCGCCCTCTCCGCCGCGCTGACCACCACCGCCGGCGTCCTCTACGGAATGCTGTTCCAGGCCACGCCGGGGCCCAGCCAGTTCGGCGTGCTGGAATCGTTCTTCCTGCTGGCCCTGCCGGTCGTCGGCGGGATCGGCAGCGTGGCCGGCGCCGTGGTCGGCGGAGCGCTGTTCGCCACCGCCCAGCCGGTGGTCAACGAGTTCGGCGTCCGCCTGTTCCTGGCCACCGGCGTGATGCTGGCCGTGGTCACGCTGTCCCGCACCGACGGCGTCGTCGGCGCCGTCACCCGGCTGGTGCGGGCCGGGCGGGCGGCCGGCGGGCCCGCCCCGGCCGCCTACGGCTCCTTCGCCGCCGACGTCCCGACGCCCGACGGTGCATCCGAGCGGCCGGTGATCCATGTGCCGCACGCCCTTCCGGCGGGCACGCGCCTGCGTCTCCGGTTCGCCCCGGGCGGAGGACGCCGATGAGGGGCCACCTCGAGGCGGACGGGCTCAGCAAGCACTTCGCCGGGCTCGTCGCCGTCGACGGGTTGAGCCTGGAGGTCCGGCCGGGCGAGATCGTCGGGCTCATCGGGCCCAACGGCGCCGGCAAGACGACGTTCTTCAACTGCGTGACCGGCCTCGAGCCGCCGACCGCCGGGCGCGTGCGCCTTGACGGGGTCGACGTCACCGGCTGGTCCCCGGCCGCCCGGGCCCGCCACGGCCTGGCCCGCACGTTCCAGCAGGTGCGGCTGTTCCGCCATCTTTCGGTGCGGGAGAACCTCCTCCTCGGCCGCCACCAGCACTACGGCGCCGGAGCGCTGCAGGCGGCGCTGCGCACGCCCCGGGCCCGGGCCGCGGAGCGCGACGCCGCCGCCCGCGCCGAGGCGGTGGCGGAACGCTGCAACCTGGCGTCCGTCCTCGACGCCCCTGTCGGGGAACTGCCCTACGGGACCCAGCGGATGGTCGAGGTCGCCCGGGCGCTGGCCACCGAACCCGCCGTCCTCCTCCTCGACGAGCCGGCCGCCGGGATGGACACCACCGAGTCGGCCGCCTTCGGCGAACTCCTCCGCCGGGTCCACGACGAGTCCTGGTCCGTACTCCTCGTCGAGCACGACGTGCCGCTCGTGCTGTCGGTCTGCCACCGCATCTACGTGCTGGAGTTCGGCCGCCTGATCGCCGCCGGGACGCCGGCCGAGATCCGGGGCGACGAGCGGGTGCGGGCGGCGTACTTCGGAGCCTCCGTTGGCTGAGGGCGGCGTCCTCCTGGCGGTGCAGGGCCTCGAGGTGGCCTATGGCCCCGTCACCGCCGTGCGGGGGCTCAACCTCGACGTCGCCGCCGGCGAGATCGTCGCCCTCCTCGGGGCCAACGGCGCCGGCAAGACGTCGACGCTGCGCGGCATCACCGGGCTCGTCCGGCCCCGGGCGGGGCGGGTCACCTTCGCCGGGGAGCGCGTCGACGCCGTCGGGCCGGACGGCGTCGTCGCCCGGGGCATGGCCCACGTGCCCGAGGGGCGGCGGGTGTTCCCCGGCCTCAGCGTGGCCGACAACCTGATGCTCGGCGCCTGGCACGCCCGGGGCAAGGGCGTCGAGGCCCGGCAGGAGCAACTGGTCTTCGACACGTTCCCCCGTCTGGCCGAGCGCCGCAGCCAGCCGGCCGGGTCGCTGTCGGGGGGCGAGCAGCAGATGCTGGCCATCGGCCGGGCGCTGATGTCGGCGCCGAAGCTCCTGCTGATCGACGAGTTGAGCCTCGGCCTGTCGCCGATCGTCGTCGACGCGCTGCTCGACCGCCTCCGGGCGCTCAACGCCGAAGGGCTGAGCCTCGTGCTCATCGAGCAGTTCGTCCACCGGGCCCTGGCCGTCGCCGACCGCGTCTACCTGCTGGCCAAGGGCCGGGTGCAGTTCTCGGGAACGCCGCAGGAAGTGGCCGACGCCGGCGCCGTCGAGATCGCCTACCTGTCGGGAGGGTTGTGATGCCCGGTCCCGGGCCGCGAAACCCGCGCTGGCCGCGGTATTTCCGGCCGGCAATGATGGCCGGCGCCGTGGCCGTGGTCGCCGTCGTCGCCGCGCCCGCCGGGGCACGGATCGGACCCGACGTGGCGGTCATCGACTCCAACGCCGTGGCCGCCTCGGTCGGGATCATCAGCCGGGTGCCGGCCGAGTCGGCCGGCGGCCTCAACTGGACGGCGACGGCCATCACGCTCGACAAGGCGGTGGCGAAGGCCGCCGGCGGCACCGGCGGCTCGCTGGCCGAGACGTTCTTCGAATCGTCGTCGAAGGACTACCGCAACCCGTCGCTGATCGGAGCCCAGTATCCGCCGACGGGCACCATCCCCGCCGAGGCCCGGGGCGGCACCCCGCCGGGGACGCCGGGCGGTCTCGCCGCCAGCCACGTCGTGGCCACCGGGCAGCCCTCCGCCTCGGCCGAGGCCCAGGGCGGGCGGGGCGGCGACGGCAGCCCGGTCGTCGTGCAGGGCGGCTCCTCGTCGTCGCACGGCGAGCTCAGGGCCGACGGCGTCGTCGTCACCCGGGCCTTGTCGATGGCGTCGGGGGTGGCCATCGGCGGCGGGGCGGTCACGTTCTCGTCGGCCACCACCGAAGCCGTCACGACCGTCCCGCCGGCCGGGCCGGCCACCACCGCCCTCAGAGTGACGCTCACCGGCCTCCTCGTCGGCGGCGTCCCGGCGGAGCTGACCGACCAGGGCCTCGGGATCTCGGACCAGGTGCCCGTCGGCGCCGCCCAGCTGGCGGCGTTCAACGCCGCCATGGGGCAGCTGGCCGCCCGGGGCATCACGATCACGGCCGCCCCGACCGTCCGGGACGTCGGCGCCGGCCAGGCCCGGGCCGAGGGCGGCGGGATGGTGGTCCGCTACAAGGTGGCCGACCAGATCGGCGGCGACGAGGAGGTGGTGCTGGCCGAGGCCCGGTCCCGTTCAACGCTGCAGCGGGCGCAGCCGGCTTCACCGCTGCCCCTTCCGGCGCTGCCGTCGGTGTCGGAGCCGCCGGCGTCCGCCCCGGCGGCCAACGCGGCCGCGCCGCAGTCCGCCGCCCCACCGCCCCGGGCCGCGGCACTCTCGACCGGCGCCGGCGGCCCGGCCTGGCCTGCCCCACCGGTCGATGGGGGCGCCGCCCTCGGCGCCCCGGCCGGCTCCGGGGAGAGCAGCGGTGCCGGTGCCGGGAACGGCGTAGGCCCGTTCAACGGCGCAGGCGCGCTCGCCCCCGCCGGCCCGACGTCCGCCGCCGGGCCGCTCGCCGCCGCCCCGCCGGCCTCGGCCCGGCCGGCCCTCAACCTCCTCGGCCGGGAGGACGACCGGGCCCCGCGGAAGCTCCGGACCGGCTACGGCGTGGTCCTCCTCTTGGCCTTCGCCGGCACCGCCCTCCACGTCGCCGCCCAGCGCGGCCGTACGACCTGACCGGAAGGATGCCCGCCATGGACCGTCGCCAGACCGACTTCCTGCTCAAGCTCGCCGCCGGGGCGCTGACCGTCGCCGGCGTGGTCGTGGTGCTCGTCGGGTACCTCGGCGTGCGGAACCACGACGACCTCGTGCTGCAGCTCCCCTATGTGATGAGCGGCGGGCTCGGCGGGCTCGGGCTCATCGGCCTCGGGGCGCTGGCCCTGCTGCAGTACCAGTCGAGGGTCCACGCCGCCGTGGCGGCGTCGCTTTCGGCCGAGCTCGAGGAGTGGAAGGAACGGGCGCTGCACGACATCAAGACCGAGCTGCGCCGCTTCCTCGACACGGCCGAGATCGAGGTCGAGGTCGGGGCCCCCCGTCCGGCGGCGCGGGGCTGATGCCCGCCCCGCCGTTCTGCTGCATCGCTCCGCCCGACCTGCTGGCCGCCGTGGCCGAGCGGGGCGACGCCGGCGACCGGGAGGCGGCCCTGCGGACGCTGGCCGCCTCGACGGCGCTGCGGGCGCGGCGCACCGCCGTCGCCCGGCTGCTGCGGGAGCTCGGCGCCGACCACGAGACGGCATTGGGTGTGCAGTCCCGGGCCGGAGGACGGCGCACCGTCTACGACGCCGGCCACGGCGGCGAGAGCGCCCTGCCGGGGAAGAAGGTCCGGGGGGAGGGCGACCCGCCGGTGAAGGACGCCGCCGTCAACGAGGCCTACGACGGCGCCGGCCTGACCTACCGCTTCTACAAGGACGTCTACGGCCGGGACAGCATCGACGGCAAGGGGATGGAGCTGATCTCGTCGGTCCACTACGGCACCGACTTCGACAACGCCTTCTGGAACGGCTCGCAGATGGTCTACGGCGACGGGAGCGGGCGCATCTTCGTCCGGGGCGGGCTCACGAAGGACGTCGACGTCATCGCCCACGAGCTGACCCACGGCGTGACGCAGATGACCGCCGCCCTCGAGTACTCCAAGCAGCCGGGAGCGCTCAACGAGTCGTTCTCCGACGTGTTCGGGTCGCTGGTCAAGCAGCACCGTCTCCAGCAGACGGCCGACGAGGCCGACTGGCTGATCGGCGCCGGCATCCTCGGTACGGCACTCCACGGCCGGGCGCTGCGGTCGATGAAGGCGCCGGGGACGGCCAACGACCTCGACCGCCAGGCCGGGTCGATGAGCGGCTACGCCGACCTTCCCGACGACAACGACCCGAAGAACGACAACGGCGGCGTCCACATCAACTCCGGCATCCCCAACCGGGCCTTCTACCTGGCCGCCACGGCCATCGGCGGCCACGCCTGGGAGGCCGCCGGGAAGATCTGGTACGTGACGCTGACCGAGCGGCTGGAGCCCGGCAGCGACTTCCGCGCCGCGGCCGACGCCACCATCGCCGCCGCCGGCGACCTCTTCGGCGCCGCCGGCGCCGAACGCCAGGCGGTGAGCGCGGCCTGGAAGGACGTCGGGGTCCTGTAGTGGAGGAGGCCCGGCGCCGGTGAGGGTCTCGGTGGTGCGCGGCGGCGGGCTGGCCGGCCTCGTGCAGACGACGACCGCCGACTCCGAGAGCCTGGCCCCCGGCGACGCCGAGACCCTCCGGCGGAAGGTCGACGAGGCCGGCTTCTTCGACCTGCCGGCCGAGGGCGGCCCGGCTGAGCGGGGCCCGTCCGCCCCACCCGACCGCTTCGCCTACGCCGTGACGGTGGAGGACGCGGACCGCGCCCACACCGTCCGCCGGGGCGAGCCCGACCTTCCCGACGGCGTCAGGGACCTCGTCGACTGGCTCAGCTCCGTGCCGGGGCGCCGGGAGTCGCTGGCGCCGCCGGGCGAGCCGCCCCCGCCCTAGGCCGCCGGCTGGGCGATCCGGGCATTTTGCCGGTGATTAAGCAAATTGCGACTGAATGACCGGAATGGCGGGTACGGAGAAACTGTCACTGGGGGTCAGCGACCACCAGGAGTGACACCGCTGACGATCACCGCTCGGGATCCCGGAGCCTCCGGCTCGGCGGCCGGAGGGAAGGAGGTTGTTGATGCGCAAGCTGATCACCGTCCTGGCCTCTGTTGCCATGGTGGTGGCTCTCGGCGCGCCGGCCTTCGCCGACGGCGCCAAGACCCACAGCCCGTCCACCAACCAGGTGACGGCGATGCGGGTGGACCACCACGGCGGCCACGGCTGGCACGACGGCCGCCATGGCTACCGCCACGACGGGTACTACCGGCACCACTACTACCGGGACGGTTACTACTACGGCTACCCGTACTACTACGACGGCTACTACGACGGTTACGACGGCGGCCGGTGCCGCTGGGCCTACTACCACGACCGCTACTGGTTCGACCGGTACTGCGGCGGTTACTACTACGGCTACTAGCCATCTGACCTGCCCCCGACCAGATGATCCCTGACCCCGACCGGAGTTCGATCCTGTTCTGATCCCAGCGAGCAGGAACGGCCGCAAGGAGGGACCGGCCCGGCCGGTCCCTCCTTGCGTCTGCCCGTTACACGCCGGCCGGCGTCAGACCCAGTCCGGCCCGATCCGGGTGCAGCTGGCCAGATGGTGGCAGTGGTCGACGGCCACGTCCCGGGCGGCGGCCAGCACGGCGGCCACCCGGGGGTCGCGGATGGAGTATGTCGCCGTCCGGCCCCAGCGCTCGGCCTCGACGAACCCGCACCACCGCAGACAGGCGAGGTGGTTCGACACCCGGCTCGGTGAGCACCCCAGCCGCTCGATGAGCTCGGACACCGGCCGGGGCCGCTCCAGCAGCAGCTCCACGATCCCGAGCCGGGTCGGGTTGCCGAGCACCCGGAAGAGCCGGGCCGAGGCCAGGTCGAGGTCGGCGGCCGGTGGGGCGGAGGCGGCGGCGGGCGTCATGCGGCGAGGGTAGAGGGTCGGGCCGACGCACCCAACAGGAAAACCGGTGCGGTTGCTACAACTCCGGCCATGCGCACCGCCCGCCGCCTCGGCCTGCCCGCCCTCGTCCTGCTGGCGCTGTCGTTCACCGCCCTCGGGCCGACCGGCGCCCATCCCCGCCCGGCCGGCGCCAGCCTGCGGGACGAAGAGGCCGCCATGCCCGGCACCGGCGTCGGCATGTACACCGACGACTCCGTGGCCCACCAGGTGTCCAGCTTCACCATCAACCCGAAGATGGTCAGCTGCGGCGTGGGGACGCTGGCGCCCGGGGGCGACTTCTCGGGGCCGTTCGCCATGCTCATGTACTCCACCCGCATCGACAGCTACGTCGTCGACAAGGAGGCGGGCGAGATCCGGGCCACGGGGCGGATGCGGTCGATCACCAAGATGGGCAACGCCGTGGTGGAGGACGCCGAGCACGACTTCCTGGCCATCGCCGCCTCGGCCGTCCCCCACGGCGGCTTCCAGCAGGCGGTCCACGCCGGCGGCGACCGCTTCGACATCCACTTCTCCACGCCCTTCTGGGACCAGTACAACCCGATGTGCTCGCCGTCGACGGTGGCCGCCGGCAAGTGCCGCTTCGGCGGCGAGCTGCTCATGGGTCACGTCTTCATGCCCCACTGAGGCCGGTGCGAACGCGCTGCATCGCCGCGCTGGTCCTGACCGTCGGCGTCCTTCCGGTCGGGCGGGTCGAGGCGGCGGCCCCGGGCGTCAACCCCGTCCTGCGCTGGAACGTCGCCGTCCTCGACGCCATCCGCACGACGGCCACGCCGCCGACCGTCGGCGCCCGGGCGCTGGCCGTGACCCACACCTGCATGTACGACGCCTGGGC
>Ga0070681_10004772_pt1 | contig 12989 bp, 11 predicted proteins | sample KBSC83BmetaG_FD_65650 | JGI IMG/M metagenome (GOLD analysis project Ga0070681, IMG submission 65650) | Corn rhizosphere microbial communities from Kellogg Biological Station, Michigan, USA - KBS C8-3B metaG | ecosystem: Host-associated > Plants > Roots > Rhizosphere | place: USA: Michigan... | reverse complement strand
GGCTCGAGCCTGAAATCGTCGAGAATCACGCGCACCCGGCGGCGCTTGAGATAAGGCTCGAACATCAGATCGGGACCGACGACGATGCCCTGCCCCGCGAGCAGCGCATTGATCAGCAATACCCCGCTGTTGGTGCTCAAGTTGCCCGACAAGGCCACGGGTTGGTCGCGCGCTGCGCGCTTGCGCGATGGCCAGCGCGAGCGCGATTCAAACTCGGAGTAGACGAGGCAATTGTGATCAACGAGCTCGTCAGGCGTGCGCGGGCAGCCGTGGCGTTTGAGGTAGCCGGGTGTAGCGACCGCCTGGAACCGGACGTCGCGGATCTTGCGGCAGATCAGGTTCGAATCCTGCAAATTGCCGATGCGCAGCGCGAGATCGAAACCTTCTTCGATCGGATCGACCTGGAGACTCGTCACCCGCACGTCGAGCTGCACCGCGGAATGGACTTGCTGAAAGCGCGCAATCAGACGCCCGACCGGAGACACGACCAGCGTCTGCGGCAAAGTCATTCGCAGCAGCCCCTGCGGCTGTTCGCGCGCCGAGGTTGCAAATGCGGCGGCCTGCTCGGCGACGTGTTCCAAGTCCTTGCAATAGAGATAAAAGCGCTCGCCCGCCTCGGTCAGACTCAGACGGTGCGTCGAGCGATACATGAGCTGCACGTCGAGCGCCTTCTCGAGTATCGATACGTGCCGGCTGACGACCGACTTCGACAAATCGAGGCGTGCCGCCGCCTGCGTGAAGCTGCCGGCCTTCACGACCGCCGCGAAACTCGACATCAAATTGAGCAGGTGCGATGGAGGCTGAAAGTTAGTAGGCAAGTTTATGCAACAATGTGTTCGATCTGTGCAGAATACCAAATTTTTATACAACAGGCAGAATAGCCGCATCACTGACCGACAGGAGGCAGGACATGGGCAAGCAACGCATCAGTTACGTTCCACTCGAGACGATGGACAGCGCGATGCGCGCCGAAATGGAACGGTGCGCGCGTGAAGGCACCCCGCGCCCCGAAAGCTCGGCAGTGCGCGCGCATGTGCCTAAAGCCTTCTGGTTTTTCGCCAATGCGTGGGAAGATATCTTCCGCACAGGCGTATGCGACCACGCGATCAAGGAGCTCGCGCGCTTGTATGTCTCGCGCTCGGTCAAGTGTGAATTCTGCGGCAATCAGCGTTCGATCAATGCTTTCGGAAAGTCTCTGCACGAAGCTCAGACCGACGATCTCGTCAATTTCGAAAAATCGACGCAATACACCGATCGTCAGAAAGCGGCGCTCGCCTACGCCGAGGCGATCACGTGGCGGCTCGAAACCGATGATGCGTTCTGGGAACGCTTGCACAAGCATTTCAGCGAGCCTGAGCTGGTCGAGCTCGGCTGCTTCATTTCCCTCACGATGGGGCAGCAAAGCTGGTTGCGGCTGCTCAACATCGAGCACCACCAGGTGATGGTCGGCACCGCGGCATCGATGGCGCCAGGTTTCGAAACCGCCGAAGCGCTCGCCAAAACCAAGGCCGCGCCGGACTACTGGGCAAAGAAAGACGCAGCGCCGAAGAAAAACGCGGCGTAACCCGCGACGTTATGAAAAAGGGCGCTTGCGGGCGCCCTTTCGTTTAGAAGCTTTGGTGAAGCGTGGTCCTTAATCAGACTTTCACTAGCGATGGGTAGCGCTGCGCTCCACCCATATCTACGCGACGCGGCGCTCGGCGTGCGCTGACGCGAGCAATCCCGGCACGCGCGAAGCGCGCACGTAAACCTGGCCGTCAAACATACGCCGCTGTGTGCGATAGAACGCGCCTTGTTCTGCATGCCACGCACCGTTCTCTTTTTTCACCGTCGCCGCGACGACCAATATCCCCGACGGCATGGCAATCCGGATATCGTCGCTGCCCGCCCGCGTCAACTGATGGACGAGGCTGCCTTCGATACGCGCCGCAACGGCCATGCACAATGACACCGTGAGCGGCAGTGCGCGGTGCGGCTGACCATTCGAGAGCATACGCCCGGTAAGATCGACGCTGTCCCCTTTGATGGGCGATCCCGACAGTGATTGCGCATCCTGCGGAGCGGACACGAAGCCGATGAACGGGACGACCTTCTTTCGGGCCGCGTCCGCGGGATCCTTGCCGATGCCCATCGCAATCGAGGCCGCGATGCGGATCTTTGAAAGTTTGTCCAGCAGCTCAGTTGAGGTGTCGAGCGTGTCCGGCATTTCGGTTCCGGTCAGCCCGAGGTCGGCGGCATCGAGAAAGCAGCACGCGTTCGCGGCATCGACGAGCGAAGCGCGAATCCTGCCGACGCCGGGAACATCCAATATGTCGATCACGTTGCCGGTCGGCAGCAGTTTGCCGGTGCTGGCGCCACCGGGATCGCGAAACTCGAGCCGCACCGGCGCGCCGGTTCCCGCCACCCCGGGAATCGCAAGCTCGCCATCGACCGCAGCCAGGCCGTTATCGAGCGCGAAACACGCGTGGATGATCTTTTTGGTGTTGGTGTTGTGGATGCGCACCAGCGCTTCATTGCCCGAGACTTTGACCAAGCCTTCATCGACCGCAAACGGTCCCATCGCCGAGGACATGTTGCCGCAATTGCCGCTGTAGTCGACTTTCGCTTCTTTGACCTGCACCTGCGCAAAGGTGTAATCGATATCGGCGTCGGCGCGCGAAGAAGGCCCGACGACGCAAACTTTGGACAGCGAAGAGATGCCGCCGCCCATGCCGTCGAGCTGGCGGCCGTAGGGATCCGGACTTCCGATGGCTGCAAGAAAGACCTCGTCCCACAACGCGCGTTCGCGCGGCAGATCGCGCTCGTGCAGCACGATCGCATTACTGGTGCCGCCGCGCATGAACACCGCTGGAATCTTGAGCTGTTTCATATCAGAATCTCCTGAAAAATCGGGTCCAGCCGCGCATTATAACTTCGTTAGTTCGCCCGAATTCGTAATTCGCGACAGGGGCCATCACCGCACCCGCGCCACAGAAATTCCGCATCGAGTTCGGGGATCGACGGACACCCCAACAATGCCAGCACGCGGTCGATTTCGGTGCGCAGGATCGAAATCGCATGCAGCGCGCCCGCCTCGCCGCCTGCGGCGATACCATACAACGGCGCGCGCCCGATGAATGCCATGTCGGCGCCGAGCGCAAGCGCCTTGACGATATCGGAACCGCGCCGGATGCCGCCGTCGATCATGATTGCAAGGCGGCGGCCGAGCGCGGCACGGATTTCCGGCAGCGCCTCGAGCGGTGAAATCGCGCCGTCGAGCTGGCGCCCGCCATGGTTGGATACGAAAACGCCGTCGGCACCGTGCTGTGCAGCCAGCAGCGCATCGTCTGCGCGCAGTATGCCTTTGACAAATAGCTTGTGCGGCCACAACCCGCGCAACCAGATGAAGTCGTCCCAGTCGAGCGCATCGCGCTGCGCGCGGAATTCCTCGATCGGCTTGGCGACGATTCTGCCGCCGACGTTGATATCGGTATTCTGAAAGCGCGGCACTCCGGAATCGAGCAAAGTGCGCAGGAATACACGGCACAGCCAGCCCGGATGCATCGCGCCATCGACCATGTTGGCGAAATTCAGCCTGAACGGGATAGTAAAGCCGTTGCGCCGGTTGAATTCGCGGTTTCCGATCACCGGCACGTCGGTCGTGACAATCAGCGCTTCGTAGCCCGCGGATAGCGCGCGTGTGACAAGATTTTGCGCAGCTTTGCGGTCTTTCGACATGTAAAGCTGGAACCATAGCGTACCGCCGGCCGCTTCCCGCGCAACTTTCTCGAGCGGCTCGAACGACGCCGTCGAAAGCACGAACGGCACGCCGGCGGTGCGCGCCGCGCGCGCGAGTGCAATGTCGGCAGCAAACCCGTAAAGTCCGGCGGCGCCGGTCGGCGCGAGCCCGAAGGGCGACTCGAAAGTCTTGCCGAACACGTTCACGCGCTGCACGCGGCGCGAGACGTCGACGAGCGTGCGCGGCCGCAGACGGATGCGCTCGAACGCTGCGCGATTCTGCTTAAGCGTGACGTCGTCTTCAGCGCCGCCCGCGAGGTAATCGTAGGCAACGCGCGGCAGCCGGCGTTTGGCAATGCGGTGCAAATCCTCGATGTTGTATGCGTGTCTGTAGCTCATGATCATCGCGGGACGGGCACGCTGCGAGTATAGCAAACGGCGATGCGCAACCCATTGCTCCGCTGATTCGCTTGCCGTGTCGCGAGGTTCGCAGGTAAATTCGGGTCACATGTATTTAATCGTTTCGCTCAACGTGATGGTCCATGGCTGCCTCGCGGGCAGCCGCGTGGTGATGGCGCTGTTCGCGATCGAGCTCCATGCGAGTCCCCTCGCCATCGGCATCATGGTCGCTCTGTATTCGGTGCCAACACTGCTGCTTGGCGTTTATTCAGGGCGGATCTCGGACCGCTACGGGCTGCACCCGCCCATGCTGTTCGGCTCTGTGATGTGTGGCTGCGGGCTGCTGCTGCCGTACCTGTGGCGCGACATTGCGGCGCTCTATTTTTCCGCCGCGATCATCGGCGCCGCGTTCGTGTTTTACAACGTCGCGGTGCAAAACGTCGCCGGCGCATGGGGCCCGCGCGAGGACCGCGCCCGGAACTTCAGCACTTTGAGCCTTGGTTATTCAGTCTCGAGTCTGCTCGGACCGTTGGCCGCCGGCTACTTGATCGATTATTTTGGGCACGCCACGGCTTACCTGTGTTTTGGCGTCACCACGTTGGTGCCGACTATGGTGCTGGTTTTCTACCGCAAGTTGAGGAAACTCAAAACGGCGCAGCCGGCGCACGGCGCGCGCAATGTGCTCGATCTGCTGCGCCTGCCCGAGCTGCGCAAAGTCATGCTGACCGGCGCGATGGTGGTGACCGGCTGGGATTTATATATGTTCTATCTGCCGATCTACGCGCACTCGATTGGGCTGTCGGCCTCGATGATCGGCATCGTGCTGGGAGTATTTTCCACCGCAACTTTCATCGTGCGCTTCAGTCTGCCTTATCTTACGCAGCGCTATAGCGCACGGCGCGTGCTCGAGATATCGATGTTTTGTGGCGCCGCGACTTTCTTGGTGTTTCCGTTCGTGACGACTTCGTTGTTACTGGGCATTCTGTCGTTCGTGATCGGGCTCGCGCTCGGCTGCGGCCAGCCGGTGACACTGTTGATGAGCTATAACCGCGCGCCCGAGGGGCGCACCGGTGAAGCCACCGGCGTCCGGCTGGTACTCAATCACGTCATGCATTCATCGGTGCCGGTGGTCGCCGGCGCGCTCGGCTCGAGCTTCGGCGTTGCGCCAGTATTCCTGATGATTGCGGCGGTGCTCGCGGTAAGTGGATACCTGGGCGGCACCATCAAGCGCAGCAACGCGCCGCCATCCAATAACTGATCTAGCAGGCGTCGCCGGAAGAAATTGGCGGTGGCGTGTTAACGCCGTCGTCTTTCGATTCGCACCAGAAACCGACGATCTCGGCATTCTTGGCGCTCGCGCGATGGCCGAACGACAGCGCACCGCTGCCCTGCAATATCATGCTCTCACGCCGCAGCTTGAACTCTTCGCCCGTCTTCATCTTGACGAAAGTGCCGTTCGAGCTTTGATCCGTCACCACGAATTTGTCCTTGCGGCGCTCGATGAAAGCGTGGTGGCGCGATGCCATCGGGTCTTTGAGCCGGATGCCATTATTGGCGTGCCGCCCGAGGTTGATCGAGGTCACGACAATGATTTCCTTGCCGCCATGCTTGAGACGCAGGCGCGAGACGCCGGCCTGCTGGATGATCGTGTCCACGCGCCCCGGCACTTGAGTATGGTCGGTGCTTGCCTGCCATAACACTTCATGCACCGCGACGTCTTCGTGCTTGCCTTTGATCGGAATTGCGGCAAGCCGGCGCGTTGCGCTGCGGTGGTCAGGCGCCAGAAGTATGACGGTGTCTTCGGTGGTGAGGATCTGGCCACCAACTGCAAGCTCTTCCATCCGCGCGGCGGTATTGACGGTGTCTCCGTGAACATCGTCGCCATCGATCAGAACCGGGCCATGCACCAATCCGATCTGAATCTCGATTTGGCGGTCCTTCAGCATCGGGCGCTGCTGCAAACGCTGCTGCATTTCACACGCCGCCTGCACTGCATCGTTCGGATCGAGGAAGACGCACATCGAGCCATCGCCGATGTTTTTCACGATACGGCCTTTTTGCCCGACAACCACCTCTTGAAATACGGACAGGCATTCGCGCACTTCGCGGAACGCAACGGCATCCCCTAACGATTCGTACAGTCGAGTGCTATCGCTCACGTCGACGAACAATACGGTCAGATTGATATTCTTCTGTTTCATCACACCGATTAAGGAGCGTTAAAGGCGCCGGACGCCCGGGTTTTTGAGGGCCCCAAAATAAGTAAGGATATACTAGTCCAGCCGCAAGCGGAATGTTTTCCCTGAGGAATCAATGCCGGAAAACGCATGCGTGCCGAGGAAATCATCGAGTTCGTTTAGGATCCGCGACAGCTCGGAATCGCTGCGGCCCAGTGTAGACCGTCAATAGCATTCCAGGTCCGCGCGAAATGACAATCGGATGGCCTCAACCTACAATACGGGCTTCACAAGTTCGCATCGGCCGCGAAGATGAAATAACTTCGCGCTGCCCGATCGCTTTAGCCGAGGGGACAACGCCATGAATTTCGACCGCCGCGCCATCGCCGCGCCAACTCGCGAGCTTGCGAACTGGGTCGCAGGCTTGAGTTATGACGACCTGCCGCAGCGCACGCGCGAAGTCGTCCGCATCGCGCTTCTCGATACCGTCGGCGCCGGAATTTACGGCTACCGCACGCCATGGGCGCAAATGCTGCTCGCCTGGGCAAAACGCGGCGCGGCTGCGAGCGGCGAAGCGCATGTCTGGGGTGAAGCAGCAGCGGCGTTACGCAGCGCCGACGCCGCGCTCGTCAACGGTACGGCAGCGCACGCATTCGAAGTCGATGATTACCACAATGCCAAGCTGCACCCTGGCGCGGTGGTGGTCCCCGCCGCGCTTGCGGTCGCTGAAAGACTCAATTGCAGCGGCACTGAGCTCGTCACGGCGATTGCCGCCGGCTACGAAGTCATGATTCGCTCGAGTCTGGCGTTGAATCCGTCCGCGGCACGGCTGCGGGGATGGCACCTGACCGGAGTCTGCGGCCCGTTTGGCGCGGCTGCCGCGTGCGCGTCGCTGCTCAAGCTCAATGCCGAGCAGACGGCGTGGGCGCTCGGCTTGGCCGGCACTCAGGGCGCCGGCTTGTGGGCATTCAATGCCGACGGCACGATGAGCAAACGCCTGCACCCGGGCAAGGCCGCGCATTCGGGCGTGCTCGCTGCCGAGCTTGCGCAGTTGGGATTTAGCGGCCCGACTCAGATTTATGAATTCGCCGACGGCGGCGTGCTGAAAGCGTTTTCTGACGCCTCCGACGCCGCACCGCTCACCCAGGACCTGGGCGCGATATATCACCTCGATCAAACTTCGATCAAACCCTATGCGTGCTGCGGCAGCACGCACTCCTACATCGATGCCGCGCTCGCGCTGCGCAAAAAACTTGGCGCGCCGTGGGACGCCAGCAGGCGCGTGCGAGCGGGCACCGCCAAAGTCGTCGACGTGCAGTGCGGCTTCGATTACGTCCCAAGCTCGGCGCTTAACGCGCAAATGAGTTTGCGCTACACCGTCGCAGTCGCGTTGATTGAAGGCCAGGCGCTTCCGGCGCAATTCGCGGACGCCAAGCTCGCTGATCCCACGATCACGGGACTCGCGGGCGCAATCGAGCTCGTTCCCGATCCTAAGCTCGACAAGCTCTACCCGAAGGATTTCGCGGGTTGGGTCGCCGCCGAACACAATGGCGAGTGGCTGCGCGTCGACATCATGAATCCGAGTGGCTCGGTGCATGCGCCGATCGACAGCCGTGGCGTCACCGAAAAATTCCGCGGCATCAATCCGGGGCTCGATGCCGATTCGATAGCGTCCGCCGCGCTGTCAATCGAACAGCATTCCGCGCGCGGATTTATCGAACTGCTGAACAGAGCGCCCAGATAAGGTCGCACTTCAGCATAGTTGCAGCGCAGCAGCCGGCGCGCGTCACACACCGCGTCTTGGATCAAATTCAGTTCGTCGAAGACACACAATCAGAGGACCTCATGTTCAGAAATAAACGTAATGTGTTCATCGCTGCAACGCTGCTCGCGTGCGTATTCGATGCCGAGTTTGCGGTGGCGCAAAAAAAAGCAGACAGCTATCCGACTAAACCGATCCGCTTGATCGTGCCATTTGCAGAGGGGGGCGCGCCCGGACTCGTTAGCCGCAGGCCCGTTCGCGGGGAGGGCGCGCAGGCCGCCGGGTTTCATACGGTAGCGCTTAACGCTTCGCAAGCCTATCCGACCAAGCCGATACGGTTAATAGTACCGTTTGCACCCGGCGGCGGCACTGATATCGTGGCGCGCGTGATGGCGCAAAAACTGACTGAAGCGCTCGGCGAGTCAGTGGTAGTCGACAACCGCGCCGGCGGCGGCGGCACCATCGGCGTCGAAACGGCCGTGCGCGCGGCGCCCGACGGCTATACCCTGGCAATGGTATCCGGCAGCTACGCCACCAATGCAGCGCTGTTCAAACTTCCGTATGACCCGGTCAACGACATAACGCCCATTTCCCTGATCGGCGAGAGCGGCTTCATGGTTGTTCTCAATCCGAGCGTGCCCGCGAAATCGATCCCTGAATTGATCGCGCTCGCCAAGGCCAAACCGAACAGCCTCAATTTCGGATCGACCGGCACCGGCGGAATCACGCATCTTGCAACCGAATTGTTCGAAATAATGACCGGCGTCAAGATGACGCACGTGCCTTACAAGGGTACCGGGCCCGCGCTCGTCGATTTGATGGGCGGACAGGTTCAGGTGCTTTTCGGCAGCCTGCCGTCGATGATGCCGCAGGTTAAGACCGGCAAGATCCGCGGCATCGCGGTAACGACCGCCAAGCGTGTCGGCGCGGCGCCCGACATGCCGACCGTCGGCGAATCCGTCCCCGGCTATGAGGCGATACTATGGTATGCGTGCTGGGGTCCAAAAGGTCTGGCGAAAGACATCGTCACGCGCTGGAACAAGGAGATTGCGAAAGCGATCAACACGCGCGAAATGAAAGAGCGCATGGCCGGCGAAGGACTGGAGCCTGCCGGTGGCCCGCCCGAGCAGTTTCGCGACGTACTGCGGCGCGACGTGCCGAAATGGATCAAGGTCGTCAAGGAAGCGAACGTCAAGACAATACAATAATTCTTCGGCTGACTAACGCCTCAGCCGCGCAATTGCCAGCGTTCATTCGATTCAACCGCTTTAGCTTCGCGCGCAAGCTTGATCAGATGCGCGTGCAGCGAGCGGCGCGCGACCTGGTGCAGCCGCTGCGGCGTATCGGAATAAACGATAGTCACAAGCTCGTCGAGCGTCGCCGGATTCTTGCTAAGCGCGGCAATCACCTTCTGCTCGCGCTTTAAGCGGTGCGCGATCAGGCGCCGTGCTTCGTCGTGCGGTTCATCGATCGGATGACCGTGTCCCGGCGCGATGCGCGCGAGATCGAGCGCAAGCAGCGCGTGTAACGACTCGAAATACGCAACCATGTCGCCGTCGGGCGGTGCGATCACGACGGTCGATCCCTGCATCACGTGATCGCCGGTGAAAAGCAGCTTTTCCGGTTCGAGCAGATAGCATAAATGGTTCGACGCATGTCCCGGCGTGTGGACCGCGCGAAGCTTGAAATCGCCGCCGTCAAGCACGTCACCGTGCTTGAACACGCGATCGGGCGCAAACGCAGCATCCTGACTGCCGTGCTGCGGCGCGCGCATGCCGATCACTTCGGCACCGGTCGCGTGCTTGAGCGCGCGTGCACCGGGCGAGTGATCGAGGTGAGTATGAGTGCACAGGATCCAGCGCAGCCGCTCGCCCACGGCGGCGCGCATCGCTTCAAAGTGCGCTGCGCTCTCGGGACCCGGGTCGATCAATGCCAGCGCATCGCCGCCGATAATATAAGTATTCGTGCCCGGTCCCGTCATCATGCCCGGATTCGGCGCAGTAACGCGCCGTATCCGTTCCGAGAGCTGCACCACCTCTCCCGGCACGATCGGTTTCAGATTTTCCATTGGCCCCGCTGTTCGCGCGCAATCGCCTCATCGTAACCCGGCTCGCCCACCAGCAGATGCTTGCCGTCCTTCGTGAGGTGCGGCAGCGCAACGACGATGTCGCGCTTGGCGCGCATCGCCTTCATCAGTGCGTCCACCGAGTCATAAGCGGCAAACTCCTCGAGCGTACGTGCCGTCGGGAAGCGCATTTTGAAATCATCGTTGCGGTGACGGTCGAGCGCCGCGGCCGGCCGCACCCAAACATGGCTGATGGTTTCAAAGTTATCATGCAGCGGCTCCTGCGCCGGCGGCGCGATCGCTGCGAAAAACCGCGTATCGTAACGGCGCGGCGCCGACACCGGCGTGATCCAATGGCCGAAATAGACGAGTTGATCGGCGGCGAGCATGAGTTTTTCAGCGCGCAGGATATCGAGCAGACCGCGCTCGCCTGCATTCAGCGCGTGGCGGTGCAGCCGGAAGCGCTCGGCCACTTCGTGCTGATCGAGCGCGATCATGCGTCCCTGCGCCTCGTATGCGATCAACAGCCCCGCCTCCTCGAACGACTCGCGAATCGCAGCCGCCCAGTAGGCGAGCCCGCCCTGCGCGATGCCGAGCGCGCGGCTCGCCTCAACGTCGGTCAGACCGGCGCACAGTGCGTACGCATCGGCAGTGCTGTCTTCGTCATCGAGCGCACCGCCGGGAAACACAAAAGCGCCCGGCACAAAGCCCGAGTTGAAATTGCGTTGCATCATCAACACTTCGAGCCCGCCGGCTGCATCACGCACCAGCGTCACCGTTGCGGACGGAATCGGAGTGATCTCGGCCATTATTTTTCAGTCAAATCGACCGGGTTCAATAAGAGCATCGCGCCTGACAATACTGGAGAGAATAGTTGTACCGTGTGCAGTTCTGCATGCAGGCAAAATCCATTTGCCTAGCCGAGGGCACATGTGGAGGCGGGGGAAGCGCTCCTGGCGCCGGTGCGTTGTATGCGTCAGGACCGATGATCGCACCTCCACCCTGCATGCCGGCCCCAAGACTTTGCATCATGCACTGGTTGTGCTCGGGAGTGCCGCGCGCAAAGCTTCGGTCACATTGCTGCGCAGCCCATGCCGGAGCATTCTGTTGTGCATGTCCTTGCAGCGGTACCATCAGTAACAGCGCGATCATCAGTCGTTTCATGTTTGATTCTCCTGTCTTGTCACGTTTAGCCGGGCGTGTCAAAGCGGCTTTCTTTGCAATCTCACATCAAGCATACGCTGTCCCGCTTGTTCTCTTGCCACTCTATCCAGCAGGCAAACAAATGTTGCAACTTTGTGTCGTGGTTTGCAATACCGGCTCTGCGCAGATTTATCACTTCTCGATTAGCAGTTCATCAGACCACGGACGCACCCTACGCTTTCGTCAATAAGCGAAGCTCTCGTTCAGGCCAATGCGGGGCTGTGCAGGACAGGCGTCTCGCGCGTAAACACGCGCCGGCCGCGCTTATAGCCGATTAGCGGTGGCGCAATCGTTGCGATGATTTCGTCCGGCGTTTTCGCATTCCACACGATGAGGTCGGCGTAATTGCCGACGGCGATGCCGTAGTCCTTTCTGCCCATGATGCGTGCGGGCCGCTCGGAAATCATCGCGAAGCATTCAGCGAGGTCTTTAGCGGTGCCGCGCTGCACGACGTTTGCATACAGGTTGGCGATGCGCACCAGCGAGCAGTCACCGTACGGCGTGAACGGATTCAACACGTTGTTGGTCGAGATCGCGCAGTTTGCGCCCTGTGCGATGAGGGCGTTGGCGTCCGCGATGCCACGGATGACGCTGTGCTCCAAATGACGCCCGCTGGTGAAGAGATCCGTCGTCGGCAGCACAGCCACGGCGACGCCGGATTTCGCGAGCCGACGACCGAGCGCTTCGAGCTCCGGCGCGGGCAGACACGAATACTTGTTGCCATGTCCGATCGCAACACGCCCGCCCCAGCCCATCTCGTCCGTGAGTTCACATACCTGATGGATGTCCATATCGTGGGTCGTGTAGCCGCCGTCGAGATGGATGTCGACGTCGACATCGAACTCCTTCGCGAGGACGAAGATGCGCCGGATCTGCGCGGGGCCGTCGGTGTCATAGCGCGGCGCGCCGCCGACCGCATGGGCCCCCCGCTTGAGCGCTTCGCGCACGATGGCCTCCGCGCCCGGAACATTGGTCCACCCTTCCTGCAGGAAGACGCACAATTGCAGGTCTATGCCCCACGCGTAATCCTTTGCGAGACGCTCGATCGCGTCGAAGCCGCGCAGGCCCACGTTGGGGTCCACCTCGATGTGGGTGCGCATGTGGCCGACGCCGTTCAGCAAGCATTGCTCGAGCGTCGCACGCGCTCGCGCGTACACGTCTTCGACCGTGAACGTGTGCTTTACCGCGGCAGTGCGCGCCATGTAGTCGGTCGCGCGCCGATCCGCGAGCGGTGCGACGCGGTCGAGGATGCGGGATTTGTCGAGATGAAAATGGCACTCCACCAGCGCCGGCGATACGAGCCGCCCGCCGGCATCCACGCTCGCGCCGCCGCCCGGGATGCGCGGCGCGATTGCCGCGATGCGTCCGTCGCCGACCGCGATATCGACTGTTGCGCCATTGCCATTGACGAGCCGAGCGTTGCGCATAACAAGGTCGAAAGCCACTCTTAGACTCCTTCGTACTGTTTGAAAGCGAGTTTACGTCAGTTGCACTGTTTCGGCACCGTGGCGTCCGTTTTAGGGCGTATGTGGCACGGGCCGTGGCGATGGGATATGGTAACGCTTGAAATCGCACGCCGTTCCTAATCACAGTTGAGGAAGCTGATCATGAGAAAGAGGTTTGCACAAGTTGTCGCGATTTGTTTCGCACTCGCCGCTGCGGGTGC
>Ga0070681_10004770_pt1 | contig 12991 bp, 20 predicted proteins | sample KBSC83BmetaG_FD_65650 | JGI IMG/M metagenome (GOLD analysis project Ga0070681, IMG submission 65650) | Corn rhizosphere microbial communities from Kellogg Biological Station, Michigan, USA - KBS C8-3B metaG | ecosystem: Host-associated > Plants > Roots > Rhizosphere | place: USA: Michigan... | reverse complement strand
TGGAGCCGACAGAGGGATTCGAACCCACGACCCGCTGTTTACAAAACAGCCGCTCTAGCCACTGAGCTATGTCGGCGTCGGCTTGTCCCGAAGCTACCGCGATAGTGTAGCAAAACAGGGGTTATATGACAACCCGAAGATGGAAATAAAGTTCTCGCAAGCGGGGCTTAAGGCTAGATGACTACGCGGCGGGGGCGCAAAATGCGGCGCGGGTGGCCAGCCGGTACGATGAGTCGCTTCAGTTTTTCCTCGATCATATCGGCTTCGGCCTGCATGCCACGCTCGTCATACGCGTTTTTAAGCAGGGTGTAAGTTTCTTTGTTGGGTTCGAGCTCTACTGCCCGTTTCAACGCTTCAAACATCAGCTTCTCGTTGCCAAGCTTCTCGTTCACCTTGGCGTAAGCTACATGGCGGGCGGCCAGGCTTTCCTCTAGGTTCAGGGCAGCCTCAAAGGCAATGCCGGCCTTTTCGTAGTTTTCAGTTTCGTAATAAATAAGGCCGAGGTTGTGCAGAGACGACGGTGTCGCTTCGATGGAGCTGGCGATCTCAAAACAGTCAATGGCGTCGCGGTATTCCTTTTGCTTGGCGTAGAGGATGCCCAAGCGGTTGTAGGCTGCGGCGTTCTTTTCATCGATCTTCAGGATGGTCAGCAGAGCCTTTTCGGCACGCAAAAAGCGGTTCTCGCGCATCCCCTGGTGAGCGATGTCCCACAGCTTGCCCATGCGGTCACCAACCTTGCGGGAGACCTCATTAAACTCATCGGTGTGCAACCGAGTGCTGGCAATTCCTAAAGCGCCAAAAATCGCGACAATGAGTAACTCATACATACGTCTATATTTCCAAGTATAGCACAGCCCTACAGAGCCAGCATAAGCTCCGTTAGCACAAGTTTCGTATTGCCGTTGCGGCTCATTGCTTCCTGCGCGCAGTGCGCAGCCTGCAAGATGCTTGCCCAACGATCCAGGTTGTTCGTTTGCTTGGAGGCGGCGGCCTCCAAGCTGACTGCTGCGATAGTAGCCAGGGTGTCTACAAAAGCGTGCGCCGACTCTTTTTGCTTCGCGAGGCCATCTACCAACAGTAGCCGGTCGTAGCTCGTAGCCCCGAGGGCCTGCTTCACCAGGGGAACAACCTCAGCAGACATTGCTGCCCCGCCGCCGAGAATCGACTGTACCTCAGCCAGATTGGAACCGCCGCGCAGCAGCGCCGCCTGGATGGCCGGTGTGTCGTAGCCTGCCGCTGCAAAATGTTCCAGCAGCGCCTGCTGTTCCGGCGTCGGCAGTCGCAGTAGTTGGAGGCGGGAGCGAATGGTTTGCAGCAAGCGTCCCGGCTGCGAGCTGGTAAGTACCAGCATAGAGCCGACTGGCGGCTCTTCCAGAAGCTTTAAAAGCGCGTTCTGCGCTTCGGCGCCCATAGTATCGGCATCTTGCAGTACCGCGATTCGCTCCACCGCTGCCCCACCCGGTACTTTCAATCGGAAGAAACCACCAAGCTCGCGGATTTGCTCAATACTGATGCTGCCGTTATTCGGCCCGACTACCCGGTAGTACGCGTGGTTTTCGAGTGCCGCCGTTTCGCAGCCAAGCAAAGTAGCTGCCAGCTGCTCCGCCACATAGGTCTTGCCACTACCGACCGGGCCAGTCAGCAGCACGGCATGCGTCGGCGCCGCCACTAACTCATCGAGCTGCCGCGCGGCACTCGGGTGCAGCACGATGCCGGCTATGTTCATTGGACTTTAAGGTTAAACTCTTCGGGTACTGGCGCCGTAAAGACTTTGCGCTCGTGGCCGGCTAAAATAGTCAGTTCTAGGATCTCGGCATGCAAGAACAGACGTTCGGCTGGCTCACCGCCATACAGCATGTCACCGACAATCGGGTGGTGGAAATGGCTGAGATGCACGCGCAGCTGGTGGGTGCGTCCGGTCTCTGGCTTAAGTTCGACCAGGCTGTAGTGCTCGCCTACCGTCACTGTCCGGTAGGCGGTGATGGCGTGTTTGCCCTGGACGCCCACTCGGAAAGTAGCTGGTGCCTTGGGATTGCGCTCAATCGGCATGTCGATGACCGCCTCGCTCGGCTCCAGTTCGCCGGCAATAACCGCGGCGTAAGTCTTCTTGGCCTTACGCTGGGCAAATTGTTTTTGCAGCCAGCTGAGCGCCTCGGGATGCTTCGCGCAGATCATCACCCCGCTGGTCGCCCGGTCCAAGCGGTGGACGATGCCACCGCGTTCACCGCTCAAGCCGTCCTTCAGACGTGATCGCAGCCAGGTAGCCACTGTCGCCTCCGGGTTGAAGGCGCCCTTGCTATGACTGAGTACCCCGACCGGTTTATAGATCACCACGCAGTCGTCGTCTTCATACAGCACCGGCAGGTCAATCTCTGGCACCTCGGCGAGCTGCAACACGTCGTAATCAACGACCACCTCATCACCCTCGCGCAGCTTGAAGCCCGTTTTGGTTTGGACCACGCCGTTGACCGTTACTTTGCCGTCCTGCACCAACCGAGAGGCATAGGCCCGACTGAGTTCAGGGATGAGTTCCACTACCTTTTGGTCTAGGCGCTGGGCGCGACTGATTTCTAAATTGGCCATATCAACCTCTATTCTAACAGAGGTGATACAATGTGACCATTAATTCCCCCGTCCATGAAAGTTCCCGAGACCATCACCCCCGTATTCAATACGCTCCAGACCCACGACCCCGATAAAGTTACCCTCTGCGTGGGTGGGGCGGCCCTGGCCGTCCACTTAGCGGCGGTTGGCGCGGAAGTACCGCCCCAGGCCGATGTCGACGTGCTCTGCCCGGGCGAATATTTTGACGACATATGCGCCACCATCAACTCGCGCCCCAGCACGCAGGTCGGCGAGTTTAAACTGCGCCTACCTTACGGCAAGCCCCCTCTCAGAGCGCTGGAGTCGGTGCTCGATATCTACCCGCCCACAGGAAGTGTGGCGTTATTACCGTTCTCCGCCACCGAAGCCATGGGCGGCACTTGGTTCCCAACGCACTACCGCGACTTCAGCCAATCTTCACCAGATGTTGTCACGTACCGCGGCTACCGCTTCTTATCGATGGCCCGCTTACTCATTTGGACCGCTCGGAGTGGCCGCGAGAAAGACATGAGAAAACTCGATAGCCTGTTGCCGCAGGCATGCGAGCACGGGCTATTGTCCGACGCCGAGTACGACGCGGTGCAGACTGAGTACGACCAGTCACGGGTGCTGCGCCAGGCTCACCCTGCACGCTATTTTGCGCGGGTAGCCGCCTAAGCCCGCAGGCCGACAGCCCGCTGCACCTTCAGCAAGGTCGCCTGCGCGACCTGGTTCATAGCGGCTTCGTCGGCTTCGAGTTTGGCCAGCATCTGGGCGTCGTTAACAGCCGCGAGTCGGGTCTGGAAGTCGCTCAAGAAGTCGCTGACCGCGTCAGCCACAGCTGCTTTAAGCGGGCCATACTGTTCCTGGCCATTATATTCGGCCTTGACTTCATCGAGTGAGCGACCGGTGGCCAGCGACAGAATCTGCAGCAGGTTCTGGATGCCCGCTTGCTCGGCGTTACGTGCGTCAATCTTGCCCAGGCTGTCGGTCGTGGCGGACTTAATTTTCTTAGCAGCGGCGCTTGGCTGATCGCCCAGGAAGATGATGCCCTTGCCGGTTTCGTCGCTCTTGCTCATCTTCTTGGCTGGATCTGCCAGATCCTTAATTCTTAACCCTTGGTCTTTGCCGAAGAATTCGTGCTGTTCTTGGACTGCTTTTGGCACCACGAACAACTCGCCAAACTTACCGTTCATGCGCTCGGCAATGTCACGGGCGAACTCCAGGTGCTGGCTCTGGTCGTCGCCGACTGGCACATAAGTGGCGCCGTACAGCAAGATGTCGGCTGCCATCAGTACCGGATAATTAAATAGGCCGACGCTGATACTATCGTTTGAACTTATCGCTACATCTGATGCTTCCTCAGGATTAGTGTTGGTTGCAATTGCATTTCCGATAGCTTCCACTTGTCGTCCGTGAAGCTTTGCGCTCTTATCTTTGAACTGCGTCATGCGGGACATCTGACCGAAACCAGTGAAACAATCAAGAATCCACGTTAATTCGGAGTGGGCCGGGACGTAGCTCTGGCGGTAAATGTGGATATTTGGGTGGTCCAGAGGCAAGCCGGCGGCCACAAACAAGCGCAGGTTATGCATGATCTGGTCATGCAGGGCCGAGTGGTCAATTGGCGTCGTAAAGCTGTGCAGGTCGGGCACGAACAGGTTAATCTCGTAGTCGTCAGCGTGATTCTTAGCCATGTCAATCAGCGGCAGCAGCGCGCCGAAATAGTTACCGATGTGCAGATCGTTGTTGGCCCGCAGGCCGGTGAGGATGACTGGTTTATTCATAATTACTCCGTATTATACCGTATATACTTCTTGGCTTCGTTTCTGGTATCCGACGATGTTCCAAGAAAAAACCGCCGGTCTCGGTGGCGGTCTTTTCAATAGTTTCGAGATTACGCTTTACGAACGCACAGAACAGACCGTCACTTTCGAGTCGGTCCACCAGGCTTGCAGGTTCGTAAAACTTAACATGGGTACTAGTATATATCAATCAATACGCCTGTCGTCAAGCGCCGCCAAATTCTGGATCACTGCGCAGACGCAGCATCTGCCAGGCGTCAGCGGCGCCGAGCAGCAGCTGGCCAGTAGTGCGGCTGCGGGGGTTACTTTGGATTTCGACTTCCAACATTTCCGACGCAAACAACGGTTCCTCGGCGACAAATAGTGCAGTAACTGCAGCAGCTACGTTGCGGTGCTCGTGCGCCGTTTGTTCCATCAGCTCCAGGTGCTGCTCGTAGAAGGGACTGTGGGTTACTGATTCACGGAAGAATTTCTGCCACCACTGGTCGACCCCTTCGCCCGGCAAATAGGTACCGGGCGGCGTTTGCTCGGTCTGTTTCTGAAGCTGCGCTAGCTCATCCTCTGAAAATTCGTTTTGCACCACCACCTGGACGGCCCATTGCAAATCAGGGCTTAAGCTCCTCACGTAGAAACTAAGCAAATTCGTAGTGTCCGATTCCGACAGCGGCACCAGCCGCCTGCCCTGATTGCGGACGGCCATCTCTTGGGCGCGGACGTATAGCAAGAGCCCTTTCTGGTGTGCCACTATGTCGTCAGCACTGTAGAGTCCGCGCCCCTGGTGAAAGGCGTCGCAGAAAACCACTACCCGAGCGAGCTCCAGGTTCGTCTGTCCGAGCTCGCGGAGGTACTGAGCATACCCCGTCCGGGCAGTCAGACTACGGGGGTTATCACCCAGGAGGCTCCTGATAGCTCGCCGAGTCACCGACCGAGAGAGCACGCCGGCAGCGGGTTGGCGGTTCTCCGGTGAACGGGGACGTTCCATAAAGCACCTCCTTAGAATTAGTGTTGTAACACTAATGTGGGGCTGGTGCAATTGATGAGCTTACTGGCGTACACCAGATGCTAGGGCTGCAGCGTGCCGTAGCCAATCAGACCGTAACTCGCACTGCCAGAATTCGGATTGCGAAGCGGCACGCCAGCCTGCAGCATGACCCAGCTGGCAAAATCGGCGCACCAAGCTTCTTTGGAGCCTTGAGTGTACGTCAGCACCCGGGCATCATAGCTTGTCGGGCGCCTCGTATACTCCTGTTCGGTGATCTGCACGATACGTTGCTGCGTAGAGCTTAGAGGGCCTGTATCCAGCGCCGGAAATAGCGCGGTCACGGAGCTTGAGAGGTGAGCCTGAGCCGTCTGGCCCATCACCCGAATTTCTCGGCGTACTGGGCGTAAGCCTAACGCCAGTCCACCTACCACCAGCAAGAGCGCTGGTACGACCAGCCACTTTCGGGCCCGCTGGGCGTTGAAATAATTTGTCATCTCTACTGTCAGTGTAGCATTAGACGCCGGCAGTAGTTTCTCTCGGTGATATCAGCCTGGCCGGTGGGTATTCTACACCGGGGGCGTAGTGTTCGATATACTCATGTAAATATGCAAGGTCGCGGTCAGTATGGACGGGCCGGATTACTTGGCCAGTCCGGTCAACGGCATCTCGTAGATTAAGGAAAGCTCCCCGGGGCGTACTGAGATATGGCTCGGGTCGGTCGCCACCCGGATGGCGAGTGAAGTTGTAGGGCGGTATCACGTGCCGGGTGAAAATCTGCCCTGTCGCTGTCACCATGTCGTCGGTGTCAAACAGCGGCGCATCCCGGCAGCGCAGGCGAGCCGCGTAGAACGCTTGCTCGGAAAGCGCCCCGATGCTGATAATACGCTGCGCCGTCAGGTCTGGCTGTTCACGGGAATAGGGCGTAACGGCAACGCTATCCACCATGTCGTGCAGCACCAGGTGTGCCGCCACGTAGGCCGGGTAGTTCGCCCGGCGGTCTCTCGCGCTGGCGGATAGTACCTTTGCTTCCGGATAACGGCGCGTCAGCGGCGCGATCCGATCGATGCGCACCCCTGGATGCTCACCAGGCTTATCGGTGCCAAACAGCATACGTGTGGGACGAGACCGCTGCAGCGCCGGATGGGCCGCTGCACTGGCAAAGGTGCGCTGAGCAGTTTGCGCGGTCAGTGCGAGAGGTGTGCGGTTAATGCGGGCCGCCGCATGGATCGGTGCTACAATCTGCAGCTGCGCCTCTGGCAGATAGGTCCGGGTAATGTGCTGAGCGGCGGCAATGTAGCCCAGCAGGCGCAACGGCACCTGATACTCACCGGGCGTAAAACAAAGCCGGACAATAGTGTCCCTGCCCTGCTCGTGCAGGGCGTCGATGGTGTGCTGACGGTCGGCTTTGCCAATATGACTCACGTAAGCCAGCGGATCGCGCTGCAGTTCCTGATGAGCTCTCATTACTTACTGTGCAGACCGAGGCGGCTGCTGGTCGCGATTCTCCGATGCGTGTGATGCCCGGTGTGTCTGGCGGTCCAGCTCGGCATGACGGGCCAGTGTGACTATAGCCAACGCTTCGGCGTCGGTGTTGCTGCTCTCGGCGGATCGCAACCAATACAGCGCGACGCCCGAAAGACTGCCGAGGATGAACCCGGCGCCCAGCCAGACGGTCGTCAGCCAGTGCGGATACTCCGGTATCTGAGCCACCACGATACCCCTGCCCAAAAGACCAAAGCTCGCCAGCAACCCCAGGAAAGCTAGGAATTTACGCGGCGATTGGGCAGCCTCAATCAAGAAATCGAACAGTTCGCGGATTGGCGTCATGCCACTAGTGTAACTGCTAGCATTTCTCGCACAAGTCAAATGTTTGCCGGCGCAGATTTGCGGCCCGCTTGCTATACTGAGCTGCATGCAGATATACCTAACCCGCCACGGCGAAGATCTACCCAGTCGTCCCGGCTATCTTTCAGGCGAAGACCCCGCGCTCAGTGACGTCGGCCGGCAGCAGGCTATGGCGGTTGCTGCAAAGTTGCGGGCGGCGCTCGACACTACGCAACAGCTGCAAATTCTGACTTCTCCCTGCCAGCGGACCACCCAAACCGCGCAACTCATTGCCGCGATATTAGGGGTTGACCCGGGAACTGTTAAGATGGATGCCAGGCTCACCGAGCGAGATTGTGCGCCCTTTTTTGGCAGGCTCGCCAGCGAAGTGTTTTCACTTTCTGAAGCCGAACTGACACGTGGCGGCATGGAAGCCTATGACGCTATGTACGCCCGGCTAGAGTCGCTGTACGCCGAAACACTACATGACCACCTGCCAACGATATTTGTCACCCACAGTGGCAATATTCGTCCCCTCACGCAAATAGCCGCCCAGATTGCGCCCGACCCCACCGCACCGCTACCGGACCTCCCGGCCGACGGCTACCTGCAACTTTGTTCGGCGTGACGCCAGAAGTCATTAAAAAAAGACTCCCGGAGAGGAGTCTTTTTTTGTTCTCGAGCGAAAGAGTAGAAACTAACGCTTGGTGAACTGGCGCTGCTTGCGAGCACCCTTGAGTCCGAACTTCTTGCGTTCGCGCTCCCGAGGGTCGCGGGACAGCAGGTCAGCGCGCTTCAGCGTGCTCTTCAGGTTCTCGTCTTGTTCAACGAGAGCCTTGGCAATGCCGAGACGGATGGCGTCAACCTGGCCGGCGTGACCGCCACCAGTGACAACAACTGACACGTCGTACTTGGCTTGGTCGAGTTCGAGAACCGTGAACGGCTTAGCCAGCTCGGTGAGCAAAGCTTTGCTGTCAGCGAAGTATTCGTTTGCAGTCTTGCCATTAACGGTGACGTTACCCTTACCAGCTTGGACGCGGACACGAGCGGTCGAGCTCTTGCGGCGGCCCAGGGCGTAGTAGTAGTGTGCTTCAGCCATAATTATTTAGTTCCTTTCACAGAGATCGCTTCCGGCTTCTGAGCAGCGTGGTTGTGCTCGGGCCCAGCGTAGATCTTCAGGCGCTTCAGACGTTCGTCGCGCAGCTTGTTAACCGGCAGCATGCCGCGGACAGCCTCAAAGATAGCGCGGTCAGGCGTGCGGTCCAGCACATCCTTCAGCTGAGCTTCTTTCAGACCACCTGGGTAACCGCTGTGGCGGTAGTACATCTTGTCTTCCAGCTTGTTGCCGGTCACCTTAGGGGTGGCGGCGTTGATGACAACCACGAAGTCACCGCAGTCAATGTGCGCAGTGTACTGTGGCTTGCCTTTGCCGGTCAGCAAGGTTGCGATCTTGGTAGCCGTACGGCCCAGTGGGGCTTCGGCGGCGTCAATGACGTACCACTTGCGGGTGACGTCAGATGGCTTCGCGCTGTAGGTAGTCATTACTTGGTCTCCTTTGCTGCGGCCTTTGGCTTAGCTGCCTGAGCGACCGGTGCGACCTTCAAGTCGTCAACAAAGCTGACGCGGGCCATTTCAGCGTTGTCGCCACGGCGCGGCGTCGTGCGGACGACGCGGAAGTAGCCGCTGTTGCGACCACCGAGCTTTGGTGCGATGTCGTCAACCAGCTTGTGAGCGGTCGAGACAGTCTGCAGCGCAGCCAGGACTTGGCGGCGGTTGTGCAGATCGCCCTTCTTAGCCTTGGTGATCAGCTTTTCGACGTAAGGCACCACGGCTTTCGCCTTGGGCAGTGTCGTTTCAATTGATTCGTGAATGATCAGCGATTCAGCGAGGCCCTTCAGGAGGGCTTCACGCTGGTCGCGTTCACGGTGGAACTTCGTTCCTTGATATCCGTGCCTATGCATGTTCTTAAAGCTCCAACTCCGCCAACTTATCTTTAACTTCGTCGAGCGCCTTGCTACCGAAGCCCTTGAGGTCACGCAGTTCAGCATCACTCAGAGCAAACAAGTCCTGAATGGTGTGAATGTCGTTGTTGACCAGGGCGTTGGTGGTGCGGGCGGTCAGGTTCAAGTCCTCAATCGAAGTGTTGAGGAGTGAGCTGTCGTCGCTAGCGACGCCAAGAGCACTGCCTTGAGCGCTCGTATCAGCTACTTCTTGAGTTGCAACGCGGGTCTTGCCAGCCAGGGCGGTGTACTGGTTAACAAGGATAGCCGAAGCTTCTTCAAAAGCGTCGCGTGGGGTAATCGTACCGTCGGTGTCAACCGTGATGCTGAGGCGGTCCAGGTCGGTAGTCTGACCAACGCGGGTCTTGTCGACCTTGTAGCGGACGCGCAGCACGGGGCTGAAGATGGTGTCGAGGGCAATGAAGTCGCCAGTCTTCTTGGCGGTGCTCTCTTCAACGGTACGGTAACCGCGACCAGTTTCGACAACGAGGTCGATGGTCAGGGTTGTCTTGTCATCGTCAATGGTAGCGATGTGGTGGTCGGCGTTAACGACTTCGACATCGGCATTACCCTGGATGTCCTTAGCCGTGACAGCGCCGGCACCCTTCTTAACGATACGCAGGGTCTGTGGCTCATCGCCGTATACGCGGAAGCGTAGCTGCTTGAGGTTCAGCATGATGCTGACAATGTCTTCCTTCACGCCGCTCACGGTAGTGAACTCGTGCGTGGCGCCTTCAATCTTGAAGCTGGTCACACCAGCACCAGCAATGCTGGAAAGCAGGACACGGCGAAGGCTGTTGCCGAGGGTCATACCGTAGCCGCTCTGCAGTGGTTCGATAACGAAACTACTGCTCGTGCTACTGTGATCGTCAACGGCTACCAGTCCTGGAGTGTGAATCATTTTTGACATAGTTTCTCGCTTAGTCCTTCCGTTGTTAGCGTGAGTAATACTCAACGATTAGTTGCTCATTGATGTCTAGTTCTGCATCGTCGCGAACCGGCAGGCCAGTTACCTTAACGGCAACTTTCTTGCGGTCAACACTCAGCCAGGCAGGAACAGTCGATGGGGCTGGGCTAACGTCGTCGAGCTTCTTGAAGTACTCAGAGTTTTTGCTGTGGTCGCGGATGACAAACTCATCACCGGCCCGCAGGCGGATGGATGGAATGTCAACCCGGCGGCCGTTCAGCATGAAGTGACCGTGCGTCACCAACTGGCGAGCAGCGCGGCGTGATGGAGCAAAGCCGGCGCGGTAGACGGCATTGTCCAGACGCTGTTCCAGGTACTGGAGCAGCTTGGAGCCGGACTGGCCCTGGGTACGGGAGGCTTCAGCCATCAGGTTGCTAAACTGCTTTTCCAGCAGGCCGTACAGACGCTTGACCTTCTGCTTTTCGCGGAGCTGCAAAGCATACTGGCTTGGCTTGTTACGCATACGAGCGTTGGCAGCCTGGCCAGGCATGGTGGTGCGCTTGGCGAGCGCCTTGTGGGCTTTCGGGTGCAGGGCGTAACCCTCGCGACGAGAAAGCTTAACGATAGAACGAGTATCTCGTGCCATAGGTTAGACCCTCCGTGCTTTCTTAGGGCGAACGCCACCGTGTGGCACGCCGGTTACATCGGTGATGCTTTCCACCTGGATGCCAGCCGTCTGCATAGCGCGGACAGCAGCGTCGCGGCCGAGGCCAACACCCTTGATGAAGGCGGTAACCTTGGAAAGACCGTACTGCTGCTTAGCGGCAGTGGCAGCCTTCTCAGCAGCGACCTGGGCGGCGTAAGCCGTACCCTTCTTGGAGCCGCGGAAGCCGCAGGCACCAGCGCTGCTGGCGCTCAACGCGCCACCCTGGGCGTCGGTCAGCGTCACGATAGTGTTATTAAACGTAGCCTGAACATGCAGCTGCCCGGCGGCAACTGAACGCTTGGCTTTCTTCTTCTTGGATGTAGATGTATCTGCCATGTGTTTAAACCCTAGGTCTTGCTTGCTACTTTCTTAGCGGTACCACCGACGGTCAGCTTGCGACCACGGCGGGTGCGCGCGTTCGTCTTGGTACGCTGGCCACGAGAAGGCAGGTTGGCACTGTGACGGAGGCCACGGTATGCCTTGATGTCCTTCAGGCGCTTGATGTTACCGTTCACGACACGCTGCAATTCACCTTCTACCGTCAACTTCTCGTTGACGTATTCCTGAATGCGAGCGATTTCGGCGTCGGTCAGGTCCTTGGTGCGGACGGTGCGTTCGACCTTGGCGGTAGCCAGGATGTCGTCAGCGGTCTTTGGGCCAATCCCGTAGACGTAGGTCAAAGAAACCCAAATCTGCTTGTCAGCGGGAATGGTAACTCCAGAAATTCGAGCCATAAACTACCCCTGCCTCTGCTTGTGCTTAGGCTTAAATTTGTTAATAACGTACAAACGACCCTTACGACGTACAATCTTGTCGTCAGGGCTGATCTTCTTGACACTTGCACGCACTTTCATGCGGATCATTGCTCCTTTCGCAATAACACACTGCTGTTAGGTTGGTAATAAAATGTCATCTGACGTTCTCAGAGTAGTGCAGGTTGTACACGAGTCGAGCATCGGAGACGCGGGAGCTCGGGCGCAACTTGCGCTGCTATTTGAACGTTCAGGCTAACCTTTGCGATAGGTGATTCTACCCTTACTCAGATCGTAAGGAGTCAACTCAACCGTCACGCTGTCACCAGGCACGATACGAATAAAATGCTTGCGCATCTTGCCAGCGACGTGAGCTATAATTTGATGACCGTTTTCAAGTTCGACCCGAAACTGAGTCCCTGGTAGGGTCTCAATGATTACTCCGGTGAGTTCGATTACTTCTTTACTCGCAGCCATAAATATAACAAGACCAAATTATAGCAGTATTTACAGCAAGTTGTAAAGGGTTAAATATGTGGATAACAGATGCAGCATGAAATTATAACTTTAGAGCAGTCCGTGATACTGCTGCCAAGCAAAAGCCCCGCTAGCGGCTCGTAGGCGCGTCAGCGGGGCTTTTAGGAAGCCTTCAGCCAAGTTACTGCTTCGCTTTGGGGGCAGCTTTCTTCTTAGGTGTCGCCTTTTTAACAGGGGCTTTCTTGGTAGGCTTGGCCTTGGCCACGATTTCCGCTTCCCTGATCTCAGCCTGGGTAGCCGTTTCGTTCGGCGTCGCCTTGCGGCGGCCCGGCAGGAAACGCAGCCGGCGGCCGGTGACGGCGCCGGACTCTTCACCGGCAGCGCTATCGTAGAAAAAGTCATCGCTCTGGTACTGGTCATAGGTGACCATCAAGGCGCGGGACTCGACGGCGCGCAGCGTTTCCAGCGAGACCGACACCAAGATCAGCACGCTGGTACCGCCGATGGCGACGTTGGTGTTCAAGAAAATCTGGGCGATGATCGGCAGCAAAGCCAACAGGCCCAAGGCGAAGGCGCCGAACAATGTCAGGCGGTTGACTGTGCGGCTCAGGTACTTCTCAGTCTGCAGGCCGCTACGCACACCTTCGATGAAACCGCCCTGCTTCTGCAGGTTTTCGGCGATTTCTTTGGAGTTGAAGGTCACGCTGGTGTAGAAGAACGTAAAGATGAAGACCAACAGGAAGTAGGTTACGGGATAGATGTACGGCTGCCAGCCGCCGGCCTGGAAGGTGGTCGCCGACGGGCTCTGGAACCAGCTGGTCAAGTTCTGGCCAATGTGCTGCAGGTGCGGGCTGTGGTTAGAAGCCAGCAGCTGGCCGACAAAGCTCGGTACGCTTAAGAACGCCACGGCAAAGATGATCGGCACCACGCCGGCGGTAATCAGCTTGACCGGCAA
>Ga0070681_10004767_pt1 | contig 12996 bp, 16 predicted proteins | sample KBSC83BmetaG_FD_65650 | JGI IMG/M metagenome (GOLD analysis project Ga0070681, IMG submission 65650) | Corn rhizosphere microbial communities from Kellogg Biological Station, Michigan, USA - KBS C8-3B metaG | ecosystem: Host-associated > Plants > Roots > Rhizosphere | place: USA: Michigan... | reverse complement strand
GGCATGAACTACCACGAGCACCTGAAGGAGATGAAGACACCGGTGCCGGAGAAGCCGGCGGCCTTCACGAAGAGCGTCGCCTCGATCATCGCGAGCGGCGAGCCGATCAAGGCGCCGGCGTCCAACCCGGACATGCTGGACTGGGAAGGCGAGTTCAGCGTCGTCATCGCAAGACCGTGCCATCGGGTCAAGGCGGCGCAGGCGCTCGACTATGTCTTCGGCTACACGCTGGTGAACGACGTCTCGGCGCGCGACTGGGTGGCGCCGATCTTCAAGGCGCAGGGCGTGATGGGGCCGATCCACGCCTGGGAGCACAACCTGCTCGGCAAGATGTTCCCGACCTTCTGCCCGATGGGCCCCTGCATCGCCACCCGGGACGAGCTGCCGGATCCGGCGAACGTGCAGATCCAGACGCGGCTCAATGGCAAGGTGATGCAGGACGCCAACACCGACGATCTCGTGTTCAGCGTCGTGCAGTTGATCGAGTACTACTCGCAGTTCTACCGCTTCCTCCCCGGCGACGTCATCACCACCGGCTCGCCCTCGGGCGTCGGCTTCGGCCGCAACCCGAAGGTGTTCATGAAGCCCGGCGACGTGGTCGAGGTGGAAGTGAAGCAGATCGGCATCCTCCGCAACCCCATAGAGGCGTAGGCAAATGGAATTCGGCTATTTCACGCTCAGCGACAACCACTACCCCAACAACCCGCGCGGCGCGAACGAGTTCGTGCTGCAGATCCGCGAGCAGGCGATCCTCGCCGACCGGATCGGCATGCACTCGGCCTGGATCGGCGAGCACCACTTCGATTCGCTCGGCGTGAACTCGCGCCCGGACCTGCTGCTCGCGAACGTCGCGGCGCAGACGAAGAACATCCGCCTCGCGCCGGCGGTGAGCGTGCTGCCGCTGCACCACCCGATCCACGTCGCCGAGGCGTGGGCCACGCTCGACGTCCTGTCGAATGGAAGAGTCGACTTCGCCACCGGGCGCGGCTACGACCGCAAGGAGTACGCGCCCTTCGGCGCCGACTTCATGGCCTCGGCGGAGATCTTCGAAGAGGGCATCGACGTGCTGCTCAAGGCATGGAACTCGCCCGGCAAGTGGTCGCACCGCGGCCGCTTCTACGACATCCCCGAGATGTCGATCACGCCGCGGCCGGTGCAGAACCCGCTGCCGTTCTACGTCGCGTCGTTCTCCAAGACGAGCGTCGACATCGCCGCGAAGCGCGGGCTCAACATCATCTACGCGCCGTTCGCCGCCGGCATGGTCTTCGGCGGGCTCGACAAGGCGGTCGAGACCTACCGCGAGGCCTGCGTCAAGGCGGGGAAGAAGCCGGGCCGCGCGATGTGCAGCTACTTCATCTACCTCGCGGACGACGAGAAGCAGGAGGACTACGGCCGCCGCACGCAGATGGACTATTTCAACCACTGCGTGATCCAGGCCTTTCCGCAGAAGAAGGAGGACGCGCCGCCGACGATGCAGTACTTCCTCAAGATCGTCGACATCCTGAAGAACCTGAAGAAGGAAGACCTCTCCGACAAGTCGATCCTGCTCGGCTCGCCGCAGAAGATCATCGACACGCTGAAGCGCGTCGAGAAGTCCGGCATCGACGAGGTGATCCTCTACTTCAACGTCGGCAACAAGCCGCACAACCTCGTGAAGGAGCAGATGCAGCGCTTCATGAAGGAGATTGCGCCGCACTTCCAGGGGAAGCACATCGAACGAATGAAGCAGGCGGCCTAGCCATGTGGGAAGAAGTCGATGTCCGCGAGCAGACCCGGCACGACACGCGCGACTTCCGCACCGCGCTCGGCTGCTTCCCGACGGGTGTGTGCCTGGTCACGACGCTCAGCCCGGATGGCGTGCGAGTGGGCCTGACGGCCAACTCTTTCAGCTCGGTATCGCTCGAGCCGCCGATGGTGCTATGGAGCCTGTCGCGCAACGCATCCAGCGCGCCCGTCTTCCGCGATGCCGAATACTTCGCCATCAACGTGCTCGCCGCCGGTGACGAGGCGCTCTCCTCCCACTTCGCGAAGCCCGGCGCAGACAAGTTCGCCTACTGCACGGAGCGCTTCAGCGCCGGCCTGGGCGGGGTGCCGGTGCTGCAAGGGGCGGCCGCGAGCTTCGAATGCCACAGCCGCCACCGCTACTACGGCGGGGACCACATCATCGTGATCGGCGTCGTCGAGCGCTACGCGCACAGCGACCGGCCGCCGCTCGTTTTCCATCGCGGGGCATACGGCCTGTCGGCGAACCGCTGACGCGCCGTCGACGGCGCCGGACCCCGGCGCATCGCTTGCATGGCGTCTTGCGGAATCGCGCACACGCCGCACGTCATGGACATACGCATAGCCGCGCAACCGGGCTATCTCAGGATCGTGGTCGAGGACCGCGAAGGAATCCCGCAGGCCAAGGAAGCGGTGCAGCAGATCGTGCAGGCGCTGGAGGCGGCCGCGGAGCCACGGGCGCTCATCGTCGTGCGCCGCTCGAACGCCATCTTCAAGGTCGAGGACTACCAGCTTTCCGAGGCCATCCTGCGCGTCGCCGGCATACCGGGCAGCAAGGTGGCCCTGGTCGGGGACAGCGCCGAGCTCTTCGCGTCGTACCAGTACGTCGAGCTGCTGGCGCAGCAGAAGAACCTCGATGCAAGAGCGTTCCGCGCGGAGCGCGAGGCCCTACAGTGGCTCCTGACCTGAAATCAGGCCTGACGGATCCACTGCCGCAGCTCGATGCCGTTGCCGTCCGGGTCGCGGATCTCGGCGCGGGCATAGTCCGGGCGCTTGAGGGGGCCCCAGGACGGCGCGATGCCCTTGCGCTTCAGCATGCGCAGCGCCTCGTCCATGTCCTCCACCTCGAGCGCCATCAGCTGGTAGCCGAGGCGGCGCTCGGACGACGCCGGCGGGATCGCGGCCTTCGGGTAGGTCATGATCTCGACCGTCGTGCCGCCGAGCTCCATGTAGACGATCTCGAGCGGCCCGAGCGGGGTCTCGGGGACGCGCGCGCGGCTCGCCTCGCGGAAGCCGAGCACCTCGCGGTAGAAGGCGAGCATGCGCTCGGGCGCCGAGGTGAGCAGCTCGATGTGGTCTATCCGCTTGAACATGAAGCGTAGGATACTCGCCTCCATGAGCGCCCTGAAACTCAAGTTCCTCTCCCATGGCACGCTGGAATCGCGCGACCTGGCGAAGACCCGCCGCTTCTACGAGGAATGCCTCGGCCTCGAGGTGGTGCGCACCAGCCCGCGCTCGATGATGATCCGCCTCGGCGGCGACAACACCATCGCGGTGGTCGAGAGCCCGCGCAAGGCGGCGATGCCGATGCTGAACCACAACGGCCTCGACGTGGCCACGCGCGCGGAGGTCGACGAGTGCCACCGCGTGCTCGAGGCGCGCAAGGACGAATGGGGCGTGCAGAAGATCACCCGTCCCGCCGACCAGCACGGCACCTACTCGTTCTACTTCTCCGACCTCGACGACAACTGGTGGGAAATCCTCGCCAATCCGAACGGCGGCTACAGCTGGATGTTCGCCCAGGGCCGCGACCTCGCGGCATGGGGCGCCGGCCGGGGCGACGAAGTCAATCCCAACGCCTATCAGCCGCGCGGCAAGGACAAGCAGCTCTAGGAACGAGCCACTTCAGGCCTGCAGCAGGCCGTGGCGGATGGCGAAGCGCACCAGCGCGCAGAGGTCCTCCACGCCGAGCTTCGCCATGATGCGGCTGCGATAGGTGTCGATGCTCGTCGGCTTGACGCCGACGATGCGCGCGATCTCCTTGCTGGTGCGGCCTTGCACGACCAGCACCATCACCTCGCGCTCCCGCGCGCTCAGGCTGCGCAGGGCATCGGCTTGCCTTTTCTTTTCCTCTAGCACGTGCCGGACGATTGTGGCCGCGCCCGGGGCGCGAGAAAAATGAATTCGAGCTATAGAATTCATTCCGAATGGGAATAGCACTCGATTCACGCCGGCTGCGCGCTTTCATCGAAGTGGTGCGGCAAGGCGGCTTCTCGCGCGCCGCGCAGCAGCTCCATGCCACGCAGCCCACGGTCAGCAAGGCGGTGCGCCAGCTCGAGGACGATCTGGGGCTGCGGCTCCTCGACCGCATCGGCCGCCGCGTCAGCCTCACGACAGCGGGTGAGCTCGTGTATCGACGCGCGGTGCCGCTGCTCGCGCAGAGCGACGACCTGATCGCCGAGCTCGCCGAGCTGCGCGGCCTGAAGACCGGCCTGCTGCGCATCGGGCTGCCCCGGCTCGGCGCGAGCGCGCTCTTCGCGCGCACCTTCGCCCTCTTCCGCCGGCGCTATCCCGGCATCGAGGTGAAGGTGGCGGTGCACTCCGGGCAGAAGATGCGCGAGCTGCTGCGCGCCGGCGAGCTCGACATCGGTGTGCTCGGCAACCCGATCGAGCATGAGTTCGGACAGCAGGAGGTGCGCTCGGAGCCTTTCCTGGTGCTGCTGCCGCGCGGGCATCCCGCAGCCTCGCGCCGCTCCGTCACGCTCGGCCGCCTCGCCGGGATGCCGGCCATCTTTCCCGACGAGGACTCGGTCCTGCACCACAACCTCATCGCCGCCTACCACCGGGCGCGCGTTGCGCCGAAGATCGCCTCGCGCTGCCACGATGCCGACCTGATGTTCGAGCTGGTCGCCTCCGGCATCGGCATCGCCTTCCTGCCGCGCGTCCTCGCCCAGCAGCAGCGCCACCGCGGCGTGCGCTGCGTGATGCTCGGCGAGCCGGGCTGCGCCTGGACCATCGCCTATTGCTGGCGCCACCGCGCCCACCTGTCGGCGGCGGCGCAGGCCTGGCTCACGCACGCGCGCGAGCAGCCACGCGCCGGTTAAAAGAAGTCAGCGCGCCAAGAACCTCACGCCCGCCGGAGAGGACCGGCCCGACAATCGGCCCGTCATGTCCCGGGTCTACTACCTCACCGCGGCCGGAACCGACGCTGCCTTCGGCAGGAACGGCCAGCGCGACTTCCCGATCGAGTACCGCCGGCTCCTTGGACTGATCGGCTCCGAAGGCCATATCGAGGTGCTGCGCGGCCGGCTGCGCCGCTTCCCCGACCGCCTGATCGACGACTGGCTGAAGGAGCTCGAGGAGCTGCGCATGGTGGAGGCGAAGCCGGCCAGCGACCACGGCGACTTCACTTTCACCGGCCTGCGCGCGCCGCGCCTGCCGACGCTGCCCGACGAAGACAACACCCGCCTCGCCACCCGGACCGTCATCGCCGGCGCGACGCTCCTGCGCTCGGGGTCGTTCGTGGCGGACGAGCGCGTCGCCAACCTGCCGCCGCTCGGCAAGCTGCCGACCGAGACGCAGGTGCTGCTCGTGGAAGACGACGCGAGCCAGGCCCTGCTCGGCGAGCTGCGGCTCTCGCTCGCCGGCTACCAGGTGCGCACCGTGGGCAGCGCGAAGGGGCTGTCCCGTACGCTGCGCCAGGAAGAGCGCCCGGACCTGCTCCTGCTCGACATCATGCTGCCCGACGGCGACGGCTTCGACATCCTCGGCAAGCTGCGCGGCTGGCCGGAGTTCGCCTCGCTGCCGGTCATCATGCTCACCGCCAAGGCCGAGCTGTCGGACATCCACCGCGGCCTCGCCCTCGGCGCCGACGGCTACATCACCAAGCCGTACAGCAAGGAACAGCTGGCCGAGGTCATCGGCCGCGTGCTCAAGCACGACCAGCCGGAAAAACAAATCCTTACGACCGCGTACGCATAGCGGTACCCGCAGTATGCCTGGGCGGGGCCACAATGCGCTCGCCATGACGGTCGTCTACACGCTCACCACCGCCGGCAATGATGCGGTGTTCGCCAAGAACGACCAGGCGGACTTTCCGCTCGAATACCGGCGGCTCCTCGGCCTGATCAGCTCCGGCGGGCACATCGACGTGCTGCGCGGGCGCCTGCGCCGCTTCCCCGACCGGCTGATCGACGACTGGCTGAAGGAGCTGGTCGACCTCGAGATGATCGAGGCAAAGCCGGCCGGCTCGCTCGAGGACTTCACCTTCACCGGCCGCCGGGCGCCCCGTCTGCCGCCGCTCACCGACGAGGACAGCAAGGTGCTCGCGAGGACCACCGTCGTCGCGGGCGCGACGCTGCTCCGCTCCGGCTCCTTCATCGCCGACGAGCGCGTCGCCAACCTGCCGGTGGTGACCAAGCGGGTCGACCAGACGCTGATCCTCCTTGTCGAGGACGACCCCGACCAGGTCGCGCTCGGCCAGCTGCGCCTGAAGCTCGCCGGCTACCGGGTGCGCACGGTCGAGCGGGCGAAGCACCTCTCGCGCACGCTGCGCGAGGATCGCCGGCCCGACCTCGTCCTTCTCGACGTGATGCTGCCCGACGGCAACGGCTTCGATCTCCTGGCCAAGCTGCGCGCCTCGCCGGAGTTCGCCACGCTGCCGGTGGTGATGCTCACGGCGAAGACCGAGCTCGCCGACATCCACCGCGGACTCGCCCTGGGCGCCGACGGCTACATCACCAAGCCCTACAGCAAGACGCAGCTCGCCGAGGTGATGGCCCGGGTGCTCAAGCACCGGACCGTGCAGTAGACGCTATTGGGGCTTGACGCCGGTGCGCTTCACCACGCCGGCCCAGATCTCCCGCTCCTTCCTGATGAACGCGGTGACTTCCTCGCGCGTCATCGGCTTCACATACATTCCCAGGTCGGCGTAGCGCTTGGCGATCGCCGGCTGCGCGAGCGCGGCGCGCAGGTCTGCGCTCAGCTTGGCCGCCATCGCCTCCGGCGTCCGGGCATGAGCCAGCGCGACGTAGAAGCCGACCGCCGAATAGCCGGGCACCGTCTCCGCCACGGCGGGCACGTTGGGCAGCGTCGGATCGCGGCGCTCGGAAGTCACCGCGAGGGGGATGAGCTGCCCCGCCTTGATCGCCGCCGCGTAGGGACCCACGCCTTCGACGGCGAGGTCGAGCCGCTCGCCGAGGATGTCCTGCAGCGCCGCCGCCGTGCCCTTGTAGGGCACGAAGGTCATCTTGATGCCCGCCTTCTCGGAGAAGTACTCCGTGGCGAGATTCGGGAAGGTGCCCGGCGTGTTGGCGGCGTAGTTCACCTTGCCGGGGTTCGCCTTGGCGTAGGCAATCAGCTCGGGCAGCGTCTTGTACGGCGTGCCGGCGCGCGCGGCGATGACCAGCGGAATCTCGGCGATGAAGGCGAGCGCCGTGAAATCCTTGTCGACGTCGTATGGCATCACCGCCGTGGTCGCCGGCGTGATGGTGACGTAGGAGCCGGCGGCGATGAACACCGTATGTCCGTCCGGCGGCGACGCGAGGAGCGCCTGGCCGGAAATCAGGCCCCCGGCGCCGGGCTTGTTCTCGATGACGACCGGCTGCTTCCAGGTCGCCGAAACCCTGTCGCCGAGCGCGCGCGCGAGGATGTCGCCCGAGCTTCCGGCTGCCGCGCCGGTGATGAAGCGCACCGGCTTGCTGGGGAAATCCTGCGCCTGGGCTGCCGCCGCGACCAGCCAGAGTGCAATGAGCAGGCGCTTCATGCCGGCGCTCCTTCGAGCAGCTCGACCGGATCGCCGTAGCGCTTCGCCATCTCCACCACCGCCGGATCGCGCAGCGCGACGAGGAAGCCGCGCTCGATGATCGGCTCGTTGCCCGCCGTCACCGTCATGTCGAAGGCGATCAGGTCCTGGTGCACGGGCGGCTCTTCCCAGTTCGGCATCACGCGCCGGATGTAGTCCGAGGGCTTGGCGAGATCGACGCCGAAGTGCAGCGCGCCCGGCGCGTTGGAGCCGGCCGGGTAGACCGTATAGCGCGGCGCCTTGGGATTGAACCCGCAGCCGCCGCCCTCGATGAGCCGCGAGCCGAGGCACATCTCGCGCAGCAGCTCGGCGTCGCGGCCGTCGCCCGTCACTTCGCGCACATGCTTTTCCCTGAACACGAAGCCGATCTTCTCGGCGAAGGGTTGCGCGAAGCCGATCGCCCACTGCGGATAGAGCACGCCCTCGATGCGCACCTTCGCCTGCGGGTCGTTCTTGTTCGCGGTGCTGTCCCAGAAGTTCGGGCCGTGCGTCGGCAGGTAGTGCACGTAGCAGCCCGGCTCGTCGGCGAACATCCTGCCGCGCCAGCGGTTGCCCGCGAACATGGCCTCGCGCATCTCCTTCGTGTAGCCGATGACGAGGTCGCTGCCGCGCTCGTCCGTGAAGCGCAGCTCGAAGTCGCGCCCTTTCGGGAAGCGCTTCTCCGTGGCGCGAATGATTTCTCCCACCAGCTCGATCGGGAAGCGCGCCTGCGGCGTCTTCAGGAGATCGAGGTCGCGGAAGTACGTGATCTTTACCCACCGCTGGCCGCGCTTCCTCAGCGCCACGTTGAACGGGTCCTCGATCGAGCAGAACCAGGTCGACACGACGAAGTCGGCTTTTTCCAGGATGGGCTTGACCTCGTCCGGCACCGCCGGCAGCGACGTGCTCTCGGCCATGTACTGCACGAGCGTAGCGCCGCGCGCCTTGGCGAGTCCCGCCACCGCGTCGACCACGCGCCGGTCGAGGAGTGGATCGGTGAGCATCACCACGCGCTCGCCGGGACGGATGGCGAACACGCGGCAGAACTGCTCGAGCGCCTGGAACCACTCGCGGTCGGTGAATTTGAGCTCGGGCGGCAGGCCGACGTAGGGCTGGGTGCCGAGCGTGCGTTCGTTCATTTGCATGTCAGGGAGCAAGCACCTTGGGTAGCCAGAGGGCGATGGCGGGAAAGACGGTGAGCAGCGCGAGGAGCAGCAGGTCCGCCGCGATGAACGGCGCTACGCCGCGATAGATGGTGCGGATCGGAATGTCGCGCGAGAGCCCGTGCAGCAGGAACACGATGACGCCGATCGGCGGGATGATCATGCCGAGCTCGATCACGACGACGTTGATGATGCCCCACCACACCGCATCATAGCCAAGCTTCACGATCACCGGCAGGACGAAGGGCAGCGTGATCAGCATCGCCGAGATCTCGTCGAACACCGCGCCGAGCACGAGGTAGCCGGCGAGCAGGAGGAAGATGATCGCGATGGGCGCGAGCGGCAGTCCCTCGATCCCCTGCACCAGCGCCTCCGGAATCTTCGCCAGCGTGATGAAGTAGGTGAAGACGAACGCGCCGATCAGGATCACGTAGAGCATCGCCGTGGCGCTCGCCGATTCGCGCAGCCCGTCCACCAGGCTTCTCCAAGTCAAGCGCCCGCGCAGCAGCGCGAAAAGAAATGACAGCACGGCCGCGACGGACGCGGCTTCGTTGACGGTGAAGATGCCGCTATAGAGGCCGCCGAACACGCCGACGACGAGGACGAGCGCCGGCGCCGCGCGCACGAGCGCCATTTTCCTTTCCGGCCAGGACACGCGGTCAAGCACCGGCGCGGCCTGCGGCCGCAGGCGCACGATGAGCGTGATGGCGGCGAGGTTGAGCGCGATGGCGATCAGCGCCGGCACGATCGCGGCGAAGAAGAGATCGAAGATGAACGTCTTCGCCACGATGCAGTAGAGCACCATGACGATCGAGGGCGGGATGAGCGATTTCAGCGTGCCACCGGCGGCGATGGTGCCGGTCGAGAACGCCGGCGAGTAGCCGCGCTTCAGCATCTCGGGTAGCGCCACGCGCGCAAAGGTGGCGGCCGTCGCGGTCGACGAGCCGCACACCACGCCGAAGGCGGCGCAGCCGCCGATGGTGGCGTATGCCAATCCTCCCCTCCGGTGGCCAAACACGGCCGCCACGGCGTTGTAGAGGTCGGCCGAGAACCCGGCGACGGTGGCGAAGGTGCCCATCAGGAGGAACAGCGGCACCGTGGCGAGGTCGACGTTCGACAGCACGCTCGCCGGCTCGCTGGCAAGCAGCGTCAGCGCCGGCGCCCAGCTCGACTGCAGCGCGACGCCGACCACGCCGACGATGATCATGGCGAAGCCGATCGGCACGCGCGCGAGGATGAGGAGGAAGAGCGCGGCGATGCCCGCCGCGCCGATCTCAAGCGGCGTCATGGAAGACCTGCACCCAGTCGCGCAGCGCGACGATCGCCTGCACCAGTACCGCGAGCCAGAGGATCGCGTCGACACCGTACCAGAACGGCGCGATCGGGATCTGCAGCACGAAGGTCGTCTCCCGCGCGCGCGCCATTTTCTCGGCGTACAGCGAGAACTGCCAGGCCATGAGGGCGAGCGCCACGCACACCGCGCTCGACGCGAGCGCCTCGAGGCCGCGGCCGATGAGTCCCCTGCCCAGCCGGATGGCGATGTTCGCGCGCTCCATCAGGCCCACCGGCAGGCAGCAGGCGATGGCGACGGCGATGGCAAGCCCGCCGAGGTCGCGCACGCCCTCGATCGGATGGTTCGCCATCCAGCGCAGCAGGCCGTCGGCGAGCGTCATCGCGGCGAGGCCCATCAGCGCGACGAGCCCCACGACCGAGAGCGCCCGAGTCGCGGCGAGCGTGACCCGCTCGAGCGCCGCCAGCATTACTTCCGGGCCAGCTCCCTCTGCAGCGCCTGGTAGATCTCCGCGTGCCGTGGGCTTCTCGCCGTCCACGCCTTGATCACCGGCTCGAACGCCGCCTGCGCCGCCTTCTGGTCGGCGGCATCGGGGAACACGACCTTGCGCTTCGGATCGCTCTGCAGCTTCTTCACGAGCGACGCGTCGTACTCCAGCATGGAGTCGATGTAGAGCTTGTTGATGTAGTCCATGTCGTACTTGCGGATCGCGTCCTGCCCGGCCTGCGGCAGTCCCTCGAACACCTTGCGGTTCATCACCACCGCGAGCGGCACGATGCCGAGGCGGATGAAGTAGTGGTGGCTGGTCACGCGATCGAGGCCGAAGTCGTACAGCACCGCCGGCTGCGAGGTGGACGCATCGATCGTGCGGCGGGAAAGCGCCTCCGGAACCTCCGTGGGCGGCATGCCGACCGTGACCGCGCCGAGCGCCTTCAGCGACTCAATCTGGATCACGCCGGAGCCGCGGACCCGTTTGCCTTTCAGGTCCTTGATGGAGTTGATGGGGAAATTGGAGTGCAGGCTGAACGGCGGCGTCGACCACATCGCGATCGGGTAATAATCGCCGTAGTCCTTGATCGTGCCGTTCTGCACGAGGCGCGTATAGACGCGCGTGCCTTCCGCCAGGTCGTGGAACATGCCCGGCAGCTCGAGCACCTCGGAATCCGGGAAGCGCCCCGGCGTGAAGGGCGGCACGATGAAGCCGATGTCGGCGACGCCGTCGTTCACCATCTGCGCCTGCTGCTGCGGCGCGCGGCCGAGCGCGCCGTTCGGGTAGAGCTCGATCTGGATCGCGCCGCCCGCCGCCTTGTTCACCGCCTCGACCCAGGGCTTCTTCACCGTGTTGTACAGGCGCTCGCTGTCTGGCGAGAACACGGCGAACTTCAGCTTCACCGGCTGCTGGGCCGCCGCTATCAGCGGCAGGCACAGCGCCAGCGTGAGCATGGTTTTTCTCATCGCTCCCCCTTTTCGTGTTGCATGGTCCATTCCGCGATATCGCGCCGCCGCGCGAACCACACGCCCTTGTGCTTCTTCGCGTACTGCAGCATCTGCCGCGCCACCGGAATGAGCGTCGGGCGCGCGCCCATGTGGGCGTGCAGCGTGAGCTCGCACCACTTCGGGCTGCCGGCCTCGCCTTCGGCGTAGAGCTGGTCGAAGGTCGCCTTCCAGTTGAGCCACATGAAGTCCGGCGGCGTGCGCGTCGTCGCCCACATCCACAGATCGTTGTGCGGCAGGTTGACACGCGGCAGCATCACCATCGGGCCGTGCTTCGTCTCCTTGAGGAACGGCAGGTCGTCGCTCATGTCGTCGCCGCTCCAGAGATAGCCTTCCTGCTTGAGGAAGTCGAGCGTGTTGGCCGACATCGCGCTGCCCTGGCTCACCCAGCCGACCGGTCGCGTGCCCGCCGCCTCGGTGAGCACCTTCGTGACCTTGCGCATGTCGGCGAGCTCGGCGTCCGGATCGTCGTCCTTAAGCATCACGTCCTGCGCCCAGGCGTGGCCGACGATCTCGACGCCGTAGTCGGCGAGCGCGCGCACGATCTTCGGATGCCGCTCGCCGGTGAGGCCATTGGTCGAGCAGCTCCCCTTGATTTTGAGCTCGTCCATCAGGTCCATCAGCCGCCACACGCCCGCCTTGTACGCGTACTCCGCGTAGGTGAGCGAGAAGTGGTCCACCTTGTTCGACGTTTTTTCCAGCGTCACCTGGCTCGCGCGCACGAAGGACTCGAGCGCCATGTTCAGGCTGACGCAGATCTTCGCCTTGCCCGGCCACGACCAGCTGCGGGGGTAATGCAGCTTTCTTTTCCTAGATGCCATCGGCGAACGCGTTCAGCACCTGGTGGAAAGCCGCCGGTTCCTCGCGGAACGGCAGCGCCCCGGCGCGGTTGATGACATGGAACTGGGACACGCGCTGCTTCTGCGCCACGCCGCGGAAGAGCCACAGCCCCTGGTCGAACGTGGTGAGCGGATCGTGGCTTCCCCAGATCACCTGGCAGGGCACCTTGATCCCTTCCGTGCGGCAGATCTCGTAGAAGCGCGACTTCGCCTTCATCAGGCTGGGTACGAATTCGTTCTCGTACGCCTCCGGCGTCATGGGCGTCTGCTTCGCAGCCGCCGCCACGCAAGCCTGGAGCAGCGCCTCGTCGATGTGCGAGTGGGAGTAGGAAACCCGTTCCAGCGCCCAGCGCTGCGATTCCTTGCTCCACAGCGGCTTCGGCGGGTGCGCGAGCGTCACGTTCGGCACGCCGTCGCCGCTCGGCGCCGCCGCCACGCTCGCCACGGCCGTCACGGCGCGCACGAGCTGCGGCGCCTCGATCGCCAGGGTGAAAGCGAGCAGTCCACCGATGTCGTGTCCCACGAGATGACACGGCCCCTTCCCTTCGATCGCCTGGCGCACGCTCTGCGTCATCGCGTCGACCGTCTGGCCGCGCACCTCGATGGCGTTCGGCACCTTGCCCCAGATGTGCGGCCCGCTGGCGTATGGAGTGATGCCGGGCACGCCGCCGTGGATGAAGACCATCATGCCAACGACTCCACCCA
>Ga0070681_10004766_pt1 | contig 12997 bp, 15 predicted proteins | sample KBSC83BmetaG_FD_65650 | JGI IMG/M metagenome (GOLD analysis project Ga0070681, IMG submission 65650) | Corn rhizosphere microbial communities from Kellogg Biological Station, Michigan, USA - KBS C8-3B metaG | ecosystem: Host-associated > Plants > Roots > Rhizosphere | place: USA: Michigan... | reverse complement strand
GCGCGAGGGTTGCCCGGTGGTCATCGGGTTGGGTGTGGAGGAAAACTTCGTCGCGTCGGACGTCGCGGCGTTGTTGCCCGTGACGCGCCGTTTCATGTTCCTGGAGGAAGGTGACGTCGCCGAGATCCGTCGCAAGTCGATCCGCATTATCGACAAGGACGGCAACTCGGTGGAACGTCCAGTGCGCGAGAGCGAGCTGTCCGCAGACGCGGCTGAGAAGGGACAGTATCGCCATTTCATGCTTAAGGAGATACACGAGCAACCGCGCGCGATCGCCAACACGCTGCAGGAACGCGTCGCGAATGGACGGCTTCTGGAAGCTGCCTTTGGCCCCGCCGCAACAGACGTTTTCAAACGTACGGAGAACGTACACATCGTCGCGTGCGGCACCAGCTACCATGCGGCCTCCGTTGCTCGCTATTTCATCGAGCAGATCTGCAAGGTTCCCTGTGCTGTCGACATCGCGAGCGAGTACCGCTATCGCAATCCGCTCGTACCGCCGAACTCCCTGTTCGTGACGATTTCGCAGTCAGGCGAGACCGCTGACACGCTTGCCGCGCTGCGCCTGGCGAAGCAATCGGGCTATTTGTCGTCCCTGTCCATCTGCAACGTTCCTGAAAGCTCGCTCGTCCGTGAGTCGGAGCTCGTGATGCTCACGCGCGCCGGGCCCGAAATCGGCGTGGCATCCACCAAAGCGTTCACCACCCAGCTCGCCGCTCTGGGCATGTTGGTGGTAGCCCTGGCGAAACATCACGGGGCGGATGCGGAAAGAGAGCGCGGCCTGGTGACGCGCCTCATCGAGCTTCCCTCTCTGATTGAGAAGACCCTGGAGCTCGATCCGGTCATCCACCGCCTCGCCGAGCGGTTTGCCGAAAAGCACCACACACTGTTTCTTGGGCGTGGGGCGCTGTACCCGATCGCGATGGAAGGCTCACTGAAGCTCAAGGAGATTTCCTACATCCACGCCGAGGCGTATCCCGCAGGCGAGCTCAAGCACGGTCCTCTGGCGCTCGTCGATGCCGATATGCCTGTCATCACCGTTGCTCCGAACAACGACCTCCTCGAGAAGTTGAAGTCCAACCTGATGGAAGTGCGCGCGCGAGGCGGCGAGCTGATCGTTTTCGCGGATCCGGAAGCGGGCATTCAGCCGAGCGATGGCGTCACCGTCATCGAGATGCCGCGCCACGTAACTTACTTCCAGGCTCCTGCGGTGTACACGATTCCCCTCCAACTGCTGGCGTACCACGTCGCCATCCTCAAGGGCACCGACGTCGATCAGCCTCGCAATCTGGCGAAGAGCGTGACAGTCGAGTAGTGGCCGCGTTCAGCACCCGGCGGGAGGGGGTCTGCGCCACGATCTTGCTGGTTCTCTCGGTGCTGCCGACGGAAACGGTCTACAGCGCGGAGAATCCGTCAACGACCATCATCTACGGCACAGCCCCGCCGGGCGCGACCCGCATCACGCTCACCCGGGCGATGAGCACCATCGATGCCATTTACGCGCGCGCAGCAACACACGCCGATGACGCGATCCTCGACGCCGCTGCGAGGCTACGATTCTCGATCGAGACGTTGGAGCAATCCCGGGGGGATATCGTTGATAAACGCCCGAATAGTCTGACAGCCGCACAAAAAGCGGCGCTCGATAACATCGAATCCGCTGTGGCGGCTTTGCGGATGGCAGCCGAGGCGCCCGCCGACCAGGCTCGGGAGCGCATCACAGACGTGCGCCAGCTGACGAGCAACCTCGCGCCATCGCCGGACCAACCCTCCGTCGTGGCCGCCTCGCCATCGATTCTGGTGCCCTCGGCTGTCAGTGGGGGTACTCTTACTTTGTCGGGGCGGCTCCTGTCGAAGGCCGATCCACGCTTGTTTTTTGGGGACGTGGAAGCGACGCGAACCGGTCTCACCGACACCGAGGCGCGCTTCGCTGTCCCTGCCGAGGCACTGCGAAGCAGCGACAGGATTCCCACCGTGTATCACGGCCGCGCGCTGTTGTCCGTTCGGAATTGCCACTGGTGGGGCAGTTGCAAGCCCAGCCTGCAGACGTATTCCGTGGGCGTGGTGATGCTGCCGACTCACCTCGCGACGGTGCGGATCGGTTTCGACCGGAAGAAGAACCAGAGGATCTACGAGCAGGCGCCCGCGGCGGCGTCCTCACCGTCCGGCGCGCCGGCCCCTGCCCCGGCCGACATGCTCTACAAGAGGCGGTTCGAATACTCGACCGAAGATCTGACCGTCATGAGCTGTACCCGCGAATCGCAATCTCCCCACGCGCCGGGATACTCAATTGACACCGATTCGTTGTCGACCAACGTGGCGGACCACAGCGGCCAGACCAAGTGGTCCATTCAGAACGCCTCCGCCAGCGGCTTCGAGATCGAGCTGTGCGCGCAGCCTCAGATCGACAAGATGTCCAAGACTCCAGGGGCGATCTCGGTGGAGGTCACCTGGAAGGAATTCCGGATGGGGGATGTGGTGTCCCAGCGCGAGTGGCGGCAGCCCGAAGGCCTGGACTGGGGAGCGCACCTCGCGGAATCGCTGCCAGACGATACCCACACTGTGGAAGTCGATCTCGAGTACTTCGACGGTTCGCACGCTACCTTCAGCCAGACTTCGAATGACCGGTATGTCGAGATGAAATGGGACGCGCAACAGCATCAGCTCTTGTTGACTCCCAACCTGCGTCCCCGGTTGCCGGACCTCCCGTAGCGCTGCCCCGATGTCCTCCATCGCGCGCAAGCTGAAGATTCGGGAAGACGAGCGCCTGTTTCCGATCAACGCGCCAGCGGACTTCGAGGGTAGGCTCGGGACCTTGCCGCGCGGCGCCAGGCTCGTCTCGAAGCCAACCGGCGCGACGCAACTGCATTGGTTCGTCACCACAGCGGCGCAGGTGGCGAAAGAGACTCGGGGCGTGCTGAAGCTGCTCGGGGACGGGATGGTGCTATGGACGTACTATCCCAAGAGCACTTCGGGCATTCAGACGGACCTGTCCCGCGATCGCGGTTGGGACCCCATCACGAAGGTCGAGAGTCTCCAGTGGCTCAGCCTGATCGCCTTCGACGACACGTGGTCGGCGTTCGGATCGCGCCTCAAGACGCAGGCCGATCGAGCGCGCGCAAGCAAGCCCAAGACCCGGGAGATCTTCGACTGGATCGACCCGGACAAGAAGATCGTTCGCCTGCCCGATGATTTCGCCGCGGCTCTGAAGAAGAGCAAAAAGGAAGAAGCCTTCTTCAGCACGCTGTCCTTCACCAATCGCAAGGAATACGTCGAGTGGATCGTGACGGCGAAGCGCCCCGAGACGCGTGCCGAAAGGGTGAGCGGTTCGATTGAGCGACTGCGGAAGAACTGGAAGAATCCGCGAAATCTGTAGACCCGGAGTCGCCGGGACACGACAGCCGAAGTCGCCGCGGCAGCTAACCACGCGAGGTACCGGCATGAAATGCCCGCACTGCAAGACGTCCGATCTGAAACCGACGATGATCGATGAGTACCTGCCGGCGATGGGCTGCGATAGCTGCCACGGCAGTCTCGTGTCTCTCTTGTACTACAGGCACTGGGCCGAAACCCGCAAGGCGCCGGCCGCGGATGCGGCTTCCGTCGCGGCATCTCAGGAGACCGCCACCGACACGCCGACGGCGATCACCTGCCCCAAGTGCGCACGCGTCATGGCGAAATATAAAATCACCGGCCGCGTGTCGAACCGACTCGATGTCTGCTCGATGTGTGACGAGGCGTGGCTGGATGGCGGCGAGTGGGAGCTGCTCGAGGCGCTTCAGTTGAGTCTGAAGATGCCGACGATCTTCACGGATTCGTGGCAGCGACGTATCCGCCGCGAGCTCACCGAGGATACGCGCCGATCGATACTCTCCCGCACGATCGGCGAGGACGCCACCCAACGCGTTGAGGACTTCAAGGCGTGGCTGGCCCGGACCCAGCACAAATCCGAAATCATGACGTACCTGTACCGGGACTAGCCGGGCAGGCGCTCGGCGCTGATTGCCGGCACTGCGGCGCGTCCGGTCTTCCCGTCCCTCGCGGTCGCTTACGTCGTCGGCATCGCGGCGATTCGCGCGAGCAGCGTGTCGAGCCCCCCGTCTGCCGGCAGCATAATCCGAAACGTATCTGTCAACACACGCCGCAGCTCCGCGGCGCTGCTCAGAATCCGCTGTTCGGAGGGCGCGCCCATGCGATGCACGGAAAGCTGGTTGTTCCCAAGCGCGTAGCGGCACCCTGGCGCGGTCAGCGCAGCCATGAGCACGAAGGTGAAATGCGACTTGGGGTGGGTGGAGACGTACCAGTTGGCCACTTCATAGTCGGGCAGGAGCTGCGCCTGCAGATCGAAGTGGTACAACGATTTCCAGGCGTCCCGAACCAACGCCTGCATCAGGAACCGGCCGTCGACGTTGACCAGGCGGAAAAGCTCGTGGGGTGTTTCCTGCTCGATATCAGCGGCCAGGCGCAGCGGCGCGCTGAGCGTAAGGCCGCCGAATCCCACATCCGCGACATAGGGTCCGTCTTTGAAATTCACCGCGATCAACATGTGACTGCGCGGGCGGAGCGCTCCCTCCGGCGCGTTCCACACGACGCGGGCGGCGAGGCAGGTCAGATCGTAGCCGAGCGTCCGCAATACCTCCGCCAGCAGCAGATTCTGCTCGAAGCAATATCCACCCCGTCCCTCGTGAACCAGCTTCCGCTCAAGCGAGGCCAGGTCCAGGCTCACCGGTCGTCTCAATAGCGGGTCAAGATTCTCGAACGGCACCGTCTGCGCATGGTGCAGGTGAATGGCCCGAAGGGTATCGAGCGTCGGCGTGCGCGGCCCCGAGTAACCGATGCGCTGGAAGTAAGCGTCGAGATCGAGGGACTCAGGCATGAACAACCCGTGCCTGCAAATCGTACGCGTCGGAAGCTGTGATTTCGACGTCCGCCCAATCACCGGGCCGGAGGCTCTTGGCGCCCTTCACCTGAATCACGCCATCGATCTCCGGCGCCTCAGCCTCACTTCGAGCGGTCGCGGTGTTCTTCTCGACGGCATCCACCAACACGCGCGCGCGCTGGCCGACTCGCGCAGCCAGGCGCTCGGTGCTGATTGCGGCGGCTCGCTCCATGAAGCGTTCGTAGCGCTCTTCCTGCACTTCGGGCGGCACGTGACAGCCAAGAGCGTTCGCTGCGGCGCCTTCAACGGGCGAGTACTTGAAGCAGCCGACGCGATCGAGTTGCGCCTCATCCAGCCAGTTGAGCAGCTCCTCAAATTCGGCGTCGGTTTCACCGGGGAATCCAACGATAAACGTGCTGCGCAGCGTGAGCTCCGGACACTCCGCGCGCCAGGCGCGAATCCGATCGAGAGTGTTCACCGCGTGCGCGGGCCGGCGCATGCGCTTCAGGACGCTCGGGCTCCCGTGTTGGAAAGGTATGTCCAGGTAGGGCAACACACGGCGTTCCGCCATCAAGGGAATCACTTCGTCGACGTGTGGGTACGGATAGACGTAGTGCAGGCGAACCCAAACACCCAGGGAGCCGAGCCCTCGGGCGAGATCGATAAAGCGGCTCTCATAGGACTGGTCACGCCAACTTGCCTGGCGATACTTGATGTCGGCTCCGTACGCGCTCGTGTCCTGCGAGATGACGAGAATCTCCTTCACGCCCGCTCGCGCAAGCTTCTCGCCCTCCCGTAGAACCTCGTCAATGGACCGACTGGCGAGCCGGCCGCGCATCGCGGGGATGATGCAGAAGCTGCACTTGTTGTTGCAGCCCTCGGAGATCTTCAAGTAGGCGTAGTGGCGCGGAGTGAGCCGGATTCCCTGCGGCGGAAGAAGGTCGAAGAACGGGTCATGTTGCGGCGGCAGATGCTCATGAACCGCCGAGAGAACGTCCTCGTAGGCATGAGGCCCGGTGACCTTCAAAACCCGTGGGTGCCGCTCGAGAATCCGCTCCGGCCGGGCCCCCAGGCAGCCGGTGACGATGACCCGTCCGTTCTGCTCCAGCGCCTCACCGATGGCATCCAGGGATTCATCGACCGCCGAGTCGATGAACCCACACGTGTTGACGACGACCACGTCCGCCGAGTCGTAGTTCGGGGCGACCTCATACCCTTCGGCACGAAGGTGCGTGAGGATGCGTTCGGAGTCCACCAGTGCCTTGGGGCAGCCCAGGCTGACAAAGCCGACTTTGGGAATGCGACGGGACATGGCGGTGGGACGGGGCCCTCGGCAGGGGCGGAAAAAAGGGGCGCTATCCTAGACGGGGCGAGGGGTTGGCGCCACTTTTCGCCGTAATCAGCTTGGCGGCTGGCGTCGGGCTAATCCGTGGCGTGGCTCTGCGCCGCAGGAGTGTCGGCGGGCGCCTGAGCCGGCATCTCACGCATGGTTCGCAGCGTGAAATAGAGGGTCAAGGCAGCGAGAGGCATCAGCAGCCACGGCCACATGGCGGGACGCTGCCCGGTGGCGCCGTGGGCCCCTGAATGAGCAATAGCAGGATTTGATGACTCTACTGTCACGGTCGCGAGAGCCTACGCTTCACCCCTGCGGGCAGCAATAGGACGGAATCGCGTTTCGATCAGACCGCAGACCTGCTCACAAAATCTTCAGAATTCGGGCATTTACAGCGCCCGCCGCGATCTCGAGAAAGCCTACGGCGATGGGCAGGCTGAACCGCCGCGGGCCCGCGCTCCCGGGATTCACGTACAACACCCCATCCTGCTGCGCAACGGTGGGCTTGTGCGAATGGCCCGCGACGACGACCTGGAGCCCCGCCGCGACGGGATCGAGATCCAACTCCTTGACGTCGTGCAGGACGTGGATAGACACCCCGCCGACCTGGAGCGTGGTGGTAAGTGGCACCGCCCGCGCCCACGGCCCTTTGTCGTTGTTGCCTCGGACGGCCGCCACCGGGGCGATGTGCCGCAAGGAATCCAGAATCTCAGGCCCGCCGATGTCGCCGGCATGAATGATTCGCTCGACGCCGGCGAGCGCAGCGAGAGCCTCCGGCCGAAGCAGCCCGTGGGTGTCGGAAATGAGCCCGATTACCGTGGCTCGATGAGATTGCGATTTCGCCACAGATAATCCAACACACCCGGATGCACGGTCTGCACTCCGCCCCGGCCGCTAAAGCCCAGACGACGCAGCCCGCGGCTGAAGGCTCGACGTAGAGGGGACACCTGATACTCGAACAGCGGGCGCTCCTTCATCTCCGGTGGCCACATGACGCGGCTGCGAAAGGGCGGCGCATGGGCGAGCTTCACCTCCATTGAGGAGTTCAAGGCGTTGCTCAGCCACTGAAGCGCGTCATTGCGGCCGGGGGAATAGAGAGATGCTTCGAGCCAGGTGCCGTGCACGTCGGTGATCAGGCAGATCAGCCAGTCTTCGCCCGTTGGGGACTCGGTTGTTGCTTCCCCGACGCAAACGATCTCATGGCGTCCGATGTCCCACTCAGCGCGGCCTTGCCTGTAGCCAAGCGTCAGGCCCTCGACGACGAAGCGATCCGGATCTTCTACAGCGTGCAGCACGAGCGGAGTGTGCCATAGTGGCCCCATGGCCACCGGTAGCCAGGATGTCGCGAACCAGTCGACGGAGCTCCTCGACTACAACCTCTTCATCTCCCAGCCCGCGCTCATGGATGCAACGCCGAAAGGTACGCACGAGCGTCTCGCCGCGCTCGGTCAGCGCCTTGGAAGCGCGGAGATGTTCCAGCTCGGCGATGCGGCAAACCGCAATCCCCCCGTTCTGAAGCTCTTCGATCGCTTCGGCCGGCGCCGCGACGAGGTGGAATTTCACCCCGCCTGGCACGAGCTCATGCGCACTCTTGTGGCCGAAGGGTTGCATACGGGCCCGTGGTCCGCCCCCGGCCCGGCAGCGCACGCCGAGCGCGCGGCCGGCTACATGATGTGGGCCGAGGTGGAGAACGGAACGCAGTGTCCGGCGACGATGAGTTACGGAGCCGTGCCAGCCTTGGAACGCCAGGGAAGTGAATACCGGAAGTGGCTGTCGCTCCTGAAGTCCCGCGAATACGACCCCCGCTTCGTGCCGGCCATGGGAAAGCGCGGCGCATTGATGGGAATGGGGATGACGGAGAAGCAGGGCGGGTCCGACGTTCGCACCAACACCACGTTCGCCGTGCCCGCGCCGGGCGGCGAATATCGAATCAGTGGCCACAAGTGGTTCTTCTCCGCGCCGATGTGCGATGCATTCCTGGTGCTCGCCCAGGCTCCTGCTGGCCTGACCTGCTTTCTCCTCCCTCGATTCCAGCCGGATGGCAGCTTGAACGGCCTGCGCCTGCAGAGGCTGAAGGACAAGCTCGGCAATCGCTCGAACGCCTCCAGCGAGGTCGAGTTTGTCGAGGCGTACGGCACGCTCGTCGGAGAGGAGGGGCGCGGCATTCCAACGATACTCGAGATGGGGGTGTTCACCCGCCTGGACAATGCGGTGGCGTCCGCCGGTCTCATGCGACAGTGCGTATCGCAGGCGGTTCACCACGCGCGCTTTCGCAGCGCTTTCGGGAAGCTGTTGTTCGATCAGCCGCTGATGCGCAACGTGCTTGCGGACCTCGCGCTCGAGTGCGAAGCAGCAATCGTGCTGGCGATGAGACTGGCCGCCGCGTTCGATTCGAACGACGAGGCAGAGATCATGTTGCGCCGCATCCTGACGCCGGCGGCAAAGTACTGGATCTGCAAGCGCGCGCCCGCCGTCGGCGCCGAGGCAATGGAAGTTCTCGGCGGCAACGGGTATATCGAAGAGTGGCCGCTGGCGCGACGTTTTCGCGAGCTGCCTCTCAACTCCATATGGGAAGGATCCGGCAACATCATGTGCCTGGACGTGCTGCGTGCCTTGAATCGCGAGCCGCGTTCGCGGGACGCACTCGATGTTGTTTTGTCATCGGCGAAAGGGCTCGATGTCAGTTACGATCGATTCATAGGCAAACTTCACACGGAGCTCGCCAAGACGAGCGAACTTGAGGGTCGCGCACGTCGCGTCACGGAAATGATCGCATTGAGTGTGCAGGCAGCAATTCTTCTGACACGGGGCCCCGATAGCTCCGCGCGCGCATTCCTCATGTCGCGCCTGTGTGAAGGGGCGCCCGGAGCATTCGGCACGCTGCCCGGTGGCATCGATCAAACCGCTCTAATCGACCGGGTTTTTCGTGTTCTGTAACTCGCGCTCACGTAGTGGTCGGCCACAGGCGCTGCGCACTCTACGCGGCACACAACTGTGCGACGGAAGAGGCCGCACTCCTGATATTCTGTCAAATCATTGGGTTCGGGATCCCGGTGCGCCGCGTGGGGAGTGCAACAGATCCGATTTTTTCGATAGAACCGAGCAAATCATAAGAAGTTATTGGCGTACGCAAGGTTGGAAAGCGATCGCCATCACAGGAGTGCAGTCGCTGCCAGCGACGTCAACGGGGACGCACGGGAATTGCCATGAGGAAACCAAAGCAGAAAACTCACCTCACTCCGAACCAGGTCGCGGAGATGTTGATGGTGAATCCAGTGACGGTGAGACAGTGGGCCGCACGCGGTCTGTTGCGCTCACTCACGACACCGGGAGGGCACCGACGCTTTCTCCTGAGTGACGTGGAGGAGTTTGCGCGCAGCCGGGGTGCAACGCCGGTAGCGCGTCATTCGGGACGACCCGACAGGGTGTTGGTTGTCGATGACGATCCCAAGATGGGGCGGTCTATCGCAGAGATGATTCGGCGTCATGCGCCGCACGTCGAAACGGAAGTAGCCCAGGACGGTTTCGAAGCCGGCATCAAGGTGGAGTCGTTCCGCCCGCACGCTCTCGTACTTGATCTCGCGATGCCCGGGATGAACGGATTCGACGTCTGCCGAAGGCTGCGCGAACGCGCGACGTTGAATCACATTCGCATCGTCGCCACGACGGGATCTCCCAGTCAGGAGAACACGGAGAAAGTGCTTGCCGCAGGCGCCGACGCGTGTCTGTCGAAACCGGTCGATTCGCAACAACTGGTCACGGAACTCGGACTTACCTGACGGCGTCTCGCCCGGGCGCTCGGAACGTCTGACGCGCGCCCGGGGCCACGGCGCGACGTCACGGGCGCTCCGATGGCGCCCATCGCTTTGGGACTGATGTACCCTTCTCTTCGTGCGTTTCGATCACGATTACTATCAGCGCTACTACTACGATCCGCGTACCGCCGTCACCAGTCGACGCGAGATGCAGCGTCGCGCCAAGCTCATTGCCGCTTACGCGGAACACATCGGAATGCCTGTACGACGCATTCTGGATGCGGGGTGCGGGACGGGCCTGCTTCGGACGCCGCTGAAGCGGCACCTGCCCCAGGCCGCCTATACGGGCCTGGAATCCAGCGAGTACCTTTGTGAGCGCTACGGATGGCAGCGTGGTGAGATCGAAAGCTTCAAGACGACCACTCCCTTCGACCTCGTGATCTGCTACGACGTGCTGCAGTACCTGGACCGGACGGCTGCACGGCGCGCGCTCGAGAACCTTTCGCGGCTTTGCCGCGGAGTGCTTTATTTCACCGCGCTGACCCGCGGCGACTGGCAGCACAATTGCGATCGCACCCGGACCGACCCGCACGTCCATCTGCGCAGCGCCAGCTGGTACCGCACCGAGCTGCGCCATCGCTTCAACGAAGCAGGTTGCGGATTCTGGCTGCGCCGCGGCGCCCCCCTGGTCCTGTGGGAGCTGGAATCGATCTGACCGGCGCCCTTGAGGGGACGCAGACCCTCGGGGGCACCCCGATCAGTCGTACAATAGCGGGCCAGGAAACACCCTTCCGGTGCGCGTATGACGGGACACCACTACACAGCCGAGACCCGCTGGGAACGCGGCAATGCGCTCTTCACGGACAATCGCTACAGCCGCAAGCACACGTGGCGCTTCGATGGCGGAATCGAGATCCCGGGCTCGTCCTCGCCCCAGGTCGTGCGGCTGCCGTTTTCCGCCGAGGACGCGGTGGACCCCGAAGAAGCGTTTGTTGCGGCGCTCTCGAGCTGTCACCTGCTGTCGTTTCTGTATCTGCTGCCCAAGCATGGCTTCCGGGCCGACAGTTACGTGGACAAAGCCACGGGCGAATTGGGCAAGAACGCGGCTGGCAAGCTTGCGATGACGCGCGTCACCCTGCATCCGCATGTCGTGTTCTCCGGCGAGAAGCTTCCTTCCCGGCAGGAGATTCTGGAGATGCACCACCAGGCGCATGAGGACTGCTACATCGCCAGCTCGGTCCGGACCGAGGTGCTCTGCGAGCCCGTTTTCGAGGCATGACGAACGAAGCCTTCAAGGACCATTTCTCCCGGCTCGCCGCCCAATATTCGGCCTTCCGGCCTGTTTACCCGGCCCGCGTCGCGGAGTACCTGTCCGGGCTGTGCGAGCGGCGCCAGCTCGCATGGGATTGTGCCTGCGGAAGCGGCCAGGCCACCACCACCCTCGCACCGCGCTTCGAGCGGGTGATAGCCACCGACGCGAGCGCCAAACAGATCAGCCAGGCTCCTGCGCTTGCCAACGTGGAGTATCGCGTCGCGAGGGCTGAAGACAGCGGGCTCGAGGCGGACTCCACCGATCTGATCGTGGTCGCACAGGCGGCGCATTGGCTCGAGCTGGACGCGTTTTACAGCGAAGTCCGGCGTGTGCTGCGCAAAGGCGGCGTTCTGTCCCTGTGGAGCTATGGCAATGCGCAGATCGAGGGGCGGGAGGTGGACCGGATCGTGCGGGAGTTCTATTCGCAGACGGTGGGTCCTTGCTGGCCGCCGGAGCGGCGCATCGTCGAGGACGGCTACCGTTCTTTACCGTTCCCTTTCACGGAGGTTGCGGTGCCGGAGTTCACGATCGAAGCTCGCTGGACGCTGCCTCAGCTTCTTGGGTACGTGCGAAGCTGGTCCGCGACCGGCCGATACGTGGAGGAGCACGGAGCCGATCCGGTCGTAGCGCTGGAAGGCAGCCTGTTGGACGTCTGGGGCGACAGGCATCGCAAGCGTCTGCTGATCTGGCCGTTGGCTCTCAGGGTCGGACGCAGGCCCGCTGCATCGTGAGTGAGGCCAATCCGACAATCGCCCGCTTCCGTGGCGGGGTGGGCTGCCGGCGTGAGTCGGACACTCCCCTTGGTCTGACGCTCGTCGGTCGCAGCGCTGACCGGCCCGATGAGGTGATCTGCGTCGCATTCTCCGGGTCGGCGCCCGAAGACCTGCCCGAAGTGCTGGAAGACGCGCGCGTCGAGCGAGACAGTGACAACAGTTACCGCATCGTCGCCGATTCCAGGCACTGGGTGATCGCGGCGCCCGCTGTTCACGTTCATCGTGATGTCGCGACTGTCTTTTATCGCGCTGTTGCGCCGCGGTCGCCACCCCTGATGAGGAAAATTCTTTTGAACCTCGTTCTCACGCTCGCGCACAGCCCGACCGGCAAACGTCTCTTACTGGCTCTGCGCCGGCGTTGAGCGCCGCCGCGTCCCCAACACACTGACAGCCAACACCGACAGAAAATAGATGAACGCGTTTCTCTACGCCCTCGCTTTCGTTGCCGGATTGCTGCTGACCGTCCAGGTCGGGATGAACACGGCGGTGCGCAATGCCTTCGGCTCCCCCGGCGCGGCGGCGCTGGTGAACTTTCTGATCGGTTCGGGGGGTCTCATTGCTTTCGTCATGGTGACGCGCGCGCCGTGGCCAGCCAGAGCGGCGCTCTCGGGCGTGCCGGCGTGGGCCTGGTTCGGCGGACTGTTAGGCGCGTTCTACGTAGGGTCGAGCGTGGTCGTAGGGCCGCGGCTCGGCGCTGCCGCGCTGTTGGCGTTGACGGTGTTCGGGCAGCTCGCCGCCTCAATGGTCGTCGACCATTACGGGTGGCTCAACTTCCCCCAACACCCGCTGACACTCACGCGTGTGGCCGGCGCGGCGCTGTTGCTTGCCGGCGTGATCCTGATCGTGCGCTGAGGGCGCAGCACCGACGCTCAGCGTGCTTCGACGATCCTCTGTGCCGGCACAGGGGCCGGTCTGGCGCCGGCGAGGGACGCGTACGTGGCCACC
>Ga0070681_10004764_pt1 | contig 13001 bp, 7 predicted proteins | sample KBSC83BmetaG_FD_65650 | JGI IMG/M metagenome (GOLD analysis project Ga0070681, IMG submission 65650) | Corn rhizosphere microbial communities from Kellogg Biological Station, Michigan, USA - KBS C8-3B metaG | ecosystem: Host-associated > Plants > Roots > Rhizosphere | place: USA: Michigan... | reverse complement strand
GCGCTGCGGGCGATCGAGCTCGGACAGTTCGCGCTCACGACCCGGGTGTCGGAAGTCATTCCCGAATTTGGCGGCGGGTTGCGCAGCCAGATCACGGTGTTCCATCTCATGACCCACACCTCCGGCCTGCCGATGGTGTGGTCGCCCAGGCCGGGGATGAACATCGACATCCTGAAGGACATCATCGCCGCCATCTGCGAGAACGTGCACTCGACCGAGCCTCCAGGAGAGCACGTCGCCTATTCGCCCATCTGCAACCAGGCGCTGCTCGGAGAGATGGTGCGCCGCACGGATCCAAAGGGGCGTTCCTATCGGGACATCGCTCGGCAGGACTTGTTCGATCCGCTTGCGATGCGCGATACAGCCATCGGGCGGCGGGCCGATCTCAAGGCGCGGCACGTCGTCCCCGACATGCGTGGCAACGTCGGTACATTGCACCCGAGCAGCGGCAACCTCGGTCCCAACGGCGCCTTCGAGGAGGAGTTTGCCGAGATGCCGTGGGTGGGCGCCGTGTCCACCGTGCCTGACATGTTCAGGTTCGCGGAAATGTTGCGCCGGGGCGGTACTCTGGATGGGGCGCGTATCCTTGCGCGGCAAACGGTGGCGCTCGCACGGCAGAACTGGACCGGTGACAAGCCCAACGAGTTGTACAAGATGCTGGCTCACAAGCGTGGGTGGGAACCGGCGCCGGCCTATATCGGCCTCGGTTTCTCTCTGCGAGGCACTGCGATCTGTCACCATCAGTTCGGCACGCTGGTGTCTCCGGGAAGCTTCGGCAACTATGGCGCTGGCAGCGCACTCTACTGGGTCGACCCCGAGTTGGACCTGACATTCGTGTGCCTCACCGCCGGAGTGATGGAGAGTAACGACAACATCGAGCGCTTCCAGCGTCTCGGGGACATCGCGGTGTCGGCAGCCGTTTGAACAGCGGGTGAGTGTGGCAGCACGCACGTTCGACTATGTGATCGTCGGGGCCGGCACGGCGGGCTGCGTGCTTGCGAATCGACTGTCTGCGGACTCTTCGATGCGCGTCGCGCTCGTAGAGGCCGGACCATCCGACGCACGCACCAAGATCCGCGTCCCTGCCGCAGTCGCGGCGGCGATCGCTGATCCGCAGCTCGGGTGGGGCTACAAGAGCGTTCCCCAGCGCAATCTCAACGGACGCCAGATCGTGCTGCCTCGCGGGCGGGTGCTCGGCGGGTGCAGCTCGATCAATGGCATGGCTTACTTCCGCGGCCATCCCAGGGACTTCGACGATTGGGCTGCCGACGGGGCGACGGGCTGGTCGTACGAGGAGGTGTTGCCGTACTTCCGCAAGTCGGAGAACAACGAGACCTGGAAGGCTTCGCGCTACCACGGAAGCGCTGGCCCGATGAATGTCATCGACATCCCGCGACCCAATCCGCTCGTCCGCCGCTTCCTGGAGGCGACGACCTCCCTCGGCTACAAGCGCTGCAACGATTTCAACGCCGCGGATCCGGAGGGCTTTGGGACTCGACAGGCGACGATTCGCCGCGGTCGACGGGAGTCCATGGTCACGGCCTTCCTGAATCCGGTGCGTGGGCGTCGCAATCTCGAAGTGGTGACCGATGCGTTGGTCACCGGCATCCGCATCGAGGACGGGCGCGCTCGCGGCGTCAGGCTCGAGCGGGCAGGCTCGATCGAGGAGCTGTTGGCGGAACGCGAGATCATCGTGGCCGCCGGTACCTACGCCTCGCCACAGTTACTCATGCTGTCCGGCGTTGGCGAGGGAGCCGCGCTGCAGGCGCAGGGTATTACCGTTAAGCACGACCTCCCGGGGGTCGGCGCAGGCTTGCAGGATCATCCGGCCAGCGTCATTCAGATGAAAACGCTCGATGCGACCTCGTATGGAGTGTCGCTCCGGGCGCTGCCGCGCGATCTGTGGAATGTGCTCGAGTATTGCCTGTGGCGCGGAGGGCCTCTGGCCAGCAACGTACTGGAGGCGACAGGCTTCGTCCGCTCCAGCCCCGAGAGCGATCGCCCGGATGTGCAGTACGCGTTCATGCCCCTGTTGCGCAACCCCTCCGGCTCGCCCATTCCTGTAGGCCACGGCTTTGGGCTCATTCCGATCGCGGTGCGCCCGAAGAGTCGGGGCCGCGTGTCGCTCGCATCGCCAGATCCGCGAGCGGCGCCGCTGATCGATCCCAACTACCTCGATCATCCCGATGACTTGCGCTCTCTGGTCGATGGGATGCAGATCGCGCGGCGAATACTGGCAGCGCCTGCTTTCAGTGGGCTCCGCGGCACCGAGCTCGTGCCGGGCCCGAGCGTGAGGGATGAACAGAGCCTCATCCAGTTCGTGCGCAGCAGCGTCGTGAGCGTGCATCATCCTTGCAGCACATGCCGCATGGGATCGGACCCGCTGGCCGTGGTAGACCCGCAGTTGCGCGTTCGAGGTCTTGGCGGACTGCGAGTCGTCGATGCTTCGGTGTTTCCGCGAGTCGTCGCGGGCAACACCAACGCCGCGGTCGTGATGGTTGCCGAGAAGGGTGCCGACCTGATTCTCGGGAGCCGTTGACGGCGGCGGCGTGGGGCTGATCGCCGGCGCGCTTGTTCTGCGCCGTGCCCCTCAGCCGCGCCTGAACGGCAGGCTCAGTACGAACAGCCACATGCGCCAGTTCAGCAATCCAAACGCCTTGCGCGCCTCAGACGGACGCAGCTTAGCGGTGAGCGGCATCGTGCCGAACAGCTTGCCCTTCACCACCAGCGTCGAGCCTTCCCGCTCGATCGCGGTGACGACCATCATCTCTTTGCCGTCGGCGCCGTAGATTTTCATGCGGCGGCATCTTCGCCGCAGGCGCGGTCACCTGTCTACTCAACGGCGCTGAGCGGAGGGTGCTTCCACCTTCGCGGGTGGCGGCTCGGACTTCTCGCTCGCGGTGCTGGCGGTCTTCAAAGGAGCGCCTTCGTGGTGCGCCTCGTTGATGAGCGAGCTGCAATCGGCATCCTTCGCAAGACCTGGGTCGATGAACGCCAGTACCGCGGCGAGCGGACCGACCAGCGCGCCCAGTCCTACGGCGGCCGCACCCTGGCCCACGGTGTTGCCGGTCTTCACCCCGATCGTCGGGTGCAACAGTGTGCCGCGTACGGCGATGGGCGCTCGCACGCGCAGCAGCCGGATTTTTTTCGGCCGGCCGCTCATGTCCAGGTCGAATCGTTCGCTTCCGAGGTCGACCTCGCCTTTGCCCGTGATCAAGACATTCTCGGTATCGAACACCAGGCTCTTCGCCACGAGCGTCCCCTTCAACGCCTGGAACTGGGCGACCCCGCAACGCAGATTCTCCTGTTGCTCATTCTTGGCGAGCAGCAGCCCCAGCCCGTTGGCGACGTTGATGCCCGTCAGTTCCGCGAAAGCGGAACGAATCTCGCCGCGGGGCACGACGGCGACTACGGTTCCGTCCGCCGTCGCCACCACTTGATGTGCCGAGGATCCGCGGCCGTGCAGCAGCGCACGACCCATCAGCGTACCTTCGAGCGCTGGCGGGCTGTCCTTGCCATGGAACTGCGACAGTTTCACATCCGAGAGCCGCGCATCCAGGGCAACCTCCGGCGTGTCCCTCCGAGCGTCCATCTGCACACGGCCGGCCACCCTGCCTTGTGCCAACACGAACGACACCGGGTCGACTTTCATCACGCCTTCGTTGAGCCGCAGACGGAAAGTGACCTGTCGGAACGGGATCTTCCTGGCCTGCACGCTGTTCGCGCGGTATCTCACGTCCGCGTCCATGGCGCGAATGCGCTTCGGGTCGAGCTTGGCGTCGGGAAATACCCGCGCGCCGTCGTTGGACGGCCCTTTGGCTGAGGCCCTGGGCGCCTTCGCGTCGCCGGGCGCCGCGGCGGCGTGAGGCGGTGCGGTGACCTTCGCGTTCTTGGGCGCTGGGGCGCCGCCGGACTCGCGGGCGACGCGCGTGCCGAACGCGGGCGCGATATCGGCGAGATTCAACGAATCGGAATACAGATCTGCCGTCATCATCGGGCGTTTCGTCGCCGTCTCGACGGTGATCGTGCCGCGAAGATCGCTCGAGCCCAGCTTGCCGTTGAGATCGGTGAGATCCACTCGAGTCCCGTCGCGATGCAGCCGGCCGGTCATCCGGTAGGGCGCGGTGTTGGGAAGTGCCAGGCGGGTGAGATGATAGAGCTCCGCCATATCCTCGCCCGTCGCTGCGAAATCCAGCTGTAGCGAGGCCAGGTCGAAGGCCCTGGCGAGGGACAGCCTGCCGTTTAGCGCCGTGTCGGTTGCGCGCACCGCAAACGTGAGCATGTAGGGGCGATTCGGACGAACATCCAGCAGGGGCTGGCCGATGACCGCCAACACGAACGGCTGCCCGTTGGCGATGCCCGTCCCTCGCAGGCGCGCCCAGTCGGGGCCCTGACCGGTTCTGTTCTCGTCCGCGGTCACGGTGCTGGTGAGCTTCAGCTCGCGCATCGCGTCCTCGTAATTGAAGCGTGCGCGATGCAAGCTGAAGCTGCGGATGACAGGCAGCCGCGCCGGCCGCGAGGTCCGGTCCTCGCCCCTGGGGCTGCCCAGGCGCCAGTTGGCGTGGTCGGAGGCATCCCGCATCAGGTTGATGTCGGCATCGGCGATCTCGAGCACCGGGAGCACCAGGGCGCCGCGGAGCAGGGCGCTGGGCTCCAGTTGAACTTTGAGGCGGCCGATGCGTGCCAGCTCGCCGTGTCCGAGCCAGGAGGGGTTCGCAACAACGATGCCGCTGATCACCGCATGCGGATGGAAGGACAGCAGACGCAGCTCGAGACGGTCGTCGATCCGCACGCTCGTGTGCAGATGCGCTGAGGCAGCTCGGGCAATGGGCCCCCGCAACTCATCGGCTTTCCAGTCGAGAATCGCGCACAGCGCGATGACCAGAACGAAGCAGCCGAGGAGTGCAATGCCGGCCCACCGCAGGGCGGCGATGTGCGTCGCGCGTGTCATGGGTGGGTTAAACGTGCGAGAGCGCGGGCGGTTCGCCCTCCTGGCTATCTGCGAGCGGTTCCCTCCAGCTCGGGGTAGTGTCGGAAGATGCCGTCCTCATTGAAGGCCATTCTCCGACTCGAGGCGAGATAGGCGGCGATTCGGGGCAACTCGGCGACCCGGGCGTGCAGCGAGGCGACGCGGCGGTGTTCGCGCTCCACCTTGGCCGCGGCCCGCGGGAACGCATAGCGCACACCGGCAACCACCTGGAACAGTGAGAGATCTGCGTATGTCGGGCGGGCGCCGACCAGGAATCGGCTGCCGCGGGGGTTGAGTGTCAGTACGCGCTCGAAGTAGCCGAAGAACTTCGGCACGCGGTGTCGCAGGAAGTCGGCCGTCCGCCGTCGCGCCTCCGGCTTCTGGTCCTCGTAATACAGGCTGGAGGCGATGGGGTGGTGGGTGTCGTGAGCCTCGGCCACGAGATCGGTGATCGTGAGCTGCAACTGATGAGTCCAGAGCCGGCCGTCCTCCGACGCGGGGGCCAGCCCATGGCGCGCGCCGAGAAAGAGGAGGATGTTGGCGGTCTGGCCGATCAGGCGGCGCCCGGCCTGCAGAAACGGGGGCGCAAAAGGCAGGTGCTCCCGCCGCAAGCGGCCAGTGCGCTGGCCGTTCAGGATACGCATCATGGCGGCCATTCCGCCCGGCGTGCGCGCGACGTCGACGTACGGCGCTGTCGCCTGCTCAAGCGCCAGTCTCACGAACTCGCCCCTTCCGGGGATGCCAGGCCAATAATAGAGGCGGTAGGTCATCGGTTTCTCCGGCCGCAGCGCTCTAGCTGGAACCCGGTGGGGTCGAGCTGCGTTTTATAATGCTCGCCAATGGCCACCAAGAAGTCAGCAGGCGCGAACCCTTGAACCGGCCTCCCCCGTCCATCGGGCCCGAGAGAGTGGCCTGCCCCGACTGCGGGCTGATTCAGGTCATGCCGCCGTCGAGACGTCTCTGCGTCACGGCGTGCACCCGCTGCGGCCGCATCCTCGCGGGCGCGGCGACGGGGCGCGTCGATGCGCCTCTGGCATTGAGTATCGCGGCGCTGGTGCTGCTCCTGCCGGCGCTGGCGGCCCCATTGATGACGGTATCGACCTTTGGCGCAATGCGGACCAGCTGGGTGCCGTCGGCCGCCGCAGGGATCTGGAGCGATGGGTTCGAATCTCTCGGTGTCCTGGTGGCCGCCTTTGCCATCGCGCTGCCCGGCGCCTACCTGGGGCTGCTGGTCTGGGTGCTCGGCAATCTGCACTTCGGCCGACCCCAGGGGCTCGGACCGGCCTTCCGCTGGGTCAAGCGGTTACGGCCCTGGGTGATGCTCGAGGTCTTTCTGGTCGGGTGTTTCGTCGCCTACAGCCGGCTCAAGGTCGTCGCGGACGTGGATGTGGGACTGGGAGGCTGGCTCCTCATCGCCGCGACCCTGGCGTTGCTGCTGGCACTGACGCAACTCGATGAGCGCACCGTCTGGCAGGCATTGGAGCCCCACGACACCGGTCGGGTGTCCGCGTCGAGGGGCGTTGCCTGCACCGTGTGCGATCTGATTTCCGAAGCACATAGGCACTGCCGGCGATGTGGAGCGCGGCTGCACGTGCGCAAGCCCGACTCGATGCGCCGCACCGCGGCGCTGCTCGCCGCCGGTTACGTTCTGTACGTCCCGGCGAACCTGCTACCGGTGCTATCGATCGTGCGGTTCGGACGTGAAGACGAGAACACGATTCTCAGCGGCGTGCTGGAGTTGATTCACAACGATCTGTGGCCGCTGGCTGCGATCGTCTTCGCGGCGAGCATCGTGCTGCCGCTACTGAAGCTGTTCGGTCTCACCTGGATGCTCCTGGCCACGCATCGCGGTTCCAATGCCGCGCTGCTGGGACGGACCCGCTTCTATCGGATGATCGATCTGGTGGGGCGCTGGTCCAACATCGATGTCTTCATGGTTGCCGTCCTGGTCGCCATTCTGCAGTTTGGAGCGCTGACGTCGGTGCACGCCGGGGAGGGCCTGATCGCGTTTGCCGCAGTCGTGCTCATCACCATGATCGCCACCGAGGCTTTCGACTGCCGTTTGATGTGGGATGCGAGCGAAAGGCGGGCGCATGGCTGAGCTTCCGCCGAGAGAGCCCGACACGCCCCCGGACCGGGAGGGACCCGACGAGGAGCCGCGCGCTCAGCAGCGGCGGCGCGGCTGGTTCTCCTGGGTGTGGGCCGTGCCGCTCGCGGCAGCGGCCGTTGTGCTGTGGCTCGCCTGGCGCGCGCTCATCGAGCGCGGTCCCGAGATCACCATCTCGTTCAAGGTCGCGGACGGCCTGCAACCCGGACAGACGCACGTCCAACATCGCAACGTCGAGCTGGGTACCGTCGAGTCGCTGGAGCTGACACCCGACATGTCGAGGGTCATCGTGCACGCCCGGATGAAGCGTGAGGCGAAAGACTACCTGACCGATCGAACCCGCTTCGCCGTCATCGCTCCGCGCGTGGGTTTCGGCGGAATCTCCGGCCTCGAGACGCTCGTCTCCGGCTCCTACATCGAGATGTATCCCGGCCAAGTCGGCCAGGGTGGCCAGCGCGGGCAGTCGCAGCGCAAGTTCATGGGTCTGGATGAGCCGCCCGCGCTGGCGCCCGACACCCCGGGGCGCACCTTCGTGCTCGAGGCGTCCGATCTGGGGTCGCTGACGCGGGGCTCGCCGATCTCCTATCGCGGGTTGTCGGTCGGTGAGGTCGAAGGATACGCCCTCACACCCGACAAGCAGGGCGTGACAGTGACCGCGTTCGTGCGGGCTCCTTACGACAGCCTGGTGCACCCCGAGACGCGCTTCTGGAATGCCGGCGGAGTCGATCTGACCATCGGGACGCAGGGCATCCGCTTCCGCGCCGACTCCTGGCAACAACTGTTGGCAGGAGGCATCGCCTTCGACACTCCGCAGGAGGTCTTGAAGCAAACCGCCAGCACCGCCAACGCGACATTCCACTTGTACGACAACCGCCGCGCGGCGGTCCGCGCTCCTCTGGGAGATGAGCTCTACTATCTCGCCGAGTTTCCGGGTAACCAGCGCGGCGTGGGAACCGGTACGGCGGTGGAGCTGGAAGGCAACGAGGTGGGTGAGGTGGAAGAGGCGCGCCTGCGTTACGACGAGCGACGCCACATTCTGGTGACGCGCGTGGTGTTCTCCATCGATCCGAAGCGGGTGGCGATCGAGGATATGCCGAGACCGAAGGGCGCCGATCAGCAGCAGATCGTGGGCAGTTGGGTCGAGACCCTGCTCGCCCACGGGTTGGAGGCTCAGATCACTTCCGTCAGCTTTCTCACCGGGCTGAAGATCGTCGGGCTGGAGATGGGCAAGGTCGAGCGGCACGCGTCCGTCGAGCACGTCGGAGACTATGTGAAGGTACCCGCCGGCGGCTCAGGTGACTTCACGCAGGTCCTGGCAGACCTGCACGACGTGTTGCGCAACATCGATCGCGCAACGGCAGGGCCAGAGCTCGGGCACGCCTTGAAGTCGCTCGACGACACGCTCACGCGGCTCGACAAGGTCACCCAGGAGGCGGCGCCGGACATTCAGTCGCTGCTCAAGAGCCTGCGCGACACAGCCGACTCCGCCCAGAGCACGCTCACTACGGTACAAAGCTTGATCGGCAGCACCGCCCCTGCGGGTACGGACCTGCCGCGACTCGTCCGGGAGTTGACAGAGGCAGCGCGCTCGGTGCGTGGGCTTGCCGACTATCTCGATCGGCACCCGGAGGCCCTGTTGCGCGGGCGCAGGGGAGGAGATCAATGAAGCGCGTAGCCGCGTGGCTGATGGCTGCTCTTGCAGGGGGCTGCGCATCGAGTCCCCCCATCCGTTTCTATACGTTGACGCCGATCGCTCCCGAATCGCGGCTGACGGCGCCGCCCGAAGGCGTTCGTGTCCGGTTGAACCGCGTGACCGTGCCCGGAGAGCTGGACCGCATACAGATCGTGAGGCGAATCGATGCCACGCGACTGCAGATTGACGATCAGAGCCGCTGGGCCGCGCCGCTGGATGAGACGATCCGACGCGTCCTCACGGCGGATCTGGCCGCACGCTTGCCGGCGAACGCGGTGGCGGATGCCAACGGGATGGCGGGCGGAGAGCACGTACACACGCTGACCGTGGATATTCAGGAGTTCTACCCGGATTCCGGTTGTTCTGTGGCGTTGCGAGCGACCTGGGTGCTGACACCTCCACAGCCGGCGCAGGGCAAGGGAGCCGCCGCGCCCGCAAAACAGTTCACCGAGGAGAGTCAGGTGCCCTCATCCGGAGCCTGCTCCGGTCCGGATGCCGTGCCACAGTCGATGAGTCGGGCACTCGGGCTGTTGAGCGACCGGATCGCCGCCGCGGTCGCCGCAGCGACCGTTGCGGATCGATGATCGTGGGGCGCCACTCACCCGGCAAACTGGATTTCCTCACCGGCGGAGGCGAGGTGGGCGAGCGCATGCGCGCTCTCGATTGGACACGCACGCCGCTGGGGCCGGCCGACCGCTGGCCGCAGAGTCTGAAGACGATCATCCGGGTGATGCTCGACTCGCGCTATGCGATGTGGATGCTGTGGGGTCCGGAGCTGACGTTCTTCTGCAACGATGCCTACCTGCCAACTGTCGGCAAGAAGCGCGACTGGGTGCTCGGCGCTCGCTCGGACAAGGTGTGGGAGGAGATCTGGCCCGACATCGGTCCGCGCATCCGGCACGTGCTGAAGAACGGTGAGGCCACCTGGGATGAGGCACTGCTGTTATTCCTGGAGCGCAGCGGGTTCCCCGAGGAGACCTATCACACCTTCTCCTACAGCCCGGTGTACGACGACGACAACCGCATTGCGGGCATGCTCTGCGTCGTTACGGAGGTCACGGAGCGGGTGATCGGCGAGCGCCGTTTGCGCGTCCTGCGGGATCTCGCGGCACGGGTCACCGGCGTCGACTCGATCGAGATCAGCTGCCGTCGAGCGATCGATGTGCTGGCGCAATATCCCGCGGACGTTCCGATCGCCGCCTTGTATCTCATCGACCCCGTCACCGGTCGGGCCCGCAAGGTCACCTCTACACGGGAGGTATCCGATTCGGCACTGCCCGCGTCCGTGGCGCTGGACGACACCTCCGGCCCATGGGAGTTTGCGCGCGCGCTGGCAATGGAGTCCGGACAGCAGATTTCCGACCTGCCGGCCCGCGGCATCCGCCTGGAGGCCGCTCCGTGGCCCGATCTGATCCAACACGGCTTTGTGATGCCCTTGAAGGGCGGCGGTCAAGACCGGCTCGCGGGCTTCCTGGTCGTCGGCGTGAGTCCGCGCCGCCCGCTGGATCAGCCCTATGTCGAGTTCCTGGACCTGGTATGCGGGCAGATGGCCGCCGCCATCGCGGATGCTCAAGCGTACGAGCACGAGCGGGCCCGCGCGGAGGCCCTGGCGGAGATCGATCGAGCCAAGACGGCATTCTTCTCCAACGTGAGTCACGAGTTTCGCACTCCTCTGACACTGATGTTGGGTCCGGTCGAGGATGCGCTTGCCGATGCGCAAACCCCGCAGGGGACTCGCGAGCGTCTGGACGTTGCGCACCGCAATGCACTGCGACTGTTGAAACTCGTCAATTCGTTGCTGGACTTCTCACGTATCGAAGCCGGACGGGTGCAGGCGTCGTATGAGCCGGTGGATCTTGCCGCACTGACGCGCGATCTGGCGAGCACGTTCCGCTCGGCGATCGAGAGGGCCGGGCTGAAGTTCGCGGTGCGCTGCGAGAGGCTCAAGAGTGCCGTGTATGTCGATCGGGAGATGTGGGAGAAGATCGTACTCAACCTGCTCTCAAATGCGTTCAAGTTCACGCTCGAGGGCGAAATTCAGGTCCGCTTCCAGGAGCAGGGCGGTTACGCGCTCCTGGAGGTCGAGGACTCGGGCGTTGGCGTCGCGTCCGAGGAGATTCCGCGGCTGTTCGAGAGATTCTACCGGGTTGAAGGCAGTCGGGGACGCAACTACGAGGGCTCGGGCATCGGGCTCGCGCTCGTGCAGGAGTTGGTGAAGCTGCACGGTGGGTCCATCGAAGCCCGCAGCGTTCTCGGCAAGGGAACGACTTTCTCGGTGCGGATGCCACTGGGTTCCGGTCATCTGCCCCAGGACCATTTGCGGCCTCCGGGAGCTCTGCCGCTTGCCCAGGTGGGCGCTCAGGCTTTCGTGCGGGAGGCGGAGAGATGGTTGCCTGAAACAACCGGAACCGATCGTCCGGCGTTGCCCACGGACGAGATGAATTCCGAGGGCGACCGCCGTTTCCAGGCAACCTTCGGGGCGCGCATCGTGTTGGCGGACGACAATGCGGACATGCGCGCGTATGTAGGCGCGCTCATCGCGCCGCTGTACGAGGTCGAGGCGGTGACCGACGGCGCAGCAGCGCTGGCGGCCGTCAAGCGCAAACGCCCGGATCTGGTGATCTCCGACGTGATGATGCCCAAGCTCGACGGCATCGGCTTGCTGCGCGCCATCCGCTCGGACCCCGACCTGTCCGGGCTGCCGGTGATCCTGTTATCGGCGCGCGCTGGCGAGGAGGCGCATATCGAAGGCCTGGACGCCGGCGCCGATGACTATCTGACGAAGCCATTCGGCGCCCGCGAGCTGTTGGCCCGCACGGGCGCCATCCTCGAGCTCTCACGCATGCGCGCCAGGAACGAGGCACAGCTGCGCGAGAGCGAGGCCCAGCTGCAGCGGGCGCTGGAGGTCTCCTCGGTGACGGAGCAGCGCTTCCGGGCGACCTTCGAGAACGCGGCGGTCGGCATCGGCCAAGTGGGGTTGGATGGCCGCTGGCTCCTGGTGAACGATCGTTTGTGCGACATCGCCGGGTACTCGCGCGAGGAGCTGCTGCAACGAACCCACGCCGACATCACTTACCCGGAGGATCTCGGTCCGGACCTGGAGCTCGCCGGGCAGCTGGCTCGGGGCGAGATCGAAACCTACACGCTCCAGAAGCGCTACGTGCGCAAGGACGGTGATCTCGTCTGGATCAACCTGGCGGTTGCCATGGTGCGCACGCCGGCGGGAGCGCCGGAGCATTTCATCTCTGTCATCGAGGACATCACCGAGCGCAAGCGGGCTGAGGAGGAGCTCAGGCGTTCCGCGCGGCTCAAGGACGAATTCCTGGCGATGCTCGCGCACGAGCTGCGCAACCCGCTCGCGCCGATTCGCAACGCAGCCGAGGTATTGTCGCGAGTGTTACCGAACGACCGCGGTGCGCAGGAGCCGATCGGCATGATCCGGCGCCAGACCGCGCACCTGACGCGCCTCGTCGACGATTTGCTGGATGTCTCGCGGATCACTCAAGGCCGGATTCAGCTGCAGCGACAGCCGATCGACCTGGCAAGCGTCATCGCTCAAGCCATGGAGACGGTTGCGCCGACGATCCGCGAGAAGCGCCACGATATCTCGGTGGTCTCCAAGCAGTTCCCGCTGCATGTAAATGGCGATAGTGCGCGGCTGGTGCAATGTGTGGTCAATGTCTTGACGAACGCCGCCAAGTACACCGATGCCGGCGGGCACATCCGGATCGCGAGCCGGGCAGAAGGGGAGCACGCGGTCATCGAGATCTGCGACGACGGAATCGGTCTGTCCCCGGACCTGTTGCCGCGCGTATTCGAGTTGTTCGTTCAGGGAGACCGTACGCTCGATCGGGCGCAGGGCGGGCTGGGTATCGGCCTTTCCGTCGTGCAGCGCCTGATCGAGATGCATGGGGGAGAAGTCCGGGCGCGCAGCGAGGGTCTGGGCAAGGGATCGCGCTTCGAGATCCGCCTGCCTCGCATCGAGGCTCCCGGAGTCCACGAGTCGAGCAGCGAGCGGCTGACCGGTCCGGCGAGACGCGTCCTCATTGTCGACGACAACGTGGACTCCGCCGATTCACTCGCGATGGTATTGAAGTACGACGGACACGAGACCGACCGCGTCTACACGGCGCGCGATGCCATCGAGCGCACCGCATCCTTCAAGCCGGATGTGATTCTGTTGGATATCGGGCTTCCCGAGATCGACGGCTACGAGATTGCCAGGCGGCTGC
>Ga0070681_10004761_pt1 | contig 13009 bp, 11 predicted proteins | sample KBSC83BmetaG_FD_65650 | JGI IMG/M metagenome (GOLD analysis project Ga0070681, IMG submission 65650) | Corn rhizosphere microbial communities from Kellogg Biological Station, Michigan, USA - KBS C8-3B metaG | ecosystem: Host-associated > Plants > Roots > Rhizosphere | place: USA: Michigan... | reverse complement strand
ACGTTTCTGATTCTGCGCGCACTGTTCGGCATCGGGATGGGCGGCGAATGGGGCGTGGGCGCATCGCTGGCGATGGAGAAGGCGCCGACGCGCTTGCGCGGTGTACTGTCAGGCTTTCTGCAGGAAGGCTACGCGGTCGGATATTTGCTGGCGGCCGTCTGCTTCTTCTTCGTCTTCCCGCACTGGGGCTGGCGGCCGATGTTCTTCATCGGCGGACTCCCTGCGCTGCTCGCGCTCTTCATCCGCGTGCGCGTGAAGGAGTCCGAGGTCTGGCAGCGCACGCGTCACGAGAGCTGGTCGGGTCTCGGGCGCGCGATCGTGAGCAACTGGAAGTTGTTCGCGTATCTCGTCGTCCTCATGTCGATGATGAACTTCGTGTCGCACGGCACACAGGACATGTATCCGACCTTCCTGCAGCGCGACTGGCACTTGTCGCCGCAGACGCGCGCGCTCATCACGGGCTTCTCGATGATCGGCGCGATCACCGGCGGACTCGCGTTCGGGATGTGGTCCGATCGCATCGGCAGGCGGCGTGCGATCGTCATCGCGCTCGTACTCGCCGTAGTCGCGATTCCGTTGTGGGCGTTCGCCCCATCACTCGCCTTACTGTGGGTAGGCGCGTTCGTGATGCAGTTCATGGTGCAGGGCGCGTGGGGCGTGATCCCCGCGCACATCACGGAGCTCGCGCCAGACTCCGTGCGGGGGTTCCTGCCCGGCTTCGCGTATCAGTGCGGCGTCCTCGTCGCGAGCAGCGCCGCCTACATCGAAGCAGCGTTCGCGGCGCACGCCACCTATGCGCAGTCCATGGCGCTCACGGCGCTGCTCGTGTGCGTGCTCGGCGCCGTGGTCACGGCGGCCGGTCACGAGAAGCGCGGCATCGAATTTGGCCTAACGAAGCCGGACGAACGCACCGGTGATTCCGCGCGCGCGGTGCAGCGGACGGGCTAAACCCGCCACACCGGGCGCGTTCTCGCCGCTACTTCATGCCCGTGTTCCAGCCCGTGAACGCCCACACGTCCGACAGCTGCGCGATCCGCTTGTCCGTCGGCATGTAGCCGTGGCTCGTCTTCGTCTCCACGCGAATGAGCACGGGCCGCGCGCACGACTGGTCGGCCTGCATCGTCGCCATGAACTTGTACGAGTGGCTCGGCACCACGCGGTCGTCGTGGTCGGCGGTGGTCACGATCGTCGCCGGATAGCACGTGCCCTTCTTGAGGTTCTGCACCGGCGAATACTTGACCAGATATCGGAATTGCGCCGAGTCATCGGCGGAGCCGTACTCGGGCACCCAGCCCACCCCTGCGCTGAACTTCTGGTAGCGCAGCATGTCCATCACGCCCGCGCCCGGATACGCCGCGGCGAACAAGTCCGGTCGTTGGTCCAACACCGCACCAACCAGCAAGCCGCCGTTCGAGTAGCCGTGGATCGCGAGGTGCGCCGTCGATGTGTAGTGCTGGTTGATGAGATACTCGGCTGCTGCAATGAAGTCGTCGAACACGTTCTGCTTCTTGTCGAGCATGCCGGCGTGGTGCCACGCCTCGCCGAACTCGCCGCCGCCGCGCAGGTTGGCGACCGCGTAGATGCCGCCGTGCTCCAGCCACACCGCGGTGGTCGGGCTGAAGGATGGCGTGACGCTGATGTTGAAGCCGCCGTAGGCGTAGAGCACGGTCGGGTGAGAGCCGTCGAGCTTGATGCCTTTCCTGGCCGTGATGAACATCGGGACGCGGGTGCCGTCCTTGGATCGATAGAACACCTGCCTGGTCTCGTATGCGCCCGGGTCGAATGCGACGTGGGGCGCCTGGAACGGCTCGCTGCGTTTCGTCGCGAAATCGTAGCGGAACACTGTGGCCGGATAGAGGAACGACGTGAAGCCGTAGAAGAGCTCCGGCGTATCCATGCGGCCCGAGAGACCCCCCACCGTGCCGATGCCCGGCAGCGCGACCGTCCCTTGGCGGGTGCCGTCGGTACCGTAGATCACGAGCATGCTCTTCACGTCCTCGAGGTACTCGGCGACGACGTGTCCGCCCGCGAGGGTCGAGCCCTCGAGCACGTTCTTCTGCTCGGGTACCACGGTGCGCCAGTGCGCGCGCGACGTGTCGGGCAGCACCATCGCGATGATGCGCCGGTTAGGCGCCTGGTTGGTGGTCTGCACGAATACCGTGTCGCCGTCATTGCCTAACGGGGCGTATTCCGCGTCGCCCTCGGAAACGAGCGGCACGAGCGGCGCCGACAGATCCGGGTGCGCGCCGTTCTTCAGGTCCATGTAGAAGACCTGGTTCTTCGTGTCCGTGCCGTGGACGAGGGTGATGAAGGCGAAGCGTCCGTCATCCGTGGTCGACGACGTGATGTACCAATCCGGCAGGTCCGGCCGGGCGTAGATGAGCTTGTCGGCGCTGTCGGGCGTGCCTAACGCATGGTAGTAGACCTTCTGGTTCACGGCCGCGGTGGAGAGCGCCTGGCCCGTCGCGGGCGCCGGGAAGCGCGAATAGAAGAAGCCCTTGTTGTCGGCGGTCCACGAGATGCCGGAGAACTTCACCCAGTGCACGGTGTCGGGAAGGTCGCGGCCGTCGCGCAGCGAGCGGACATGCAGCTCCTCGAAGTCGGAGCCGCCCTGCGACAGGCCGTACGCCAGATACCGGCCATCGGGTGACGCCGACGAGGTCGCGAGTGCCGTCGATCCGTCGGGCGAGAGCGCGTTGGGATCGAGCATGACGCGGGGCGCGCTGCCCATGCTGTCCTGCACGTACAGCACGCTCTGGTTCTGGAGCCCCGAGTTCTTGCCGTAGAACAGGTGCCCGGCCTGGCGATACGGCACGCCCACTTTCTCGTAGTTCCAGAGCTCCGTTAGGCGTTTCTTGAACACGTCGCGGAGCGGCACCTTGTCCAGGTACGCCGCCGTGACGCCATTCTCCTCCTCGACCCACTTCGCGACTTCGGCGCTGTTATCGTCCTCCATCCAGCGGTACGGGGCGGGGACGTTGGTGCCGAAGTAGTCGTCGACGGTGCTGTCGCGGTGCGTATCGGGGTACTGGAGGCGCTCGGTGGCCATCTGCGCGGCCGCGGGGCCGACGACGACGAGCGCGGCAAAGACGACGCCTAACGAAGCGGCGGAGCGGGCGCTGCGGCGGGCGCTGGCGCGCCGGGCCACAAACCGGTAGCGGGGCATCCGGACTCTCCCTTGGAGTGACGCGGCGCGACTTCTCGCGCGCCGACCGACTCGGAAATGTCCAGAAGCTAGGCACCGGCTTGAGCCAGTGCAAACGTGCGCCCGCGGGCGGCGCCCGAGCTAGCGGGAGGTCTGCGGCACGGGCGTGTCGCTCGGGAGCAGCGCGGCCGGCGCCCGCACGCCCTGCCCCGCGAACAGCGCGTCGATCTGGCCGACGCTCACCGGACGGGCGAACAGGAATCCCTGCCCCATCTCGCAGCCGAGGTCGCGCAGCCCGTGCCACTGCTGGCGCAATTCGATGCCCTCGGCGATGGTTTGCAGCTGGAGCGTGTCGCCTAACGCAATGATCGCCCGCACCAACGCCGGCTCGGCGCCCGTGGCGCCGATGTCGTCCACGAAGGCCTTGTCGATCTTGAGGATGTCGATCGGGAACCGCTGCAGGTAGCCGAGCGACGAGTAGCCGGTGCCGAAGTCGTCGATGGCGAGGCGAACGCCAACCGCCTTGAGCGCGCGCAGCCGCTCGAGAATCGTCTCGTTCTGCTGCATCAAGACGCTCTCGGTGATTTCGAGCACCAGGTTGCGCGGATCGAGCCCGCTGTCCGCCAGAGCTGCGCGCACGTCGGCCACCACGCCGTCGTACTGGAGCTGGTAACCGGACACGTTCACGGTGAGCGTGAGCGGCGGGCCGCTGATACGCGCCGCCTGCCACACCTGCGCCTGCCGGCACGCCTCGCGCAGCACCCACCGGCCTAACCCGACGATGAGACCCGTCTCCTCCGCCAGCGGGATGAACTGGGCCGGCGTGAGCACGCCGCGCTGCGGGTGATTCCAGCGGACCAACGCCTCGATCCCCTTCACCTCGCCGGTCTGCAGCTGCACGATGGGTTGGTACAACAGCACGAATTGATCGCCGCGGTCGAGCGCGTGCCGGAGCTCGGCCTCGAGATCGAGCCGCTCGAGCGCCTTGGCGTGCATGCCGGGCTCGAACCGTTCCCATCGTGCCTTGCCGTGGCTCTTCGCGACATACATTGCCATGTCCGCGTTGCGCAGCAGGTCCGACGCGCTGCCCTCATCCTTCGCCGTCGCGATCCCGATGCTCGCGGTCATGAACACTTCCTTGCCCTCGACGAGGATCGGATGCCGCACGCTCGCCGCGACGCGATCCGCCACCTCCGACGCCGCGTGATCGTCGGTCGCATCCTCGATCAGCAGCGCGAACTCGTCGCCGCCTAACCGGGCGACCGTGTCCGACGTGCGCACGCACGTCTGGAGGCGCGACGCCACCACCGCCAGCAGCCGGTCGCCCGCTGCGTGGCCCAGACTATCGTTGATGGTCTTGAACCCGTCGAGGTCGACGAACAACACCGCCAGCATCTGATCGTGACGTCGCACGAGCGCCAGCGCGTGGCTCACGCGGTCCAGGAAGAGCACGCGGTTGGCGAGCCCGGTGAGCGGATCGTGGAACGCCTGGTGGGTGAGCTGCTTCTCGAGCGCCTTGCGCTCACTGATGTCGCGCGTGTTGAGCACGATGCCGCCAACCGTCGGCTCGGCGAGGAGGTTGGTGCCCACGGTTTCGACACTCAGCAGACGACCGTCGCGGTGCCGCATCTTCCACTCCGCGGGCGGCGTCGCGCCCGGGTTTGCGGCCGCGGACACGAGCAGGTTCACCGCCTCGCGTGCGCTCTCGTGGTGGAGGAACTCGGTCACCTTGCGGCCTAACAGATCTTCCGGCACGTAGCCGAAGATCCGCGTCACCGATGGACTCAGGAATCGGATCACGCCGTCCACGTCGACGATGGCGATGACGTCCGTCGAATGCTGCACCAGCGCGCGGAACCGGGCCTCGTTCTCGCGGGCCGCCCGCTCGCTCACGAGGCGCGCGTTCTCGCCCACTGCTGCCAGCTGGCGCACGACGAGAAATGCGGTGGTGGACATCGCGCCAATGGACAGGACGCTCAGCGGCGTCGGCCACGCGCGCACCGCGACGACGAGAATGAGCCCGAACAGGAACGCGCCGGCGATGTACGGCAGAGGGCTGAAGGGCTGCACGTCGGGCAGCTTCTCCTCCGCCTGCTGCTCTACAGCGGGCCAGGTGAAGCGTGACAGCGACGCAATGAGGACGCAGTAGGTGCCGAGGTAGACCACGTCCGTGGACGTGAGGCCGAACCAGCCGACGTTCAGAAACTCGAGGTCGTTGGCCAGGTCCGAGATCGCGTATGCAGTCACACCGAACACGAACAACGCACGCGCACCGCCGCGACTTTGGGCCGGCCGCCGCATGAGAAACGTCGTGAGGCCGGTGAGGAGCAGCATGTCGCCTAACGGGTAGGCGAGGGCGATCGCGCTGGCGAGCGCTCCCAGATGATTGACTTGCGTCGTCGGGCGGAGGACGAAGAACCAGATCGCGGTCCCGCCGCCAACGAGCACTGCCGCCGCATCCAGGAGGAACTTCCGGTTCTCGTGCTCGCTCCGCCGTGTGAGCGGGAACGACAACAATCCCGTGAGCAGCAGCGGGTAGAACGGGAAATAGAAGACGTTGATCCAGCTCACGCCCGGATCCCCGTCCATGATCATCCCGACGTAGAACGAGACCATGTTTCCGGCGAGGACGCAGAGGAACGCGACCGTGATGATCCTCAGCGCACGCTGGGTACGCGGGTCGTGCGCGTGACGGTTGGCCGCACGCCACGCCAGCAATGCAGTCCCGGCGTTGAGGGGGAGGAAGACCAGCCGGGCTATGACGTGGGTGGCCAGGTCGTCTCTGGGTCCAGACGCTTTCCAGATGACGTATGACAGGCAGTACGCGATGGCCAACACGGGGAGCGCGGTCCCCCAGTCTTGCCACCACGCAGGTGCCCGCCGGGCCGGCACGCCTCCCGACAGACGGTGCGATTCCATGAGCAGAAGACGCGGGGACCGGCGCCACGTTTCATGGCACCGCGCCGCGCTGTCTTTCTCTCTGTGGAGGCGCCTTTGGGGTCGTGTCAGGCCCCGGGGAAACGGGGCCGGGCTGTCAAAGAACCAGTGAGCGTCGAACGGGCGATCAACCCGCGGCTGGAAGCGCGGCCTCGGCCGCCTCTTCGCGGCGCCGTTCGCGGCTGAGCGGGAAGACGAGGGTGAAGGTGGTACCAGCGCCATACGTGCTGACCACGGAGGCACGTCCGCCTAACCGGTCCAACAGCTTGCGGACGATGCTCAGTCCCAGGCCCGTGCCGCCCACCTCGCGGGTCATGGATTGATCCACCTGGCGGAAGTCCTCCCAGATCATCTCCAGGTCGCTGCCCTTGATGCCGATGCCCGTGTCGGTCACGTCAACGCGGAGCTCGTCGGCGCCCTCGATGCAGACCGCGACCGTGATGCCGCCGCGCGGCGTGAACTTGATCGCGTTCGAGACCAGGTTGAGCAGGATCTGCTTGAACTTCTGGCGGTCCGTTTCGATCTCGCGGCACTCTTCGGCCACGCTCGACGAGAACGTGAGGCCGCGCTTCTGCACCATGGGCTCCACCTGCTGGTGGATCTCGGCGATCACGATGCGCGGATCCACGCGCTCGTAGGTGACCGGCATCTTTCCGGCCTCGATGCGCGCGAGGTCGAGGAGGTCGTTGATGAGTGTGAGCAGATCCTGCGCGGCGGCGCGTATCCGGCGCAACCCATCGCGCTGCCGGTCGTTGAGCGGACCCTGGATCTGGTCGATCATGAGCGATGCATGGCCCATGATCGCGTTGATCGGCGTGCGCAACTCGTGCGACATGCTGGCGAGAAAGTCCGACTTGAGCTTGTTCGCCTTTTCGAGCTCTTGCGACTGCCATTTGAGGCGCTCGTTCTGCGCCTCGAGGTCGCTCGTTGCCGCGCGCACGCGGGCCTCGAGCTCGTCGGAGAACGCCTTGACCTCGCGATAGAGCCGCTCGTTCTCGACCTGTTTGGTGAGGTCGTGCATCACGGAGACGATGGCCACCGCCTCGCCGCGGCCGTTGTTGATCTTGCCGGACACGACCTCCACGGGCAGCAGCGCGCCATCTTCCGGGCGCACGAGCATCATGCGTTCGTGGCGGTCGCGCTCGGGCGCCAGCGCGAATTCGCCGACAAACGCCGAGAACTTGGTGTCGTTGCTTAACGCGGCCTGCTTGACGCGGTAGTCGTACGTGTCGGTCGTGCCGCCCACGTCGAACAACTGCTCCGCTTTCTCGTTCATGAGCAGGATCTTGGCACGGTCGTCGGTCACGAGAATCGGATCGGCGACGTTGGCCAGGATCAGGTTGAGGCGGTCGCGCTCTTTGGTCGCCTGCATCTCGGCTTGGCGTCCGCGTTTGACCTGGTGCTCGAGCTCATCGGCGGCGCGGCGCAAGTCGGTCACGTCGCGCAGGACGGACAACACGGCGCCCTCGCCCTCGCCGCTTTCTCCTAACGGATGGGAAAGGAGCTCGAACAGCAACTCGACGCCCTCGAGCGGATCGACGAGCGTGAGCTCGCGCGGTGCCGTGCGCACACCGGCCGTCATGACTGCGCGCGCCAAGCCGGACGTGAAGAGGAGGTTGTTCAATTCGAGCGCGCGGCGGCGGCCCGGCGAGTCCGACTCGCGCGCGGCGAGCAAGTGCTCGGCGCGCTGGTTCTGCACCAGGATGTTGTTGGCCGAGTCGGTGATCACGACCGGATCCGGCAGCGCGTTGAGCATGAGCGTGAGGCGGCTCGATACCTGGCGCAGATGGTCGTTCTCACGGCGCGAGGAACCAATGGCCGCCAGACGGCTGAGCACCGGGCCACTCAGCGAAGCGAGCCGCACGAGTTGGCTCACCGCGTCGTCGGGGAGGTTCGAGGCCTCGAGCACCACGACACCGGCCGGCGATTGCCCCGGCCGTGGGACGTGCGGGACGAGGTCGGCGCCGTTGGCTCGCAGGACTTCGGTGGCGCGGCGCGGCAGGACCGGCGCGGGCGCGCCGCGCACGTAGGTCTGCGGGAGCGGTAGCGCGATCCAGTCGGTGAGGGGCAGGCGGGGCGGGGTCTCGTCGGGCCGGGATCGCGCGGGGCGCATCGCGAGGGCAGCCACGACCCACGGGTGGGAGAGATCGCCTAACGGCGTCGACCGCAGGTGCTCTCCCGGCGCGCAGCCCATCTGGCACGCAGTCACGAGGCTTTCGGCCGGCGGGTCGATGAAGAGCAGGAAGCCGCGGTGGCTTCCGGCCAAGCGGGCCAGTTCCGTCAGCGCAAAGAGTGCAGCGGCGGGAAAATCTGGCGCCTCTACCAGCGTCGGCAGATAGTCAGGTGGGTCCGTACGCTGCTGACCCTCCGACGAGCCAGGAAGGTTCATGACCTTACACGATACGGTCCGGCGCGTTCAGCTGTTCGAGGCGCAGGCGGAGCTCGTGGTTTTCGCGTTGCACCCGTTCGAGCTCGGTTTCCACGAGCGACCCGGCCAGCTCGCGCGGACGCGAGCCGGAGGCGGTGAGTCCCACCGCTTCCGAGTATTTGAGGTAGGTGTCGATGGAGGCGACGACGACGCGCGCCTCGACGGTTACGAGATCGATCCCGACGAGCGACACGCGCACCCAGGCATCGATGACGATGCCTTTGTCCAGCACGCGATCGAGAACGTCGATAAGAGAACTGCCACCGGGCGAACGCTCGACAGCCATGGCTCGCTCACTCCGAAGAAGATGAAGGTTCGGCGCCCGTGCGCGGCGGGTGCGGATCGGCGGACTGCCCGGGTGCGGCCAGCGCGTCGAGCCGGCGCTCGATGCGCGCCAGCCGCATGTCGAGGGAATCGCCCGTGGTCGCGTACGGCGACGTCACGACTCCCGTTAGGCGCGGATCGTACCGCCACCAGTTCAAGCCGATCTGCTCGGCCTTGTCGATGGAACAGACGAGGAGGCGCACCTGGATGGTGAGCAGCTCCACGTTGGCGAGGTTGATCTTGATGTCGCCGGCGATCACGAGGCCTTTGTCGAGGACGCGGTCCAGGACCTCGACCAAGCCGTGACTCTTCGTCGGTGCGATATGCTCGGGCACTCCCGTGTACTCCCGTGTCGGTGTCCGTTAGGCACGTGCCGCGATCGCGTCCGCCGCGCTGTCTCATCTGAGCCGGCCGATCGGGCCGAGGTCGATGTTCAGGTCGTCGTCGGTCACGTGAAAGGCAGCCTTGAGCTCGGCCATCCGCTCGTTCAACCGCATGAGCGAAAGGCCCAACTGCTCGATCTGCTCTTCGGACAGCGAGCCGCCATCCATCCGGCGTATGGCTTGGTGCTCCAACACATTCCGCAACAGTTCGACCAGTGTCAAGACGAGCCGGGCCAAACCGCTCTCGACGTGCTCGGGATCGGCCTCGATCCGGTCGGGCAGCGCCCGCGCCACGGCGCGTAGCTCCGCCTCGAATGCATTGACGCTTCCCTCGCTCACATCGGCACGCGGCGCCGGGATCGCACCGTTCGGTCGATCGCTGTTGCTACTCATGTCCTGCCGAGCAAAACGTGTAGGGTGCCCAGGGTCCCGACAACATCACCTTCATGCGATAGTCCCGCTCCACCGCCGCGCGAACGACCTCGCGGTGCCGGGCGATGAGTGCGCGTGGCACCAGGTGCGCGGCCTCGAGAGAACGCGCGCCGGGTGCCACCGTCGCCCACACGATTTCTCGAACGACCCCCGCTTCCTCGACCGCCCGCGCGACGCCCCGCCGCAAGAATTCGGCCTGATCAGAAACGGCCTGTCGCACCTGCTGCCGCTCGCGAACCCATCGCAGATACGCGCTTCCAGACTCGCGCGGCGCGGGTCCGGAAGCGGCCCCCTGCCCGGCGAGGAGCACGCGAACAGTCATCTCCACGCAGCCGTACACGCGCTCCAGCGACTCGAGCAGCGACTCGCGTCGCTCGTCGAGGAGCGCGGCCACTGGCGTGTCGCCGGCGAGCACCTGGCCGAAGCGGGCCGGCACCGGCGTCGCGCGCGCCATGGCGTCCCGAACCACATCGTCGTGCGCGCGTGCCCGCGACACGCTCGGCGACATGGTCGTGTCCGGAACGTCGCTCACCCATGCGGCCAGCCCGCTCGCGCACAGCTCGCGCACAGGCGCGCCGTCCACGCCGCGCCGGGATGCGGCAGGCGCCTCATGCCCCGCGGGGATGATGCAATACAGGTACGTCGGCATCGGGCTTGTCGCGCTCCCGCGCAGCCGCATGGTCCAGCTCGGACTGGATGGCGGTGATGTAAATGCCTAACCCAACGCGGATGAGGTCGATGTCCGCCACCGCGATGGTGACGTCACCGCTGATCACGATGCCCTTGTCGAGCACATGGTTCAGGAGGTCGCCCAACACGAGGCGGTCATCGCCGGTGAGCTCGAGCTCGTCGTCCGTCACGCGTCGTCGCGCACGAAGTGATAGGGCGGCCATGGACCGCTCAACTCGACGCGCAAACCGCGCGGCTCGAGCTTCACCGCGAGGTCGCCGGCCGCAGCGCGAAACTGGTCTACGCGGTCGCGTCGCACGAGGAACGAGGCATCGAGCACGGCGGTACCTGCCGGCCGCGACCCGGACGGCGCGGCGGGGAGCGCGTCGCGGACGGCGGCCTCGCCCAACGCAGACAGCGTGTCGAACGCTTCGCGCGCGGATTCAGCACTCACGCGGCGAAGCTCGGCTCCGCGCACTTCATCGGCTTTCCGCTCGAGCAGATAGCGCTGTCCGGGCGCGGCGGCCTGCGCGCGCTCGGCGAGCTCAGCGATCGCCCGGCTCGACTGGCCCAGGGCCTCCGTGGCGCGGTCCTCGAGGCGGAAGAGACGGACGGTCCACTCCTGGCACGGCGTGACACGAGCGAGGAGATCGTCGAGGACCCTTTCGCGCTCGCGGAGCATCGTGCGCAGCGACTCGGCCGACGCGAACAGCGTGAACATCGGAAACGGCACCACGCCGCCGGATTCGCTCGCCCAACTGAGCACGGCGTCGTGCGCGACGGCGCGCGGGCCAACCCAGTCGACGTCGCTCGCGCGCGATTCCATCACGTCGGTCGTATAGACGGTTGGGTCGACGCGCGACACGAGCGCGGCCACGGCGCCACCGGAGTTCTGCTCGAGCGTCACGACTGAGTCGTCCAGTCCGCGTGGCGCACGCGCAACCAGGGCGCCGGGGTGCACGACCCCGTACGCATAGAGGATCGACGCGCTCAGTGCTCGTCCTCGTCGCGCTGCACGCGGACGGGACCGCCCGAGAGCCCTAGTCCGAACTGCTCGCGCCAGTAGCGGACGTCGCGCAGGCGCAGCATCAGATCCGCTTCGCGCGACCGGTATTCGGCGTCGTCGATCTCGCCGCTCTCGAGCGCGAGCTGCAGCTCCATCAGCTCCTGCTTGATCGCGGTGTCATCGGTCAACTCTTCGCGCGCGGTGCGCTCGACCATCTCCAGTGACCAGCGAATGCCGGCGACGGGCCCGGAGACGGGGAACGTGAGGAGCTTCGCGAGCAGACCCATCCGTTAGTCCGCGCGCTCGAGCTTGAGCTTGATGTTGACGAAGTTGTACGGCGGCCACGGCCCCGTGTACTTGAACGTCAACAGACCCTCGTGCCGGTGGCTCAGCTCGCGCACCTTTTCGTCGAATCGTTCGCTCGCCGAGCGCTCGACGAGGAACGCGGCGTTCATGATCATGCGGTCGCCGATCGGCTTGCTGCTGCGGCTGGCGACGGCCACCGGGCGGAGGGATTCGTGCACGTCCGAGACGAACGCGTTGCCGGCTTCCTCGAGGGCGGATTCGACCAGGCGGCCTAACTGAACGCGCGCGAAGTACGTCGAGCTCTGCGCGTTGTTCTCGATCTCTTCCTTGAGCCGGCCGATCTCCTCGTTCGTGCGCTCGAGCGTCGCGATGACCTGCTCGCGGTCCCACAGTACCTTGAGACCGAACTCGATCTTGTCGCGCATCTTGTCCAGCACGTCGCTGAACGCCTGGTAGGTCGAGCGCAGGAGCTCCGTCACGTCCTCCTCGGAGCGAAACACGGTCCCGAACGACATGGGGATCACCGTGTGCTCGCGCATCACGGTCTCGTTCACGAACTCGTGCGCCAGCACGTTTTCGCGTGTCGGGTCGTAAATCACGATCGGTGTGTCGCTGACCACGGCGGCGAGATCCCTGTGGTGGACGGTGTAGACGCGTCTCCCTTCCCCACCCATTCCGATCGCGCCGAACTCGCACGGTGCCTCAGTGCGCACAATGCAATAGACGTACTTGCCACCGTCCGGCGGGCCCGCAGGCGTACGCGGGGCAAGCGTCACCTCATCCATTGCAAACTCCTCTCGCTGCGTCATCGCATCCTCCAGCCTCGCGACCCGCTCGTGAGTCGCGAGGGTCGCCCAAAGCGTGCGCAAGTGTCGTCCCAGAGTCAAGATGCAGACCGACTCCGTGGCGGCCTTGCGCGCCGCGCGACATCTTCGATTTCCCTTCTCTCGACGACGATCAGTGACCGGCCGTCTTTACATCCTTGGTGAGTCCACGTGGGCAATTGTACGCGACGCCCACTATGAGCTAGCCGTGCTTCCGTGGGGCGCGACGGAGGCGCACAACACGCATTTGCCGTACGCCACGGACATCATCGAATCCGAAGCCGTGGCGGCCGAATCGGCTCGGCTGGCCTGGGATGATGGCGCGCGCGTGGTCGTGCTGCCGGCGATTCCGTTCGGCGTGAACACCGGCCAGTTGGACGTTGCGCACTGCGTGAACATGAACCCGAGCACGCAAGCGCTGGTGTTGGGCGACGTAGTGCGCAGCCTGGCGCCCCACGGCGTGCGAAAGCTCGTGGTGCTCAACGGGCATGGCGGAAACGATTTCCGGCAGATGGTCCGCGAGCTACAGCCCGCGACATCCATGTTTCTTTGCGC
>Ga0070681_10004759_pt1 | contig 13009 bp, 15 predicted proteins | sample KBSC83BmetaG_FD_65650 | JGI IMG/M metagenome (GOLD analysis project Ga0070681, IMG submission 65650) | Corn rhizosphere microbial communities from Kellogg Biological Station, Michigan, USA - KBS C8-3B metaG | ecosystem: Host-associated > Plants > Roots > Rhizosphere | place: USA: Michigan... | reverse complement strand
TCACCCACATCATCGCTTCGCTGAAGACCATCAGCGAGGATGGCGGCTTCGAGATCAGAAACCTGATGCGCGGGGGTGACAAACTGCCGGTGCCCAAGCTCCGCGCCATCATCGACCGCGAGCTCTACCATCGCGCCCCCGGCCGCATTCCGTCGGGCGACGTAATTGAATTCGGCTAAGGTGCGATGGAATTCGTCAGTTCCGATCCTTCGGTGGTCCGATCGATCCGGCAGCGCTATCTGCTGCATACGTGGCTGCGCGCCTCGGCCAGGCATCGCCCGCTACCCCTCCTCCATGACTTCCAGCCGGACCGTGTCACGGACGAACTCGCCGACATGATGGCGTTCGATGTCGTGGGCCTGGGTGACGACGCGCGCTTCCTGATCACCCAGGAAGGGGCCACGCTCACCGCCACCTACGGCAACGACCAGATTGAGCCGGCAGACCGAACCAACCGCTTTCTCGACGACGCGATCGGGCGCTTCCGACGAAGTCGTCGAACTCGACTAGAGCCTCATCGGTTCTGATTGAATCAGAACCGGGCTCCAGTTTTTTGTTTTGACGCGTTTTCTGGACGCGAACCGGCGTCCACTTCGCCGGAAAACGCTCTAGCCTTTTCGCCCGACCGACTTCGACGGCACTTCCTTCGCATAGATCTCCGGCTTGAACCCGGCCAGCAATTTGCCACCGAGTTCGAGCACCGGACGCTTGATCATCGACGGCTGCGCCGCCATCAACGCCAGCGCCTTGCGCTCGTTGAGACCTTCCTTGTCGCTGTCGGGCAGTTTGCGGAACGTCGTGCCGGCGCGGTTGAGCAACGTTTCCCAACCGAGTTCGTCAGACCATCGCTTGAGTTTGTCCTCGGCAATACCGGCGGTCTTGTAGTCGTGAAAGTCGTAGGCGATGCCATGGTCATCGAGCCAGGTGCGCGCCTTCTTCATGGTGTCGCAGTTCTTGATACCGTAGATGGTGATAGGTTTTGTCATTCCGCCCGCCAAAATTGATTTTGAAGTTTCTCGCCGTCTAAGCCGCACCCGGCTCGAGGGCTTCGCCCAGTTCGATCGGGTGCGCCATGGCTTCGTGCAGCTTGTCCTTGTCGAGCTCGCCCTCCGAGCGGCTGATGACGATGCAGGCGACGCCGTTGCCGATCAGGTTGGTCAGCGCGCGGCATTCGCTCATGAACTTGTCGATGCCGACCAGAATCGCGATCGACTGGATCGGAATATCCGGCACGATCGAAAGCGTCGCGGCCAGCGTGATGAAGCCGGCGCCGGTGACGCCGGAAGCACCCTTCGAGGTGATGATCGCAACGCCGAGAATGCCGAGTTCCTGCCAGATCGTCAGATGGGTGTTGGTCGCCTGCGCCAGGAACAATGTCGCCAGTGTCATGTAGATGTTGGTGCCGTCGAGATTGAAGCTGTAGCCGGTGGGAATGACGAGGCCGACCACCGGCCGCGACGCGCCGAGATGCTCCATCTTCTGGATCATCTGTGGCAGCACGGTTTCCGACGACGACGTGCCGAGCACGATCAGCAGTTCGTCCTTGATGTAGAGGATAAATCGAGTGATCGAGAAGCCTGACAGCCTCGCAATCGAACCCAAGACGATCAGCACGAACAGAATGCTGGTGAGATAGAAGGTCGCGATCAACGCGATCAGGTTCCAGAGCGAATTGAGGCCATAAGCGCCGACCGTGAACGCCATGGCGCCGAATGCACCCAATGGCGCCAGGCGCACGATCATGCGGATGATGCCGAAGAACATCCTGGCGGCCTGGTCGACGGCTCGGGAAATCGGCTCGCCGGCCTTGCCGAGAAATGCGACGGCAAAACCCGAGAGGATCGACACCAGCAACACCTGCAGCAGATCGCCACGGGCGAGCGCACCGAAATAGCTGTCGGGAATGATCCCGAGAAGATGGGCGACGATGCCCTCTTCCTTGGCCTTGGTGACGTAGGTAGCCACGGACTTGGGATCGATCGTGGCCGGATCGATGTTGAAGCCGTGGCCGGGCTGCAGCACTTCGCCGACGATCAGGCCGATGGCGAGCGCCACGGTCGAGACCGCCTCGAAATAGATCAGCGCCTTGAGCCCGACGCGGCCGACGCGCTTGAGATCGCCCATCGAGGAAATACCGTGCACGACGGTGCAGAAGATCACCGGCGCGATCATCATCTTGATCAGAGCGATGAAACCGTCGCCGAGCGGCTTCAGCTCCCTGCCCAGATCCGGATACAACCGGCCGACCAGAACGCCGAGCGCGATCGCGATCAGGACCTGGAGGTAAAGGATCCGGTACCAGGGCTGATGATGGACGGCGGGACGGATCGTTTCTGTTTTCATGGGACCCCCCGACCGATCTTTGAAATTTCGCCTATCATGGAATAGCGAGACAGGCGCGGACAATCAAATTCGTGTGGCTGTGCGTCGAATCTATCGTAGACTGTCCCATCATTCGCTGCCGGGCCGATATGGAATTCACCCTGTTGTTTCTCGCCACTGCCGTCGTGATGTTGGCCGCTTGGCGCGGCCCGCGGCCGTTGGCGCTCGGCCTGTTCGCTGCCGTCCTGATCGCGTGCGTTGCAACCTACCTGCATCACGCAACCGATGCGCTGAAGCTGTCGTTCTGAGGACACATGACCCAGAGGCACGCCATCACGCTCAATGCCCTCAGCCTCTACGCGGTCGCGCTGGTGCTGGCGGCGGCCTTTGCGGCGCAATTCTCGCTGCACGAACTGCCCTGCCCGCTGTGCCTGTTGCAGCGCATCCTGTTTGCGACGCTGGCCATCGGGCCGATCCTGAATATCCGCTTCGGACCCCGCTCCAGCCATTATGCGATATCGTTGCTATCAGCTGTAGCCGGCGCGGTCGCCTCGACCCGGCAGGTGCTGTTGCACATCCTGCCCGGCGACGCCGGCTACGGTTCGGCGTTGCTGGGTTATCATTATTATAGCTGGGCGCTGATTGGCTTCGTCGCCGCCATCGTGTTGCTGGCGGCGATCCTGCTGTTCGACCGGCAGTTTGCCGACGACGGCGCCGCGCTGCCAACCGACGGCGGCGCCTTCGCGCAAGTCGCTGTCTGGCTGGTGATCGCACTGACCGTTGCCAACGTAACGACGACGCTACTGGAATGCGGATTCGGCGCCTGCGCCGATAATCCTGTTGTCTACGAACTGCTCAAGCACGCGAGTTAGGGACGCTTGGGAATCTCCAATCCACGCTGCACGGCGGGTCGCGCCAGCCCGCGTTCCAGCCACGCCGGCACCTGCCTGAGCGTATCGAACGCCACCAGTTCACGCGCGCCGTAGAAGCCGATCAGATTGCGCACCCAGCCCAGCATCGAGATGTCGGCGATGGTATAGTCGTCGTCCATGATCCAGTGCCGGCCGGCGAGATGCGTATCCAGTACGTCGAGCAGTCGCTTCGACTCCGCGACATAGCGCTCCAGCGGGCGCTTGTCGGGAAAGTCCTTGCCGGCGAATTTGTGGAAGAAGCCGACCTGACCGAACATCGGCCCGATCCCGCCCATCTGGAAGTGCAGCCACTGGATGGTCTGGTATCGTCGCGCGGGATCCGCCGGCAACAACTTGCCGGTCTTCTCGGCGAGATATTGCAGGATCGCGCCGGACTCGAACAGCCCCAGCGGCTTGCCGTCCGGTCCATCGGGATCGAGGATCGCGGGGATCTTGCCGTTCGGGTTCAGCGCGAGGTACTCCGGCGTCTTCTGGTCGTCCTTGTTGAAGTCGACCAGATGCACCTCGTAAGGAAGCCCGATCTCTTCCAGCATGATCGAGACCTTGACGCCGTTCGGCGTCGGCAACGAATACAGCTGAAGGCGGTCGGGATGTTGGGCGGGCCAGCGTTTGGTGATCGGGAAAGCGGAAAGATCGGACATCAAAACTCGTTCTTTGCGTGGTTTCTACTACGGGATATTTTTTTGTTGGCGCATGATCTCCGGGCAAACGCTGTGCGTTTGTCCCGAGGGAAAACCGGTGCCCCCTTTTCGGGACCGCGCTCCAATGTACGGCTGATGCCGCATATAACAAGGGTCGGCCCTGTCCATGACTGATGATCCGGCGGCTGCAAAAATCTGCAGGCAGCAAAGCCAATGCATTTCTTCCATTCGACGGCGGAGATTACGCAACGGCTCGCGCCTCCAGCGGCCACCGCGCCAGGTGTTGGTGGCCCCTCAGGCTACGGATGAGCACGAACTCCTTCACTATCCAGGAGACTGGCTCGATCGGATACTCTTCCACGGCACGCGCGTCGTAGAGCAGCGTGACATGCGGCGTGAAATTCGTATGCGCCACCCTTCGTAGACCTCTTCGCAGCATCGCACCGCCGAGCATTCGGCGAAACGACACCAACTGCTCCAATCCTTTTTCTCCGATCAGCACGAACGGGCGACTGCCGCGCTTGCCGCGAAAGCTTGCGGTACGGTCGAACAGAACCTCAAACGGTTCCATCTGCACGTCCGTCGCCGCCGCATATGCTGCCTCGACGGCCTGCTCCGGCAAACCGCCAAGAAAGAACAGCGATACATGCAGGCGCTCAGGTTCGGTCAGCCTGCCATTAAATTGGTGAGCGCGCTTGAGAACGCTGGCCAACGCGTGGATTCGCGCCGCAGTACCCGCGTCGGGAAGGGTTGCGAGAAATAATCGGGCATCTTCGCTGCTTACGGACGTGGTCATGACATAAGAACATATCATGAACATCGACTTCGGGCAAGCATAGGTTGCGCACCCCTCATGCCGCGCGATCACATCTGCTTCTGCAACACCGTCACATGCAGCCGACGGCGGATTTCCATGCCCTGCCGGCGGTAGAGCGCGATCGCGGACGCGTTGCTGGTGAATACGTGCAGGAACGGCATTTCGCCGCGCGCCACGATCTGGCGGGAGATCGCGGACAACAGGATTTGCCCGTAGCCGTGGCCGCGGTGCGAGGGATGCACGCAGACCGCGGTGATCTCGGTATAACTAGCCGGCTTCATGCGTTCGCCGGCCATCGCGACCAGCTGACCATCCACACGAATGCCGAGGAAGGTTCCGAGTTCATGCGTGCGCGCGCTGAACGGGCCGGGTTTTGTCAATACGGTCAGCGCCATCATGTCGGGAACGTCGGCAACGCCGAGCGTGAGAATATCGACATCGCCTGCCGGGACGTCGGCCGGCGTCCCGATCATCTGCTCGCCGGTCTCGGCCAGCACAACCTTGAACTCGGCCGGCGCCGTCACGGTATCAGGCGTGAACAACACCGCGATCTCGGATCCCAGCATCATCGCGCCGAGGGCCGCGAACCCGCGCGGCGAAATCTCCGCCATGTCGGCGAACGGCGCGATCGCGATGGGATAGCGCCGTGCATGGTCGCGGCCTTCCGCCAAAGCCTGGTGCTGCGTCGTCAGCGCGGTCCAGATCGGATGATCGAGCGGATGCGGCATGGATAACTCTACGCCCACCCCGTCACAGCACGCAGCCGTAATGCGCCGACGACACCAGCCGAATGTACTTGTCGTGCACCGACCCTCTCCGCACCTGCTTGACCGAAGCGGGCTCGCGCCAATCGGCCATGCGCCGGGCGATTTCGTCCGCCGGGACCTCGAGGTTCACGGTGCGCGCGCCGGGATCGATCACGATGATATCGCCGTCGCGCACCGCCGCGATCGGACCTCCCCGCGCCGCTTCCGGCGAGACATGGCCGATCAGGATGCCGTGCGAGACGCCGGAGAAGCGGCCGTCGGTGATCAGCGCGACGTCCTCGCCGAGGCCGCGCCCCTGCAACTGGATCGTCAGCATCACCATTTCGGGCATGCCGGGGCCGCCGACCGGGCCGACATTGCGGACCACGATCACATTGCCCGGCACGATCTCGCCGGCGCGGATCGCGGCCATGGTCGCGGCCTCGGACTCGAACACGCGCGCGGTGCCGCGGAACTGGCCCTTTTCCAGCACCTTGCCCGACAGCTTGAGCAGGCAACTCTCTGGCGCGAGGTTGCCCTTCAGCACGGTGATGTGATTGTTCGGCGGCGCGATCGGTTTTTTCACCGAAAACACGATCTGCTGCGGCGCCATCTGGTCCAGTGTCGGAACCGTGGCGAGATTTTCCGCCAGCGTCCTGCCGGTCACCGTCATGACGTCGCCATGCAGCAGCCCGGCGCGCAGCAGCTCCTTCATCACGACAGGCACGCCGCCGATCGCATGCAGGCTTCCCATCGCGAACGGGCCGTGCGGCTGCAGGTTGGCCAATAGCGGCACGCGCTCGCCGATCGCCTGAATACGTTCGATTCCGATCGGCACCTGGGCTTCGCGGGCGACCGCCAAGAGATGCAGGTACATGTTGGTCGAGCCGCCCATCGCATAGACGGTGGTGATCGCGTTCTCGAAAGCGCGTTCGGTCATGATGTCGCGCGGCCGGATGCCGGCTTCCACCAGCCGGTACAGCGCGTCGACCGAAGCGCGCGCCTGCGCCCGGACGTCGGCATGGATATCGCTGCCGGCATCGTAATCGGCGGGATGCGAGGCGCCGCGCGGCAGCATCATGCCGATCGCCTCCGCAATCGTGCTCATGGTGTTGGCCGTGAACATCGCCCCGCAGGTGCCGCTGCCCGGCATCACGTTGCGCTCGACTTCGAGCAACTCCGCTTCCGGGATGCGGCCGGACTCGTTGGCCGCGCGCGCCTCGGCATAATCCATGATGGTGAGGTTATTGCCCTTGCCGGCCCAGGCTCCGAACGAGACGCTGCCCGGCGAACTGGTGCCGGGATAGAGCACGAGCCCGAAGGCGTTGGTCCGCGCCAGCGGCATCAGCGCTGCGGCCCCGGTCTTGTCGCAGCCGGAAATCACGATCATGGCGTCGCCATGGTGGGCGTAGTGGCCGATCTCGAAACAGTCGGCGACGACGTCGCGGGAGGCGAGGCTGTAACCTGCCGTCGGCGTGCCCTGGGTCAACGCGTCTGATACCGCCGGCGCGCCGACGACGAGGCCCTGCCCGCCGCGCTCCGCCAAAATCTCGATCAGCAAATCGCTGATGGTGCGGACGCGGTTGTTGCAACGGTGGGCATTGGTCCAGGCGCTGGCGATCGTCACCACCGCGCTGGTCTGCGCGGCGCGGTCCGGGTCGAAGCCGGCGGCGCGCAATTCGACCCGCGACCGCTTCCAGTAGGCGCTGCTGTCTTCTGTCATGATGGGCTCACGATCTCGTTTGATAGATGACCGGCTTCACTTGCCGTCGTCGAGGCTGACGATGACGGCGGCGTTGGCGATGATGATGGAGTCGCCGCCGATTTCGGCGGGAATTTCGAGCCCGCCCTTCACCGCCGTGACGGTGATGGTGCCATAAGGCAGTTCCTTGGCGACGGCGGCGGTATCCACCAGGCTCGGATCCGGCACGGCGATGGTAACGTCGACGAACATGTCCTTGGCAGTCTTGTCCAGCATCCGGAAGAAGCCGAGGCTGGAGTGGCGGATGGCGTCGGAGACCGCGCGCCTGGCGGCCTTGGTGGCGTCCTTGCCATGGACGTCAACGCCCATGCCCATTTCGGTGATGCAGCGCACGCGTGCCATGAAGTTTCCTCTTGTTGTTTTTGAAGTGAGTTACGGAACTCTTGATATCACGAACTTCACGCGGGAACTTACGGAGATATGTGACCGGCAAACCACAATCGTCAACGACATTAGGGCAATCGTAACCGCACGATTGCCGCGGAATCGTCGAATCAACTAAACCGCTAGGCGGGGTAGGAAGCGGAGAGTGTCATGAGAGTAGCTTCCTTAGAGAGTGTATTGACGGCGGCCACACTGATATCGGCCATCGTCGTGGTGCTGTGGGGAATCAAGATTTTCCAGGGCATTTGAACAGACGGGACGCTTTCGTCGGAACAGAGACCTCCACTCAAGAAGAGGCTCGCGATTAAAGCATCACTTCCGCGGCGGCGGAGGCCCTCTGTTCCAGTTGCGTTCGATCGAATGGCCGGGCGCTCGTGCGTCCCGACACGCAGTGACTTCGGCCGGCGTCTCCTGGCGCAGGCCGCGAAAATATTTGGTTTCAAGTCTTTCATGCATTTCAGCTTTTATTTGATGATCGCAGCGCTGGTTCTGGTCGGCTTCGAAGTCGCCTATGCGCTCTATCAACTGACGCTGTTTGTTCTTTAGTTCGTGCGACGTCCAGGCCCGTGGGATGGACGTAGCGATCCCTCAACACTCCCCGCATTGCGGGAATATCTTCCTTGCGGTGGAACGCGAAGTATCCGCCCATCCGTGGATCAACGCGTATCGTGACGAAAGCGTCGCGACTTGCTACCAGCTCGGTTGCCACTGACGATAGTACGGTTGCACCTGACGCGGCTGGCCGCCGCGCTGGCGCGGGTTGACAGGTTGGGGTTCCGGAGTGCGCTGGAAAAAGAAGCCCCAGCCGTCATCGCCCCTGTCGTTCGCGACGAGGACATCGGCCGTGGGCTTGCGCGTGATGAAGCCGCCCTGGGGCTGATTGCTCAGCACGGCGACGAACTCGGTGCGATAATTGGTCTCGCTGCTCAGCGGCTCGTCCGAGATCACGATCGAGGATCGCGGCAACGCGGTCGGCGCGATGCGGTCGAGGATCTCCTGCGGGATGGTGATGCGATCGAGCGCGTCCTTGGCATCGTCCCCGTTGTCGATCGTGACAACACTCCAGCGCAGTCCTGCGTCGTTCCGCGCCATCGCCGTGAACACGTGGGTGCCGATCGGCTTTTCGGGATCGCGGATCGAGACCGGAAGCTCGATGGTCGTATCGAACACCTCGCCGCCCCCGTCCGGCGCCGGCTTGTGCGTGTTGCGCCGCACGTAAAGCTTTCGCGTCGCGCGGCTGATGTAGACCGACACCGGCTCGAGTGCGAGCCTGGCGTCGAGCGCCGCTTTGGCAGTCTCGGCCTTCTTCGCCTGCGTGGTCTTGAGCGCTTCCTTGGTGGCAGCGACCGCGTCGAGTTTCGACTTCGCGTCGGCCTTGGCGGTGTCGAGCTGGGTTCCGAGTTCCGCGGCCTTGGCGGCGGCCTTCTGCTTGAGATCCTCCGCCTTTGCCTTGGCCTGGTCCGTCTTGGCGTTGGCCAGCACCTTCTCGGCATAGGCGGCCTCGGCGTCGGCGCGCTTCTTGAGCGCTTCCAGCTTGCGCAGCGATGCCGTCAGCGTAGCTGTCTCGCGCGTTGCGATCGCAGCAGCCTTTTTTGCCTCGTCGGCCGCCCTGGCAGCTTCAGCCGCCTCGCGGGGGAGCGCCTCGGCCTTGGCCGGCGCGGCTGCGATGACATCTGCCTTCGGCACGAACAACGCGGGATGCGAGAACTCGACCGGTTCGGCATCGATCGGCGAGATGATGATCCGCATCCCGATATGCGTCTTCTCGAACAGCTTTTCGGCAAAGCCAAACGGCATCCGCACGCAGCCGTGCGAGGCCGCATATCCGGGCAACGGCCCGCCGTGCAGCGCGATGCCGTTCCAGGTGATGCGCTGCATGTTCGGCATCCAGGCATCGTCATAGAGGCTCGAATGGTGGTCCTTGTCCTTCTCGATCAACGCGAAGACGCCGGCCGGCGTCTCGCGGCCCGTGGTGCCGGTCGACACCGGCGCGCGCAGGATCCAGCCGTCGGCGTCGTAGAATGTGACCTGCTGGCTCTTGATCGATACGATCGCCATGATCGGCTCGCCGGCCTGGCGCGGCGCAACCGCTTCGACGGGGGCGGAACGCGCTTGTTTCGCCGCGGCGCCGGGGATCAGCGCAGCGGCCGCCCCGAGCATCACAATCGCGAGAGGAACCCAACGCCGCATCGCCACCGTGGATCGCGCCGTTGAAAATCGAATGACCATGCCATCTCCGGTTGAAATGCCTTGTCCGCGCCTGCGTCGAACCGCTCCCACCATCCGCGCGCCAGCTCGCTCAAGGAGACTATCGGCACGTCAAGTTAAGCAATTCTCTCATATACGACAGCCCGCGCAGGAGGAAGGGCGCGCGGCCGAAATCGGCGCCCGGCAGCGCCTCACACCCAGCCGCCCCGCGCCATGGTGGCGGCGCAGAGCAGGATGAGGACGATCGCGAACAGTTCGCCATGAATGATGGCGGTGACACGCCGCAGTTGCCTGGCGCTGACCTCAGGTACCTGCCCGTCCCGCAGCGGCTTGTTCCATGACAGGAATTCGACGGTCGGGATAACGGACAACAGCCCGACCACGATGAAGATCGAGAATTTCGCAAGAAATGCCTGGCTGTGGAAATAATAGTCCGCACCTTTCTCGAAGAAGAACACCCGGCAAAGGCCGACGATCAACACGAAGCCGGCGGCGATGCCGAGCACCATGTCCGTGACCTGCAACCGCCGCGCCGAGGCCAGCGTCAGCTCCTGCCGGATCAGCGCAAACTCCACCGCCAGCGCCGCCACCAGTGTGAAGGCCGCAAGATGATGCAGGAAGGCGAACAGGGTGGGCATGGCGCAAGCTCCCCTTGTGACGGACGGTTGCCCTGCGTCAGGCGCGACGCGGCCTGATCGACAATACCGGCAATGCTGCCTAAAATCGGGCAGAAACGGAACTAACGCACAAGGAGGGGAAAACCCTCCGGCGTCACCGGGAGGAATTCATGCGCACCACCGCGGCTTTCGTCATTGCCCTCGCCTGCGCTTTCCCGGTCACGCTGCAAGCACAGGTCGTCAAGTTCGACGTTCTCGAACGCGTGCCGGCTTTTGCGGGCCGCAGCTTTGGCGAGGTCGGGCCGTATGAACGGATCGCGGCGCGGGCGACCATCGCGCTCGATCCGGCCGACGACCGCAACGCCATCATCGCCGATATTGCGCTCGCGCCGCGCAGCGCCGACGGAAGGGTCGAGGCCACCGCCGACGTGGTAATCCTGCGCCCGGCCGATGCTACACATGGCAATGGCACGCTGCTGCTGGAAGTGCCGAACCGCGGCCGCAAGCTTGCGCCGCAATTGTTCGACGATTCGGCGCAACCCGGCGCCAACCGCGCCGAGGCTTCTGAGGATGCCGGCATCGGCTTCCTGCACCGCCAAGGTTACACCATGGTCTGGGTCGGCTGGCAGGCCGACATTCCCTCGAAGCCGCTCCAGATGGGGCTGGCCGCGCCGGTGCTGAAAGGCGTCACAGGGCCTGTTCGCGAAGAGTTCGTGTTCGACAACACCACCAATCCGGCGCGCGCGACGCTGACCTGGCCGGCGGCGGATCAAGCCAACCTTGCCGTGACCGTCCGCGCCGCCTGGGCCGATCCGCGGCAAACGCCGCCAAAACTTGCAGCGCGGCTGGTCAATCCGACCACAGTGGAGATCGCGCGGCCGGATGGCTTCGATGCCGGCGCGCTCTACGAAATCACGTACACCGCGCACGATCCGGCGCTAACAGGCATGTCCTTTGCCGCGGTGCGCGACGTCGCCAGTTTCCTGCGCTTCGACCGCAGTTCCGCCAATCCGTTGCTGGCGGGATTGAATCCGTCGGTGAACCGCGCGATCGGTTTTGGTGTCTCGCAGTCCGGCCGGTTCCTGCGCGACTTCCTCTATCTCGGCTTTAACGAGGATACGAAAGGCCGGGTCGTGTTCGACGGGCTGATGCCGCATATCGCAGGCTCGCGGCGGATGGCGACCAACCTCCGCTTCGGCCAGCCCGGCCGGAATCCACGCCATCCGCAGGACCCGGCCTGGCAGGCCGACCTGTTTCCGTTCACCTATGCGACATTGAGCGATCCCCTCACCGGCCGCACCGACGGCCTGCTGCGCCGCTGTTCGCTGAACGCCAGCTGTCCGAAGGTGATGCAGACCGACAGCGAGCACGAATGGTGGGCCTCGCATGCCTCGCTGCTGGTGACGGACCTGCAAGGCAATCACCTCGATCTGCCCGACAATGTCCGCGCCTACATGATCGCGGGCACGCCGCATTTCGCCGGCCCCAACGATCGCATGCACACCGAGCCCGCGATGGCGCTGCCGAAGAACCCGATGCATTCCGGCGCGCCGATGCGGGCGTTGCTCACCGATCTCAATAGCTGGATCCGCGACGGCGTCACCCCGCCCGCCAGCCGCGTGCCGACGCGCGCGCAAGGCACGCTGGTGCCGGCCGAAGGCGCGGTGCCGACGAATATTCCCGGCCTGCCCTATGCCGCGCGATACACCACCGAGGTGTTCTCCGACCAGAGCGTGCTGCCGCCCAAGGAAATCGGCAGCTATCCCGTGTTCGTGCCGCGCACCGACACCGACGGCATCGCCATCGGAGGCGTGCATCTGCTGGCCCTCGCCGTCCCCCGCGCCACCTACACCGGCTGGAATCCTCGCGCGCAGGGTTTCGGCGGCCCGACCGCGTTCTATCCCCTGCAAGGCGCCGTGCTGCCATTCGCGCCGACCGAAGCCGCACGGAAAGACGCCAACGATCCGCGCCCGTCGATCGAGGCGCGATATGCCAATGACGAAGCGTACGTTGCGGCGGTGAAGCGCGAGGCCGCGCGTGCGGTGGCGGAACGGCTGCTGCTGGAAGAGGACGCGGTGCGTTCGGTGGAGGCGGCGAAGATGGGGACGCTGGCGAAGCTGGGGCAGTAATGGCTACGCATCTTCAAGGGTGGGTTAGCGCAGCGTAACCCACCGGCAGAGCTATCCGCGAGCTAAAAGCGTGGTGGGTTACGGCTTCGCCTAACCCGCTCAACGAAGCCTCGAAGTTCGCGCGTCGTGAATCTCACAACGGCAAATTGTCGTGCTTCTTCATCGGCGTCTCGACATGCTTGTCCTTCAGCATCGCCAGCGCCCGTGCGATGCGCTTGCGGGTCGAATGCGGCATGATGACGTCGTCGAGATAGCCGCGTTCGGCGGCGATGAAGGGGGACAGGAAGCGGTCTTCGTATTCCTTGGTGCGCGCGGCGATCTTGTCGGCGTCGCCGATGTCGGGGCGGAAGATGATCTCGACCGCGCCCTTGGCGCCCATCACCGCGATCTGCGCGGTTGGCCAGGCGTAGTTCATGTCGGCGCCGATTTCCTTTGACGCCATCACGTCGAA
>Ga0070681_10004755_pt1 | contig 13012 bp, 10 predicted proteins | sample KBSC83BmetaG_FD_65650 | JGI IMG/M metagenome (GOLD analysis project Ga0070681, IMG submission 65650) | Corn rhizosphere microbial communities from Kellogg Biological Station, Michigan, USA - KBS C8-3B metaG | ecosystem: Host-associated > Plants > Roots > Rhizosphere | place: USA: Michigan... | reverse complement strand
CGCCGGGAATACTCGGCTTCGAGGCGGGCGGATTCGGCTTCCCACGCATCTGCCTCATAGACCTCGGAAAGCGCATCCTCTTCGCTCAACCGCTCAACGATGTCCGAAATCGTGGAGTCGAGGGGCGGCGATGATCCAAAGAAGCGGTCGTCCAGGCGAGGGCGTGACTCCGCGGCGCGATCGCGGGCCCGCAGCCAAGATGCAGTCGCCGCACCGATCAGCGCGGAAAGACCCAATGCGATTCCAACCGACATCAGGACTACGCCCAGAAGACGAAGCATTTGCTCGGAATCCGAGGGACGCCCGGCTTTGATTTCCACGACGTCGGGCGCTGGTTCCTCCTCGCGATCGAGGATGGGAGCAGACTCCAGCGATTGAACGGTCGTTACATCGGCGAACAGGATCATCTCGGCCGGCAACCAGCGGGATTCAAATGTCGTCGCGGGCGCCTGGCCCGTCACGTTATCGCTCGCTTCTCCGCGGCCTGCGCTTGCCGCAACGCGAGGTGTTTCCTGGCTGGGCGACAGCAGGCTGGCCCGTGCATCTGCCACAGCTCGTGGCGGACTCTGGCGACGTTCAGCACGATGGCTTGGTTGACGATGCGCGGCCTTCCGCGCCGGTGCCTTCAAAGCCACGCGAGCCAGGCGCCAACATTTCTGGCCTGTTACCTGGTCAAAATGATAGCGCCATTGGGCGTTGCGCGGCGCCGTAGCGCTGCGGCCCGCCATGCACCCTGAAATGTCCGGACTTTCAGCCGCGATCGCGCGATCGATGCCGCAAACAAGCGCGATCGACACCCAAAACAAAAATGTCGCCGTCCTGAAAGACATCGATTCCCCAAAGCCGGAGCGCGATCAAGAGAAGCGAAACAAGCTGATCGCGCCGGCTGTGGAACATGAGTCCGGCAGGACGCCAACTCGATTTGGGGCTTAACCTAACTTAACAAGGTTACCGGTGATGGGGATCGGCAACGAGCAATACACGAGCGCGCACAAAACAGCGCCCACTTACTGGGCCTTCGGTGTCGAAGGGGCGAACGGCCGAATGTGCTCGATCAATTGCGCCAGGAATTCATCCGTGCGATCGAATGGAACAAAGTGGTCGCCGCCCTTGAACTCCACGAATTCCTTTTGCGGCGCCCTGACGTGTTCGAAATAGGCGTGAGCCGGTTCAATCGGCGTCACGAGGTCATCCGTACCCTCGAAGAAAAACAGGGGAATCGAAAAATCGGTGCCCAACGACTCCAGATCGCTCTGGAGTATCGGTCCGCTCCTGCCGCGCAGTTGCGCCGCTGAGAACGATATTCCCCTCCACCAGTAGTACCAATCCAGCAGCGAAAAATCAGGCATGAAGGGCGGTGCGACGGGGCCGCGAAGCTGGAAAGTAACGATCGAAGGAAGGGACAAGGCTCTTGCCCATTTTCGCACCAGGTCGCACTTGGCCGTGCTGTAAGCCGTCGAGGTGAAATTCACGGTGTCGCATGGCGTCTTGCTGAAATCCGGCTCTACGGAAACCGACGCGAGCTCTTTCGACGCTTCTGCATTGTTCGCGGCCTGCGCCAATGCCTTCAGGCGCGTCACTGCGAGCTCGAACTGCTTTTCGAAGCTTTTCTTGCCGACCAGCTGGCCGGTGCCGACGAAGGCGTAAAACAGGTCGGGGCGTTGCTTGACGACATGAATGCCCAGGAACGAGCCCCATGAATGCCCGACCAGAATAATCCGGTCCTTGTGAAGATGCGTCCGCAGAAATTCGGCCAGTTCGATGCCGTCCTGCGTCATCTGCGCGACCGTCATGGTCCCTGCGACCGAGGAGCCGCTGGCGCGAAACGTGCGTCCGGCGCCGCGCTGATCCCATTGAACGACGGTGAAGAATTTTTCCCATGGCCGCCAGCCGGATGAAATCGGAAGGGTCGAACCGCCGGGACCGCCGTGAACAAAGAGGATCACCGGATTGCCGCGATCTTCACCGCGAATCTCGATCCACTGATCGATGCCGCCGATCTTGACGTACATTCCCTCCTGAATGCCGTTCGGAGATTGAATCGCAAGGACGGCTGCGCCGAGTTGCTGGCGATACGCGCGATATCCAAATCCCCCGGCGATCACGACAGCCAGGACGACCAATGTAAGCAAGCCCGCCTTTGCGATCCTGCGTTTCCACTGTTGCACCGGCCGCCTCCGTGGTCGCCGGTCTAGAACGGATTCGTCACGATGCCGCCGTCGGCGCGGAGCGCGGCGCCGTTGGTCGCGCTGGATGCCTTCGAGCAGAGATAGCAGATCAGGTTGGCGACCTCCTCCGGCTTCGCATAACGCTGCAACAGCGAAGCGGGCCGCCGCTCGGTGAACGTCCGCGCGACGAGATCGTCGGTGGTCGTTCCCATGGACTTGGCGCGGGCGGCGAGCCGCACCGGCGCCATCTCGACCCAGGTCGGACCCGGCAGCACCGAATTGACGGTGACGTTGGTGCCCTTGGTCTGTTCCGCGGCGCCACGCGCGATCACGAGCTGCGCGCCTTTCGAGAAGCCGTAATGCACCATCTCCTTCGGCACGTAGATGCCGGATTCGGAGGAGACGAACACGACGCGGCCCCAATCCTTCCTGTCCAGCATGTGCTTGAGATAGTGCCGCGTCAGCCGCACGCCGCTCATGACGTTGACCTCGAACATCTTGTTCCAGTCCGCGTCCTCGATGTCGAAGAAGGCCTTCGGCTCGTAGATGCCGAGATTGTTGACGAGGATATCGACTTCAGCGAATTGCGCGGTCAGCGCGGCGCAGCCGTCGCTGGTGCCGAGATCGAAGGCGGCGGCGCACAGCTTCGCTTTCGGCGCCGCCTGTTTGATCCTGGCGATCGCCTCGTCCACGGCCGCCTTGTCGCGTCCGTTGACAATGACTTCCGCACCCATGCCCGCAAGGCCGGCGGCGGTCGCAAAGCCGATGCCGCGCGTCGACCCGGTGATCAGCGCGAGCTTGCCTGTGAGATCTAGATCCATCCGTTTCCCCTGCCTTTTTCTGACGTGTCTATTTCGCCGGCGGCTGCATATAGATCTCCCACGCGATCGAGGGGCCGGGATGGCCCTTGAAGAAGCGCTGCGTGGTCATGATCTGCTGCTCGGCATCCGGCGCGTTTTCCTTCATCCACTTCTCGCACACCGGCAGGCGGCCGTCGGTCTTGTCGCAGATGCCGATGAAGCCGAGGCGCTTGGCCTCCTCGAGCGAGGTCAGGCCCGACGACCAGACTTCGCCGGGTGTGAACGGCGCGGGATGATCCGGACTGTAGAACGTCATGGGCTCGCCGACCTCGGTGGTCCCGGCGACCACGGCCCAGCGCGAGCCAAAGCGCTGATGCCAGGCATCCGTCAATTCGCGGGCGAGCTGCGCTCGTGCGCCATAGCTGCCCGCGCTGTTGGGATTGTGCCCGATCTCCAGGAGCGCGATCCGCGGCGCGGCGGCGAGGGTCGCCAGCGACAGCACGAGCCAGATCGCCACGATGCGGAACAGCGCGCCGGCCGGGACACGAAGCGACGGAATCGCGACCAGCGCCAGCGGCACCAGGAAGAACAGCGAGATGCCCCAATCGGTCTTCATATAGACCGTGAAGATCAGCCCGCCCAGCGGCGGCCCGACCGCAACGATGGCCTGGATCCACCAGACGTTCAGCGCCTGCGAAACATTGACGCCGACGTTGGGACCGCGCGACCAGGCATGCGCCGGCCATCGCGGCGGCCAGGCGAGCGCGAGCAGCGCGAGCACGACCGGCAAGGCCAGCAGCGCGACGTTGTGGCCGATATAGCCGAGCACGAGTTTGGCGTTCAGCGCGCGGTCCGACAGGCCGTAGACGTCGCCGGCATAGGTCAGTGGCACGAAGTCGACCTGCTTGAGCCAGATCAGATGCGGGATCATGGCGACGGCAAGCGTTGCGATCGCGACCCACGGCGCGGGCGAACGCAAGAATTTCAGCCGCTCGGGATGGATCAGCGCCGCAAGCCCGATGGCGCCGATCATGGTCAGCACCCAGTATTTGGTCATCAGCGCCAGCGCGCCGGCGAGCCCGAGCAGGATGCCGCTTTGCCATGTGCGTTTCCCGAAGGCGTTGAGATAGGCCAGCACCAGGAGCGGCAGGGTGACGAGTTGCAGCAGATCGGGATTGTACTTGAAGCCCTTGAAGTTGAAGATCGGATAGAGCGCGAGCATCACCACGACCAGGAAGGCGCGGCGGTAATCGACGACGCGAAGCGCGATGAACCAGCAGATGACAAGGCCGATGCCAAGCGTCGTCATCGCGAGCGCATAGGTCGCCCAGTCCTGCACCGGGAAGAAATCGAACCACAGGCCCGCAATCCAGCCCGAAAGCGGCGGATGCTTGCCGTAGCCGAACTGGAACTTCTGGCCCCAGGCGAAGGCTTCCGCGACGTCCATGTGAACGTCCTGCGCCGCCTTCAATTCGATCAGGATCCTGGTCCAGAGCAGGCCGTGCACCAGCGCGAAACTGATCACGAGCCAGAGGGCGGTATCCGGGCGCGTGGCGCGCGAGGCCAGCCACGCGGCCATCCGCCGGAAGCTCAGCCGGCGGCGGCGCCGGGTCGCGGCGGCGGGTAAGGACGAGGCGGTCGACATGCTCTCACGCGTAGCGCGTTTTGCGGGCGAGTGGAATCAGCTTGGCGTGAACAAAACCCCTTGAAATCCAGCAATATGGTTGCCGCACCGAGTCCCGGATGCTATCCCGCGCCCCATGACGACTGCCCCCATTCCCAACATCCGCAATTTCTCCATTGTCGCCCATATCGACCATGGCAAATCGACGCTGGCCGACCGCCTGATCCAGATGACCGGCGGCCTGACCGATCGCGAAATGGCGGGCAAGGAACAGGTGCTCGATTCCATGGACATCGAGCGCGAGCGCGGCATCACCATCAAGGCCCAGACGGTTCGCCTCGCATATCGCGCCAAGGACGGCAAGGATTACATCTTCAACCTGATGGACACGCCGGGCCATGTCGACTTCGCCTATGAAGTCTCGCGCTCGCTCGCGGCCTGCGAAGGCGCGCTGCTCGTGGTCGATGCCAGCCAGGGCGTCGAAGCGCAGACCCTCGCCAATGTCTATCAGGCGATCGACAACAATCTTGAAATCGTGCCGGTCCTGAACAAGGTCGACCTGCCCGCGGCCGAACCGGACAAGGTGAAGCAGCAGATCGAGGACGTGATCGGCATCGACGCGTCCGACTCCGTCATGATTTCGGCCAAGACCGGCGAAGGCGTGCCCGACGTGCTCGAAGCCATCGTCACGCGGCTGCCGCCACCCAAGGGCGACCGTGATTCAACTCTGAAGGCGCTGTTGGTCGACAGCTGGTATGACGTCTATCTCGGTGTGGTCGTGCTGGTCCGGATCGTCGACGGCGTGATGAAGAAGGGTAACCGCATCCGCATGATGGGCACCAATGCGGCCTATGACATCGAGCGCGTCGGCTTCTTCACGCCAAAGATGGAGCAGGTCGACGAGCTCGGCCCCGGCGAGATCGGCTTCATCACCGCCGCGATCAAGGAAGTCGCCGATACGCGTGTCGGCGACACCATCACCGACGACAGGAAGCCGGTCACCGAGATGCTGCCGGGCTTCAAGCCGGCGATCCCGGTGGTGTTCTGCGGCCTGTTCCCGGCCGATGCCAATGATTTCGAGACGCTGCGCGCGGCGATGGGCAAGCTGCGGCTGAACGACGCCAGCTTCTCCTACGAGATGGAAACCTCCGCTGCGCTCGGCTTCGGCTTCCGCTGCGGCTTCCTCGGCCTCTTGCATCTGGAGATCATCCAGGAGCGGCTCTCCCGCGAATTCGACCTCAACCTGATCGCGACCGCGCCGAGCGTGATCTACAAGATGAAGCTCACCGACGGCGGCGAGATCTCGATTCATAATCCGGTCGACATGCCCGACGTGGTCAAGATTGCCGAGATCGAAGAGCCCTGGATCGAGGCCACCATCCTCACGCCGGACGAATATCTCGGCAGCGTGCTGAAACTGTGCCAGGACCGCCGCGGCGCGCAAAAGGAGCTGACTTACGTGGGCTCGCGCGCGATGGTAAAATACGATCTGCCGCTCAACGAAGTGGTGTTCGATTTCTACGACCGGCTGAAATCGGTTTCCAAGGGCTATGCCTCCTTCGACTATCACCTCACCGACTACAAGCCTGCCGACCTCGTGAAGATGCAGATCCTCGTCAATGGCGAACCGGTGGATGCGCTGTCGATGCTGGTGCATCGCACCCGTGCCGAAGGTCGCGGCCGCGCCATGGTCGAGAAGATGAAGGAGCTGATCCCGCCGCACATGTTCCAGATCCCGATCCAGGCGGCGATCGGCGGCAAGGTGATCGCTCGCGAGACCGTGCGCGCGCTGCGCAAGGACGTCACCGCCAAGTGCTACGGCGGCGACGTCACGCGCAAACGCAAGCTTCTTGAGAAGCAGAAGGAAGGCAAGAAGAAGATGCGGCAGTTCGGCAAGGTCGACATCCCGCAGGAAGCCTTCATTGCCGCGCTGAAGGTGGATAGCTGAGGGCGCGCTCGATCTGCCGACCGTCTCGATGCCTGATATGGTGCGACCTGCGCCGTCAACAGGAAGCCGTCGTGTCTGATTTCGCGGGCCCGGAGTTTCTTTCGACCCTCTTTTTCAGTGCTCTCCGCTTTTTGGTTACGGTCTCGAGCGATCTCAGCGGCTGCAGTTCTGTGTTAAAGGCGTGTTTCAACACACCCTTGAGACGATCCTGATACTCGCATTCGCCAACCCGAACATTCCGCTTCATCGCGCACTCCACTTTGCCAACAAGGCCCAGCCGCAAAAATTAGCGCCCGGTCCGGAGATGCGACGCAAGGCTTATAGTCGGCAGGGCACCGGCGGTGCACGAACTGCGACAGCATAACTGTCTGATCAACATGTCGGCGGAAGGCACGAACAAGTCGAAGACGTCGCGCGCAAACGAAAATTTCGAAGCAGAAGAAAGGCAAGAACAAGACGCGACAATTCGGAAAGGTCGACATCCCGCAGCTTTCATTGCCGCACTGAAAGGTGGATAGCTGACTTCGTCGTCATTCCTGGGCGCGGCAAAGCCGCGAACCCGGAATCCATTCATCCATACGGTTGGCGGCAAGATGGATTCCGGGTTCGCGCTGACGTGCGCCCCGGAATGACGAGAGTTACTGTCATCAAGTCCCGACCGCTTACCGCATGACGAACGGGTTGGCCGGAACGTCTGTCGCGGTCGAAATCCACACGCTTTTCGTCTCCAGATATTCACGCACCGCGTCGATGCCGCTCTCGCGCCCGACACCGGAGTGCTTCATGCCGCCGAACGGCATCATGTAGCTGATGGCGCGGTAGGTATTCACCCACACCGTTCCGGCGCGCAGCAGTTTTGGCACGCGCACGGCGCGCGCGAGATCGCGGGTCCAGATGCCGGCCGCAAGGCCGTAGATCGTGTCGTTGGCGATGCGGATGGCGTCTTCCTCGGCATCGAAGCCGATGATCGAGAGCACTGGCCCGAAGACTTCCTCGCGCGCGATCCGCATGGAATTGTCGACATCGGTGAAAATGGTCGGCTCGACGAACTGGCCGCCGACGATGCCCTTGCCAGAGGCCGGCTTGCCGCCGAGGAGACAGCGTGCACCCTCCGCCTTCGCGATATCGATGTAGTCGAGAATCTTCTTGTATTGCGCCGGCGTGGTGACCGGGCCGATGTTGGTGTCCGATTGCATGGGATCGCCGATCCTGGCGGACCGGGCGAGCTCCAGCAGGCGCTCGACGAACTCTTTCTTGATCGAGTTCTGTACCAGGAGGCGCGAACCCGCGATGCAGGTCTGACCCGTTGCCGCGAAGATACCGGAGACCGCACCGGCCGCAGCGGCTTTCAGATCGGCATCCTCGAACACGATGTTGGGCGACTTTCCACCCAGCTCCAGCGAGACCCGCTTCAGGCTGCGCGCGGCAGTCTCATAGACCTTTGCGCCCGTCGTATCCGAGCCCGTGAAGGTGATCTTGGCGACGCCGGGATGGGCGATCAATTCGCTGCCGATCTCGGGGCCAAAGCCCGTGACCACGTTGAAGATGCCGTCGGGAATGCCGGCTTCCCTGGTCAGCGCGGCGAATTCCAGTGTACTGGCGGAGGTGAATTCCGACGGCTTGACGATGACCGCGCAACCGGCCGCAAGCGCCGCGGTGCATTTCCAGGCCACGAACAACAGCGGCGAGTTCCAGGCCGTGAGCGCCGCAACGACACCGACCGGCTCATGCGTGGTGTAGGCGAAGGTGTCCGCCTTGTCGATCGGCACGAGGCCGCCTTCGAGCTTGTCGACGAGACCGCCGAAATACCACCACCACTCCGGATGGTAGCGGAGCTGCCCCAGCATCTCGGCCATCAGCTTGCCGTTGTCGCGCACCTCGATCTCAGCGAGACGCTCCGCGTTCGCAGCCACGAGGTCGCCAAGCTTGCGCATCGCCTTGCCACGCGCCGATGCCGTCATCTTCGACCAGGGACCACGCCACATCGCCTCATTGGCGGCCTTCACGGCTTTGTCGGCATCGGCTTTGGACCCGCGCGGAATCTTCGCCCAGGGCTCGCCGCGATAGGGATCGATCGAATCGAACCACTCGCCGTTGGCAGGGTCGACATATTGGCCGTTGATGAAGAGCTGGTAGGTTTTCACGGGTGTACTCCGGTCGAGGCAGGACGATGGGCGTGGCTGACCAAACGATATACTGCATTCCACGAGCCGGTTAAAATGCACCGTTTGAACGAAGCATGAAAATTGCGCTCGGCTGTTCTGCGTTTGCGTACGGTGCGGTCATCGGGATAGCAACGCTCCGGAATGTGAATCGCCTTCGTACCCCAACCCGATTATGCTCCGTCCATGTCACGCATCTTGTCCGTCGCGATCATCATTCTCCTGTCGCTGCTACCGGCGGTCACGTCAGGCGCGCCGGCTCACAAGCCACGCGTCACGCGCTGGCACGGCTACGGCTTCCTGCCCGGCTATCGTCAGCCGCCCAACAACACCATTCCGGTGTTCGGCGCGAAGGGGGCGGTAACGGGCGAGCCGGATTATACGCCCTATTATTACGGGTATAATGGCGAGCGATATTATTTCGGCCGTCCGGGGTTCTATCGCGGCCGCTACAATGGCGGCAGTTTAGGCCCATGCTGGAGCTGGACGCCGATCGGACCCGCGTGGCAGTGCGGACCGCGCTGACGCACATCCGGCATGACGACGGGCCGCCTTGCCCTTCCGCGCGAAATCGACGACCATCGTACCCGCGCAGATCAACAACACCAAAAGCGCAAGGAAACGCATGAGCAAGGCCACCCGCTTCAACTATGGCTGGGTCGTCGTCGGCGCGGGTGCGCTGATGACCTGCGTCGGCTTCGGCTCGATGCTGTCGCTGGCGGTATTCCTGCAGCCGATCTCGGAGGCGATGGGCTGGTCGCGCGCGGGCGTATCGGCCGCGGCAACGATCGATTTCCTCGTCATGGCCGTTGCCGCGTTCTTCTGGGGCACCCTGTCCGACCGGTTCGGCACGCGCAGCGTGGTGCTGGCCGGCAGCCTCCTGCTCGGGCTCGGGCTCGTGACGGCGAGCCAGGCGCAAAACCTGTGGCAATTTCAATTGCTGTTCGGCGGGCTGATCGGGATCGCGGCCGGCAGCTTCTACGCGCCGATGATGGCGGTGGCGAGCGCCTGGATCTCGCAGCATCGCAGCCTTGCGGTTTCGCTGGTATCGGCCGGCATGGGCATGGCGCCGCTGATCGTCGCGCCGACCGCGAGCTGGCTGATCTCGACCTATGACTGGCGCACAGCGATGCTCGTCATCGGCATCGCCTCATGGGCATTGTTGATTCCCGCCTCGTTTCTGGTGCGGCCAGCGCCGCAAGGCGCCGACGACGCGAGCGCGGACGCCGGCGACGCCCCGGAGACGCAATGGACCGCAGCACAGGCGTTCCGCACCCCGCAATTCATCACGCTTGCGCTGGCGCATTTCGGCTGCTGCGCGGCGCATTCCGGCCCGATCTTCCACATGGTCTCCTACGCCATGATCTGCGGCATCGCGCCGCTCACCGCCGTCACCGTCTACAGCCTCGCCGGCTTCTCCGGATTGGGCGGGCGCCTGTTGCTCGGCGCCCTGGCGGACCGGATCGGCGCCAAGCCGGTGCTGGTCGGGGGCCTTCTGGTGCAGGCATTCTCGATCGCGACCTATCTCGCGGTGGCGCATCTCGGCGAGTTCTATGCGCTCTCGGTCGTGTTCGGCCTCGCCTATGGCGGGGTGATGCCGCTCTATGCGGTGCTGGTGCGCGAGTTCTTCGGTGCGCGCATCATGGGCACGGTGTTCGGAGCGGTTTCCGCCTTTGCCAGCCTCGGCATGGCGCTCGGCCCCTGGGCCGGCGGCTATGTGTTCGACACCTTCCATGGCTACGCCTGGCTGCACGCCGGTTCCTTTGTCATTGGATTGGCGGCGGTTGCGGTGGCGTTGAGCTTCCCGTCCAAACTCCGGCAACCGCTCGATCTCGGCCGCGCCACCGCCTGAGCGGCGAACACCGCTTGATCGCAAGGGGTGAATGCGCCACGATGTCCCTTAATTGATCGATCGATAAAAAAGAGCGAGGAACCGCCATGAACAAGCTTGCCGGCCTTGGCCTGGTCGAGCGCGCCCGCGCGCTGCAGCCGCTGATCATCGGCGAGGCCGACGAGATCGAGCGGACGCGGCGGCTGACGCCAAAGGTGACGTCGGCGCTGATCGAGAACGAGCTTTACCGGGCACTCCTGCCGCGCAGTGTCGGCGGCCACGAAGTTCCGCTCGAGACGTTCATGCAGATGCAGGAGGAGATCGCCAAGGCCGACGCCTCCACCGCCTGGTGCCTCGGCCAGTGCTCCGTCTGCGCGATGACGGCTGCCTATCTCGAGCCGGACGCCGCGAATGAAATCTTCAACACGCCGCCCGGCATCCTCGCCTGGGGCGCAATCAATCACGAGGTGAAGGCCGTTCCCGGCGGCTACATGGCCAACGCGCGCTGGGAATTCGCCTCGGGCTCACGGCAGGCGAGCTGGCTCGGCTCGCATGTCCGCGTCGTCGAAGCCGACGGCAGCCCGCGCAGGAAAAAGGACGGCGCGCCGGAAATCCGCACCATCCTGTTCCCGGTGACATCCGCCACCATGTACGACGTCTGGGACGTGATCGGGCTCAAGGGCACGGGCACCGATTCCTATTCGGTCGAGAACCTGTTCGTCCCGGAAAAGTTTGCGGCACTCCGCGACGATCCGAACGCGGTGCGCGAAAAGGGTCCGCTCTACAAGCTCACGACCAATGCCGTGTTCAGCATGGGCTTTGCCGCGACCTCGCTCGGCGTCGCCCGCGCCACCCTCGATGCCGCGACCGATCTCGCGCGAGCCAAGATCCCGCAGGGACTGCCGGCGATGCGCGAGAACAATGCGGTGCAGGGCGTGATCGGTCGCACCGAGGCGACGTTGCGCGCGGCGCGGGCCTACCTCTACTCGACCGCCGCCGAGGTCTGGCGCGATCTGGAGGCCGGCGCATCGGTCACCGAGGCGCACCGCATCGCGATCCGCATCGCCGCGACCTGGACCATCCATCAATCGGCGTCGGTGGTCGACACCGCCTATCACATGTCGGGCGCGACCGCGGTGTTCGCCAGAAATCCGTTCGAGCGACGCTTCCGCGACATGCACGCGATCGCGCAGCAGATCCAGGCGCGCGACTCGCATTACGAGGACGCCGGCAAGGCGATCCTGGCTTCGAATCTGAAGAAGCCGCCGACCACCCGATAGCGGCGGGAGGTGGCAGCAACGACGGTGTCGCCCTCGAAGCAACTTCCTCGGGACAGGGCAGGCCGCTAAGATGCGCTACGCCAGCCCGCGTGGAGCACGATGCCAAATCCCTCGAAAACGAGTTCTACAAAAAGGCGCTCAGCGAAAGCTCCCCTGAGCAGAACGCCGCAGGATGGCGCCGTGGCAGCCGTTCTCGAAAGCTATCCGAAGCCGATCGCGAGCAAATTGCTGGCGCTGCGCAAGCTCATCCTCGACACCGCGCGCGCGACCGAAGGCGTCGGCGCGCTCGAAGAGGCGCTGAAATGGGGTCAGGTCAGCTACCTCACCAGCGAAAGCAAGAGCGGCAGCACGGTCCGGATCGACCGGGTGAAGTCGGCCGAAGGCCAGGTCGCGGTCTACTTCCACTGCCAGACCAACCTGGTCGAGACGTTCCGAGAGCTTTATCCGAAGCTCAGCTATAGTGGCAACCGCGCGATCCTGCTCGATGCGTCCCGAAAGCTTCCCGAGGAAGAGCTCCGCCATTGCGTGGCGCTGGCGCTGACCTATCACCGAAGCAAGCGTGAGAAGTAGCGAAACCCGTCATTGCGAGGAGCGTCAGCGACGAAGCAATCCATTCTTGTGTTTGCGGCTCGATGGATTGCTTCGCTTCGCTCGCAATGACAAGGTGATCACGCCACCAACGCCGTTTGCAGGTCGGAGGCGGCATCTGCATCGCATTGCGCTTTCAACAGCTCGACAATTTCCGCATTGGGCCGCGCCCGGCTGAACAGAAAGCCCTGACCCTCGTGGCAGCCTTCGGCGCGCAGGCAGGAGAGCTCGGCTTCGGTCTCCACGCCTTCCGCGGTGATGGTGACGCCGAGACCCTTGCCGAGGCTCGCGATCGAACGGATGATCGCCTGCGCGTCACGGTTGGAATCGAGCCCGCGCACAAAGGACTGGTCGACCTTGATCTTGTCGAACGGGAAGCTGCGCAGATAGCTCAGGCTCGAATAGCCGGTGCCGAAATCATCCATGGAGACGCGCACGCCGAGCGCGCGCAGCGCATGCAGCGAGGCAAGAACCTGGCTGCTCTTCTCCAGAAGCAGCGTCTCGGTGATCTCAAGCTCGAGACGCTTGGGCGACAGGCCCGATTGCTTGAGCGTATCCATCACGATCGAGAGCAGATTCGAGGTGCGGAACTGCGCCGGCGACAGGTTGAC